>Ga0326726_10002046_pt1 | contig 18698 bp, 19 predicted proteins | sample MHFenrmetagenome_2_FD_207603 | JGI IMG/M metagenome (GOLD analysis project Ga0326726, IMG submission 207603) | Lab enriched peat soil microbial communities from Michigan Hollow, Ithaca, NY, United States - MHF15MN | ecosystem: Environmental > Terrestrial > Soil > Wetlands > Peat | place: USA... | reverse complement strand
TGCCAGGCTGTCGGAATCCACCAGCACCTGCACACCCTGGCTCGTGAAGACCCGGTCATTGGGCTCGACTTCATCGGCATAGTTCACGACATAGGCGAAGCCGGAGCAGCCGGTCTTGCGCACGCCGAGGCGCAGGCCGACGCCATGGCCGCGCTCGGCGATGAAATGACGCACGCGTTCGGCGGCGGAATGGGTCAGGGTGATGGCCATCGTCACGCCGATTGTAACGCATGCGCCCTCGCCAGCATGCCGGCCCGCGCATCCTCGACAACCAGCAGGCGGCCCAGTTTTTCGGGTGGCGCATCGAGTTCCGCGGCGAGGCCCTGCGCATCGAACGCGGACGGTGCCGCGACGCGCTCGCCTTGCATCCGGCTCGCGACCAGCGCCGCGGCCGCCAGCGTATGCGGGCATCCCCAGGCGCGGAACGCGCATTCGGCCACGCGGCCGGCCTCGATACGCGCCTCGTATCGCACCCAGGCGCCTCGATCGAGCGCCATCGCCTCGCCGTGCACCACGACGCCGGGCCCCGACGCCAGGTCGCCCGCATGCGGCAAGCGCTCGAACAGCTCGCGCACCAGCGGCGAATAGGTTGTGGGGACCGCACTCATGCGATTCGCTCGAGCGCGCCCGCGGGCAGCACCGCGCGCAGCCGGCGAACCGAGGCGACCAACAGCCGGGATGCGCGATCGACCTCCTCTTCCGTCGTGTCGCGCCCCAGGCTGAGGCGCAGCGAGGCCTGGGCGGCGAGGTCCGACAGGCCGAGCGCACGCAGGACAAAGGAGGGCTCGGCGGTCGCTGCGCTGCAGGCCGAGCCGCTGGAAGCCGCGAGCCTGCCATCGAGCGCCAGCAGCAGGCTCTCCCCCTCGACGCCCGGGAATCGGACATTGAGGATGCCCGGCAATGCAGGGTCCGCCGCGCCGTTTCGCAGGACGGGCACGGCCGCCTGCAGCCCCGACCAGAGCCGCTCGCGCAATGCGCGCACGCGCGCGGACTCGAATGCGAGATCCGCCAGCGCCAGGTCACAGGCGAGGCCGAAGCCCACGATCTGGTGCGTGGCGAGCGATCCCGCGCGCAGGCCGCGTTCATGCCCGCCGCCGAACTGCAGCGGCTGCAAGGCCGGGCGCGGGCGGTGCCGCAGGAAGAGCGCGCCGACGCCCTTCGGGCCGCCGAGCTTGTGCGCGCAGTAACTCAACAGCGACACACCCATCTGCTCCGCGTCGATGGGCAGCTTGCCCGCGCTCTGGGCCGCATCGACGTGGAACACGATTCCACGCTCGCCGCAGGCCTGCCCGACGGCGGCGATGTCGTTGACGGCGCCGGTCTCGTTGTTCGCATGCATCAGGGAAACGAGTGCCGTGTCCGGCCGCAATGCGGCGGCGACCTGCGCGGGATCCACGGCGCCGTCGGCACCCGTCTTCAGCCAGGTCACGCGATAGCCCTCGCGCTCGAGCTGCCGGCAGGCGTCGATTCCCGCGCGATGCTCGGTGCGCGAGGTCACCACATGGCGCGCACCGGCGGGTGCCGCGCGGGCGGCACCCAGGATCGCAAGATTCACGCTCTCGGTCGCGCCGGAGGTGAACACGATCGACCCGGGTCGCGCGCCGATGAGCCGCGCGACCTGCGCGCGCGCCGCCTCCACGCGTGCCGCCGCCGCGCGGCCCGGTACATGCGCCGAGGCGGGGTTGCCCTGCAGCGCAGGGTCGCGCAGGCATTCGCACATCGCGTCCGCGACCCGCGGGTCGAGCGGCGCGGTCGCGGCGTAGTCGAGGTAGATTGGCGATCCGCCGGGCCCGGCCATCATTCCTCCGGAATCGAGGTACGGCGCTCGATCGCAGAGAGCAGGCCGCGCAGGATGCGCACTTCCTTGTCGTCCGGCATTGCGCGCGCCAGGAAGCGCTCGATCCGCGGCCGCAGCTGCGCGGCATTGCCCGAATGCATGAATCCGACCTGCTCGAGCACGAAATTCAGGTGCTGGTGCAGTGCCGCCATGTCCTCGGTGCCCGCAGGTGGCGAAGCGGCGTCGGTCACGGACGGGCACCGCCGCGCCATCATGATCTCGTAGCAGACGATCTGGACTGCATGGGCGAGATTCAGCGATTCATAGGCGGGGTCCGCGGGTATGTGGACGAGCGCATGGCAGCGCGCGAGTTCGTCGTTGGAGAGGCCGTTGCGCTCGCCGCCGAACAGCACGGCGGCGGGCCGGTCGCCGCAGGCGGCCAGCAGCTCGGCCGCCCCCGCGCGTGCATCGAGCATCCGCCAGTTCGCATTGCGCCGCCGCGCGCTGGTCCCGAGCACGAGACCGCAGCCAGCGATCGCGGCGTCGATGGTCGGCAGCACGCTTGCCTCTGCGAGCAGGTCGGCCGCGCCGGAGGCGCGCGCGGTCGCTTCCGGATCCGGATACGACTGCGGCCGCACCAGCGCGAGCGATGACAGGCCCATGTTCTTCATCGCGCGCGCCGATGCGCCGATGTTGCCCGGGTGGCTGGTGTCGACGAGGACGATGCGGATGGCAGGGGTCATCGCGGCTCACGAAGGATTGCTGGTATTCTACCGGTGCCGCGCAATGGCGCCGAAAGCCCTGCCGCGGCGGTTCTTTAAGCAGCTGCCGGAGCGGTTCATGCATCCCCTGGTCACCATCGCCGTCGGCGCAGCGCGTCGTGCCGGTGAACTGATCGTGCGAAACCTCGATCGCGCCGGCGGAGTCACGGTCAGCGAAAAGAGCCGCAACGACTTCGTCACCGAAATCGACCGCGCGGCCGAGCAGCTCGTCATCGAGGCCATCCGCAAGGCATACCCGGATCACGGCATCCTTGCCGAGGAAAGCGGCCGCCAGGGCGGTGACGAATATCTCTGGATCATCGACCCGCTGGACGGCACGACGAACTTCCTGCACGGCTTCCCGCAGTTCGCCGTGTCGATCGCCTGCCAGCACCGTGGCCGCACCGAGGCCGGCGTGATCTTCGACCCGCTGCGCAGCGAGCTCTTTACGGCCTCGCGCGGCGCGGGCGCCCAGCTCGAGAACCGCAGGCTGCGCGTGTCGGCGCAGCGCTCGATCGAGGGCTCGCTGATCGGCACCGGTTTTCCGTATCGCGCCAACGTGCGCTGGCTGAAACCCTACCTGCTGATGCTCGAGCAGGTCATGCAGCACGCGGCCGGCGTGCGCAGGCCCGGTTCCGCAGCGCTCGATCTCGCTTATGTCGCAGCGGGCCGCCTCGACGGCTTCTGGGAGCTGGGCCTCGCGCCCTGGGACACCGCCGCGGGCAACCTGATGATCACCGAAGCCGGTGGCCGCATTGGCACGCTGTCAGGCAGTCCGTACGCCGACGGCGGCAACCTGGTCGCCGGCAATCCGCGCATCTTCACGGCGCTGGTCGAATCCTTCGCGCCATTCCTCAGCGACGACCTGCGCCAATGAATGCCCGGGGCGCTCTCGCAATCGCCCCGGACGTGGGTTAGAGTCCGCCAGGTCCTGCAGGGGGAATATCCGCATGAATCTGTTCCGCACCCAGCCGGTCTCGGCAATCGCAAAGGTCGAAGCCGGCGAAATCACGCTGAAGAAGGCCTTGAGCGCGCGCCACCTCGTGATGCTCGGCATCGGCGCGGTGATCGGAGCCGGCATCTTCGTCATGACGGGCAACGCCGCGGCCAATCATGCCGGCCCGGCAATTGTCCTCTCCTTCGTGATGGCGGGCATCGCCTGCGGATTCGCCGGTCTCTGCTATGCGGAATTCGCGGCGATGCTGCCGGTCTCGGGCAGCGCCTACTCGTACTCGTACGCGACGCTCGGCGAGCTGGTCGCCTGGTTCATCGGCTGGAATCTGGTGCTCGAATACACTTTTGCCGCGGCGACGGTCGCGGTCGGATGGTCCGGTTACTTCACGGGACTGCTCGATTCGATCAACGCCGGGATCGGCACGTCGCTCTCGCTGCCCGCGGTTCTGACGAACGCGCCGCTCAATGTCGATCATGGCCGGCTGGTGCAGACGGGCGCGCTGATCAACCTCCCGGCGGTCGGGATCGTGCTCGCGGTCACGGCGCTCTGCTACCGGGGCATCACCCAGTCGGCGACGGTCAATTCGGTCATCGTCGCGATCAAGGTCGGCGTGATCCTGCTGTTCATGGCTTTCAGCCTGCAATACGTGGATACGGCGAACTGGCATCCATTCATACCGCCGCCGGACGGCCCGGGCCGCTTCGGCTTCGACGGGGTGCTGCGCGGCGCGACCGTCGTGTTCTTCGCCTACATCGGCTTCGACGCGGTCTCGACCGCGGCCCAGGAGGCCAAGAATCCGCAGCGCGACATGCCGATCGGCATCCTCGGGTCGCTCCTGATCTGCACGATCATCTACATCGCGATGTCGGCGGTGATGACCGGCATCATGCCGTACCAGCTGCTCGGCACGCCGAAGCCGGTCGCGACGGCCCTCGAGCACTATCCCAGCCTGCTGTGGCTCAAGTCCCTGGTCGAGGTGGGCGCCATCGCCGGCCTGACCTCGGTGATCCTCGTGATGATGATCGGGCAGCCGCGCATCTTCTATTCGATGGCGCGCGACGGGCTCATCCCGAAGGTGTTCGGCCGCGTGCACCCGGAATTCCGGACGCCGCACGTCGGCACGCTGATCGTCGGCGGAACCGCAGTCGTGCTTGCGGGCCTGTTGCCGATCAACGTGCTGGGCGACCTGGTGTCGATGGGCACGCTGCTCGCCTTCGCCACGGTCTGCATCGGCGTGCTGGTGCTGCGCAAGACGCGGCCCGACCTGCCGCGCGCGTTCCGCGTGCCGGCGGCGCCGGTCGTCTGCATCCTGGGCGCCGCGTCCTGCCTGTACCTGTTCGGCCGCGCATTCATGGACAACTGGCACTGGATGAGCGGCTGGATCGTAATCGGGTTCCTGATCTACTTCGGCTACAGCCGCAGCCACAGCGTGCTGAACCGCGCCGCCTGAGCCCTCAGTCGTCGCCCGGGATCGCCCGCTCGCGCAACTCGACCGGCGCGCCCCGGCCTTTTCCGCGCACGCGGATGTTGACCATCTCGACGCACACCGAGAAAGCCATCGCGAAGTAGAGATATCCCTTCGGGACCTTCATGTCGAAGGCCTCCCCGACCAGCGCGATGCCGACCAGGATCAGGAACGACAGCGCCAGCACCTTGATGGTCGGGTGACGCTCGATGAATTCGTGGATCGGTCCCGCCATGAACATCATCACGAGCACCGCGCCCACGATCGCCGCGACCATGATGCCGACGTGATTCGCGAGGCCGACCGCGGTCAGCACGGAATCCAGCGAGAAGATGATGTCGACGATGCCGATCTGGGCGATCACGGCCAGCACCTGCGTGCGCAGTTTCCCGGCGGGCACGCCGATGGACTCCGGCCCCTCGAGCGAGTTGTGGATCTCGCTGACGCTCTTGGCCATCAGGAACAGGCCGCCGGCGAGCAGGATCAGGTCGCGCCCCGAGATCTCCTCGGTCAGCACCGTGAACAACGGCGCCGTCAGCCTGGTCAGCCAGGTGATCGAGAACAGGAGGCCGATGCGCGTCAGCATCGCGAATGCGAGTCCCAGCGTCCGCGCGCGCGCCTGCAGTTCCCTCGGCAGCCGCGACACCAGGATCGACAGGAAGATGACGTTGTCGACGCCGAGGACGACCTCGAGCAGCGTCAAGGTCAGGAACGATACCCAGACGGCCGGGTCAGCCAGGAACTCGATCACATGCCCTCCAGTCAGGCCGCTCAGGGCAGCGCGTCGATCTCGCTCCTCTTCTCGGGCGGCATGAAGTCGCGCGCCGACGCGCCGAGATCGAGCGCGATCGCGCCGGCGACGTAGATCGACGAGTAGGTGCCGATCACGATGCCGATCGCGAGCGCCACGCCGAAGCCCCGCAGCGTATCGCCGCCAAGCAGCGCCAGGAAAATGACCGAACTCAGTGCGGTGCCCGAGGTGATGATCGTCCGGGACATGGTCTCGTTGATCGCGCGATTCATGACCTGCGCGGGCTCCATCTTGCGCAGCGTCAGGAAGCGCTCGCGCATGCGGTCAAAGATCACGACGGTGTCATTGACCGAGTAGCCGAGGATCGTCAGCAGCGCCGCGACGACATTGAGGTCGAACGGGATGTTGAGCAGTGAGATGGCGCCGGCCGCGACGATCGGATCGTGCAGCGAAGCGACGATGGAACCGATGCCGAAGCGCCAGCGGAATCGCACCGCGATGTAGATCAGGATCAGCAACAGCGTCATCAGCACCGCGAGCGCCGCCTGCTCCGTGAGCTCCTTGCTGACCTGCGGGCCGACCGACTCGGTGCGGCGCAATTCCGCCGCGGGATCGAGCGTTTTCAGGACACCCATCACCCGGTCCGCGACCCCTTGCGCCGCGCCGTGCTCGACTGGCGGCAATCGCACCAGCATGTCGCTCGCCGTGCCGAAATTCTGGACCTGGAACTCCCCGAGACCCGCCCCGGACAGCTCGCTGCGTGCGCGCTCGAGGTCCACCGGCTGCGAAAACCCGACTTCCATGACCACGCCGCCGGTGAAATCGACAGTCAGGTTCAAGCCGTGGAACATGATCAGCCCGATCGACGCAAGCACGACTGCTGCCGAGAACGCGTACCAGTAGCGGCGCAGCTCCATGAAACGGATCGTCGGGACTTTCTTGAAAAATTCCATCGATCGCCCTCAGATCGCCAGCCGTTCGATGCGGCGGCGGCGGCCATAGGCCAGGTGGATCAGCGCGCGGCTACCGACCAGCGCGGTGAACATCGAGGTCGCGATGCCGATGCACAGCGTCACCGCGAAGCCGCGCACCGGGCCGGATCCGAACAGGAACAACACGACGCCGGACATCAGCATCGTGACATTCGAGTCCGCGATGGCCGAGAAGGCCCGGTCGAAACCGGCATTGATCGACGCCCAGGGCGAGTTGCCGAGGCCGATTTCCTCGCGTATTCGCTCGTAGATCAGGATGTTCGCGTCCACCGCCGTGCCGACGGTCAGCACGATGCCCGCGATTCCCGGCAGGGTCAGCGCGGCATTGAAGATGCCGAGCAGCGCGATGATGAAGATGACGTTGGTCAGCAGCACGATGTCCGCGATGATCCCGAAAACCTTGTAGTACATCACCATGAAGGCGAACAGGAAGACCGCCGCCACCGTCAGTGCGAGCACGCCTGAGTCGATGTTGTCTTGGCCGAGGCTCGGTCCGATCAGGCGCTGTTCGACGATGTAGATCGGCGCTGCCAGGGCACCGGCGCGCAGCAGCTTGGCGAGCTCGCTGCCCTCGGCGGCCGTCAGGCCGGTGATCTGGAACTGGTTCGAGAACACGCCGCGGATGGTCGCGACGCTGATGACCTCCTCCTTCGACCGGTCGACGAGGACCTTCTGGCCGTCGCGCTCCACCAGCTCGCGCTCCTTCTCGATGAACACGACCGCCATCGGCCGTCCCAGGTTCTCGCGCGTCGTGCGCAGCATCTCGTCGCCGCCGCGGCTGTCCAGCTTGACGCTGACGGCGGGCTCGCCCTGCGACGGCGCGAACGAGGCGTCGATCAGCTGCTCGCCGGTCGCGATGACGTCGCGCTTCAGCAGCACCGGGTTGCCGTCGCGTTCCTTGTAAAGCTTCGTGCCGAGCGGCGCGTGGCCGCTGCGCTGTGCCTCCATCGGGCTGTTCACGGTGTCCACGAGGCGGAACTCGAGGGTCGCCACCTTGCCGAGCATGCGCACGACCTCGGACGCGTCCTGGATGCCCGGCAACTGCACCGCGATGCGGTTCAGGCCCTGGCGCTGCACGACCGGCTCGGCGACGCCGAGCGCGTTGACGCGGTTGCTGAGCGCCGTGATGTTCTGCTGGATCGCAAAGTCCTGGCGCTGCTTGATCTGCTGCTGGTTCAGCTGCGCGAGCAAGAGGCCCGGATCGACGCCGCGGGTGACCGGGATCGTCGAGTCGTACTCCTTGAGCGCGGCGATAGCGGCATCCGCCTGCGTCGGGTCGCGCAGCTTCACCTGCGTCACCATGCCGACGACCGCCACCTCGTCGTACGGGATCCGCGCGTCGCGCAGCACCTTGCGGAAATCGCGCTCCATGCGCTGCAGCAATTGCTGGACGGCGCCATCGACGTCGACTTCATAGACCATGTAGATGCCGCCGCGCAGGTCGAGGCCGAGACTCATCGGCTCGAGCCCCATCCGGTTCAGCCAGTCCGGCGCGCGCGAAGCGAAAGTCGTCGCGATGGCGAACTGGCCCTCGTAACGGGACTGGATCAGGTCGCGGGCCTTCAGCTGTTCGGGGACCGCCTTGAAGCGGATCCACAGCCTGCCGTCGGCGTCTACATACGACTCTTCGAAGCTGATCTGCGCGCCGCGCAATACACCCTCGAACTCGGTCACCGACGCAGCAACGAACGCGGCGCGGTCGCGGCGCGACAACTGCAGGGCCGGCGACTCGCCGTAGAGGTTCGGCAATGCCAGCAGGATCGCCGCCAGCATCAGGGCCGTCAGCAGGGCCCCTTTCCACAAGGGATAGCGTTGCATCGCGGCGGTCGTCGCGGGCGCTTACGCGCCCTTGAAGGTGCCTTTCGGCATCATCTGTCCGACCTGGAACCGCTGCACCTGTATGGTGACCTTCGGCGCGACCTCGAGCGTCACGAAGCTCTCGCCGATCTCGCTGATGCGCCCGAGAATCCCGCCAGTCGTCACGATCTCGTCACCGGCCGAGAGCTTCGCGACCATTTCGCGGTGTTCCTTGGCGCGCTTGGTCTGCGGCCGGATCAGCAGGAAGTAGAACACGACGAAGATCAGCACCAGCGGCAGGATGTTGACCCACGTGCTGGCCGACGACCCGGCTGCGGCCTGGGCCCAGGCGGGTGAAATGAAAAAGTCCATCGATCATCCTTATGCGACAGCGGGCCGGCAATCCGGCCCCGGTTTGGGCGCGTGATTATGCCACAGAGCCGGCGTCCGGCCGGCGCGCGGCGTGGAACCCCATGCGGAACGCCGCCAGCTGCCCTCCGGCGATCGCGGCGCGCAATGCGGCCATCAGTTGCAGGTAGTAGTGCAGGTTGTGAATCGTGGCGAGCCGGGGCCCCAGCATCTCGCCGCAGCGATCGAGGTGCCTCAGGTAGGCGCGGCTGTAGTGTCGGCAGGTGTAGCAACCGCAGCCGGGATCGACGGGCCGGGTGTCGTCGGCATAGCGGGCGTTGCGGATGTTGATGACGCCCTCCGGCACGAACAGGTGGCCGTTGCGCGCGTGGCGCGTCGGCATCACGCAGTCGAACAGGTCGACGCCCTGCGACACGGCCTCGACCAGGTCCTCGGGCCGGCCGACGCCCATCAGGTAGCGCGGCCGCTCCGCGGGCATCTGCGGCAGCAGCCCTGCGAGCACGCGCTGGCGCTCCTCCGCGGGCTCGCCGACCGACAAGCCGCCGATCGCGAGGCCGTCGAAGCCGATGCGCAGGAGCCCGGCGAGCGACTCGCTGCGCAGCGCGTCGTGGACGCCGCCTTGCACGATGCCGAACAGGACGCCCGCGCCCGAGCTCTCGTCCCAGGCCTGCCTGCTGCGCCCGGACCAGCGCAACGACAACTCCATGGACTCGCGCGCCTGGCGCTCGGTTGCCGGCCAGGGCGTGCATTCGTCGAAGACCATCGCGATGTCGGAGTCCAGTGCCCGCTGCACCGCCATCGAGCGCTCGGGATCGAGGAACACGGCGGCGCCGTCTACGGGCGAGCGGAAGCTGACGCCCTGCTCCATGACCTTGCGCATCGGCGCGAGGCTGAAGACCTGGAAGCCGCCCGAGTCGGTCAGGATCGGCCGTTCCCAGTGCATGAATTCATGCAGACCGCCGTGGGCGCGCACGACGTCCGGGCCCGGACGCAGCATAAGGTGGAACGTGTTTGCGAGCACGATCTGGGCGCCGCAGGCGACGAGTTCCTCGGCGCTGACGCCCTTGACGGTCCCGCAAGTGCCGACCGGCATGAAGGCCGGCGTCTCGACGACGCCGCGCGCAAGGCCGAGCCGGCCGCAGCGCGCGGCGCCATCCCTTGCCAGCAGCTCGAACATCACGGGTGCGCCTCGCGCGCAGCGAGCACGGCCGGGTCCGGCGTCACGAACATCGCATCTCCGTAGCTGAAAAACCGGTAGCGGCGGGCGATCGCGTGATGATACGCGGCGAGCACGCGCTCGCGCCCGGCGAAGGCCGCGATCAGGACCAGCAGCGTGGATTCGGGCAGGTGGAAATTGGTCAGCAGGGCATCGACCACGCGGAAGCGATGACCGGGCCTGATGAAGATGTCCGTTTCGCCGGAGCCAGCCGCCAGCGTGCCGCCGGTGGCTGCCGCCTCGAGGCTCCTGACGACGGTCGTGCCCACGGCGATCACGCGCCCGCCGCGGCGGCGCGCCGCGCCGACCGCCGCGACGGTCTCCTGCGGGACCCGGAATCGCTCCGCGTGCATGCGATGCGCTTCGATGTCATCGGCGCGCAGCGGCTGAAACGTCCCTGCGCCGACGTGCAGGGTCAGCCGCGCGATGGCGATGCCTTCCGCCGCGAGGCGCGCGAGGGTCGGCTCATCGAAGTGCAGGCCCGCAGTCGGCGCCGCGACCGCGCCCGGCTCCGCCGCGTAGACGGTCTGGTAACGCTCGCGGTCCGACGCGTCCGGCTCGCGATCGATGTAGGGCGGCAGCGGCATGGAGCCATGCGTCTCGAAGTACGGCAGCGCCGCGCGATCCAGCTCGAACTCATGAAGGTCGTCGCGGCGCGCGACCACGACGGCGCGCGCGCCATCCGCCAGCAGGATCTCCGTCCCGGGGCGGAACCCCTTGCTGGCGCGCGCCTGCGCCAGGATGCGGCGTTCGCCGAGGATGCGCTCCAGCAGGATTTCGCAGGAACCGCCGCTCGCCTTGCGGCCGGAGAGGCGCGCCGGAAGAACGCGCGTGTCGTTCAGCACCAGGAGATCGCCGGGCCGCAGCAGCGTCGCGAGGTCCCTGAACACCAGGTCCCTCAGCGCCCCGCTGCCGCCGTCGAGGGCCAGCAACCGGCTCGCCGCGCGTTCAGGCAGTGGATGACGGGCGATCAGCCCGGCGGGCAGCGGGTAGCTGAAGTCTGCGCGGCGCATGGGCCGCGCAGACTAGCACAGCGGTCGACTCGCTCAGCTCGGGCTCGCAGGCTCGACCGGCGGCGTGGGCGGCACGATCTTCTGGTGCGGCGCGCGCCCGCCCTCGTCTTCCGGCACGGTGGCCTTCAGGGTCTGCGACTTGCGATCCCGCAGCACGCGGATCTCCACCGATTCGCCCGGCTGATAGGAACGCAGGATGCGCATCGCATGCGGGCCATTCTGCGGCTCGCGCCCGCCGATGGCGACGATGACGTCGCCGTCCTGCAAGCCGAGTGCATCGTCGGATGGCGCGCGCGCCACGAGCACGCCCTTGTCGGTGCCGAAGTAGCGGCCGAGCGACGGCGTGACTGTCACGAGTTCCGCGTCGCTCCAGCCGTCCAGCAGCCAATGATGGCCGCGCATCATGGCCATTTCGGCCATCGGCGGCAGCGGCGGGATCGGAGGCAGCGGGTGCACGCGCGGCATGCCGGCAGCCATCATTGCCGGCCCGGAGAAGAACACCTGGTCCATCGGGCGAGCAACGACCGTGACCTTGACCGGCTTGCCGGCGCGGCGAATGTCGAGCACGACTTTCTGGCCCGGCTCGACATCCTTCATCGCCGTGACGAGATCACGATCCGTCGCGACCGGCCTGGCATCGATCGCGACGATGACGTCCTCGGCCTTGACGCCAGCTTCCGCGGCCGCGCCGCCCGGGCTCACGCCATTGACCTTGACGCCGCTGCCATTCGTCTCGTTTCCGCCGAGGTTGACGCCCAGCATCGCGCGGCGCGGCGACGGCACCAGCATCTGGAATTCCCGCATGTCCTGCGGGCCGCCGGCCTCGGCGGAAAGCTCCGCGACCTCGCGTGCCGCTTCCTCGAGGCGCTGCTGTGCGTCTTCCAGGCGTTTCTCGAGCGTGGCCTCGTCCTTTTCCTGCGAGAGCGCCAGCGGCGCGGCAAGGCTCATCGCGGACGCCGCGACGATCGCCACTATTGTCCTGTTCATGTTGACCTCCGGTTCGTCAAAGCGGGCTGGCCACGTCCGCATAGCGGACCTGCACCAGGGAATTCATCAATTCGACGCGCTCGCGCCACAGCCGCTCGGCATGCTCCGGCGCATTCGGCTCGAGCGTGATGCGGCTCAGCCGGTCGTCCACGAAAGCGAGCCGGTCCTCGAGCTGCGAGACGGTGAACGCCGTGCTGCCGCGCATCACGCGCGCCTCTGGAAGCGAGGCGAGCAGCGCTTCGAGTTTCGCGTTCTGCGCGCGCACGGAATCGTCCGCATAGTCCGCCGAAGCCGTGGACCCCGGGTCCGCGGCGATCAGCTCGCGCTGTGTCGACTGCAGTTGCCAGGCGAGCCCGGCCACCGCCGCAAGCACGGCGGCCGCGAGCGCGACCGGCCAGCGACGGGAATTCCCGTCCTCGCGCCGGCGGCGCGCGGCGAGGACCGCCTCCCAGCCGGCAGCCGGCGGCTCGAAATCCGGCAGTGCCGAGAGCAGTACGCTCCATTCATTCATGTCGGCGTGCATGCTGCGCCCTCCTTCATCGTGCCGGCATCCGCGAGCAGGTCGCGCAGCCGCGCATGGGCGCGCGACAGCTGGGTCTTCGAAAAGCTGGGCGTGCGGCCGAGCGCCGTGCCGATCTCCGTGTGCGTGTAACCCTCGACGTCGTGCAGCCAGACGACCGCGCGGGAAAGCGCCGGAAGGCGCATCAACGCGCGATCGAGGCCGGGCTCCGAACTGCGGGCCGCCGCGGGATCGTCCGACTGGAGCCCCTCGAGGCGGCCGGCGTCGGCGTCCAGCCACTCGAGGCTGCGATGCCAGGGCGAGCGCAGGTACATCAGCGCGCGGTTCACGGCGATCGAGCGGATCCATGCCGGCAGCGGGCAACGGCCCTCGAATGCGCCGATGTGCTCGAGCACGTCCACGAATGTCTCCTGCAGCAGTTCCTCCGCGATCGCCGGGCGCCTCACCAGGCGGCGCAACAGCGTGTAGACCGGCGCCGCGGTCGCCCGGTAGACGGCCTCGAGCGCCCGTTCGTCGCCCTGGCGGGCGGCAATGGCCACCGATTCGGGAATCGGGATATCCGCGATCCTGGGCATCAGGGGGTTAGATGCCCCAGAATCGGAAAAGGTCGCAGATTGGTGCCGAGGGCGAGAATCGAACTCGCATGACCTTGCGGTCGGCAGATTTTGAGTCTGCTGTGTCTACCAATTCCACCACCCCGGCGGTGCGGGGGGCGAGTATAAAACGGCCCATGAACTTCTGCTCCAGCTGCGGGGCGCGCGTCGCGCTCCGGATCCCCGACGGCGACCACCTGGAGCGCCGCGTCTGCACGGCCTGCGGCACCGTCCACTACGAAAACCCGAAGCTGATCGCCGGCTGCGTGCCCGAACACGACGGAAAGATCCTGCTGTGCCGGCGCGCCATCGAGCCGCGCCGCGGCTACTGGACCATCCCGGCCGGCTTCATGGAGAACGAGGAGACGCTGCAGCAGGCGGCTGCGCGCGAGTGCTGGGAAGAGGCGCTGGCGCGGGTCGAGATCGGCGGGATCTGCGCCATCGTGCACGTGCTGCATGCGCACCAGGTGCACGTGATGTTCTGCGCGAGCCTCGCGGAGCCCGCGTACGGGGTCGGCGTCGAGAGTCTCGAGGTGATGCTCTGCGCGGAGGCCGACATCCCCTGGCCGGACATCGCTTTCCCGAGCGTCGCATTCGCGCTCCGCAGGTATCTCGGGGACCGCGCCGCCGGCACGCAGGGCCTGCATTTCACGACCATCGACCAGCGCCTCGCGCGTGCCTGACGCCCGACTGCCGTGGCCTGCCGCCTGTGGCACAATGCGCGCCGCTGCGAAACCCGACAGGAGCCACCGGGATGACGTTCGTCGTCACCGAAAGCTGCATCAAGTGCAAGTACATGGACTGCGTGGAGGTCTGCCCGGTGGACTGCTTCCACGAGGGCCCGAACTTCCTGGTCATCGACCCGGAGGAATGCATCGACTGCACGCTGTGCGAGCCGGAATGCCCGGTCGAGGCGATCTTTTCCGAGGAGGAAGTGCCGGCCGGCCAGGAGCAGTTCCTCGCCATCAATGCCGAACTCGCGAAGAACTGGCCGGTGATCACGCAGCGCGGCGAGCCGCCCGCCGATGCGGACGCCTGGAAGGACGTCGCCGAAAAGCTGCCGCTTCTGGAGCGATGAATCCCTAGTTCGACGCCGCGGCCGCGGCGACGGCGGGCTTGGACAGGTATTCGCTGAGTTGCGCCGCCGGCACGTAGTGGTCCACGTACTCGCCCGTCTCGGTGATGATCGCGGGCGTGCCACGAATGCCCATCTCGCGTCCCAGCGCATATTGCTCCGCGATCGGCGCCTTGCAGGCCGGCGCCTTGACGGCCTCGCCCTTCTTCGCGCGGGTCAGGGCGTCGCGACGATCGGCGCTGCACCACACCGCTTCCGCCTTGTGCCAGGAATCCGTATCCGGGCCGCTGCGCGGGAACATCAGGTAGCGCACGCGGATGCCCAGCCGGTTCAGCTCGGCCATCTCGCTGTGCATGCGCCGGCAATAGGGGCAGTCGACGTCCGTGAACACCGTCAGCGTGTGGCGGACAGGACCCTGCGGCGAGAACACGATCGCATCGGCATCGGATACTTTCGACAACATCTGGAGCCTGCCCTCTTCCCGGCGCGACTCGGTGAGGTTGTCCTTGGTCTGCATGTCGAATATGTCGCCGTCGACGTAGAAGCGCCCATCCGTTGACACATAGCCAACGTCCGTACCGGAGCGGATCTCGAAGAGGCCCGGGATCGGTGAGGGCACGACGTCCTCGACCTTGACGTCGAGGCGCTTTGCAATGTCGGCGCGCACGTCGGGCTTCGGGGCGGAGTCCGCAATGACGCCCGGCGCGGCCAGTAGCAGCGCGATCGTGGCCAGGGAAGGCAGTATCGTGATCTGGCGGTTCAAGCGGCCCTCGACAGGCTGTTGCATGCGGTTTGGACCGCGCCAGCAGGGCGCGGTTCAGCGCGCGATTGTATCAGCCGCGGGGGTGGTGCTGCGCGTGCAGCTCTTTCATGCGCTCGCGCGCCACATGCGTGTAGATCTGCGTCGTCGAGAGGTCGCTGTGGCCCAGCAGCATCTGGACGACCCGCAGGTCCGCGCCGTGGTTCAGGAGGTGGGTCGCGAAGGCATGCCGCAGCGTGTGCGGCGACAGTTCCTTCTCGATCCCCGCCTTCTTCGCGTAGCGCTTGATGATGTGCCAGAAGGCCTGGCGCGTCATCCGGTCGCCGCGCCGGGTCGGGAACAGGTGGTCGGTCTGGCGGTCGAGCAGGATCTCGCCGCGCGCGCCGCGCACGAATTCGGTGAGCCAGCGCACCGCCTCCTCGCCCAGCGGGATCAGCCGCTCGCGATTGCCCTTGCCGACGATGCGGATCACGCCCTGGTTCTGGTTGACCTGGCCGTGCCTCAGGCTCACGAGCTCCGAGACCCTGAGGCCGGTCGCATAGAGGACCTCGAGCATCGTCCGGTCCCGATAGCCGAGCGGATCGCTGGTCAACGGCGCAGCGAGGAGCGCGTCCACCTGTGCCTCGGTCAGCGACTTCGGCAACGAGCGCCCGATCTTCGGCATCGCGATCTGGGCCGTCGGGTCTTCCTTGACCACGCCCTCGCGGACCAGGTACCGGAAGAAGCGGCGGAAACTCGACAACTGGCGCGCCGTGGAGCGCGGCCGCGCCCCCGTCTCGACGCGCCAGGCGATGAATCCGAGCAGGTCGTTGCGCGTCGTGCGCGCGAGCGCCGTGCCGCGCTGGCGCAGCCAGCGCGACAGCGCGGTCAGGTCGGCGCGATAGGCGGCGAGCGTATTGGGCGAGAGCCCGCGCTCCATCCAGACCGCATCGAGGAACTTGACGATCATCGGCTCGACGGTGTCATCCGCCGTCTCAGCCGCCGCGAGGGTCGCGGCGCGTACCGATGTAGAGGACTTCATGGCTGCGCTCATTGACCTGCCCTGCTCCCGTTCGCGGACGGCGGCGCCGCCGGCACGTGATGGCAGGCGGCGGGCCTGTGCGACAGAATGCGGACGCAGTATGGTTTGCCTTCGACGCAGTCGAACGTGACCGGTCTCACATACGCCAATGACCATTAACATAACCGGAACCAGTTCACAGTACCCCCGACGGACGGACGGCGGGAAGCGATGACCGGCAATCCGCTGCGGCTGCTGTGGGGCGTTTACGCCTGGCTCCTGGTCGTCCTGCTGCTCCTGGTCGTGGCCCTGCCGGTGCTGGTGCTGCCGCGGCTGTCCCAGCGCCGCGGCGCGGCGGGGCTCATCTGCCGCGCGTATTTCCTGCTGTGCGGCCTGCCGGTCCACCGCATCGGCATGGAACGGCTGCCGGCGGGCCCCTGCATCGTGGTCGCGAATCACGCCAGTTACCTGGACGGACCGCTGCTCTTTGCAGTGCTGCCGCCGCGCTTCGCTTTCGTGATCAAGAAGGAGGCGTCGCGCATACCGCTGGCCGGCACCCTGATGCGGCGCCTCGGCCATCACTTCGTCAATCGCAGCAACCGGCACGAAGGCGCGAGTGACGCGCGCCGCATCCTGCGCGCCGTCAGCCAGGGCGAATCCGTCGCCTTCTTTCCCGAAGGCACGTTCGGCGTGCAGACGGGCGTCGCGCGCTTCCACACCGGGGCGTTCGCGACCGCCGTGCGCGCCGGCGTGCCGGTCGCGCCGGTTGCGATCCGGGGGACGCGGCGCGCGCTGCGCGCGAAGACTTTCGTGCCGCGCTGGTCGTGGATCGAGGTCGAGGCGCTCGTGCCGGTGACGGCCGCGCCGGGCGCGGCCGCCGCAGCGGTGCGCGATACCGTCCGCGAACGGATCGCGGCGGCCTTGCCCGAGCCGTTGCTCTAGCCCGCCTTCACATGTTGCGGCGGTACTGGCCCCCGACCAGGTAGAGCGCGCGGGAAATGCGGCCGAGCGACGCCGACTTGACGGTCTCCATCAGCTCGCCGAATACATTGCCGCCGGTCGCGGCCGCGGCCTGCAGGCGCTGCAGGGCCGCGTCCTGGGACGGCCCATGCACGTCATTGAACGCGCGCACCGCGACGACCTGCGCGTGCTTCTCCTCTTCGGAGGAACGGATCAACTCCGCATGGCGGTTCTCGTCCGGATTCGCGTGCTCGGGAAGGAAGGTGTTGACGCCGACGATCGGCAGCGTCCCGTCGTGCTTTTTGTGCTCGTAGTAGAGCGACTCTTCCTGGATCTTGCCGCGCTGGTACATGGTCTCCATCGCGCCCAGCACGCCGCCGCGCTCCGAGATGCTGTCGAATTCCCGGTAGACGGCTTCCTCGACCACTTCCGTCAGGCGTTCGAGGGCGAATGAACCCTGCCATGGATTCTGGTTCTGGTTGAGCCCGAGCTCGCGCGCGATGATCAGCTGAATCGCGACCGCGCGGCGCACGCTCTCCTCGGTCGGCGTCGTGATCGCCTCGTCATAGGCGTTGGTGTGCAGGCTGTTGCAGCTGTCGAACAGCGCGTACATCGCCTGCAGCGTCGTGCGGATGTCGTTGAACTGGATCTCGCGCGCATGCAGCGAGCGCCCCGAGGTCTGCACGTGGTACTTCAGCATCTGGCTGCGCGGCGAGGCCGAGTAGCGGTCGCGCATCGCGCGCGCCCAGATGCGCCGCGCGACGCGCCCGATCACCGCGTACTCCGGGTCCATGCCGTTCGAGAAGAAAAACGACAGGTTCGGCGCGAAGTCGTCGATGCTCATGCCGCGCGACAGGTAGTACTCGACGATCGTGAATCCGTTGGCGAGCGTGAATGCGAGCTGCGAGACCGGGTTCGCGCCGGCCTCGGCGATGTGGTAGCCGGAGATCGAGACCGAGTAGAAGTTCCGCACCCGATTGTCGATGAAGAACTGCTGCATGTCGCCCATCATCCTGAGCGCGAATTCGGTCGAGAAGATGCAGGTGTTCTGGGCCTGGTCCTCCTTCAGGATGTCGGCCTGCACCGTGCCGCGCACGCGCGCGAGCGCATCCGCGCGGATCTTGCCGTAGATCGCGGCGTCCAGCAGCTGGTCGCCGCTGACGCCGAGCAGCCCGAGGCCCGAGCCGTCGTGGCCGGGCGGCAGCTCGCCGCGATAACGCGGCCGCTCGCGCCCCGCGAAGAGCCTTGCGATCTTCGCCTCGGCGGCCGGCCAGCCGCCGCTCTCGCGCAGGTGACGCTCGACCTGCTGGTCCACGGCGGTATTCATGAACATCGCGAGGATCATCGGCGCCGGGCCGTTGATCGTCATCGACACGGAGGTCGACGGCGCGCAGAGATCAAAGCCCGAGTACAGGCGCTTCATGTCGTCCAGCGTCGCGATCGAGACGCCCGAGTTGCCGATGCGCCCGTAGATGTCCGGGCGTTCGTCCGGATCCTCGCCGTATAGCGTCGTCGAATCGAAGGCCGTCGACAGCCGCGCGCCCTTGTGCCCGCCGGCGACGTAATGGAAGCGGCGGTTGGTGCGCTCCGGCATGCCCTCGCCCGCGAACATCCGCGTCGGGTCTTCATCCTCGCGCCGGTACGGATAGATGCCGCCGGTGTAGGGATAGGACCCCGGCAGGTTCTCGGTCAGCAGGAATGTCAGCA
>Ga0326726_10002045_pt1 | contig 18703 bp, 13 predicted proteins | sample MHFenrmetagenome_2_FD_207603 | JGI IMG/M metagenome (GOLD analysis project Ga0326726, IMG submission 207603) | Lab enriched peat soil microbial communities from Michigan Hollow, Ithaca, NY, United States - MHF15MN | ecosystem: Environmental > Terrestrial > Soil > Wetlands > Peat | place: USA... | reverse complement strand
TAATATCTTTAACATTGCACCTGGCAAAATTGCTGTTGTGCAGGGTTTAAAGGATTTTATTGTTGTTGATTCCGGAGATGTTCTTCTGATAGTTAAGAAGGAGGAGGAGCAGAACATAAAAAATTACCTGGAGGACGTAAAAAACGCGACCGGCGAAAAATTCCAGTAAAAAAAAGAGGCTGTTGTTGCAGCCTCTTTTTTGCAGGTTAATATTCCCAAAGATCATGTTCAAAGTTGAACAACTCGGTTTTAATCCGTTCAGCTTCAAAAAGTGTTGATTTACCAACAGTATATTCATTGATCTGCCTGTCGTCAAATACGTTCGATTCCCCGAAAATTACACTTCCGAATCTTCTCTGCATAAAGAGATCATCAAAAGAGATCCTTTGAGCATCATTATTGGCAAGAAATGCCTCCTGCTTGGAAAGTGCGTCCCTGAGGTCGTCATACTTAACCCAGAACAATGGCTTCCTGAGGGCTCGCCCGGCATCATTATCATAACCCATCCAGTATGGCATCAGTCCAATAATTCTGACATCGAGCCTTGACAGCTTTTTATCGAAATACCATTCTTCATAGACCAGAAGTTGTTTGACCTCCTCAGGTTTTGAAGCTTCTGTTATCACGGTATCCTTCATTTGACCCTCAGCATTCATCTGAATTGACTGGGTTTTGGTGGTAGCTCCCATTTGTTTATCAATATCATCATAAGTTGTCGGCAAATTGGAATCCATTGCTGAAAAAGCCTCCAGACGTCCTGCACGGATCTCTTCAAGTATTATTGTGATCAGGCTTTTTCTTCCGTCCTGGGTTGCTTTTACAGGATAGTACAAAGGCTGGTTTATCTTCTCCCTGAGATCGATAAGACGCCAGATTTTCTTTGACCAGATCACATCAGCTTCCCTCAGGAAGGGATAGTTGATCTTCTTGTTATCCGTGATTGATTTCTGGTAAATATCGCCAAATGACTGTGCACTAGCCATACTGCCGATTGCAAGGACGATAATTCCAAAAAAGACTTTCTTATTCATTTTATTATTATTTATTAACTAATCTATCTTTAATATTATAGGGCTAAGATCCAATGTTCTGCCATCGGGGGCAAGACATTTTATATCCTTAATAAAAAGGTTCTTATTACGCGCAAGTTTGCCAATAAGGTCTTTTTGTGCCGGGGTAAGAGTATTGCTTGAGCTTTTTTCTTCAAAATCTCCGCGGCTGTCAGTGTAAAGCACTGTAAAAGAAGTGATCTTATACACAAGATCAAATTCGAAATCCGGAAGAGATGCATAAACCCCTGTCTGAGCAGATGCGGTGTTTTTAGCAATGTTTCCCGTGCTTTTTCCTGCAAACTGAGCTATTGGGGAAGGGACAGGTTTAACCCTGAACTCGATAGGAGCGAATGTTGTTCCCTTGCCTGAAGCGTCGGTAACTGATACAATAACCTTGACATTCTGGCCAACAGTAGTCGGATTTACCGCCCAGTTACCTCTGAAATTCTCTCCTTTGGAGTTTTTGACCTTCTGAGTTGTAACATTACCATTGACTACACTTACCTTAATTTTATCGGGGCTTACACCCGGAACAGAAACATCGATGGGGTTCAGAATGCCCTTATACATCACGTTCATTGCTGTTGGTGATACAACTACATTGGGTTCACCCACATAGTATGATGATTCAAAAGGATAATCGACAGTAACTCCTGATGGATTCTTAAGTGAAATTATACCACCCCATTTTTTCGGACCGACAGAAGAGGCACGTACCTTATAGATTCCTTTGCCTGATTCATCATTCAGAAGCGGAGTAGTGGACCCATTAACCGTAACAACAGGTGTCTGGGTTGAGTCAATTGCAGATATAAATACTCTTGCTTCATAATCGCTTCCCTGGGTCACATAGCTTGCAACCGGAACTACATTTGGAACAATCTTATTCACTTTAAATGCGCCGGCATCAATCTGGGAATACAGATGATTCAATACCTCGGTCTCTGCATTCCTGACATCAACCTGCATTTTGGAAAGGATTGTTTCGACAGCCACCAGGGGAAGAAGCTGGAAGGTCACATTTTCCCACTTCGAAGGTTGTCCGTCTGGATCATGTCCGTCGTCGGTGTTAAGACTTTTGCGGAGGGCCTCTTCAGCACTCGGATTCTTTCCATCGAGTGTCGAAATAAGGAATTCACGATACTCGTTCATCAGAGCCTTCAGGGTATTGGCCTTGCCTTTTTCATTAGAACCAATAAGGATCTGGGAAGGAACATTATTATCATCAATATGTTTCTTTACTTCATCAATTATGATCTGATTTCCCTGAACAGCTTTTGTGTCCTTTCCTTCGGAAGCTGTTATTATTTCAATTTTAAGATCCTGGATGAAGTTGGATATCTCATCAGCACGGCTTTTGATTTCCATGGCAGTGTCTTTGAATTTACCTGCCTTTGTGGGATTTTCTGCTGCAGCCTTGTTAAAATCCTCGTATATAAGATTATTCTTGATAACGTAGTTTGCCAGCGTGGTAGTCAGACTCTTATCGACTTTTTTAAATGCTTCAACGGCTTCCTTTGATACGTTAAGTGCAAGCATGGCGGTAAGAATCAGATACATCATACCGATCATCTTTTGCCGTGGTGATAGCCTCTCGTGAGCCATTTCTAGGTTTGTTTAGTTTTATATTAAAATGTCACGTTATTTAACATTCATTGCAGCAAGCATATTTCCATAGACATTATTCAATGCTGCAAGGTTATCGTTGAGTTTGATGATCTGTTCACGATATTTTTTGGAATCTCCAGCTGATTCAGAAAGATCTTTCATCAAGCCCTGGATATTTTTATGCAGCGATTCAGAATCTTTAATATGATCATCAACTCCTTTACGCTGAAGTTCATAGACAGTATTAAGAGCCGAAAGGTTCTTATTGAGTGATTCCAGCTGTTGCTGATATGATTTTCCGCCAGATTCGATTACCGAATATGACTCAGCCAGTTTACCATAATTGGCGTTAGAATCATTGATTATTTTGGCAGTTGACTGATATGTATCGGTCAATCGTCCCAGAGCTTCATTAGCAGATTGGATCGTATTCATGTATTTTGAAGATGTGGCTGAGATATCGCCCATGGCGCTGAGATTAGTAGTTGACTCGCTGAATTTTTTCATTCCGACGCCAAGTTTCTGAAATAGTTCAGGTGTAATATCAGCACTTTGCAGCATCTCATCGAATTTTGAAAGTGCATAAGAACCGCTTCCAGCACCACCGCCACTGCTGCCGCCAATAGCACCGGCATATTTGCCGCCGCCAACACCTCTTGCTTCTAATCCTGGCTCTTCCTCCGGAATACCGGCAAGTTCAGGATAAACAAGTGTCCAGTCAACCTCTTCATGAAGGGGTTCAAAAGCTGAGAAGAAGAAAATTACTGCTTCTGTGAACAGTCCTATAGTCAGCATTGTTCCAGCACCTGTCCAGTGCTGTATTTTAAATAATGCACCAACGATTACGACAGAAGCACCAATACCATATAGTTTGGCCATGAAATTCTTCCATCCGCTGCTTTGTACTATTTCTGATAGGCTCATATACCTGGTTTTTTAAAAGGTTATTTTAATTTTTTATTGATTTACTCCGATATAAGATCTTACATTACGGAATCCTATGAAAGATTTTGTTGAATCCTGATATTCATAATCCCGTGCGCTCGTCTGAAGGAAATAAGCTATATCCTTCCATGAACCACCCCTGATAACTTTGCGTTTCAGTACAGGCGGATCCTGTGGACGTGCATTATATTCATAGTTGGGATTCAGGTCGTGCTGGAAGATATATGCCGATGGGTGATAAGCACAGAGTGTCCATTCTGCAACGTTACCCGACATATCAAATAAGCCGTATTCATTTGGTTCGTACGATCCGACTTTTGCGGTATAGACCGTGCCGTCGTCGATGTAATTTCCGCGTAACGGTTTAAAGTTAGCAAGAAAACAGCCCTGGTAGTTACGGGTATAAGGGCCTCCCCATGGGTACATTGAAAGGTCAAGTCCGCCTCTTGAGGCATATTCCCACTCAGTTTCAAGCGGAAGCCTGTAAGCCTGAACATCGGCAATACCGTTTTTTCTGAGGGCAGTATTCATATAGTCTGTTCTCCATCTGCTGAACGCGGTTGCCTGTGGCCATGAAACACCTACTACCGGATAATCGTCGAAGGAAGGGTGCCAGAAATAAAGGTCTGCCTGCGGATCATTGAAAGAATAAGTAAAGTCCCTTATCCAGCACAGGGTATCAGGATATATATTAATTGTATCATGTCTTATGAAAGATGAACGGTCTTTAACCGGAGCGACATTTCCGTTTCGGTCAATTACCTGTCCAACGTATTTCCAGGTATTATTGGCATAGTCATTTACATATTTTGCTTTTGCAGCCTGCTGATAATCAACCCAGAAGTAGGTATAATTAAGTTTTCTGACATCAATTTGCTTTTTGCCGTTGAATCTCTCTTCGGGAGGATAATACATCTCTTCAAGGACAGCGGCTGTTGTCTCTTCTTCAGGATCTATCTTTTCCTGCCAGTTAATAACCGGAGGGTCAACCGGATTGCCTTCTTTGTCGGTAACAAAATAATCACGGTCGGGAACCTGTGCCTCACCAAGCTTTGTTCTCAGAATGGAATCCCTGACATAATATACAAACTGACGATACTTATTATTTGTAATTTCTGTCTGGTCCATCCAGAATGCCTCCACGGTAACTACCTTGGAGATGCTGTTCTGTGCGAAAACAGCATCCTGATCACTTGGTCCCATTGTGAAACTACCGGCAGGGATGAACGCCATTTCAAATGGTTCGGGCTCAAAGAAATTTTTTCTCCCAGCGACTCCTGTCAGTTCTCCGTTATCGGAAGACTTACAACCACCTAAGAAGATTATAATTATCAGAGCTGAAAGGATTTCCTTTTTCATAATTCTTTAGAATTTTGTATTGCAAGTAATTTTATTTTTAAAAATCATAAAAACCGTATGCTTTTGTATCTCATTGGACTCTTGCCCATACTGAGACTGAAACAATAATTTACCATGAATTCGTGCGACCCGCTTGTGCTCTTTCTGATATCTGAAATCGGGAAATCATACGCGTATCCGACCCTGATACCATTAAACAATTCTATCCCAACAATTCCGACCAGTGCATCACCGGGTCTGTAAGAAACGCCCCCCCATGCCTTTTTATTGTATCTTAATAAAGAAGTTGCAGAAAATTGTATGGCCTTACCGTCGCTAAGCGCATAAAGGGATGGAAGTAATTCAAGTGAAGGATTTGGCAGCTGAAGTATGTAACCGGCGGTAATATAATAATGACGGCTTATATATGAAACACCTTTAGTAAATTTAACTTTTGGCTGGTTAATATGAGTCACCGATAGGCCGGCATAATATTTATCGGTGGTGTAATAAGCGCCCAGACCGGCATCAAAGGTTACGGAACTCTCTTTGCTTTCAGGGATAAGCGGATCTCCTGAGGGAGGTGTGAAAACATCGCCATTTGGTATTGCCCATTCAGGATCAAGGGTCATGTTAAACATACCGGCATTTACTCCTATACCCAGCTTCCCCTGTCCGATTTCAGCAATGTATGAATATACAAGAGTAAGGTTAATGTCTTTGTCAAAACCTACAATATCATTTTCAACCATCAGTCCTATCCCGCTGTTTATTTTAAAAGGGGAAACAGGCGCGCTGATATTGAAAATTGTCGTCGAGGGTGCTCCCTTAAATCCAACCCATTGCTGCCTGTTGATGGCAGTTGCGCATATCATCCCTGACGTACCCGCATAACCAGGATTAAAAGTCAGGGTGTTGAACATGTAATTGCTTGTGATCGGATCCTGCTGGGAGAAGCAGAAAGTAACCGGCAGGAGTATGAATAGAAATGCAGTATAGATTTTTTTCACTTCTTTAAATTTAAAGGAATATGCCCATTTATCGAACTTCTAAAGTAAAGCAAAAAAATTAAAAGAATACAAACCGGTAATGAGTTGGTTAAAACTTTTAAACATTCCTTTTCATTTATCCACAAAGAATATTCCAAACATTCAATTAAACGGGAAATAATAGAAAATATTTGAAGGATCAGGACTTTAATCTGTTTGATGCTTTAACCCATTTGTCGGGAACTTCATTCCTGTTTGCCTTAAGATAATCATCGTGTGAACAGGCGACATAAACCGGGGCATTATTCTCATCAATAAGCTCCAGCCACCATCTTTCAGTAAGAGTGCTTTTAACAAAGATCAGATCATCCTCAAGATCAGTGACCCTGACATGATATTTAATAAAACGTCCTGAATTACTGTTGCTTAAAATAGGAGTCTCATACTGCTTTTGTGAAAAACCTTCAAGGAAGAACCAGAGTATCTGGGCTGCAAGGCCTGTTGTCTGGTAACGGATATCAAGCCCTGGATTTACATCAAAAAGCCCGAAGATCTTCAGATTATCGGAAATACCTGCATATCTTGAAAGGAGGCATATCTCCTCACCATAAAAACCGTTTGGTGAAGGGATTGCAGTTCCGGGGGCATCGGACTGTCTTACTGCGGAGATATCAAAAATGGCAGCATCTGAATCCCTGAAAAGAGGTTCCGTAAGATATATCGCCTGCCTGACATCACCGATTCTTAACAGTTCTGAATGACGCCTGGTAAAACGGTTCAATACCTGCTGGTCATTAAGGTAAGTCTGATACCCTATATTAACATAATGGCTGAACGTACTCTTATGGTTCCCGGTTATTTTGTTCAGGTAACTAAACGAATCAAGAGCGTCAGGATTATTGCTGTAATCAATCCTTGGATCGACAGAAACGAGAGTATATCCGGATTTTAAAAGCGTGAATGACCTATCGATAGCAGTAATAAGCGCACTGCTTCCACCGATGATCACAGGTAAAACATGTTCTCTCAGAAGGGTGCAGAGTACATCGGTAAGACCGGCAAGGGTATCACTGAAGGTCACACCCTGTTTCATATTCCCCAGATCAATGATCTTTGACTTTCCCGGAATCCTTGCCAGGCTGTAAAGCTGTTGTCTTATTGCATCAGGAGCCTCAGACGATCCCTGATTTGCAGAGTTTCTTCCTTCAGGTACTCCAAGGAGGGCAACCTTAAATTCCCTGATATCTTTTAATTTATTATTTTCAGTATTGATAATAATATTATGAGGTAAGCCGGCATTTCCGGTCAGATTTTCAAAACCGTGCTTCTCGATGCTTACAGGGTTGAAATAATCATTAAGGTCCAGCATAATTTATTCAGCGCTTTTTTTAGTTTTTTCACTTTTTTCAATGATCACGATACACTCTTCTTTAGTAATCTTTTCTGCGTCGGTACCTTTCGGCAGCCTGTAATTTTTCTTATCCTTTGCAAGATAAGGTCCGTATCTTCCATTCAGCAGTTTGATGTCACCAAAATCCTTAATTACCTTCTTCTTATCACTTTCACCTTTTTCCCTGATTATTTCAGTGGCTCTTTCAATAGTTACAGAATAAGGATCATCAACCCCTTTCTTCAGGGAATAGAATTTGCTCCTGTATCTTACATAAGGGCCAAATTTCCCGATACCCACAACCATTTCATCTCCTTCGTGAATGCCCAGGGATCTTGGAAGACGGAAGAGGTTAATCGCTTCCTGGAGTGTTATGGTTTCAAGAAGCTGGTTCCTGGCAAGACTGGCAAAACGGGTTTTCCCTCCGTTAGTTGTATCACCAATCTGCGCTACAGGTCCGAATCTTCCCATTCTTACAGAAACCTGTTCCCCGGTTTCAGGATGAGTCCCGAGTATCCTTACACTCGTTTTCCTGGTTTTTTTCTCGAGCGACTCTTCAACAGTTTTATGAAAGGTCGTATAGAATTTACCGATCATTCCTGTCCATTTCAGTTTGCCTTCTGCAATCTTATCAAATTGCTCTTCCACATCAGCAGTAAAGTTGTAATCAACAATTTCCGAAAAGTTTTCCATAAGGAAATCATTCACGATCATTCCTATGTCCTGTGGAAACAACTTTGACTTTTCTTTTCCTGCAGCTTCAGTTTTTGCAGTTGTGGAATATTTCCCCTTCGAAAGAGTAATAATTTTCAACTGCCGCTTTTCTCCTGGCCGGTCCTCCCTTAATACATAACCCCTGTTCTGAATGGTCGAAATTGTAGGAGCATAAGTTGATGGCCTTCCTATGCCAAGTTCTTCGAGCTTCTTAACAAGGCTGGCTTCAGTATATCGGGGTGGAGGGGATGTGAATTTCTGGGTGGCTGATATAGTGTCATAATAAAGTGGCATCCCCTTCCTTACAGGAGGGATTATTGATTTCTCCTCATCGCCATTCTCCGTGTCAGTCGATTCAGTGTAGACTTTCAGGAATCCGTCGAATTTTATGACTTCTCCAATCGCCGTGAATATAACAGAGGAATTGTTCATCCCGATAGAGATTGTTGTTTTTTCCACTTCGGCATCAGACATCTGTGAAGCTATAGTTCTTTTCCAGATGAGCTCATAGAGCTTCTTCTCATTCTGGTTTCCTGTTATTGTGACCGTGTCGGGATAAGTGGGCCTGATCGCTTCATGGGCTTCCTGTGCTCCCTTGGATTTTGTTTTGAACTGACGGGTTTTTGAATATTTTTCACCATACTCTGAAATAATTACTTCTCTCGATTTTGCAAGAGCTAGCTTTGAAAGATTGGTCGAGTCGGTTCTCATATAAGTAATTTTCCCGGCTTCATACAACTTTTGTGCGACCGCCATAGTCTGCGAAACTGAGAAGCCAAGTTTCCTGTAGGCTTCCTGCTGGAGGGTGGAAGTAGTAAACGGAGGAGCTGGCGAACGTGTGCCAGGCTTGACTGTTACACCAGATACAATGTATTTTGAAATATTACAAAGTTCAAGGAACTTCAGTGCTTCCTTTTCGTCTGGAAATCTTTTACCGGCCTCGGCCCTGATAATGTTATTCTCTGTATCTGGGAGTTCAGTTTTAAAGATCCCGTTTATGCGGAAGGATGACTCAGTTTTGAACGAAATAATCTCCCTTTCTCTTTCGACGACCAGACGAACCGACACTGACTGAACTCTTCCGGCTGATAGGGCCGGCTGTACTTTTTTCCATAATACAGGAGAAATTTCAAAACCGACAATCCTGTCTAGAATGCGGCGGGCCTGCTGGGAATTGACAAGGTTCATGTCGATGCAGCGGGGAGTCAGAATAGCAGTTGAGATAGCCTCTTTGGTGATCTCATGGAATACGATTCTTTTTGTCGTTTCCAGATCGAGGTTCAAAACACTCACAAGATGCCATGCAATAGCCTCTCCCTCACGGTCCTCATCAGAAGCTATCCAGATATTTTTAGATTCTGCAGCAGCTTTCCTCAGTTCTCCTACAACTTTTGCTTTTTCTTTAGGAATTTCATATTCAGGTAAGAAATTATTCTCGATATCGATTCCCAGGTTTTTTTTCTTAAGATCCCGGATATGCCCGAAACTAGATACAACACGGAAATCTTTTCCAAGATACTTCTCAATGGTTTTAGCTTTGGCCGGCGACTCAACAATTACAAGATTTTCGATCATATCTGAAGGATTTTACTCTTTTAAAAACACGACAAAGTAAGTCATTTAGGTTCCAAACTTCAAAATAAACCGTTAAGATTCTTTATTAATTACTATTTTTGAGCCAAACTCCCGAAGCTTATGAAAGGCAATTCATCAAACAGAAAATACCTTATCTGGTTCTGGACATTGTTCATCCTTCCATTCATAACGGTCCTGATTATTTTCATCCTGATAACAAAAGGCAAGCTAGGAACAATGCCGTCTTTCAAGGAACTGGAAAATCCGGAATACTACCTTGCTGCTGAAGTCTATTCCGAAGACGGGGTGCTTCTGGGAAAGATTAGCATTGAAAACCGGACATGGACAGATTATAAAGATCTCTCTCCTTATCTTGTCAATGCGCTTATTTCAACAGAGGATATCAGATATTACAGGCATTCGGGAATTGATATCCGCGGACTTGGAAGAGCTATTGTCCGCACAATTGTCCTCGGACAAAAAACGGGCGGGGGAAGTACAATAACGCAACAGCTGGCAAAGCAATTATATCCAAGGGATACTGCCCGTGTTTCTGCATTTACCAGAAAACTAAGGCTTGGTGTCTCAAAATTCAAGGAATGGCAGACGGCTGTAAAGCTGGAGAAAAGCTATACAAAGGAGGAGATCATAGCAATGTATCTTAATAAATATGATTTCCTTTATCAGGCAATTGGTATAAGATCGGCTTCAAGAGTCTATTTCAATACTACTCCCGATTCCCTTAAAATTGAGGAGGCTGCTGTCCTCATTGGAATGCTTAAGAATTCCAGTGCCTATAATCCGAGGAAATATCCCGAACGCATGCTTCAGAGAAGGAATATCGTCCTTTCGCAGATGGCCAAGTATGGTTATGTTCACCCTGATATCGCCGATTCAGTAAAGCAGCTTCCGATTGACCTTAAATTCACAATGGAAGACCATAATACCGGACCCGCAACATATCTCCGGGAATACCTGAGGAATATTATGAGAAAGCCCGAACCTGACCGGAACAGATATGAAAGGGAATCGTCATATGAGGATGCTTTGTGGGAATGGGATAATAATCCTTTGTACGGCTGGTGCAGTAAAAACAAGAAACCTGATGGATCCAATTATGATGTTTACAAGGATGGACTTAAGATCTATACCACAATAAATTCACGGATGCAGCAATATGCAGAGGAAGCTCTTACTGAACATCTGTCAAAAGAAGTACAACCTGATTTTTACAGGCGTGCAAAGGGATTCAGGAATCCTCCATATTCAAATGATCTTTCCAAAAAGGATGTTGAAGATCTGATACTGAGATCAGTAAAGGACAGCGAAAGGTACATTATGATGAAAGCCCGCGGAGTTTCTATGGATTCCATTATGCTTGCGTTCAATACAAAGGTCCCGATGAAAGTTTTTTCGTGGAAGGGAGAAAACAGGGAAATTGATACAGTTATGACACCTTATGATTCAGTAAGGTACTATAAATATTTTGTCCGTTCTGCTTTTCTTGTGGAGGACCCTCACCTTGGATATGTGAAAGCTTATGTGGGAGGACCGGATTTCAGATACTTCAAATGGGATGCAGTTACACAGCAGAGAAAACAAGTCGGTAGTACAATTAAGCCCTTCCTGTATACTGTTGCAATGCAGAATGGCTATACCCCATGCGATGAAGTTGAAAATATTCCAAGATCATTTGATCTGCCCGGCGATACGGTACCATGGATACCCAGAAGCTCAGGGCCAAAAGAATATCACGGGAAAATGGTAACCCTCAAATGGGGGCTGGCACAGTCTGAAAACTATATTTCTGCCTTTCTGATGCAGGTATTCAGACCTTCTGCAGTAACTGAACTTATGAAGAGGATGGGAGTAAGGAGCTTTATTGACCCGGTCCCTTCAATATTCCTTGGCACTTCGGATATAAAGCTAGAAGAAATGGTTGGAGCTTATTCTACTTATGTAAACAGGGGAGTATATACAAGACCGATGTATGTTACAAGGATCGATGATAAGAATGGTAACGTAATTTCTAAATTCACCCAGCAGATTGAGGAGGTCCTAAGCGAAGACCAGGCTTATCTGATGCTTGATCTTCTTCAGGGAGTTGTACTTATAGGATCAGGAAACAGATTAAGGAGAGAACCATATATGCTTCTGAACCAGGTAGGCGGTAAGACCGGAACGACTCAGAATAACGCCAATGGCTGGTTTATGGGTGTGACACCCAACCTTGTGGGAGGAGTATGGAGCGGCTGGGAGGATCAGGCTATTCACTTTGAAACTCTCAGTGAAGGGCAGGGAGCCCAGATGGCTCTTCCGATATTTGGGATCTTTATGAGAAAAGTCTATGACGATCCGCAATTTGGGATAATGGAGTCAGATGAATTTGAACGCCCCTCGAATTTCAATATCGAAACGGATTGCGATAAGGCTAAAAGAGAGAATTCCAGGAGGGGAGGATACATTAGGGAGAAGTATTAAATAGTAATGGATTGCTTTGTCCCGGCTTCCCGGGACTCGCAATGACCGTAAAACTGCAAGACTTTTGTTAGCTGAATAGAGAACGTACCAGAGCTTCAACTTTCCCAACGGGAATCACTTCAATGTCAGTTCCAATAATGGAAATATTCCTGTGGAATTTGGAGATGTAAATCTTATTGAAACCCATTTTGGCGGCTTCTTTTATGCGTTGTTCAATACGGGAAACAGGCCTTATCTCGCCTGAGAGGCCAACCTCACCGGAACAGCAGACATCCCTTCCTACAGGAATATCAAGATTTGAAGATAAAACCGATGTAATTATTGCCAGATCAATTGCAGGATCGTCAACTTTAATGCCACCAGCTATATTAAGGAAGACATCTTTAATACCAAGTCTGAAGCCTGCCCTTTTTTCAAGAACTGCCAGAAGCATATTAAGCCTCCTGATATCAAACCCGGTTGAACTTCTTTGAGGTGTGCCGTAAACAGCACTGCTTACAAGAGCCTGGGTTTCAATGAGGAATGGCCTGAGACCATCGACAGTTGCGGCAATTGATATTCCACTGATAGGCTCATCATGCTGGTTAATAAACATTGCAGAAGGATTTGCGACTTCCCTGAGTCCGCTTTCGATCATTTCAAATATTGCCAGTTCCGAGGTGGATCCAAACCGGTTCTTTACGGACCTGAGCAAACGGTAAATGTAATTGTTGTCGCCTTCAAAATAGAGGACAATATCGACTATATGTTCAAGTACTTTAGGCCCGGCAAGGGTTCCGTCCTTGGTGATATGCCCAATTAGGAAAACAGGGACCCCGGTTATTTTTGAAAACTTTAAAAGCTGGGCTGCACATTCTCTGACCTGTGAAACCGATCCGGCAGAAGATTCAAGGATACCTGTGTGAACGGTCTGAATGGAGTCAATTATAATCAATTCTGGTTTAAGGTTTTCAGCCTGGACAAGTATATTTTCAAGGTCAGTTTCACTGAAGATAAAGCAATGCGGATTGGATTTTTTCAACCTTTTTGCCCTGAGGCTTATCTGTTCTTCACTCTCTTCACCCGATACATAAAGAACACATTTTTCGCTGAGAGCAAGAGCGAGCTGCAACGCAAGAGTTGATTTGCCAACGCCCGGCTCACCTCCCAGGAGGATCAACGAGCCGGGGACCATTCCTCCGCCAAGTATCCTGTCAAGTTCAACGATACCTGTCTTCAGACGGCGATGTTCATCAGACCTGATATTGTCGAGCAGCTCAGGTTTCCTCTTTTCCAGTCCATTTAAATAGGATCTTTCACCGGGCGATGTTTTAGTAATGATCTCTTCATGGTAAGTATTCCATTCCTTGCACGAAGGACACCTTCCTATCCATTTTGCAGATTCAACTCCGCAATTCTGGCAAACAAAAACTGTTTTGGATTTAGGCATATAAGGAAATCTGATGTGAATTTTTTAATAAAGAATTATTAAATACCCCCTTTCCTGTTTCCCCCAAGGGGGAAAAGTTAAGTCTCCTTCCCCCTTGGGGGAAGTCCCGATAGCCATCGGGAGGGAAGGGGGTATCTTTTCAATAAAGAATGAAAATATAAGTAACAAATATAAGAAAAGGTCAGTTATTTGATTCTTGAATTCTTTTCTTACGGGAAAGCATATAAAACGCGAGAGTTCCCAGTATCAGAACAAGAACCAACTGAGATTCATGAGTGAGTATAGCATATGCAGAACCATCCTCGATACTGACTCCTTGCACGAATGCTATTCCTCTCGAAACAAAATAATGGAACGCACCCATTCCTCCCTGTACCGGGGCAGACATTGCAAGGCCGCCAATTACCAGAATGAAGATCGAGTTCCCGAACGACAAATGGGATGTACTCTCCAGACAGAAAACAACTACCCAGGTCATGAGTGCATAATTGAGCCAGATAAATAAGGTATGAAAGATGAATTCCCAATTCCTTTTGAGCTTTAAAATGGTTTTAAGTCCGTTTATTACACCATGTGCAACGTCGAACATTTTGGAAAAGAAACTAACCTTCCTAAGTTCCTTTTTATAGCGTATCAACAGGAAAAGTGAAATAGCTGATAATGCTATGAATATGACCCATGGAATCCACGTTGAACCAAAAACTGACAGCATTTTTTCCCTTAAGGGGATGATAATGCTGGCTTTCAGATATTCCCTGATCTTTGATCCGCTGGTAAAAAAGAGAGCAAACATGATCACAAGGAGAGAAATTAAATCAATTGTACGTTCAATCACTACTGTTCCTATCAGCTGATCGACAGGGATCTTTTCCTTTTTGCCGAGAGCGACACACCTTGTTATCTCACCTATCCTGGGAAGAGCCAAATTTGCCAGGTACCCCGACATCACTGCATGGAAAGTATTCCAGAATTTTGGGTAATAACCCAAGGGATTAATAAGTATTACCCATCGCCGGGCACGGCTGAGATAGGCAAGCAGGCCAAAAAGTGTAGACAAGATCAACCAGTAATAATTTGCTCCTCTCAGACTGTTTGCCAGTGCTTTGAAATTAACTGTCCGGAAAGCAATCCATAGCAGCAGGATCCCTAGAGCAAGAAAAGCGACAAACTTTCCGGCCTGTATGATACCTTTCCTCAAATTCAGATTAGTTTATTCGTTTTCGTATCAGGGAAAATGATTTTTGGCTGGAATATTTTTGCTTCAGCAAATTCCATTGTTGCAAACGACATTATAAGAATGATATCCCCAATCTGAACCTTGCGGGCAGCTGCACCGTTAAGGCAGATAGCTCCTGAACCTCTTTTGCCTTTGATGACATAAGTGTCGAGACGTTCACCGTTGTTTATATTAACAACCTGAACCTTCTCGTTTGCAATAACGTTTGCAGCCTCCATTAGATCTTCATCGATTGCTATGCTTCCCACATAGTTCAGGTTGGCTTCGGTGACTGTTACCCGGTGTATCTTTGATTTAAGTATTTCAATCAGCATAATCTGAAATCAGGATGAATATTATATTGACCGCAAAGTTAATAACCTTTTAGTTCACGCCAATGGGATTTCGATATTATCTATCAGTCTTATCTTTCCGGCTTTAACTGCTATGCATCCAAAATATTTTTTTCCTTTTTTCATTTCACATCTTGCGGCAACCGGTTTTAATTCTTCATCATCAACTATGTCGAAATACTCCAGATTGAAACTGTCAGCTTTTTCAATGGTTCTTTTAACATAGGAAATCAGATAAGGGATATCATGGTCGTTTATCATACTGGCAACAGCAGAAATTGTTGAATATATTCTCCCGGCTTTTTTCCTTATCGCCGGATCGAGAAGACGATTTCTGCTGCTCATAGCCAATCCGTTATCCTCGCGTATGATTGGGTTGCTGACGATTTTAACATTGCTTCCTAGTTGTCTGACAAGTTCTTTGATTACGGCTAACTGCTGAAAGTCCTTCTGTCCGAAAAATGCAATATCCGGTTTTACAATTTCGAACAGCCTGGTTACCACCTGTGCGACACCGTTAAAATGTCCTGGTCTGTGTAATGCCTCCATAACATTTTCAAGATTTCCGAGATGAAAAACCCTCCTGTCCTCAACCGGGTAAATCTCTTTATCATCAGGAGTGAAGACAAGATCATTCTCCCTGAGCACCTCCCTGAGCATGGCCAGATCATTTTCAAGGGTCCTTGGATAATTCTTCAGATCGTTTTTATCGTTGAATTGGGTTGGATTAACATAGATGCTAACCACAACCTGACTACAGAGTGCTACGGCATTTTGAACGAGTGAAAGGTGACCCTGGTGAAGAGCACCCATTGTAGGTACAAATCCGAGTGGAGAAGAATTTGCAATTTTAGTAGCTTGCTGAAGCTCTTTTACACTACTTACAACTTTCATGATTCCTGATTTTTATGCAAACCTAAATGAAATATAAGAATTTGAGCCTGACCTTCAGAAATAAAAAAACTACAGCCGGAACAGAAATACCAATAACTATGTATTGATAATATTGTCATTTTTTATTATTATCTTTGCAAGTTGTTACGGAATGGTATATCCAGGCATGTAAATGGAAAGCAAAAAAGTATTGTTCATTTCTCAGGAGATCACTCCATATTTAGGCGAAACAAAATTATCAAGGATAGGAAGATATCTCCCGCAGGGAATTCAGGAAAGGGGTAAGGAAATACGAACCTTTATGCCGCGGTATGGAAGTATCAATGAAAGGAGAAACCAGCTGCATGAGGTAATAAGGCTTTCGGGCATGAATCTGATAATTGACGACACCGATCATCCTCTTATCATAAAGGTTGCCTCAATACAGTCTGCACGGATGCAGGTTTATTTCATTGACAATGATGATTATTTCCAGAGAAAGCATACAGTATCCGATTCATTGGGTAAAGAGTTTGATGATAATGATGAGCGGGCGCTGTTTTTTGCCCGTGGTGTGATTGAAACTGTAAAAAAACTCAGATGGGCTCCCGACATTGTACATTGTCATGGCTGGATGTCTTCCCTGGTTCCGGTTTATCTGCGCAGTATTTATAACGATGATCCCCTGTTTCACAATTATAAAATTGTTTATTCCGTATATGACAATGATTTCAGCACTCCTTTCAGACCTACTTTTGCTGACAAGTTAAGGTACGATGGAATTGACGGTGAAAACCTCAAACTTGTTAAGAATCCTGATTTTATAAATGTTTCGAAGCTGGCTATTAAATATTCAGATGCAGTAATAATCGGGAGTGAGGAGATTAACACTGAACTGTCAAAATATCTTAAAACAATAAACAAGCCGGTTCTGCCATTCCAGGATGAGACAAAGTACATCGATGCCTATAACGATTTTTATGACAAGATCCTCTCCTGATCACCTTCTTTTCATATCTCTGCAATATTTGGTTTCGGTTTACCGTTTTTTCAGTTAATACGGACTGAACTCAGTCCGGGTTTACTCATTTCTAAAAATAATCGCTTATGTGCGGTATAGTTGGCTATATTGGATCAAAACCTGCAAGGGAAATTATTATTAAGGGACTTAAACGACTTGAATACCGGGGATATGATTCTGCCGGTCTCGCAATTGTCAATGGAGAAACAAAGATATTCAAATGCAAGGGCAGGGTTGAAGATCTGGAGAAGATGGTGAATGGTACCGATTTTAACGGTACAATTGGTATGGGCCATACAAGATGGGCAACCCACGGAGAACCAAATGAATTAAATGCTCATCCCCAGGTTTCATATAAAGGTAATTTTATTGTTGTCCATAACGGGATCATCGAAAATTACGCACTTATTAAAAAACATTTGCAAAGCCGGGGGATCCAATTCAACAGCCAGACTGATACAGAAGTACTTGCCAACCTGATCGAACATCTCTACCTTGAGGGTGATCTTACCGCAGAACAAGCTATCACACTTGCTCTTAACAGGGTGGAGGGAGCCTATGGTCTTGTAATAATTTGTGCAAAGGAGGCCGACAGGCTTTTTGCCGCCAGGAAAGGAAGTCCCCTGGTGATCGGAGTCGGAGAGGGTGAAAATTTCATAGCTTCCGATGCCACTCCAATTGTTGAATATACACAAAGGGTTATCTACCTGAAGGACGATGACATCGCGATTATAAAAAGAGATGAGCTCATTCTTAAATCCATACGTGCAAAAAATATAGAACCCGAAGTAAAAGAAGTCGACCTTAAGATAGGGGAGATCGACAAGGAAGGATTTGCTCATTTTATGCTGAAAGAGATCTTTGAACAGCCAAGAGCGATACACGACACATTCAGGGGAAGGGTACTGCCTGACCATAGCGGAATAATGCTGGGAGGACTTCATGATGTTCTTGAGACAATATCACAGTCTGAAAAGATAATTATTGTTGCATGCGGCACTTCATGGCATGCAGGGTTATTGGGAGAATATATTTTTGAAGAGTACACCAGGATACCTGTTGAGGTGGAATATGCTTCGGAATTCCGTTACAGGGACCCCATAATAAAGAAAGGCGATATTGTAATTGCAATAAGCCAGAGCGGTGAAACTGCCGATACGCTGGCTGCTGTAAAACTGGCAAAAGAACGGGGAGCAAAAGTGATTGGGATCTGTAATGTTGTTGGCTCAAGCATACCGCGTGAGACAGATGCCGGAGTCTATACTCATGCTGGCCCTGAAATAGGAGTTGCATCTACTAAGGCATTTACGACTCAGGTTATGGTTCTTGCAATGATGGCATTTGAAATTGGTTTTCTAAAGGGTGTTATCTCATCAGAAACCTATAAAAAGCTCATCGATGAACTGGTTTCTATTCCGGCAAAAATTGAAAAAACACTCATGGTAAATGATCAGGCGCTTGAACTTGCAAAAAAATATCAGCAAACCAGGAATGCACTTTACCTGGGCCGGGGATATCTCTTCCCTGTTGCCCTGGAAGGGGCATTAAAGCTTAAGGAGATTTCCTACATCCATGCTGAAGGCTACCCTGCAGCTGAAATGAAGCATGGTCCCATTGCACTTATTGATGAAAACATGCCGGTTGTAGTGGTAGCTACCAGGGATGATATTTACGATAAAATAGTTAGCAACATTCAGGAGATAAAAGCCAGGAAGGGAA
>Ga0326726_10002044_pt1 | contig 18707 bp, 22 predicted proteins | sample MHFenrmetagenome_2_FD_207603 | JGI IMG/M metagenome (GOLD analysis project Ga0326726, IMG submission 207603) | Lab enriched peat soil microbial communities from Michigan Hollow, Ithaca, NY, United States - MHF15MN | ecosystem: Environmental > Terrestrial > Soil > Wetlands > Peat | place: USA... | reverse complement strand
AGCTCCTCACCATCATGGACGGGCTGAAAGCGAGGGGAGAGGTCATAGTCATAGGCGCTACGAACAGGCAGGATACCATAGACCCGGCATTACGGAGGCCCGGAAGGTTCGACCGCGAGATAGAGATAGGGGTCCCGGACAAGCAGGGCAGGAACGAGATAATGAACATCCATGTCAGGAATATGCCCTTAGACAAGGATGTGAATGTGGCGGAGATCGCCGCGGTCACCCATGGATATACCGGCGCGGATCTGTCGCTCCTATCGAAAGAAGCGGCGATAAAATCCCTGAGAAGGGTGCTTCCGGCGATCAACATCCAGGAGGAGACCATATCGAACGAGATACTCGAGCGCCTCAGCGTCACGCGCGAGGACTTCTTCAATGCCATGCATGAGATCCAGCCATCAGCGCTCCGCGAGGTGTATATCGAGCGCCCGACCACCAAATGGGAGGATATCGGAGGCCTGATGGAGATAAAGAGCGAGATACAGGAGGCTGTGGAGCTCCCCCTCAAGAAGCCTGAGCTTTTCGAGAGGATGGGTATCCGGACGATAAAGGGCATATTGCTTTACGGGCCGCCCGGGACCGGGAAGACGTTGCTGGCGAAGGCGGTCGCGAATGAATGCGAGGCGAATTTCATATCGATCAGCGGCGCGCAGCTGCTCACGAAATACGTGGGCGAATCCGAGAAGACCGTGCGCGAGATATTCAGGAAGGCCAGGACAGCCGCGCCATGCGTGCTCTTCATAGACGAGATAGATGCGGTAGCACACCGGAGGACAGGGATGGGCGAGGCAGGGGTGCTTGTCACCGAGCGGGTGGTGGACATGCTGCTGACAGAGATGGACGGTTTGCGCTCCCTGAAGAACGTGGTGGTCATAGCAGCCACGAACAGGCCGGATATACTCGACCCTGCGCTCATGCGGGCGGGCAGGTTCGACAGGCTGATCGAGATACCATCGCCTGATGAGCCAGCCAGGCTCGAGATATTCAAGATATGCACATCGAAGATGCCGCTCGAGAAGGAAGTGAACCTAAAGAACCTGGCCAATGTCAGCGATGGATACACAGGAGCCGACATAGACAACCTGGTCAGGGAAGCAGGCATGGCCGCGATAAGGGACGGGGCGAAGAAGGTGACCATGAAGCATTTCGAGACCTCGTTCAAATCCATAGTCCCGAGCATCAAGAAAGAGGATGTGGAGAGCGTGCAGAGGTTCAAGATGAGCGCTGCGACCATGTACAGATGAGAGGACCGTGTGCCGTTTATTATGATCCGTAATATCATTATGCGAGGTGCCACTGATAAAATGAGATTGATGCTGTTCGGGAAACTGATGCTGGTCGCCATATGCCTGCCGCTCCTCTACTTCGGCCTCGCTTCAGGGGTCGGGATGATCGAGACGCTCAAGCTGATCGCTCTCGGAACGGTCGCCTCGGTCGGGATAGCGGCGTTCTATCCTGAGATTCGCGGGATCAAGAACGGAGACGCAGTGTCCGTCGTGTCTGATTCCGCGATACCGAGCCTGATCGGCAAGATGGGCACGGCAGAAGCCGATGGGAGGAAGAACCAGAAGATAAAGGTCCGGCTCGACAATGGCTCCGAAGTCCTCGGGCTGATAGAAAGCTACATCGGGATAATAAGCCCGCCCAAGATAAAATTGATATACGAAGAGAAATTGGTCCCCGGCCAAGAGAGATTGATAGAATAGAAAACGATGAGAGAGCCGAGTGGACATTTGGATCATCATGCTATGATTCGGCATCAGGAGCTTCAACATGTACGGCATCTACCTTGAGAAGGATGAGATAATCCAGATAATCATCTGCGTGATCTCCATATCGTTCGCCCTGGCGCTCGTCTTCGCGAGCCCGGCAGGGCTGATCCATCACCCTCTTGAATTCGCGATTTTCGTGACACCGCTATTAGTGACGGTCGGGAGCGGATTCATACTCCATGAGATGAGCCACAAGCTTGTGGCGATGTACTATGGCGCGGAAGCGAAGTTCAGGATGTGGATCCAGGGACTCGTGGTCATGCTGCTCGGATCCCTCATCGGTGTGCTGTTCGCGGCTCCTGGAGCGGTGTACATTTACTCGAACAGGATCACCCCGAGACAGAATGGGATCATCTCCATGGCCGGGCCGATGATGAATGTCGTGATAGCCGCGGTCTTCATCGCACTCGAATTCATCGCGCCGATCCGGCAGTTCTACAGCTTCCTCTCCGGGACTGGCATGGATTTCGCAGGATATGGGATCATGGGCGGGGTGCTCCACGTATGGAGGTTCGGGGCCGCGATGAACATCATGCTCGCTTTATTCAACATGATACCCGCATTCCCGCTGGACGGGAGCAAGGTGTTCGCATGGAACAAGCTCATCTGGATTGCATTCACCCTGGCCCTCCTTTACATCGGAAGCCTGGTGATAAGCCCTGGGATCGTCATCGGTTGGGGCATAATGCTCATATTCTTCGGGATATTATCGCTCTTCCTTTTCGGCAATATGGGTCAGAGGCTGAACAAATGAAGGGCGCTGAAGCGGTATTGACACCCACGAAGATCATCGGCATTGACGCACTGACCAAAACCAGGATCGCGAAGGGATACCGCATCAAGGAGCTGGACACCCGGCTGCGCACTGAAAGGACGAAGATGGAGGCGCGGCTATTGAACAAGGCCAAGCTCGCCGGAGTTCCATGCCCGACTGTCCTGGAAGTGGACGAGTTCGAGATAGTGATGGAAAAGATAGAAGGGAAGCGGCCGGGGATGGATCCTGCGGATTGCGAAGAAGCCGGACGCTTGCTCGCGAAGCTCCATTCAGCGGATATAATACATGGCGATTATACACCAGCGAACCTGCTCACGGACGGGAAAAAGCTTTTTGTCATCGACTTCGGATTAGGGTTCATATCGAACGACATTGAAGACAAGGCAGTGGATGTCTTCACCATGATCCGGGCGATCGGAAAGCCGGAAGGGAAGGAGAGTTTTCTGAAAGGTTACGGCGCTTATGCCAAAGCGGAGAGCGTATTGAAGCGCCTGAAGGTTGTCGAGATGAGGGTGAGATACGCTTTCTGAACCCCACCGGGCTTAGGGATTCTCAATGCCTGCGGAGCCTTGAAAGGGATTGGAAAATAGCTTTCAACGCTTTTTCTGGGGATTCTCCTTCCGTATGCTCCAACCTTTTATCCTCCAGAACGAAATTTATTGGAGGTATCATCATCATATAGGATTGGGGCATGCCGAAAGCGGCCATCATCTTTTCGACTTTTTCGGAGCTGTAGAAGATGTCGCGGATCGGCATAAATAATTCCAATGATTTGCGCTTCTTCGGGTCTTCCATGGTCTTCTCGCAGTCATCTCTGAATGGATCGATCCCTGAAGCGGCTAAATGATAATATGCTAAATCTTGGAGAAATATCTTTCCAAAGCCCGTTTTGAAATCATCGAAACTTGGCATCATGGAGATGCCCTTCGCTTGCATTTTCCCTCTAGAGTTGGATGAAACGCTTGATATGCTTCCACCAGGCACCATGAGATTGGTGCGCATGATATAATCTATGAAACCAATCTTCTTACCCTCTAATTTCTCGATATGACCCGCAGGTATGAGTTCCCTGAGGTATTTATTGAGCAGGATGACATTCAGCGTCAGGATGGATATCTCCGTATCCCCGGAATCGAGATCCGCTCGCAGCGCCCTCGCCACTTTCTTGATTTTCGATTTGTTGCAAAGACCGGACTCCCCATAAGGATCCAGCTCGCCCACCAATTTGTATGCGGCGCCGTCGGCGCAGCAAGGCTTCACACCCATGTCCAACCCCTTACGGATGGCAGTGAATCTGAGCAATGATAAAACCAAATCCTTGAATTGGACCATCTGGTCCACGCTCATACTGATCGGAGGGGTGCCTCCGGGCCCGTTGGATAGGAATCCGATATTCACGCGTTTATCTTCCAGTTGAGCCCCTTCCCCAGATGGCGTCGGCCCCTCAATCATCGGCATCGCTTCTGGCTCTTCGACCGGAGATTCCGTGATTCGCGGTTTGAAATCCAGCGCCTTGCATACATTGGAATAGAAATCCTGGAACTCCTTCGAGCAACGTTCGTATTCTTCGAGTTGCGTGTTCCATTGCCCGAACAACTCCAAGAGCTTGACGAAACCGGATTCCTGGATATCTCCTACGAAACCCTGCAATCTCGGGAGATGCTCGTCCCTGAGTGTCTGGCCGTCCCGCTCCTTCTGGATCCATGCGAGCATCTTGCAGATCTCCACCTTGATCGCCGCTTTTTCGGGTTCCGTGAGGGTGCATCCGATGTTTCCGTTCCGGAAGATCGAGTCATGGATGAGCGCGACCTGGGCGTCTATCTGACGATCGAGCTCCTCGATCCCTTTCTCGACGCTATGCAGCCTTTTCGCATAGGAATGGACCTGATCCACTATGGAGCCATTCCTGTATTTTTTCACGAAAGACAGGATACCGCTCAGCTCTGTGACGCGCTCCCGATCCGAGGTCCTTTCTGGCTCTGGTTTGACTGCCAATGATTCCAGCTCTTTCCTGATTTGCGTTCTTACCGTGGTGGACCTATCCTTTAGCGCTGTGGCACGTTCTTTCGCTATGCTTATCGCTTCACGGTAACGATCCATTGATGGATTCCACCTACATATACACATTTCAATTAGTTTAATAACATATTAATGTGTTTGCTTTAGCATAAAATCATGGATATTTTCCGTTTTATAAATTGTTTCATTTAATATCATGCTGTGTCTTCTCTTGATCCACGAATCCGTACTGCGATAGCGAACTCTGTCCAAGAGGGCGGGGGCTATCTCGCATCATCACAGAAGGATGCAGCGCAGATCGAGAAGAGATGCCGCGCGAAGATGGTGAATGAGATCCGGAGGATAGCCCCCCAGTTGAGCTATTGGGGAGATGGGCGTTCTGAACAGGGCGTGGTCCTTTGCCCTGTAGACTCGATCCTCAATCTTTCCAGGAACCATGGGCCTCTGGGAGTGATGGCAGCATACGTGGACAGGGACGAACCGGTGCTCGGAGCCCTTTTCCTGCCCAAAAGCGCGGAATTCATGATCGCCGAAAGAGGGAAAGGGACGTACGCCAATAATACGAGGGTGATTGTTGACGGGGACGACGACCTGACCGGTGCGATAATCCGATGCGACTATACCGGATGCGGTGATAAGCGGCCCGTGGGAAATATAATCCAGGTCCTGATAGAGAACGATCTGGAATGGCAGAATTTCGGCTCACCAGCCGATGCATTCGTAGCGGTTATCAGGGGGAAGGCCGATGGGTTTGTCTCTCCGTGCATGGATCCTTTGCATATGGGCGGATATATCGTCATGGAAGAGGCGAAGGTTATCGTCACCGACAGCGATGGAAAGCCGCTGACCATGGATTCGAAGAGTGTCATCGCCGCCAGGCCGGGCATCCATGAGCGGCTGCTCGAACTGATCGGCCAAGCGCTCTGAAGAAAGATGATCACGCTAATGCCGCTTTCAGTCCTTCGAGCACTTTTTCGAAAAACCCTTCGGGTATGGTCTTGCCTAGCTTAGGAGGGCATCCGACATTCATCATGCCTCCGAACCTGCGGAGGTTCTCGCTACCGGCCCATATCTCCGCAAGGCTCATGTGCTTCAGATTGCCCTGGATGCTCACATCGTCGCCGGGACACCTGAAGACCAACCCGTCGCGACGGACGAACATGCCGTGACCAAGCTGCTGGCAGGGCCGCACGCCCACGTACGGGCTGACCCCGTCGCGCTCCACATCGCCAAGCGAATAGATGCCGTTCTGTATTTCCCACACGTTTATCTTCACGTACAGGCTGACAAGCTCGGCCTCGCTCGGGTTGATGGAATTGTATGCGGAGGCGTCCTTGCAGGAGCCGGAAACCATCGTAGGGGATGAGATGATGTACATGTGCCTCCGCCTCGCCCATACGTGGATGTCGAATACCTCATCATAGTTGCTCTTGAGTATCGGGTTCAGGATGAGCGATAGCCGTGTTGGCTCTCCGGGGTGGAAATCGTTGAAGCCTGCTGATGCGAGAACCTCCATCGCGCGGTTCCGGACGTCCGGGTAATTGCTGCGCCCCACGATGGCTGCTTGGGTCTCGGGATCGAAAGAATTCGCGCCAAGGAGTATCGTGGCGCCAAAATCGCGCAGTCTCATGGCTAGCTCCCAGGGGGTCAATCCGTGGACGCTTCTCGAGATGCGCTCGTCGCCTAGCGCAGTCGCTTTCGTGAATATCATAGGCGTGATATCGCGCGTCGCGAGGTAATCCAGGAAATGGAGCAGCGTTTTAGCTTCCAGGGGCTCTCCAGGGCCGATTATCTTTATAGAACGGAGCCCGAGGGCTTTCCCCTCATCCACGACACGCAGGATTTCGGGATCGGTTAGGAGCATATTCCGGATCTGCAGCAGCTTCGCGGTGGGGTTGAAGCAATGGGAGCACCGGAGGCTGCAGCTTGGGGTCCCTGTCATATCCAGATCCATCGAAAGCATCCGCCCTTTTTGCGCGGACTCGGTGAGAACGGATTGCGGGAAATTCCAGCCCTTCACATCGTTCACATGTCCAGCCGGGAACCGACCGGGAAACTTCACAGGCACGTTCGGGAACTCCAGTTTCTTAATATGTGTTTGCATGGAGTAATTAGTGCAAACAGGGCCGCATTAGCCTGGTCCTTGTCCAGACAAGCTTTTTGATGGTTTTTCCGACGTGGCTGACGCTGGAAAAAATGATTATGGGATAATATGGGTCAGTTCTGGAGCTCGATTATCTTCGCTATCGCAGGCATGAGCTTGCGCTCCGCTTTCCGCAGCAGCTCCCCGGCCGCGGCCTCGCTTATGCCCATTTTCATGCCTATCTGCTCCAACGAAACGCGCTTGGGGATATCGTAATAGTCCAAGTCTCCGGCAAGGCGGAGAGCTTCTGCCTGCCTCTTGGTGAGAAGGTCGGCAGCGGATACGAATTCAAGAAAGCCGCTTTTCACCAGACTTTCAGGACGCACCCGCTCGTCCGCTTTAAGGAAGTGCCTTGATGCGACCTTCACGTTATAGCTGTTCTTCAATGAATCGAGGAAGACCTTGAGGGCATCGAAGGATGGTGCGAATAGGTGCGCTTTCTCGATTCCGCCATTATAGACCGGGTTCGAGATGAAAGCGCTGCCGGATCTCTTGAGCGCGAACTTCGTGGATGCGTCTTTCTTGGTGATCGTTATTATCTCGGATGAATCCTTGCCCCTTCGGATGACCAAGACATCGTATGTGATCGGATGGGCGCGGATCGATTTGATGAATGTGCTTATGTCCGGGCCTGATATGTTGAAGAGATGCCGGATCCCCTTGCCCTGCTCCCCAAGTTCGGCAAGATAGCGTATCGAGGTATCCGGGAATCGCTCGGGCACGTCTGAGCATATGCAATCGTGGTTGTATTCAATCGTCGCGATCAGGGGCCTCGCCATAGATATATTATGGCTGAAAGCGCTTATAAAGTTATCTTTTATGGAAAATCGTATATAAAATGACCAGTGATGGAACTTATCCGAACGTCATGGATTACGCTTATAAAGAACCTCGGTGGAATATATGAACGGGCTAGAGTGGGGCTAGGGGTCCCAGCACCGCGCATCCCCTTTAAGCGGCTCGAATGCCCGGGGCGTTTTGCAGTGCATGCATGCCCTTCGTCTCAAGCGTTGACGTCCTGCCTCATGTGGCGGCGCGATGCGTGAATCTGGTCAGGCCGAAAGGAGCAGCCATAAGCGTTTTGAGCCGTGCTTGTGAGATACAGGGCCGAGTGGACGGCGCAGGCTCCTTGCATATATTGCAGTGCTAACCGGGAAGCCCACTTTGCACTTGTTTTCCTAGCTATGCCTCTGTTTCACTTCAGGCAAAGTGGGCTGTATTGACCGACTTAGGGGAGGTCAAACTGAAGCCCATCATAGTTGATGGGCTGATTTGGCCGAAGGCCAAACTGAAGCCCATCTTCACTAATTTTTCACCGGGCAACCGGTCCCGAACCATCCGTTCTGGGACAAGAAAAACTTCTTCTGCGCGCTTATGAAAACGAAATCCTCAGCCTGGAAAGGGAGGACCACGCTGCCGCTCTTGCCGGTCATCGAAGACCATGAATCACTCGAGATGAAGACGTCATCCAGCGGAGCATCATCATATGTGGCATTGATGAGCAGGAGATTGTTTTCGCAATCCGCTAAGACGGATATGTTCATATCCTTAGGAGGCGGAGGCGGGCACATATCCGGATAGGAGAATTCCACATAATCAGGATGGTTGTAGTCTGTCGTGGAGAAATATATCCTGTAATCACCGGTCCGGGGGAGCTCCATAGAAGCGCTGCCGTTCCCATCGGTGTGCGCCAATCCCTTGATGCCGTTGTACGGGTTGTAGAGGATTATCCTGAGCTCGATTCCTGAGGGCGTTGCGCCGTCAGATGCCTGGGCATGGATCGTGAGGATGTCTCCGGGGCAGGATATTTCGGTGGTGAGGTTGAGGAAACGCCTGATGCCGGTATCGTTCTCTGCCCAGACCGCTGGTATCAAGATGAGGGTGAAGACGGATAGAAAGAGGAAAAAACGCATGGAGAGATTAGATGGATGAAGTAAATTAATCATATCGATTTCATTTATCGATTATCAGTTCCCCTTTGTGGAAGATCCTTCCGCCAATGAAACCATCGTATATGCTACCGAAAACAGAGCCGTTGATATGGACCTCGCCCCCTTCCATGTTCAGGCAGACATTATCTCCGGCATCGCCCCCCACTGTTATGATACCGTTCTTCATGGCAAGGCCGACACTCTCACCTGCATCCCCGTTAACCGATATGACACCGCCCCTCATATTCCTGCCGAGGTTCTCTCCGGCATTCCCTTTCACGGTTATCGCACCGGCGTCCATGGACCAGCCGGCGTCATCCCCTATATTCCCTGCCACGATTATGGACCCCCCTTTCATGAACATGCCCAACGTGTCGCCGGCATCTTTCCTGACCACTATCGAACCTTGGACCATATTGATGCCAACGGACCCGCCCGCATCCCCTTCCACAACGATGATGCCGCCTTCCATATTGGATCCGACACTATCGCCAGCATTCCCTTTCACGGTGATTCTCTTCGTGTTACGGAATCCGATGTCTTGTATCGGTTCGGTGAAATGTGAGGTAGGGATGACGAATCCATCTCCTTCGCAATTGTTGATCAATGCGCTTAGGTATAGGCCGGCTCTTATCGAGAAATCCGTTTCATCCTGGAATCCGGCCAGTACGATGCAGAATGTCTCGATGTCTTTTGCGCAATGATTTGGATTCCCGATTTTTTCAACCATGTCGGCGTATGTATTGCGGAAATCATCGGGATTCAGCGGTTTGCATGCCTTCCACGCTTCCCTCATCTTTCCGATTGCCGGATTCGTCTCCACTTTCTTCGCCCGGACTTCATGCAGGGGTTCATGCCTGAATCCCTTGAATTTGCCAAGGGCTGCCAGTGTCGCAAGTGAGATTTTTCTTACAACTTTAGATGCAGCATCCATCAGAATCCCTAGGAGAGGTAAGGCCTCCCATTCTCGAAAACATTCCCGCCTCTGAAAAGCGGGGACAGGTCGTCGATGGAACCGTTCACGCGGAGTTCGCCGCCTTCCATCCTATCCCCTGTATAAATGCCAGAATCCCCATTCACGGTTATCGAACCGCCGCTCATCCGATCGCCAAGGCATTCACCCACATTCCCGTTCACTACTATCGTTCCGCTTTCCATCATGATGCCGATGCCATGGCCGGCATTCCCGTTCACGACGATATCTTTCGTGTTTTTGTAGCCCAGGACATCGATGGGTTCTGCAAGATGCCTGGTATGGACGATGAATCGGCTTTCCTTGCTGCTGTTGATCAATGCGCTGAGGAACAGGCCTGCCTTGAATGAGAAATTCTTTTCTCCTTGGAATTCCGGGAGCATGACGCAGAATGCTTCGACGTCTATTGCGGTGATGCCGGAATCCTTAACCGTGCCGAACATCTGGGCATAATCGCTCTCGAAATGAGAATCGATATCGTGGGCGCTGCATTCACCCCATGCTTTCCTCATGGCCTCGTATTTTTCCACGATGTCCGTTCTTACAGGAGCAGCCTGCCCTTTTCCGATTGTTTCAGCCAAGGGTTGGCTGGTACCGGGTCCTGGTTTGGCTGGAGCAGCCTGTGTCTTACTATCAGCTGGTTTGCCCAGCACCTTCGGTTCAGGGGTTTTCATATCACAAACGGTGGTAAGAAGACATTAAATATGCATCGAAAACGGTTTGGAGGAGAAAGGATAGCGGCGATTTATATTGTTTTCTTGCTGAACCAGGATTATGGCAAACCTTAGACTCATATCGATACTCCTGCTCTCGCTATTCGTCTTGTCCTATGCAAGGACCGCTATGGAGGCGGCGCAAGCGGCGAACGAAGTGGACACGATGGCCTGCACGAAAAGCAAATCGAACATGATGGATTACTGCATAGGATACTGCGAACTTGAGTCCGGCGCGTCCTGCGCCTCGGCTGTGGCCACAGAGTTGGCGGACTCGAGCGACATCGACCGGTGCGAGTGCATGTGCGGGCCTGGCAACGACATAGTGACTTATAACAACGTCCCCTGCGGCATGGACCTGATGAGGAAATGGTCTCCGAGCGGGACTGATGGCACTTCGAGCGGGACTGGCAGTTCTAGTAGCAGCTGCTGTCTGTCAGGGGCTCTTCTCATGGGTTTGGTCGGATTCGTTGTCATCAGGAGATGAATGGGCGGAAGTGTCATTTATCTGTCAATCTCAGAAGATCCCAAAGATCATAGCCCATGACTGCGATGTAAAGCAGGACGGCGATGATATTGAACAGGATGAACGACCCCATTATGAAAGAGGACAGGATCGTCGTGAATATCAGGGTGATGCCGATAATGAGCATCAGCAATCCGGTCGTAAAGTGGGCCAGAAACCTCGCGTAGCTCTTTTTCGCGTTTATCTTCTCATATGTGAACGCGAAAGCCCCGAAACAGGCGATGACTGCGATTATAGAGGTGGCCACAAGGATATTCCCTGCCGATTGCTTATCAGCGGCAAGGTTGCTGTTCAGCAGATAATTGTCGATCGGGCCATAAAGAAGGGCGAGCAGAACTATCAGGATGAGATTTTTCAGCAGGTTCTCTTTTATGATCCTCTCCATGGATAAAGGAGCGGTTTGTTTGTATTTAATCCTATCGCGCCGGAATAGCAAAAACAAAAAATGCTCCGTCTGGGATTTGAACCCAGGTCGATGGAGTGAAAGTCCATAATCCTTGACCGGTTTGTCTAACCTGTTTGGCTTATTCCACCTCAGGGTTTTTCCCTGGGCTTTTTGCCACATGTCTGTGTAAGCCAAAAAGGCCACTAGACGAACGGAGCGAATAAGGATAAGTTAATCTTGCAAAGCGATTTTTAAATTGAAGGTTTAGAGGCCCAGCGCCCTCAGCACGTCCTTGTGGACCGCTTCCACGCTTTTGGCCGCATCGACCATCTTCCAGTCATTGCACAGGAACGTCTCCTCATTGAGCCGTAGGTAGTTGTCGCGGACTTTCCTCAAAAATTCCCTGTCCGCCTCGTACCTATCTAGCTCCTTCTGCTTGCTTTTGCGCTCCTGCGAGACTTCAGGGGTTATATCAAGGAGGATGACACGGTCGGGTTTCAGGAATCCGATGCCTTCCACGATCTTCTTGGCTTGCGGATAGTGGAATTCATTGACCTCGTAAGATATCGTCGAGAACACATAGCGATCGAGTATCACGAGCTTGCCGGAATCGGTGGCCTCTTTCACTTTCCTCTGCTCGTTCGCGATGTCCGAGAGGAAGAGCAGGAAAAGCGATTTCGGCGCGAGATCTATCCGTTTCTCCAGATAATCGCTGAGCAGCTGGAAATTCTTCGTCGGATATTTGAAGACGATGGCTTCTGGATATTTCTCTTTCAGGAGCTTGATCTGGGTGTCCTTCCCGCAGCCATCTATTCCTTCTAGCACAACAAGCATAAGCGATTCATACCATGATAGGTTATAAATTCTATTTCCCAAGGAATTGGCTGAGGCGGATATATGGATCTCGTTTCCATCCGTGAGATGGAGAAGTCGGTGATAGAGGGGATATTGGACCGGGCTGCGGAGATAGAGGCCAAGGGCGCATCTCCAGCCATGAAAGGCAAGATAATCGCCACAATGTTCTTCGAAGCATCCACAAGGACGAAGCTGTCTTTCCAATCCGCCGCGCTCCGCTCGGGTATGGGCTATATCGACCTCCTGCCGGAGACCAGCTCGCTGAAGAAAGGCGAATCCTTCGAAGACACGGTCAAGATAATGGCAGGATATGCCGATGCGCTGGTGATCAGGCACCCGAAAGAGGGCGCTGCGCGCCTCGCAGCTGATATAATAGACAAACCGGTCATCAACGGAGGCGATGGAGGGAACCAGCACCCGACCCAGACGCTCATAGACTTGTATACCATAAAAAAGAACAAGGGCCGGATCAAGGGCCTGAACGTGACATTGTTCGGGGACCTGAAACATGCGCGCGCCATGCGCTCGCTCGCATACGCCCTTGCGATGTTCGAGGCCAAAGTCACATTGGTGTCCCCGAAAGGATTGGAGATGGAACCGGCTTACCTGAAAGAGCTGGAATCCAAGTTCGGGCTGAAAGTCTCGATACGGAACGAGCCCAAGTTCTCGGATGCCGATGTGCTCTATGTATGCCGTATCCAGCAGGAGAGGTTCGCGGACCCGTATGAAGCCAAGACGGTCTCGGAGAGATTCTCGATAAAGAAATCCGATCTCAAGGACGCGAAGGAGGATCTCGTGATACTCCATCCGCTCCCCAGGGTGAATGAGATCGAGACCGCGATTGATGATATGAAGCAGGCGAAATATTTCCAGCAGGCCCATAACGGAGTGCCTGTGAGGCAAGCGGTCCTGGAATATGCGCTGACGAGATGATGATCATGCAGGTCGACAAGATAGAGATCGGGACCGTGGTGGACCATATAGCGGCCGGGAAAGCGGCCAAGATCCTGAAACTGCTCCGGATCGGGGAGGATTACGGCCACCGTGTCGCGATCATGATGAATGTCCCGAGCAAGAGGATGAAGACCAAGGATATCGTGAAGATAGAGGGCAAGCTCGTCTCCCAGGAGGAGGCGAACGTGATCGCGCTCATCTGTCCTGGTGCCACGATCAATGTCATCAAGGACGGGAAAGTCCAGAAGAAATTCGTGGCCGGCCTTCCAGCCGAAGTGACGAACTACGCGAGATGCGCCAACCCGAACTGCATAACGAATGCCGAGAACACAGCCAGGCGCTTCGTCCGCGATGGCCAGGGCTTCAGATGCCGGCACTGCGAGCGGCTTTTCAAGGCAGATGAGCTGGTCCAGGGCATTTGAGCATGTTTAAATAGCTTTTGCAAACAATATACATTTCGCAAATTTTACCTTCAGCGGTAATCTCAAGAGGTATATTCATGACTAAAGTGAGGATAAAACTCAGCGGAGAGGACCCGACGGCCCTCGATAATGTGGTTTCCCAGATAAAGAACCTGTCAGACACGCTCAGCATGAGGTTCATAGGCCCGGTGAGGCTGCCAAGGCGCAAGCTCGAGATATCATGCAGGCGCACTCCTTGCGGCGACGGGACAGACACGTACGAGCACTGGGAGAAAAGGGTGCACAACAGGCTTTGCGACGTGGAAGGGGACGAGAAGATGATCAAGCAGATCCTCAGGATAAAGGTCCCGACCAACGTGTTCGTGAAAATCTCGCTGAGCTGATGAAACTCCTTTTCGACGAGATGCTCAAATCCCTGGCCTCGTGGGCCAGGATACTTGGCATCTATTCCGATTTCTATTCCGGCAAGAACGACAGCGAACTGCTCTCTATTGCAAGGAAAGAAGAGCTTATCCTAGTCACAAGAGACCTACGGCTGCACATCCGGTGCCAAACAGCAGGAGTGAAATCCATACTCATAAAGAGCGATGCCATAGAGGAGCAGCTCGCGCAGCTGCTGAAGGAGAGCGGCGCGGTCGTGACTTTTCCGGAAAAAACGAGATGCGCCAAATGCAACGGCGAACTGGTCGATGCTTCGGCAGATGATGTGAAAGCGGATGTGCCGGACGCTGTTGCGAAGACGCACAGCAAGTTCTGGAGATGCTCATCCTGCAAAAGGGTTTATTGGGAAGGCGGGCATTGGAAGAATATACTGAGGATATACGAGAAGGCGAAAGCGATAATGGGGACGAAAGAGGCCTAAAAAAGCTCCGGGTTAAGGAAAGTTATTTAAGCCCATCCGATGATTATGAAACTCACGAATTGATGATATATTTACAGATTAGGTGAACTCATGGGTGCAAAACCTCGAAAATGGAAAAAGAAAAACCGCATGCGCTGGAAATGGGTTAAGAAGAGGCGCAAGCGCTTGAAGAGACGCATGAAGAGACGCGTAGGCGAGCTCTGAATCTTCTTTTTTCCATTTAAAACTTTTTTCAATTTTACTCGGGCAACACGGTTGTCCCGCAATCTTTACCATCCAGCGCGAGCTGTACGGCTTCGCTGCAGTTCCCGTTCACTATCCTAACTAAAACACCTGCTTCCGCTGCCTGGATGCACGCCCTCGCCTTGGCGATCATCCCTCCGCTGATGATCCTGGCCTCCATCAGTCCCTCCAGCCTGGAAACCTTGATTTCCGTGATCAGTTCCCCATCCGCGAAGATGCCGTCCACATCCGTCGCCAGGATGACTTCGCTCGCTCCCAAAGCTATCGCTGCCGACACTGCCGCATCGTCTGCATTCAGGTTCAGCTTCCCTCCGCATGAATCGGTCCCCATCGGAGAAAGCACCGCGATCCTGCTTTTGAGCAACGCATGCATCACTTCCGGGCATTCGGTCCTTGTTATGCGGCCGTACCTGCCGGTATCTTCGATGGTGTCCCCGAAAAAAACCCCATACAGGAAAGGAGCGGCATCGTACCCGAAGGCGTGCAATCTTCCGACAAACCCGCGGTTTATCTTCACCAGCTCCTGCTCGACGACTTCCATCGCCATATCGTCCGTCACTCGGTATCCATCATGGAATCTCACTTCCATACCGAGCGCTTTCATGGCATCGGTTATCTGGACGCCTCCGCCGTGAACGATAGCGAGATGCTTGGCCGGCTCCAGCTGCGCCACGCATCCGAGGACCTCATCGCCTAATGTCTTTCCGCTGCATTTGAGCACAAGCAGCCCTTCCGCTTTGACCATCTGTTTGAATTCTTTGATTCGTTTGGTATCTACCTTCCGATCCGCATCCATTTTGTATATATCAAGCATACAAATCACCTGATTTCTTGCGCTAGCTAAGGAGAGAGAAAAAAAGAGATTCGGATTCCAAACTCGGGTGATTGTATAGCGGGGGTGCTATCCCCTCGGGAGAGCCTGGGCTGGAGCGGATGTAAATAGGATTGTCGCTTCAGCGTTTACCATGAATGCCTATATTATGAGAAATTATATATACTCAAGTAACACAACCCGATGGATGACACTCATCTGATTTGTTATTTTCCTTCAAACTACTAATTTTAAATAAGTTGCCACACCATATCCGATCTATGGTCAAAAAGAATACGTTAGGCGCTATCAAACTCACCAAGAAACCGGTGGAGAAGAAAGCGGACCCGAAGGTAGAGGAACTGCAGATGTTCAAGGCAAAGCTCGAGACCATCTTCAAGGACATCGGGCTGGATACCGGGAATATCGTCGCCACCAAGGATCTGCAGGCCAAGAAGCCGAGAGACCCCCTCATCTGCGAAGTGAAAAGCGAGGACATCATAGTCCTGTCTGCCGGAAAAGACGTGCTCGTGTATTCTTTCATGAGCCTTGAGGAAGGGATGCTGCCGGTCATAGCGTTCAGGAACAACCACTGCGAATCGGATCATCTGATCCAGCTCGGGGAAAGCAAGGTCGTCGGCACCGGCTTGCTGACAGATATCCAAGGATATACCATCACATTGAGCAGATCCGATGCTCAGTGGGGAGGGTGCATCGCGCGCATAGAGATCAAGGCTTCGTTCGGGCCAACCCAGATACCAGAATCCCCGATAGTGCCGGTGATGAAACCAGAAGGGCAATGAGGAAAGCCGCCCTCGGAGCTCCGTCGGATACCTTTTTAAAATCATCCCCAGACATAGGATGTTCACCCGCTACACTACTCACGCGAGTAGGAGGGCTTACTTATGGACAAGAAGAAACTGGCAGATGCCTTGAAAAAGGCCCTGGAAGAGAAAGGCAAGAAGAAATTCAAGCAGAGCGTGGAGCTCATCATCAACGTGAGGAGCGTCGATTTCTCGAAATCCGAGAACAGGCTCAACCTCGACATACTCTTACCTAAAGGAAAGGGGGGAAAAGAGCTGAAATCAGCCATCTTCGCCGATGGGCAGATGGCGGACGAAGCTAAGAAAGCAGGAGCGGACCTCGTGATCATGCCGAACGACATCTCAGGATGGGCTGTCGCAGCGAAGATCAAGGACCTCTCGAGCAATTATTTCCTTCTCGCGCAGCCGAACCTGATGGCTCCGGTCGCGAAATCCCTGGGCCAGTACCTGGGTAAGAAAGGAAAGCTCCCGAAGCCGGTCACAGGCGGGATAGCGGACATCATCAAACGCTCCAAGAGCTCGGTGAGGATAGTGTCCAAAGGCAAATACCTGCCGGTGGCGCAGGCGCTCATCGGAACAGAGATAATGAGCGTGGACGAGCTCGCTGAGAACGCCGACGCAGTCTACGAAGCGGTGAAGAACAAGGTCAAGGAAGGCAACATCAAGTCGGTCTATGTGAAGCTGACGATGGGCAAGCCTGCGAGGGTCATGTGAGGCGGTACCGATGGCATACAAGATTGACATTAACCGGAAAGCAGTGAAGATCAAGATCGAGCAGGTCAAGGAAGCGATATCAGAGATGAAGAAGTACAAGACGGTCGCGCTCCTGGATCTGCGGAAACTCCCGGACGCATTGTTCCAGAACTTACGTAAAAAAATGAGGCAGGATGGCGGCAAGGTATACGTGCTCAAGAAGCCGGTCGTCACCAGGGTGCTCGCATCCAACAAGAAGCTCGCCGCTAAAGTCGAGGCGTGCAACAACCCGGTCGCTCTCATATATACGAACAAGTCGGCCTATGAGGTCAACTCGTTCTTCAAGCAGAACAGGAAGAGCAGGGCGGCCAAGGTCGGTGATATCGCAGTCGCGGACATAGTCGTGCCTGAAGGGGATACGGATCTCCCTCCGGGTCCGGCGCTCTCGGAACTCAAGACCGCGGGCCTCAACGTCCAGATAAGAGCGGGCAAAATCGCGGTCGTGAAGAACAGCACTGTCGCGAAAACCGGGGACAAGCTCACTGCGCAGAAAGTGAAGGCGCTCCAGACGCTCGGCGTGAAACCGTTCGAGAACATGGCCAGCCTTCTTTTCGGCTTCGATGGAGAGTACATCTACTCGAAAGAGCTCCTTGACATCGGGGATTCGATACACTCCGACATGGCGTCAGGGCTCTCCCAGGCGCTGAATCTCTCGCTCAACGTATCCTACCCGACAGGCCAAAACATAAACATCCTGCTCGGAGAGGCCGTGAGGCAATCGATTAACCTGTCATTGAACGGGGACATATACTCATCAAGCTCGATGGAGCAGCTTCTCTCCTCTGCCATGCGGCAGGGGTCGGCTCTTTCGAAGCTTGGGTAGAAAAAATATGAAGAGGGTGTTTTAACATGACGAAAGTTGATCCATATTTGCATGCCGTGCTCGTTCTGCATGGCGCTGGCAAGGAAGTCAGCAAAGAGGGCATAGTAGCCGTCATAAAGGCGAGCGGCGCAGAGGTCGATGAGGCCCGAGCGAAAGTGCTCGCAGAGGCGGTGAAGGGAGTGAACTTCGATGACCTGCTCAAGCAGTCAATGATGGTGGCTGCGGCTCCGGCTGCTGCTGCACCTGCTGCTGCGGAATCGAAGAAAGAGGATAAGAAGGAAGACGAAGGCAAGAAAGAGGAGCAGGCCGCTGAAGGTCTCGCGAGCCTCTTTGGCTGAAGTTCTTCTTTAATTATTTTTTTATTTATCTTATTTTTCCCATTTTCCCTCATTCTCGAACGTCTGCGCAACCTATTTATTCCTAGCCAAAGTCTTAGTACTCCATGGACAAAGAGGTCAGGCGGATAATCGCTGATATCAAATCCCTGAAGATACAGGGCGCGAGGAATGTGGCCAAAGAATCGCTGAACGCGCTCATCATCGAGGCAAAAGGCGACCATGTGGCAAAGCCGTCTTGCCTGGTCACCAACGTGGCGCTCGCCGCCTCGTCTCTTGCCAAAAGCAGGCCCACTGAGCCCATGATGCGGAACCTTCTTGGCGAATCGGTCGCATTCCTGAAGTCCGAGCACGCGAAAAAACAAAGCGCCCCGGAACTCAAAAAAGCGTTCATCTCGCACGTCAATGATTCGATCGCCCGGATGGAAGAGGACGCGAAGAAGCTCGCGTCCTATGGAGCGAAACTCATACCTGACGGGGCGCTCGTCCTCACGCACTGCCATTCATCGAGCAGCACGAAGATACTCATCCAGGCCAAGAAGATGAGGAAAAAATTCTCGGTCGTGTGCTTCGAGACCAGAC
>Ga0326726_10002043_pt1 | contig 18710 bp, 14 predicted proteins | sample MHFenrmetagenome_2_FD_207603 | JGI IMG/M metagenome (GOLD analysis project Ga0326726, IMG submission 207603) | Lab enriched peat soil microbial communities from Michigan Hollow, Ithaca, NY, United States - MHF15MN | ecosystem: Environmental > Terrestrial > Soil > Wetlands > Peat | place: USA... | reverse complement strand
AAAAAAATCTGCGAAATCTGCGGATGAAAAGAAAAGAGGATCAGCGGATAGATTCGATCTTTTTGCTCAAACGTTCGATTCCGGTTTTCAAATCTCTGAGCTTTTTCCCCATTTCCTCCATCTTTTCCCTCTCCGCGCGCACGAAACGGGTGTAGGGGGCGATAGCTTCCTGGATGCGCTCCAGACTGTGTTGGACCTCCTTTTCGAACTGGCCCCGCAGGGAGCCGCTGAGCTGGGCCCGCAGGGCGGCGATCTTTTCGTTCAACTTCGCCTTCCCGTGCTGGCGGCGGGCAGGAATGATGATGAGGCCAACGGCGGCCACCAGACCAGCCAGGAGAACGCCGGTCACGTCCGCTGCCGCGGTCGTGGCCAGGGTCGTGACCAGCGCACCCAGGCCGAGGGCGCCAGCTTCCAAGGCCGCCGATGCGGCGACGGCGGTCCGGGCATGATCCGCCACGGTTTTCGCCTCCCGGTCCCGGTCATAACCTTCCACTACCCGCCGGGCTTCCCGGGCCACCGCCTCCACCAGCCGGTCACGGTCGTAAGAGTAGTTTCCCGGGCCCATGTCCCCGATGATTCTTTCGCTTTGCCCGCGGCGTCTGCCGGAAAGGTGCTGATGAATGGCCTGCCACTGGCGTAAATCCGATTCCACCAGCCAGTCGATCAATTGGGTGACCTTTTCTTCGACCTGCCGCGGCAAATCCGCCACGACCTGGCGTTCGAACTCCTGCTGGATGCGGGGCTTGCTGAGGAGGTCGAAAACCCGCCCCAGCCGGAAAGTCTCGTCGAAGAACACCTGCCCTCGCTTTTCCATTCCCAGAAGGATATTGTCAATGTCCGCCATGCGAAACCCGAAGTTGCGCTGCATATCCTCCTGGTAGAATTTTAGCTGGGATTCCACGTCGGCCAGAAGATCAAGGTCGGTTTTGAGGGAAGCCGTCCGGGAATCGACCTTGCCCAGGTATTTTTCGGTTAGACGGGCTCCCACCCCCAGGGGGTTGAGAAATTTCAGTTGCAGGCGGCTGCTTTCATCCAGGGTATTGTGGAGATATTCTTCGAAAGGAGCGAAGCGGCTCTTTTCCCACAGGCGGGCCTCCCCCTGCTTGGCCCGCAGGGCCCCGCGGGCGCTGAGGGCAAAGGCCTCGGGGACCACCCCCAGGAGGAGTCGGGCGTTCTCCAGGACGAAATCCTTGACCTTCGTTATTTCTTCTTCTTTTTCGAGGATGTCGACCTTGTTGATGACTATGACCACCTTTTTCCCCCAATCCCGAATGCGCTCCAGGAAGCCTCTCTCGCTCTCAGTGAAGGGACGGTCGGCGGAGGTGACGAAGAGGACCAGGTCCGATCGAGGCACAAAAAGGTTGGTGATCGCCTCGTGCCGCCGGATAACGGCGTTGGTGCCTGGGGTGTCCACAATAGTCATGGCGGAAAGGAATTCCACGGGCAAGGTGACCAGAATTTGATCTTCGCCGAGAACGTTTTTTTCCTGCTCGCCGTGGCGGATCAGGCAGACATGGGTTGTGGTCGGAGTCACGCCTTCTTCTAGCAACGGCTGTCCCAGGAGGGCGTTGATGACCGCGGTTTTTCCCGAATTGAACTCGCCGACCACTACCAGGAGAAAAAGTTCGTCGAGCTGCCGAATCGATTCGCGCAGAATGGCCTCGTCTTCCGGCCCGGCTTCAAACTTGACCAGGGCGGTTCGCAGGTCGTTCATCAACCCTCGCTCTTCCTTTAAGAGACTCTCCTGATCTTTACTCAACATGCCCATGGAATTGCCTCTCTTTCCGGTTCCATTATATACAGGGGGAAGGGGTTTTCCCAGCGGTTTATCCGCAGATTATCCGCAGATTATCCGCAGATTTCGCAGATTACGCAGAGAATAAAAGAATAGAAATAATGAACGGAATAGACGAAGGCCGAAAGGGCGACTAAAAGCTTATCTTTAAATAAATTCTCGCCTTCGAATCCCCCTTTGGAAAAGGGGGAAATAGGGGGATTTGCTTTGACGAGCCTCGCAGAAATCCCCCCTGCCCCCCTTTGCGAAAGGGGGGAAATACTATTTAGGGACAAGCTCTAAGAAAACCACGACAATATTGGGCCCATGCAGATTTTTCATTGCTTCTGCCCGTATTTCCATTCTTGCGGAATTTAATTTCATGTTATCTTTACCCAGGTAGGGTCATCCATGAAAGGGACATCTTGCGGATTCCCAAAACTGAGAGGTGAGAAGGGACGGAAAATTCATTGAAAAGGAGCAGGAGGCCGGCCGAGGTATACCGGGAAAACCGGGTCCTGATCTGGTTGTGCGGGGTGATCTTCCTGACCCAGCTGGGCTTCGGGAGCATCGTGCCCGTGGTTCCGTTGTACGCCCGCGAGTTCGGTGTTTCCCAGTGGGCTATCGGATTGACCATCGCGGTCTATGGCCTGGCCCGTTTCCTGGTGAGCGTGCCCACAGGCCAGCTGGCCGACCGGGTGGGACGGCGCTGGTCGCTGGTGCTGGGGGAGATCGTCACCACGGTGGGGAACCTACTCTGCGGTCTGTCCACAACCTACGAACAGTTCCTGGCGTTTCGCTTCATCGCCGGGGCCGGCTCTGCCATGGTGCTGACGTCGGGACAGATTTCCCTGGCCGATGTGGCCGCATCGGCCAACCGGGGACGGGTCATGGGCATCTACCAGGGTGTGTTTCTTTTCGCGGTGGGGTTCGGCCCCTTCCCCGGCGGGGTGCTGGCCGAGCGTTTTGGGCTCAACGCCCCCTTCTTCGTCTTCGCCGTTCTGGGGGCACTTGCCGGGGTCGTGGCCTTCACCCAGGTGCCGGAGACCCGGGGCTTCAGGGAGAAGCAGATGGGGAACGCAGCTAGGCCCGCTGAAAACGAGCAGACCCTCCCCTTGTTCCAACAGCTTCGGGTTTTGTTCTCGCGGGTCGGGTTCGTTCTGATCAGCCTGGTGAGCTTCGCCCAGTTCTTCTCCCGGACAGGGGCGATCTTCGCCGTGGTGCCGGTGTTGGGGACGGTTAAGCTGGGCCTGAGGCCGGACCAGATCGGGACCGGCCTCAGCCTGGTGAGCCTGCTCAACCTGGGTATGGTTTACCTCTCCGGAGTTCTGGCGGACCGCTTCGGCCGCAAGAAGATAATCGTTCCTGCGAACTTGCTCACAGGAATTTCCATGGCCACCCTGGCCTTGGCCCCCGATTATGGATGGTTTGTGGCGGGACTTGCCCTATGGGGCATCTCCGGCGGGGTGGCGGGGGCGGTGCCCGCTGCGTACGCCGCGGATATGGCTCCCCCCGGAATGAATGCCGCCACCATGAGCAGCTTTCGCATGGTCTCCGAGTTCGGTTACGTCATCGGCCCGCTGCTTCTGGGCTGGATCGCCGACCTCTCTGGTGGTGAGGCGGCCTTATACACCACCGCGGGATTCTTCGCCCTGACCAGCGCGCTCTTCGCGCTCTTCGCCCCTGAAACTAGGCAAAGAAGATGAAAAAACCGATTCTGGAGAATCGGTTTGAGCAAATCCCCGTTTCAGGTGGGGAAAGAGGTGTAATCCCTGGAGTGGAAACCATACACCTTTTTGATGGCCCATGGGAGGAATTATCATGATCCCAAGGCGATTCGGTTCGGCTATCATTGAACTTCCTGAGACGGGGAACTTTAATGATCCTCGGGAGCCAAAAGAAAAAAAGAAACGTATGGAAATTACTGCAAGAAAAACTCTATAATTGAAATAACTTCCGTAATATGAACGGTTTCCTTCCATCCAAGATGAAGTAGAAACCCTCCATAGGCTTTCCGACTAATCCCACTCCTCAAAGGATACAAAAAGAAAATCTAATACTTATTAGACCCATCTCCCGGGTACTGATTTTGCTAAGGGAATAGAGGTGGTATCAAAAAGACATCGAAAGACGATTCCTGGGTTCTTTAGAAATTTCTGGGGCAATTCTCGATTCCCTATCGGTATTCTTATCTTTCTTCTGGCCTCCGTTCTCCTTTTTCATCCTCCCTCAAAGGTTTACGCTACCCAGGTGACTTTGGCCTGGGATGCCAGTACCGACCCGAACGTCGTTGGTTACAAAATACATTATGGGACCGCGAGCGGAAATTATCCGGCCGTGGTGGATGCGGGCAGTAAAACAACCTGCACGATCGCCAACCTCACCGCAGGAATGGCCTACTATTTCGCGGCAACCGGATACGACTCCTCCGGTCAGGAAAGCGGATACTCGAATGAAGTGGTGTATGCTTTTCCTTCGGCCTGCACCTTTTCCCTCTCTCCTGGGTCATACTCTTCCACTCCCTCAGGGGGACCTGGAACGGTTCAGATCGCCACTCAGTCCGGATGTGCCTGGACCGCGACGAGTAATGTTTCCTGGCTAATTATCACTTCCAACAGCGCTGGAACCGGCAACGGCATGGTGAATTACTCGATTTCGGCCAATCCCAGCGCCGCCTCCCGCAGTGGAACGATGACCATCGCAGGGAAGGCCTTCACCGTAAATCAATCGGGCACCTCTTGCTCCTACTCCATTTCTCCAACCAGCAAATCCTTTACTGCCAGCGGGGGAACGGCGAGCGTGAACGTCACCGCGGCAAGCGGCTGTTCTTGGAATTCCTCCAGCAATGCCAGCTGGATTTTGATTCTATCAGGAGGCAGCGGGACGGGAAATGGCACGGTTGGTTACGCGGTTTTGCCCAATCCGAACGGCGCTTCCAGAACCGGAACCATTACCCTCGCGGGTAAAATTCTAACTGTAAGCCAAAACGGGGCCTCTCAATACTCCCTGACCGTTACCAGGGGAGGGAACGGCAATGGCACGGTCATCGTGAATCCTTCCGGAAGCACATTCACCGTCGGGACGGTCGTAACCCTCACCGCCAGCCCTGAGGGAAATTCGGCTTTCGCCGGATGGTCCGGCGGGTGTTCGGGGACATCGCCGACCTGCATGGTCACGATAAATTCCAATATTTCAATCACCGCAACCTTCACCCTCGAGGGATTCACCATCACGGCCCGGGCAGGGGCCAATGGTTCAATCTCCCCCTCCGGAACAGCTACCGTGGGTTATGGGGCTAGCCAGACCTTTACCATCAGGCCGTATCGGGGCTACCGGATTGTCGACGTAAAGGTAGACGGGGTATCGGTCGGAAGTCCGAGCACCTTTTTGTTCGGGAATGTGATGTCCAACCACACCATCGAGGCTGATTTCACTCCACTCCGCCGAAACCATGGGAGACAGTGAACCCGTGGATAGAACCTATTTGATCTAAAAAAGGAGATGGAAGGGAACACCGGTTTCCCATACCCGGGGCATTCATGGCGCCCACAGGTAGAGGAATCGGACGCCCTGGCTGGAAAGGATATTTTCGCCCTCTATGGAAATCAGGTTGAAAACCGGACCTCCTCCCCCGTTTAAGCTCGAGTAAATCGTGCCCTTATAACTCCCCTGCCGGTAGTAGACGACGACCGAAGCCTTGCCCAGCTGCAGAGAGGACTTTACCCCCTCGATCGCCTCGTCAAGGTAGCCGACCCGGTCGACCAATTTGTAATCCAAGGCCTGCTGGGCCGTGTAAATCCGCCCGTCGGCCAGTCTCAGGATCGCCGGCCGGGCCAGGTCCTTGCGGCCGGCGGCGACCACCTCGACGAATCTCCCATGGAGCTGGTCAATGATATCCTGGAGGAGCTTTTTCTCCTCCGGCGTGCTCGGCCGGAAGGGGGACAGGATGTCCTTCATGTCCCCCGACTTGATGGTTTCCTGGCCCACGCCGATCTTGTTGAAGAGCTCCTGGACGCTGAACTTGACGGCGATGACCCCGATGGACCCGGTGATCGTCGTGGGATGGGCGACGACCTCATCCGCGGCCATGGCCACGTAGTAGCCACCCGAGGCGGCCACATCCATCAAACAGGCAACCACCCGTTTGCCGGTTTTTTTCTTGTAGCGCAGGATTTCATGGTGGAGGATGTCGCTTGCCGTGACCGTTCCTCCCGGTGAGTTGATCCGGATGACCAGGGCGGCGATCTTCTTGTCGGACTCCGCCTTCTTCAAGGCCTCGCGAAACTCGTCGATCATGGAGACATTTTCAAAAATCCCGGATACCCGCCGCTTCTCTTCGGAAATAATGCCGGTCACGTCCAGAAGGAGAATTTTGGCATCTCCTTCCCCTTCGACGATCTTCTCCTCCAATCCCCGAATCGGGGAAATCAGGGGAACGTTCACAAACGCGCAACCCCCCAGGATTAGAAGTAGCACAACCGGGGCCAGAAGCCCAAGCCATCGGATAAGAGATGTTTTCATTAAAGTCTCCTTTGACTTTCTCCGGGAATTGCCCGTCTCTCTGAACGCTGATTCTGAGGGCAGGGAAGGACGTGCGCAAAAATTCATTCCAGTCACCCCGCCGAAACATCCGGTTATGTAAGACCTCGCTGTCTGGTTCCGCATTTCTTTAGCGTCTAAGATATCACAGAAGGAAGGGGATTTAAAGCCCCAAGACCGGAGCGCCCGGGTATAGGCGTTCATCCCATCAAATGGATTATTCCTGGGTTCTCTTTCCCGTCTCCGCTTTACAGCCGCATATCAGTGGGTCGCCAAGAAGGGCCGGGGTCGGAAAGCTTAAATCTCCATTCCAGCGCTCCAAATTCATTCTTTCTAAACCTCAGGCGAAGTTGTTATAATGCCGCCAGATCGAACCCTTTTCCCATTCCTTTAACCTGACAACAAGTCACCGGGAGGGCGCTGATGGATTTTTTACGAGAGTTGGGAATCGAGGATAAGAATTCCGGCGCATCGACAGGACAAGAGTGGACCAAGACAAAGAATCAGGGCGAGCTCGAGGTGATTTCTCCTATCGATGGGCGGGGCATTGCCTCGGTGTACTCCGCTTCCGGCGAGGACCTGGAGAAAATCCTCAGGAAAGCCGAAGAGGCGTTCCACTTCTGGTGCATGGTTCCGGCGCCCAAGCGCGGCGAGATCGTGCGGCAAATCGGGCTTAGGGTGCGAGCTTATCAAAAGCCTCTGGGCAGACTGGTCACCTTGGAGATGGGCAAACCTATTCAGGAAAGCTGGGGCGAAGTCCAGGAAATGATCGATATCTGCGATTTCGCAGTGGGGCAGTCTCGCCAACTGTGGGGTTTTACCATGCATTCCGAACGCCCCCGGCACCGTATGTATGAACAATATCATCCCCTGGGCATTGTCGGGGGCATCACCACGTTCAATTTTCCTGTTGCGGTGTGGTCCTGGAACGCGATGATCGCAGCGGTCTGCGGGGACGTGGTTCTGTGGAAGCCGTCGTCGAAAACTCCGCTCACGGCCATAGCGGTGCAGCGCGTCATTGGCCAAGTTCTCCGTGAAAATCACTTCCCAGAGGGTGTTTTTAATGTAATCATCGGCCGGGGGGCCGAAGTGGGGGAGCGGATATTGAATGACCGGCGCATCCCGCTTATTTCCATAACCGGCTCAACTGCCCTGGGCCGGCACGTTTCGGAAGTCGTGGGTGGGCGATTGGGCCGCACCATCCTTGAACTGGGCGGGAACAATGCAATCATCATTACCGCCGAGGCAGATTTGAAGCTGGCCCTGCCGGCGGTCGTATTTGGCGCGGTGGGCACTGCCGGGCAGCGCTGTACCACGACGCGGCGCATCATTATCCATGACGAGGTTTATGGTCAATTCACCACTGCCTTGGTGAAAGCCTACCAGGGGGTGCGCATCGGAAATCCCCTGGAGGAGAGGAATCACATGGGGCCGCTGGTGGACAAAGCCGCAGTGGAGACCTACCTGCAAGCCCTGGATCGAGTGAGGAAAGCCGGTGGCAGGGTCCTTTACGGGGGGAAAGTACTTGGCGGACCGGGTTTTGAATCGGGGTGTTATGTGGCGCCCACGTTGGCAGAGGCAGAAAACCACTGGGAGATCGTCCAGGAGGAGACCTTTGCTCCGATACTTTATTTAATCCGGTATTCGGGGGAAGTAAAGAATGCTATTGCCCTGCATAACGCAGTACCGCAGGGACTTTCCTCGGCGATCTTTTCCAATCATTTGCGGGAAGTGGAGGAGTTCCTGTCTCATCAGGGTTCGGATTGCGGGATCGCCAACGTGAACATCGGCACTTCCGGTGCGGAGATCGGGGGCGCATTCGGCGGGGAAAAGGAGACCGGGGGGGGACGGGAGTCCGGATCGGATGCCTGGAAAGCGTACATGCGCCGCCAGACCAATACCCTGAATTGGGGGACCGACATGCCCCTGGCCCAGGGTATCAAATTTGAGCTGTAATTTCCTTGCTGTAGTTTCCTTAATAAGGTGAATCCCCAGCTCTGCTGGGAGTCCGCCTGTAGCAAATTGACATTTCCGGGATACCTACGTTGTGGCCCCGGGCCGGGCAACAGAGAGAAACCCACCTTCGGGTGGCGCCATTTATAATGCGTTTTGACTGGTTCGCGGATTTCAATGCCTCCGGCTTTGCTGGAGGCATTGACCGGGAAAGCGGAAAATTCCGGGCTCCCCGCACCTGGCATTCCAAAAGTTACGATGCTATTTCCACTCCCTCTCGAGGCTGGATTTTTCTTGACACCCTATTCTCTTTTCATTAAATTCACCTCATCCTGAAAGAATTCAAATGCCTTTTCGTCTACCCTAGGAGGTATCGATGGCAACGGTCACGATCGTGGGTGCTGGCTTAATGGGAACGGCCACCGCCTGGCCCCTCAGCGATAACGGGCACGAAGTGAGGCTCGTGGGAACCCACTTGGATGGGGACATCATCAAGAGCTGCAAGGACCGGCGCTTCCATCCCCGCCTGAAACGGGAACTGCCGGACAGTGTCCGGCCCTTCTTTGTCGAGGAGATCGCCCAGGCTTTGGAGGGGACGGAGATCATCCTGAGCGGGGTCAATTCCTACGGCGTGCGCTGGATCGGACAGACGCTGGCGCCCTACCTCCGGCCGGAGCATCTCCTTATTGCAATCACCAAGGGGCTTGAGGCGACGGCTGAGGGCGATCCGATGATCCTTCCCGACGTTCTGGCTTCCGAGCTGCCGGCGGCTATCCGCAAACGCGTCCGGATCGCAGCCGTGGGAGGGCCCTGCATCGCGGGAGAGCTCGCCGGACGCCGCCAAAGCTGCGTCGTTTTCGGGGGCCCCGACCGGGAGTCGATCGAACGGCTGGCTGCAACCTTTCGCACATCCTACTACCACGTCTGGACGACATCGGACCTGGTCGGGCTGGAGCTCTGCGCCGCGCTGAAAAACGCCTACACTCTGGCCGTAGGCCTGGTCCACGGCATCCTGGAAAAGGCGGGGGGGATTGACGCCGCCGATGCCCACATGCACAACCTGGCCTCGGCCATCTTCGGTCAGGCCTGCACGGAGATCGAGCGGATGCTCCAGGTGGTCAGCGGCACGCGCTCTTTGGCGTACAGTCTGCCGGGGGCGGGGGACCTCTATGTAACCTGCCAGGGCGGCCGGACGGTGAAGATGGGGAGGCTTCTGGGACTCGGTCACACCCCCGCGGAGGCGCGCCAAATCATGGCCGGCGAGACCCTGGAGGGCGCGGCCATCGTCCAGGTAATGGGAACCATAATTCCCCGGTTCGTCTCCCTGGGGCGAGTGAAGAATGAAGACCTGCCCCTGATCCGCATGCTGATTGACATCCTGGTGCACGGGCGGCCGGTGAATCTTGCCCTCGACACCTTCTTCGGCGGTCTGGGGCGGCTGTGAATCCGCAGATTACGCAGAAATAAAAAAAACTCGACACCTCCTCTGGCGGCCTTGGGGCGCTGTGACCCCCTGGCCGCAACCCCTGGGCTTCCATGGGCGCAAGGCAACACGACTTCTCGCATTTCCAGGAAGGGTCCGCGCGGCTGCGCCGGGCCATGGCCGGGGTGGCGGACAGGGTCCCCGTCTTCGGCCAGCTCCACGAATTCACGGCCGAGCATCTCGGCATCCCTCGGCGGGAGTTCTTCACCCGGCCTGACCTCTCGGTTCCGGCCCTGCTCCAGACCCAGCAGGACTTCGATATCGACGTGGCCTCGATCACCTTCGACGTTTACAACATCGAGGCGGAGGCCCTGGGCCAGGAACTGGTGTGGATCAATGGCTGCATGCCCGACGTAGACCGGACCAAGCCCCTCATCCGGGATCGGAACGACCTGGCGCGAATCCGGACGCCGGATTTCGAAACCGCTGGCCGCTTCCAGCAGGTCATTCGCATGAACGCTCTCTTTCGGGAGCTGACCGGGCTGGAGCCCACCCTCAGCTTCTGCGCCCCCTTCTCCCTGGCGGCAAATCTCCGCGGGATCGAGCAGCTGCTGATCGATATGCACGAGGACCCGGAATTCGCCCGGGGGCTCATGGAGGCCATCACCGACGAAGTGCTGGCCCCGTGGATTCTCTACCAGAAGCACCGCTTCCCGGGAGCCGCGAGGATTTCCGGGGCGGATGCCGCCGCATCCCTGCCCATCATCAATCTGCCGATTCTGAAGCGCTGGATCATCCCCGCCATTCAACGGCTGCGCGAGCTCTGCGGCCGAGAAATATATGTGGCTAACTGGGTGGGAGAACGCTACCTCCCGGACCCGACGGAAATGCTCCGTCTGAAGTTGGCCGTCGGGCCGGGCGCCCTCTGGGCGCAGGACCCCGACGTGGAGATTCTCGGTCCCGCCGTCTTCAAGGAGTTCGCCATCGCTCACGACGCCCCGCTGGTCCTGGGAGTGGGCGCCGGTTTTCTCGCCCTGGCCTCACCCGGCAACGTGGAGGCCCGGGTCCGCGAGTATGTCGAGGTCGGCGGTCGGGGCGGCCGGTTTGCCCTGTACCTCTGCAACGTGGGCGCCACGACCCCTCCCGCCAACCTCCGGGCTGCCGTGGAAACCGCTCACGCCGTCCGTCCTCAGCCCTAGCGGTTGTATATCTTACCACCTTTCACTTTGGCTATTCTCTTTTCTGGGCAAAGGCAAGCTTGTGGCCCGGAAGCAAGGGCATTGTGCGGAAAAAGCATCGGCGGGAGAAGAATTTCATCCGGAGATCCCCCTTGCTTCCGCAGAATGTGGCGGGCCCTCGGGCGTCCGGCGGGGCGCTCCTACAACGTAAGAACCATGTTCTTGGAGAAAGAACGGCTTGCCCGCCCGGGCCAAGAAATGGGGTGTGCCTCATGGTTTTTACGCACAATGCCCTTGCTTCCGGGCCGGGCAACACCTGAAATTCAACCCTTCTCCCGCATAATTGGCGAAAAGTTAAGGGAGGCAAGGTTTGTATATGCCTTGACAGATTCTCGCATTTATTCGTATATTCAATTCATCTTTTTTATTGCTTGGAAAATTATAAACTTTATTCTTCTCTCTGTTTTCTCTGTGGTCTCTGCGAGAGAAAATTGTTTTTTTTATGCCCGGCTTATTCCTTAAGGCACTTGAGGCATTTAAGCACACTTAAGCACACTTTTTGGTTGCGGCTCTGCCGCGCTGTGGACTTTGCGAGTTTTGTGGTTCAGTTTTTGGCGGCGTGATTTCATTACTCGTTTCATCCGAGAGGAGGCATGTCATGCGAGAGAAGTGGGGTTTGGTTGTTTTAGGCCTAGTTCTGGTCGGGGTGGCGGTGTTCGCCTTTGCCGGGACGAGTGAGGCTCAAGCCTTCGACTGGAAGCAGGCCCAGGGCACGGAAGTCCGCTTCCTGGCCCTACGGGCGTGGTTCACCGATCACTGGAAGGCTAACCTGCCGGAGTTCGAAAAGCTGACCGGCATCAAGGTCATTATCGAGGACTATCCGGAGGACCCCTTCCGACAGAAGCTGGCGGTAGAAATGTCGGCCAAGAGCAAGGCCATGGATGTCTTCACCACCGGGACCATGCGCGAGGGGCGGCAGTTCATCAACTCCGGCTGGTATGCGGACCTGACACCTTTGATGAATGATCCGGCCACCACCAGCGCCCAGTGGGACAAGAACGACTTCATCGAGGCGGTCTGGAAGGCCCACCAGTTCGCCGGCAAGCAGGTTGCTGTTCCGGTGCAGGCCAACGTCCAAATCCTTTTCTACCGGAAGGACCTATTCGACGCCGCCGGCCTGAAGCCCCCCAAGACGCTGGAAGAGCTGGAGGCCGCGGCCAAGAAGCTGCACAACCCGCCATCGGTCTATGGGTTCGTGGCCCGAGGCCGGAAGACCCAGGCCCCCTACACCTGGTCCCACTGGCTGTACGCCAACGGGGGAAGCTGGCTGACCCCCGGCGGTAAGCCGGGGATCAACAGTCCTGCGGCCATTGCGGCGGCCCAGCAGTATGTCCGGCTGCTGCGTACCTACGGCGAACCGGGGGTGACCGACAGCGGTCCCATGGAGGTGCAGACTCACTTCCTGCAAGGTCGGGCGGCGATGATCCTGGACGCGGTCTCCTGGGGCGGGATCTTCAGCGACCCGCAGAAATCCAAGGTGGTCGGCAAGTGGGAAGGAGCCCTGGCCCCCCCCGGCCCGGCGGGCGTGACCTACGAACTGTGGTCCTGGAGCCTAGCCGTTTCCCCCTTCTCGGAGAAGAAGAAGGCCGCCTGGCTCTTCCTCCAGTGGGCCACCAGCAAGGAAATCCAGAAGCCGCTCCATATGCGAAGCTTCCCCATGCCGCGCAAATCCCTGTGGATGGACCCGGAATGGAAGTCCAAGGTCCTCCCCCAGTATTATGAAGCTGCTGTGACCCAGGTGCAGAACGCGCGGCCCATCGGGCACCCGCCGTGCGTGGCCTCGCCCGAGGTGACCGACATCGTCGGCATCGCCCTCAACAATGCCCTTGCGGGTAAGGACCTGAAGGCGGAGATGGACGCGGCTGCGAAGAAGATGGCTGACGTCTTGGAAAAGACCGAGCCGAAGCGGTAGCCCGGGGACCCGCGGGCAGGAAGGGAAGGACAGCGAGGGGCAGGGGATGGCGTCAGGCACGGCAGAGACCCGGGAATGGCCAAAGGAACCGGCGCCTTCCGCGATCGGTCTCAGCTCCTGGGTGGACAGGCACATCTCCTGGTTCTTCGTCCTTCCCGCAGTCCTCTTTCTCGGGGCGGTTCTCGCTTTCCCCATCATCTACACCGGGGGCCTGAGCCTTTTCCGCTGGTCCGGGGCGGCGACGACGCCACCGGCGTGGGTCGGCCTGGGCAACTATGCGGATGTCTTCGCCGGCGACCCCGGATTCCGGAACGCTATCTGGGTGACCGCCTATTTCACCGGGGTTTCTCTGCTGATCGAGGTGAGCCTCGGGGTGGGCCTTGCCCAGCTGCTGAACCGGGAGTTTCTCGGAAAAGGAATCGCCCGGACCCTGCTGATCCTGCCCGTTGCCGGCACCCCCGTGGCGCTGGCCCTGATCTGGCGCCACATGTACAACCCCTCCAACGGGATCTTCACCTGGTTTGCTGAGGTCCTGCGTCTTCCGCCGCAAAGGTGGCTTGCGGATGCGACCACAGTAATCCCTTCTCTCATCCTGTTCGATGTGTGGCAGTGGACCCCGCTGATCATGCTGATCACCCTGGCGGGACTGGTCTCCCTTCCCGCGGATATCTACGAGGCGGCGCAGATCGACGGGGCAAGTCCTTGGCAGGCCTTCTGGCGGATCACCCTTCCTCTGGTCCGCCCGACCGTGGTGGCCGCCGCCATGCTGCGCTTCATGGACTCGGTCAAGACCTTCGACCAGATTTACGTTAGCACTCAGGGGGGGCCCGGCATCGCCTCGCAGACCCTCAACCTGTACGTGTTCGATCAGGCGTTTCAATACCTGCACTTCGGCTACGCCAGCTCGCTCCTGGTGGTCCTCTTCTTCGTCATCCTCGCGGGAAACGTGGTCCTGGCCTCGGTGCGAAGGGGGCAGGCATGACCGGGAAATCGGCGGGGCCGGGTGGGGGACGGCGTGGGCGGCGGGCCTTTTTTTACTGCGCCTTGTTCCTGGTGCTGGCGGTCTTTATCTTTCCCTTCTTCTGGATGGCCTTCAACAGCTTCAAGACCCACGAAAAAATCCTGGAGTACCCGCCAGCCTTCGTCTTCACCCCGACGCTGGACAACTTCAAAAATGTATTATTACAGAGCCATGCGGTGCAGTACACCTGGAACAGCGTCCTGATCGCCTTCGGGTCCCTCGGGGTCGGGATGCTGCTAGGCCTTCCCGCCGCCTATGGGATCGCCCGGTACGGCCATCGGATGCTGGCCCTGGGCATTCTGGTCTGCCGGATGATCCCGGGGATCTCTTTCCTGGTTCCCTGGTTCATCGTTTTCCGGGCCCTGGGGCTGCTCGACACCTACACCGGGTTAGTCGTCGCCCATCTGGTCATCACCGTGCCCCTCATCACCTGGATCATGATCGGCTTCTTCGAAGAAGTTCCGGTGGAGCTGGAGGAAGCCGCGCGAATCGACGGCTGCTCGCGGGCCGGGGTGTTCCTGCGCATCGCCGTCCCGCTCGTCCGGCCCGGTCTCGTGTCGGCGGCGATCCTGGCCCTGATCTTCACCTGGAACAGCTTCCTCTTCCCCCTCATTCTGGCGGGGGTGAAGACCAAGACCCTTCCCGTTCTGGTCTACAGCTTCATGACCTTCGATTACCTGGACCTGGGGGGCGTCTACGCCGCGTCCACACTGGTGACCCTGCCGGTCATCGTCATGGTCCTCCTCGTCCAGCGCCAGTTCATCCGCGGGCTCACCCTCGGAGGAGTGAAGGGCTAAGGGGAGGGCCGGCGGCAAAGAAGAATATATAGGGAGGGAAAATGCCCTGGTTTGTCTATTCGATTCTGTCATCAATTCTATTTGTGGGATTGTATCTGGGGATCAGATGGTTGACCGACAAGGGATTCGCTCCCAGGCAGATCCTCCTCTTCATGGTCGGATTTGCCTTACTGGGTTTTTTTGGAGCAACCGTTCCTTCCCTCGGCAAGGTCTTGAGCTCAGAGAAATTCATCAGCTTCCTGGCCGCCGGCACCTTCGCGGGCATCTTCTCTTCCATCGGCCATTGGGCCGACTTTGAAGCCATCAAAAGGGCGCCGAATCCTGGCTTTTCAACCTCCATAAGGAATTCCAGCATTCTCCCGGTAACCCTCTTTTCGGTGGTCCTCTTTCAGAGCCAATTTCATTTCCTGAAGCTGGGGGGAGTCATTTTAATCCTCGCCGGGATCATCGCTCTCGTGATCCAAAGGAAACCTTCTTCCCAAGAGAAAGGGGCCAGGCCCACAGGCCCCAAAAATTATTGGGTTCCCCTGGCCTTCATCGCTTTGGTGGGCTACACCCTGACGGTATTGGGCATGAAGAAAGCAACCCTGCTAGGGTTTTCGCCGCCGGAAATTTGTCTTTGTATATACATCGTCAATTTCCTATTTTTCAGCTTCATCTGTCGCAAGGATATAAGAAGCTATTTTCAAGATAAAACCAAACTGAGGTTTTTCTTGCCGGTTGTCTTCTGCTGCGCATTTTTCGCCTTTGCGGTTAATCTGTTAAATGTGAAAGGGATCGAACTGGCTCCCAATCCCGGGTACCATGAGGCGATAAGAAACACGAATGTTCTGTTCCTTACCTTTCTGGCCATTCCTTTGTTTTCCGCCAGTATGGACAGACAGAAAATCTTGGGAGTCATCGGTACTGTTGTAGGAATATTTATTCTGGTCCTTTAGTGTCGTGTCCCCTAAGTTCAGTGAATAAATTGGCCAGGAGGGGGGCCATCGATGCGCGCCGCCAAAATCGGCCGGGCAATGGCTTGCCTCCGAGCGGTGGCCTGCTATCCGCAAAGCGACGCGGTCGGCCTCCGGGAAATTATGCTAAGAGTGCAAGAATACACAATTTGCGAAACCCTTAGTAAGAATCGCCTTTGTCAAAGAGGAACGAGCGCCTCATTTTGGCAAGCGCAGCGGTTCTTCGCCCCGCTCCCTGCTCAGGAGCAGAATGATGCAGCTTATTTCTGAGAGGCGACACCAGGCGGATTCCGGAGGATGTCACATGAAGATTATGGGTATTGGCGGAAGAAATCATAGACCGCCTGGGCTGCCCTCCGGCTCATATTGGGAACCTTGGCCAATTCCCCTGCGCTGGCCTCTTTGATCTTGTCCACACTCCCGAAGAATTCCAGCAACTCCTTCTGCCGTCCAGGTCCAATTCCGGGAATCTCTCCAAGGATGGATTTAATCGTCCCCTTGCTCCTTATTTTTTTATGGTAGGCAATAGCAAATCGATGGGCTTCATCCCGGACCGAATCGAGAAAATTCAGGAGGGGGGAGTGCTTTCCCAGAGAGAGGAAGCTCTTAAAACGGGGATGGTAGACCTTTTCCTCGATCTTCCCCCGGGAAAGAGGTCCGGCCATCGTTCTTTCCTTGGCCAGACTGATCAACTCCACTCCTTGAATCTGAAGTTTCCTGAACACCTCCCGGGCCACGTTCAGCTGTCCTCTTCCCCCATCCAGGAGGACCAAATCGGGCAAATCCTTTTCCGCCAGGGCCTTCTCATAATGACGGCGGAGGACCTCCTCCATCATTCCGTAATCATCCGCGCCGGGAACGGTTTTGATCCGGAAAAGCCGGTATCTTTCCTTGGCCGGCTTTCCGTCCTCGAAGGTTACCATGGAACCTACGGCATACTTCCCTTGGTAATTGGAGATATCGAAGGCCTCGATCCTCCGGGGTATTTTCTCCAGGTGGAGCTTCTCCTGGAGGGTTTTCAAAAGACCCTCTGAATTCCCGCCCGCCCCGGAGATCAGGAATTTTTCCGCATTTTCTTCGGCCAAATTCAGCAGGTCCCTTTTCGTTCCCCTCCGGGGGACAAGGATCCGAACTCTCTCCTCCCGCCCTTCGCCCAACCAGGCCTCGATGAGAGCCTGGTCGGGGAGGAAGACGGGGATTAAGACTTGGGAGGGGATGAATTTGCCCTCAAGGTAATATTGACGGATGAAGGATTGGAGGACCTCCGCATCGGGAAGTTCAGAAGGGGGGAAGGAAAACCCTTTTCCTCCCAGGAGCTTTCCACCCCGTACGAAGAGGAGGTAGACGGCCATCCCCTCTCCTCCCCGGTTAATCCCCAAGACATCCCGGTCGATGAAGTCGGTCGAGACGGCCTTTTGTTTCTCGATGACCTTTTCGATATGGGTGATCTGATCCCGGATTCTGGCGGCGGCCTCGAAGTCCAGCCTGCCGGAATCCTCTTCCATCTTTTTCTTCAAACTTTCTACCAGCTCTTCATTCCTTCCCTCCAGGAACATTCTCACCTGGTGCACTGTTTCCCGATACCGGGCCGGGTCGATCTTGGCCCAGGTGGGCATGCGTTGGGTGAACTTTGTGTCCAGGCTCGTCCGGATGGGAAAGAGCTGACGGATGAGCTTCAGTGTCTCCCGGAGAGAACGGGCCGACGGATAAGGCCCGAAGTACAGGGCGCCGTCTTTGCGGATCCGCCTTGCGAAGGAAAGAACAGGGAATTCCTCTTCCAGGGAAAGTCGGAGGCAGGGGTAATTTTTGTCGTCCCTCAACTTTACATTATAGCGGGGGTGGTGCTCCTTGATCAGGTTGTCTTCGAGGATGAGGGCTTCCTTCTCGTTAGTGGTGACGAGGGAATCCAGGTCCGCCGCCTGTTCCAGCATGCTAAGGGTCTTTAAGTCTCCCGCAGGACTTTGAAAATAGGACCGCACTCGATGGCGGAGGTTAGCCGCCTTGCCCACATAGAGAATTTTCCCCCCCGGGTCTTTAAAGAGATAGACTCCCGGGTCCGGGGGCAATCGATCGATTTTTCGGACTAAAGATTTCAGCCTATCCAATTCGTTTCAGCCCCCGGGGATACCGCACTCCGGCCAGTTCGGTATATTTTTCTTTGTAATATCGCCACTCCTCTTTGTGTTTTTCCGTGACCTGGCCGATGACCCTGGCGGGAATTCCCACGGCGATCATCCCGTCGGGCACTTCGCCGCGCACGACCGCGCCTTCCCCGATGATAGACCACTCTCCGACGACGGAGAAGTCGGTCAGGATGGCTCCGATGCCGATGACCGCCTGGTCCTTCACAGTGCAATTGTGGAGGAGGCAGCCGTGCCCGAGTTGCACCCGGGAGCCGATCACCGTCTTATCCCCATCCCGCGCGTGGATGACCACATTTTCCTGGACGGAGGTCTGATCGCCGATCCGGACGGACCCGTAATCTCCCCGGACCCGGGCGCCCACGCCGATGAAACATCCTTCGCCGATGATCACGTCTCCGATGACGTCAGCCGTATCGGCAACGTAGGAATTTTTCCCGATTTGCGGCCGCTTTCCTTCGAACTCATAGAGGGCCATCCATTACCTCCCGAAAGTCTTATTGGCTGCCACGCCCGCCTATCAATATTATGGAGCAGAATAATATGAAAAGAAATGAGGGATGAAATTTTTCGGGAGCATTTCCTGTTCCCTTCCCGAGCGCTTCCTTTTCCTTTTCGCCAATCTGAAACTACCGGTCGAAACTCTCAACAGTCATGAGAGGATTCTCCACCATTTCCGATACGGCGCTTTCCGAATTATTCCCTCTTGGGGATTTTTTTCTTTACTCACAACGTCTCCTTTTTGTATATTGGCCTCGACTCGAGAGAGTTCTCATGAATTCAATTCAACCGGGGAGGAAAGGAGCCATGGCAAATCAAATGACCCCCGAGATGTTCACGAACTTTGTCAAGACCGCGAGCGAGAAGGACATCCGGGCTCAGGTTCACGCCGCAGGAGTCGAGCAGGTTTTGGACGGAATGTTCAAGGCCATGCAAGAGCACTTCCTGCCGGAGAA
>Ga0326726_10002042_pt1 | contig 18722 bp, 22 predicted proteins | sample MHFenrmetagenome_2_FD_207603 | JGI IMG/M metagenome (GOLD analysis project Ga0326726, IMG submission 207603) | Lab enriched peat soil microbial communities from Michigan Hollow, Ithaca, NY, United States - MHF15MN | ecosystem: Environmental > Terrestrial > Soil > Wetlands > Peat | place: USA... | reverse complement strand
ATGCCCACGCAGACCCCGTGCGTCGTCAGGTCGCGCGAGTCGTACATCAGGGGCACGGCGGCGAGCGAGTCCTTCTCCGGGTCGTACTCGCGGCCGATATAGAACGCGCCCAGCTTTTCGAAATCGTTCATCGGGGTCTCCTGCGCGATTATACGCACGCGGGAACCATGTAGACTTTGCAATCCGATGCGTCCCGAAGTCCATCCATTCATGCATGAGCCGACCTCGACCTGGAGCTATGTCGTCGGCGATGCCGGCACGCGCGCTGCGGTCGTCATCGATCCGGTGCTCGACTACGACATCCATTCGGGGCGCTGCTGGACAACGGCGGCGGACGGGATCATCTCGTTCGTCCGCAAGGAGCGCCTGAGAGTCGAGTGGATTCTCGAGACGCATGCCCACGCCGATCACCTGAGCGCGGCGCCGCACATCAAGGCGGCGCTCGGCGGGCAGATCGCGATCGGCGAGGGGATCCGCCAGGTGCAGCGCACGTTTCGCGACGTGTACAACCTCGGGCCTGGATTTCCGGTCGATGGCCGCCAGTTCGACCGCCTGCTCGCGGACGGCGAGGAGCTCCGCATCGGCTCGCTGACGCTGTGCGCTCTCGCGACGCCGGGCCACACGAGCGACAGCCTGAGTTACCTGATCGGCGACGCCGTGTTCGTCGGCGACTCAATCTTCATGCCGGACGGCGGCACGGCGCGCTGCGATTTCCCGGGCGGTGATGCGGCGCTCCTGTTCGCTTCCATCCGCCGCCTCTACGAATTGCCGCCGGGGACGCGCGTCTTCGTCTGCCACGACTATTCGCCCGGCGGGCGCAAGCCGCTTTGCGAGACGACGATCGCCGCGGAGCGTGCCGGCAACATTCACCTGCGGGACGGCGTCAGCGAGGCGGAGTTCATCGCATTGCGGACCAAGCGCGATGCCGGCCTCGCCGTGCCGAAGCTCCTGTACCCGTCCGTACAGGTCAATATCCGCGCCGGCCAGCTGCCGGAACCGGAGGCGAATGGCCGCCGCTACCTGAAGTTGCCCCTCGACGAGCGCCCGGCTTGACCTGCCCACGGCCGCGAGCCGATACTGGCTTCGTGACTTACGCGAATCCGATGGCTGCCGATCTCGGCTGGTGGTGGCGCCGCTCCAGGGAGTGGGCGCTGGTCGCGTAGTTTTTTTCGTTATCAAATTCGAACCAGGACCCATCTCCGTACGCACCGGGGGTGGGTTTTTTAATGCCCATGAGTTTGCCTTTCGACATCGCCGCAGACCTCGACACGCCGGTTTCGGCCTACCTGAAGCTGCGGCCATTCCGTCCGCGTTTCCTGCTGGAGAGCGTCGAGGGCGGCGTGCGCCTCGCGCGCTATTCGTTCATCGGTTTCGGCGACTGCCTCGAAGTCCGGCTCGACGGCCGGGGGTTTGCCGTCAATGGCCGCCTCGCGCCACGGCCTGCGGGCCGCGATGAACTGCTCGCCGGCCTGCGCGCGGCGCTTGCGCGCGCGCCGCAGCCGCGGCCGGACGATCACGGCCTGCCGCTGGGGGGAGGCCTCGTCGGTTTCTCTTCCTACGATCTCGTGCGCTTCCTCGAGTCGCTGCCGGGCAGAGCGCAGAACGGCCACGCCGTGCCGGAGGCCTGCTACGTCGCGCCGAAGTCGCTGCTGGTCTTCGATCACCTGACGCGCGGCGTGACGCTGCTGCATGACGGGGAAGAGGGCGAACGCCAGGCGCTGAAGCGCGAAATCGTCGCGGCGCTCTCCGGTCCGCTGCCGAAGGCCGCGCGCCGGTTCCAGTACCAGCCTGCTTCTGCAAGCCTCGGTCGCGGCGAGTTCGTCGATGCGGTCGCGCGCGCGAAGTCGCACATCGTCGCGGGCGACGTGTACCAGCTCGTGCTGTCGGTGCGCTTCGACGGCGAATGCGAGCTCGATCCCTTCGAGGCCTATCGTGCGCTCCGCCTGCTGAATCCTTCCCCGTACATGTATTACTGCGAAGCCGGCGGCGTGACGGTCGTCGGCTCCTCGCCGGAGGCGCTGGTGCGCCTGAATGGCCGGCGCGCGCAGCTGCGGCCGATCGCGGGCACCCTGCCGCGCGGCGCGGACGCCGCCGAGGACGAGGCGAATGCCACGCGCCTGCTCGCGGACCCGAAGGAAAACGCCGAGCACGTGATGCTCGTCGACCTCGCGCGCAACGACCTCGGCCGCGTCGCGAGCGCGGGCACGGTGCGCGTCGATCCCTATCGCCTCATCGAGCGCTACAGTCACGTCATGCACATCGTCAGCGGCGTCACCGGCGAGCTCGCTGCGGGCCGCGATGCCTTCGACCTGTTCGCAGCGGCGTTTCCGGCGGGTACGCTGGTGGGAGCGCCGAAAGTGCGCGCGATGCAGATCATCGACGAACTCGAGCCGGTCGGCCGCGGGCTCTACGGCGGCACGGTCGGCTACTTCGGCAGGGGCGGGGACATGGACCAGGCGATCACGATCCGCACGATGGTTTTCGCTGACGGCCGCTACAGCTACCAGGCGGGCGCGGGCATCGTCGCCGACAGCCAGCCAGAGCGCGAGCACGACGAGGTCCTCGCCAAGAGCGCCGTGCTGCGGCGCGCGCTCGAGCTCGCGGAGGGCGGATTGTGAAGCCGCGGCTGCTCCTGATCGACAACTACGATTCCTTCACCTACAACCTGGTGCAGGCTTTCCTCGTGCTCGGCGCCGAAGTGCTCGTGCATCGCAATGACCGGATCACGGTTGAGCAGGCGCTCGCGATCGCGCCGACGCATCTGTGCGTGTCGCCGGGGCCCGGCATGCCGGCGGATGCCGGTATCTCGATGAAGATGATCGAGGCATTCGCCGGGCGCGTGCCGGTGTTCGGTGTCTGCCTGGGCCACCAGGCGCTGGTCGAGGTCTTCGGCGGGCTAGTCGTGCGCGCCGGGCGGCTGATGCACGGCAAGACGTCCCCGGTGCTGCACGACGGCCGCGGGCTGTTCGCGGGCCTGCCGAATCCCTTCGAGGCCGGGCGTTATCACTCGCTGATCGCCGAGCGCAGCCAGATCCCCGCGGAACTGGAGGTGACTGCGTGGACCGCCGAAGGCGAGGTCATGGGGGTGCGGCACCGGACGCTTGCCGTCGAGGGCGTGCAATTCCATCCGGAAAGCGTCCTGACGCCCGACGGTCCGCGCCTGATGGCGCGATTCCTGGAAATGGGCGGCGCAGGATGAATCGCCTGGGCAAGGAAGCGCTCGATGCGCTGCTCGAGCGGCAGGATCTCGCCGAGGATGCGGCATTCCAGTTGATGCTCGCGCTGACCGACCCGGAAATGGCGCCCGCGATGGCGGGCGCGCTGCTCGCGGCTCTGCGCATCAAGGGCGTCACTTCGGATGAGGTGCGCGGCTTCGCGTGCGCCATGCGCTCGCTGGCGCGGAGGCCGGAGATCGCGCCGGGCGCGCCTGTCGCGGACCTCGTGGGCACGGGCGGCGACGGCTCGCACAGCCTCAATCTCTCGACCGGCGCCGCATTGCTCGCAGCCGCGGCGGGCGTGCGCATCGTCAAGCACGGCAATCGCTCAGTCTCCTCGCGCTCCGGCAGCGCGGACGTGCTGGAGGCGCTCGGCCTGCCGCTGCCGCTCGACGAAACGGCCGCCGGCGCCTGCCTCGAACGGACCGGGTTCACCTTCCTGTTCGCGCCGCATTACCACCCGGCGATGAAGGCGATCGCGCCGGTGCGGGCGGCGCTCGGCGTGCGCACGATCTTCAACCTGCTGGGGCCGCTCGCAAATCCGGCCCAGGCTCCCTACGCGGTGATCGGCGCCTGGAGCAGCGACGTCGCGAGGTTAATGGCGGATTCCCTGGCAGGCATGGATATCCGCCGCATGTTCGTCGTGCATGGCGACGACGGCTGGGACGAGCCGACACCGGCTGCTCCATTCACGTTGCTCGACGTGCGCCCGGGCTCCGTGAAGGAGACGAGAAGGACCTGCGCCGACTTCGGACTGCCGGCTTGCGACGCGCAAGACCTGAAGGGCAGCGATGCCGGACACAATGCGGCGCGGCTCGCCGCGGTGCTCCGCGGCGAGGAGCGGGGCGCGCATCGGGATGCGCTCGTCTTGGGCGCCGCGCTCGTCGCCGAAGTCTCGGGTCTCGTAAAGGATGCCGCCGCGGGCGCCGTTCTCGCTGCGGGCGCGATCGACGACGGCCGCGCCGCGAAACTGCTGGCTGACATCGTCATCTGGGGCCGGGAGCGCGCCAGGTGATGGACTTCCTCGACCGCATGGCCGCGGCGACCTCTGCGCGCCTCGACGAGGCCCGCGCCCGCGAGCCGCTCACGGCGCTTCGCGCCCGCGCTCTCGAAACGCCGCCAGCGCCGGCACTGCGCCTGCAGGGGAAATTCAACCTCATTGCCGAATTCAAGCGCCGCTCGCCGTCGCTCGGCCGCCTCGGCGACGACGACGTCAAAGCGCGCGTCACCGCCTACGCCAACGCCGGCGCAGCGGCCGTATCCGTCCTGACCGAGCCCTCTCAGTTCCACGGCAATCTCGAACACCTGGCCGCTGCCGCAACGACGCTGGCGCCGCACCGCGTTCCGGCCATGCGCAAAGACTTCCTCATCGATCCTTACCAGCTCTACGAGGCTCGCGCTGCCGGTGCCGGCGGCGCTCTGCTCATTGTCCGGATGCTTTCGCAAGCAAGTCTGTCCGAATTGATGGGCTGCGCGCAGGAACTCGGTTTGTTTGTGCTGCTCGAGACATTCGACGCCGATGACATTGCGCGTGCCACGCGGGTGGTCGAGGTGGCCGGGTCCCCGCGAGCAAGCGACATAAGTTCCGCGGAGCGCGCGAGCGGGGAACCCGGCCGGATCCCGACCACACGCGTGGTAGTGCCCGCGATCCTCGTCGGCGTGAACTGCCGCGACCTGCAGACTCTGGATGTCGTTCGGGACCAGTTCAGCAGGATGGCCGGGTTGCTGCCGAGAGGCATTCTGCGAGTGGCTGAGAGCGGCATGACGACGCCTGATCACTGCGCCGACGTCGCGCGTGACGGCTACGACATGGCGCTCATCGGCAGCGCGTTGATGACGACACCGGATCCCGCCGGCGTGATCAGGACGATGCTCGCGGCGGGCAGGGCAGCTGCATGAGCCTGCTGGTGAAAATCTGCGGCGTGACGACGGAGGAAGCGATCAACGCAGCCGTCGCCGCCGGCGCGGACGCGCTCGGCTTCGTGTTCCACGGACCGTCGCCGCGCAGCATCGAACCCGTGCGGGCCGCGGCGCTGACGGCAATGCTCCCCGCGAGCGTCCTGCGGGTCGCCGTGACGCTGCACCCCTCGCAGTCGCTCGTCGATCGCGTCCTGGCCTACTTCGAGCCGGACGTCTGGCAGTCGGACGCCGATGACTTCACGGCGCTCGCGCTGCCGCCGACCATTGCGCGCTGGCCGGTCTGGCGCGCGGCCAATGCGTCATCCGCGCCGCCGCCGCGGCTCCTGTTCGAGGCGTCCGTCAGCGGCGCCGGCGCCAGGGCGGACTGGCAGGCTGCCGCGGCCCTTGCGAGGCGCTGCGGCCTGATCCTGGGCGGCGGCCTGGATGCGGCGAATGTCGGCGCCGCGATCGCGGCCGTGCGGCCCTATGGCGTCGACGTGTCGAGCGGCGTCGAGCGCGGGCCCGGCATCAAGGACCCGGCGATGATCCGTGCATTCATCGACGCGGCGCGGGCCGCGGATCGGAGAAATTCAACATGACCGCAGCGATTGCAACAGACGACGTGACGCGGATGCTCGCGGAGGAGCTGGCCGGGCACTACCCCGATGCGCGTGGCCGCTTCGGCCCCTTCGGCGGCCGCTACGTGCCGGAAACGCTGGTGCCGGCGCTCGACCGCCTGCAGGAAGGCGTGACGCGCCATCTCCATTCGGAGGATTTCCAGCGCGAGTTCGCGCGTGAGCTGCACCACTGGGCCGGCCGGCCGACGGCGCTCACGCGCGCGAACGGCCTGTCGCGCGAATGGGGCGCCGAGATCTGGCTCAAGCGCGAGGACCTCGCGCATACCGGCGCGCACAAGATCAACAATGCGGCAGGTCAGGCACTGCTCGCGAAGCGGCTCGGCGCGAAGCGAATCGTCGCCGAGACCGGCGCCGGCCAGCACGGCGTCGCGAGCGCCGCAGCCTGCGCGCGCCTCGGCCTGCCCTGCATCGTCTACATGGGCGCGGTGGACATGGAACGGCAGGCGCCGAATGTCGGGCGCATGAGGCTGATGGGTGCGACGGTCATTCCCGTGACCAGCGGGGACCAGACCTTGCGCGCTGCGATCGACGAGGCGCTGCGCGACTGGGTGGCCGATCCGATGGGTACCTATTACCTGCTGGGCTCGGCCGTCGGGCCGCATCCCTACCCGTACCTGGTGCGCGAGCTGCAGTCCGTCATCGGCCACGAGGCGCGCGCGCAGATGGTGTCGGCTGCCGGCGCATTGCCGGACATCGCGATCGCCTGCGTCGGCGGCGGCTCGAACGCGATCGGCCTGTTCCATCCCTTCCTCAATGATGCCGGCGTCGCCCTGCTCGGCGTCGAAGCCGGCGGCCGCGGCCCCGGGCTCGGCGACAACGCGGCGACACTTGCCTACGGACGGCCGGGCGTGCTGCAGGGAAGTTTCACGATGCTGCTGCAGGACGCGCACGGCCAGATCCAGGAGACGCATTCGGTCTCCGCGGGCCTCGACTATTCCGGCGTCGGGCCGGAGCACGCGCTCCTGCAGGCGACGGGCCGCGTGCGCTACGAAGTCGCGAGCGACGATGAGGCGCTGGCGGCCGTCGATCAGTGCTGTCGCCTGGAAGGCATCCTGCCCGCGCTCGAGAGCGCTCATGCATTGACGGGCGCGCGCCGCCACGCCAGCGGGCATCCGGGCAGCCGGATCCTGGTCGGGCTTTCCGGGCGCGGCGACAAGGACATGTCCACGTTGCAGGCGACGCTGCTCGCGGGGCGCGATTGATGCAGCCGGGCGAAACGATTGCCGAGGCGATCCGCGGTGCTTCATCGCGCGACGCTTCCTCGCGAGGCAGGCCCGCGCTCGTCGCATTCATCACTGCGGGCTTCCCTGGCCGCGCGCGCTTCGCCGCGGACCTGCTGAAGATCGGCGAAGTTGCGGACGTGATCGAGATCGGCGTGCCGTTCTCGGACCCGATGGCGGACGGCATGACGATCCAGCGCTCGAGCCGCGCGGCGCTCGCCGACGGCGTGACGCTCGACTGGATCCTCGCGGAGCTCACGGCATTCACGAAGCGGCCGCGCGCGCCGCTGCTGCTGATGAGCTACCTCAATCCGCTGCTCGCCCATGGCCTCGCAAAACTGCCCGCAGGAGCGCGGGCGGCCGGGATCGCGGGTTTCATCGTGCCGGACCTGCCTTTCGAGGAATGCGCGGAACTCCGCGCGGCGCTGGCCGGGGAAGGCATCGCTCTCGTGCAGATGGTGACGCCCGTGACGCCGCCGGGAAGGCTCGGGATGCTGGCGCGCGAATCGCAGGGCTTCGTCTACGCGGTCACGATGACCGGAACGACCGGCAGGGACGTCGCGGTGCCGGACGCGGTGCTCGATTACCTCGATCGGGTGCGCGCGGCCTCAGCGGTTCCCGTGTGCGCGGGATTCGGCATCCGCCATGCGGCCCAGGTTGCGCGCCTCGTCGGCCATGCCGACGGCGTGATCGTAGGCTCGGCGCTCGTCGAAGTGCTCGAGCGCGGGGAAGACCCCGCGGTGTTCCTGCGGGGCCTCCGGGGCGGTTGAGCGCCTCAGCGCCTGACGTACAGGTGCGTGAAGCGATCCGTCTTGCCGCGCACGGTCGGATCGAAGACGATCTTGCTGCGATCGTCGGTCGAGTTCCGGTATCCGTCCCAGGTCTTCTCGAGCTTGAAGCCGTGGCTCGAGATGTCCTTCTTCGCGAATTCCTCGTCGATGCGGTGCAGGTTCTGCGCGGCCGAGCTGCCGGAGCCCGCAGCGGCCTCGTGGTCCACGATCAGCAGGTGGCCGCCCGGTTTCAGGGCATCGTGCAGCTGGTCGAGGAAGTGGCTCGCGTCGATGGCGGGCCAGCCGTCTCCTTCGTCGATGTAGTACAGGTCGTGATACGACATGAAGATCACGATCATGTCGTAGGCCTTGCTGCCGAGCTTCAGGTTGGCGGTTTCGACGGTGATCTGTTCGGCGTTCGGCAGCCGGTTGCCTTCGAACCGCGTCTTGAGGTCCTTGCCGGCGAACGAGAAGTAGGGTGCGTTGTTGACGAGCTCCACATGGCCCTCGGGGCCGACGGCGCGCGCGAACAGCTCGGTCCAGTAGCCGGCGGCGCCGAACACGTCGGCGATCTTCATGCCGGTCGTGATGCCGGCGAAGGTCATCAGCTCGGCCGGGCGGTCGCGCACATCGCGCTCGCGGTCCTTGTCGCTGCGCTCGGCGGCGGCAACGGCCGCGCTGATGTTGGCGGGCACGTCGGCGGCCTGCAGCGGTGCTGATACCAGGATCAACAGGGCGGCGGCGATCAGGTGGCGGCGCATGGGGGTCTCCCGGTTCAAGGCGGTCGGATGGCGGTCGGTCGGACTATAGGTCCGGACAGCAGGCGCACCTGCGATTCGTGCGCCGGGCCGTGTGCAGGCTGCGATGAAGCGTTCATTCGCCGCCGCCGGGCACGCCGCGGCGGTAATCGAGCGGCGGCGCGCGGTCACCGAGCATCGGCTTGTAGTGGAAGTCCGGGCCGCGGCGCTCTTCGAACTCCGCTTTCGCTTTCGCGATCAGCGCGGGCTTCGTGAAAAGCTCCTTTCCCATCAGCGCGAGGACCTGCGAGGCGTTTTCCATGCCCTTGTAGCCGATGCTCATGCCGCCGGCCGCGACAGCCTGCCAGCTGTGTGCCGAGGTGCCGGGAACCCAGGTCGCGACGCGCAGGCCGACGGTCGGAACGGTCCAGCTGATGTCGGCGACGTCCGTGGAGCCGGCGCCCGGGCGCTCGAAGTCGAATGACTGGACGTCGGCTTCCGAGCCGAGCGGCATGTTCGGCTCCTGGAAGCTCGAGTAGATCTGCTCGGCGAAAGCGCGTTCCTCGGGCGAGTAGTGGACACCGCCGACTTCCACGAGCTTCGCGTGCATCACGCGCGCGAGCGTTTCGTTCTGCAGCATACTGTAGACGCCGCCGATGATCTCGTAGTCCATTGTCGTGCCGGTGCCGAGGGCGGCGCCTTCGCCGGCCTTGACCACGCGATCGAAGATCTCCTCGACCTGGTGCGGGTCCGGATGGCGGACGTAGAGATAGGATTCCGCGAAGTCGGGAACGACATTGGGCGCCGAGCCGCCGTTCGTGATGATGTAGTGCATGCGCGTGTCGGAGGGGACGTGCTCGCGCATCATGTTGACCATGTAATCCATCGCCTCGATGCCGTCGAGCGCCGAGCGCCCGCGCTCCGGCGCGCCGGATGCGTGTGAGGCGATTCCGTGGAACCGGAACTTCGCGGTCTTGTTGGCGAGCGCCTTATCGAGCCCGGCGGAATTGACGTCCGAGGGATGCCAGTGCAGGACCGTGTCCACGTCGTTGAAGAGGCCGGCGCGCACCATGTAGACCTTGCCGGCCCCGCCTTCCTCGGCCGGCGTGCCGTAGAGTCGTATCGTGCCGGCCGTGCCGCTCTTCTGCAGCCAGTCCTTCAGCGCGATCGCGGCGGACACGCTAGCCGTGCCGAACAGGTGATGTCCGCAGGCGTGGGCCGAGAGCTTGTCCGGGATCGGCTTGCGCAGCGGAGAGACGTCCTGCGTGATGCCGGGCAGCGCGTCGAACTCGGCGAGGATGCCGATCACGGGCCTGCCATTGCCCCAGCTCGCGACGAATGACGTCGGCATGCCGGCGACGCCGGAATCGACCTTGAATCCCGCGTCCGCGAGTTCCTTCTCCAGCAATGCGGAGCTTTTCACTTCCTGGTAGCCGACCTCGGCCCAGTTCCAGATCGACCGGGCGATTTCCTCGTCGTGTCCGGCGCGACCGGCGAGGAATTTCCGGATGCCATCGTCGGCTTGCGCGGCGGCAGGAAGCAGGAGGCAGGCGGCGGCCAGGGAGACGATGAGTTTCATGAGCGGGTCCCGATGGTGGGGCGCAAAGCTTAGCGCCCGCGGCGCAGCGCATCCACCCCCGATCCGCTACGATGCGGCGAGGGGAGGCGGCACGCATGCCATGACGGCCAATCGGTTCATCGTGATCGGACGCCGGTTTCGCGGGCCGCCACAGTCCGGAAACGGCGGTTATGTCTGCGGCATGCTGGCGGGGGCGGAGGATTCCCTGCTGACCGTGCGCCTGCTGCGGCCGCCGCCGCTCGAGCAGCCGCTCGAAATCCGAGAAGACAAGCAGAATTCCCAGGTCTTCCTGATGAATGGCGAGGAACCGGTGGCGAGCGGCCGGCCTGGAACCTGCGCGATCGAGGTGCCGGAGCCGCCGTCCTACGCGGATGCGCTCGCCGCCGCGCGCGGATACGAGGGATTCCGCGAGCACGCGTACCCCGGATGTTTCGTCTGCGGCCCGGAACGGGCGCGCGGCGATGGCATGCGGATCTTTGCATCCGCGGTCGCGGGGCGCGACCTGGTCGCCGCGGCCTGGCTGCCGGATGCATCGCTTGCGGGTCCGGATGGAAAGATCCTGCCGGAATTCATGTGGGCGGCGCTCGACTGCCCGGGCTTCTTCGCGACCGGGATCGCCGCTCGCGGCCCGTTGCTCGGCGAATTCACGGCGCGCATCGACCGGCGCGTCCACCTGAGCGAGGCCTGCGTCATCATCGGCTGGGCCATCGGGCACGCGGGGCGCAAGCATTTCACCGGCACGGCGGTATTCGACGACGACGGCGAACTCTGCGCGCGCGCCGCCGCCACCTGGATCGAACTGAAACCTTGATTTGGTGTCGGGTCGCAAGTTCGAAGGACTGCGACTCAACCTACGAACGTGCGACCCGGCACCAAATCAACGAGATCGAGCTGAAGCCCGGCGCCTAGTCCGGGCGGCGCAGGCGGAAGGCGAGGAAGAGCGCGCTTGCGAGCGAGAGCAGCCAGCCGGGCCAGCCGGGCTGCGTGCCGAGCGAGATCCAGACGATGCCGCCGAGGAATGCGGCGGCCGACACGATGATCGTGTCGGTGCGCCGGCGGCTTTCGCGCAGCTCCGCGCGCAGCGCGTCCAGAGAGGCGGATTCCGTCCGGATCACCAGTTCCTCGTCGTAGGCCCGGCGCACGGCGCGCCGCGCGATGATGGGCAGGAGCTTCAGCGCCTCGGCGACATCCGCCCAGTTCTCGCGGACGTGCGCGAACATCGCGCGCGGGCCGGTGCGCTCGCGCATCCAGCTCTTCAGGATCGGCAGCGCCGTCTTCCAGATGTCGAGCTCGGGATACAGGTCGCGGCCGACGCCCTCGATGTTCAGCAGGGTCTTCTGCAGCAGGAACAGCTGCGGCTGGATCTGCATCTGGAAGCGCCGCGCGATCTCAAACAGGCGCAGCAGCACCAGGCCGAAGGAGATTTCCTTCAGCGGCTTGTTGAAGATCGGCTCGCAGATCGTTCGCACCGCGCTCTCGAGCTCGTCTACGCGCGTGCCCGCCGGCACCCAGCCGCTCTCGATGTGCAGCACCGCGACCCTGCGGTAGTCGCGCTCGAAGAAAGCGAGGAAATTGCCCGCGAGGTAGAGCTGGTCGCGCGGGTCCAGCGTGCCGACGATGCCGAAATCCACGGCCGCGTACTTCGGGTTCGCCGGATCGCTGATGTCCACGAAGATGTTCCCGGGGTGCATGTCGGCGTGGAAGAAGTTGTGGCTGAACACCTGCGTGAAGAAGATCGTCACGCCGTTCTCGGCGAGCTTCCGGATGTCGGTCCCGGCCGCGCGCAGCTTCGCCATGTCCGAGATCTGCACGCCGTGGATGCGCTCCATCACCATGACCTCGCGCCGGCACAGGTCCCAATGGACCTCCGGCACGTGCAGCATCGTCGAGCCCAGGAAGTTTCGCCTCAGCTGTGAGGCATTGGCGGCCTCGCGCATCAGGTCGAGCTCGTTCAGGATGGTCACTTCGTACTCGGCGACGACTTCCTTCGGCCGGAAGCGCCGCGAGTCGGACCAGTAGCGCTCGGCGAGCGCCGCGAGCGCGTGCAGCACCTCGAGGTCGCGGCCGATCACCTCGCGCATGCCGGGCCGCAGCACCTTGACGACGACGGGCCGGCCGTCGGTCAGCGTCGCGGCGTGAACCTGCGCGATCGACGCGGCGGCGAGCGGTGTCTCGTCGAAACTGCCGAACAGCGCCGTGACGGGGCTGCCGAGTTCTTCCTCGATGCGCGCCCGGGCGATGGCGCCGGGGAAGGGCGGCACGCGGTCCTGCAGTTTCGCGAGCTCATCGGCGATGTCCACCGGCAGCAGGTCGCGCCGCGTGGACAGGAGCTGCCCGAATTTCACGAAAATCGGGCCGAGTTCCTCGAGCGCCAGGCGCAGCCGTTCCGCGCGCGTGCCGCGGCGGCGCGTGAACCAGGTCCAGGGCGACAGGAAAAAGACGAAGCGCAGCGGCCTGTAAAGGTGTGTCGCGCGGACGAAGTCGTCGAGTCCGTAGCGCACCAGCTTGCGGTGGATCGTCAGCATCCGTCCGGCGACGCGGACCGAAATCAATGCCGGCTCCCGGGTTCCTCGAGCTGCCCGATCCGCGCCTCGAGCCTGTCGGTCGCCTCGCGAATCGCGTCAACGCCCGCCAGGAACTCGTCCACCTCGAATTTCGCGGGCACGTCGCGTCCTTCCTCGGTCAGGTATTCGGCGACGTTCTGCACGAAGGTGTCGCGGGTCTTGAGCCCGAACTTGATCGCGCGGTGCGCCAGGCTCGCCAGGTGATGCGCGAAAGCATCCCCGGTGATGCGCGACAGTTCCTCCTCGAAGTCCGGCTGCGCCGCGGCGAACAGTTTCTGGAAACCCTGCGCGATCTCGGCATCGCCGGTGATCTGCAGCCCGCCGCCCTGGAATGCCCGGGTCGCGTCCGGCGCCGCGAGCCTCGCGAGCGCGAGTGGCGTGCCCTCGATCGTCGCATCGGCTGCAGGCACGCCGCCCCTGCCGATCGAAACCCGGTCCGCGGCGGCCTCGATGCGCAGGCGGAATGGGGTCGCGGTCACCCGGATCTCGAGCGACCTGCCAGTGATCTGCGCGAGGAGCCCGCGCGCGCGCGAGGAGCCCGCGATATTGCGGTTCAGCAGCGACTCGAGCGGGCGCAGCAGTGGTTCCGGCGTCATGAGTCTCAGTAAACGCAGCCGCGGTGCAACGCGACGATGCCGCCGGCCAGGTTGTGCCACCGGCAGTCGTCGAATCCGGCCTCGCGCATCATCGTCGCCAGCGTTTCCTGGTCGGGGTGCATGCGGATGGATTCCGCGAGATAGCGATAGCTGGCCTCGTCTCCGGCGACGACGCGGCCGAGCGCCGGCAGCAGGCTGAAGGAATAGGCGTCGTACAGGGGCTTGAGGCCCGCAACCTGCGGCTTCGAGAACTCGAGCACCAGCAGTCGCCCGCCCGGGCGCAACACGCGGCGCATCGATGCGAGCGCCGCGGCCTTGTCGGTCACGTTGCGAAGCCCGAAGCCGATCGTCACGCAGTCGAACGTGCGGTCGCGAAACGGCAGGCTCTCGGCGTTCGCGATCACGAAGGCGACATTGCGGGCGATGCCTTCATCCAGCAGCCGGTCGCGGCCGCGCGACAGCATTTCCCAGTTGATGTCGGACAGGACGGCGAGGCCCTTGTCGCCGACCTGGCGCGCGATGCCGGCGCCAAGATCGCCGGTGCCGGAGGCGACGTCGAGCGCCCGCTCGCCGGGGCGCAGTCCGGTCTGCGACAGTGCGAAGCGCTTCCAGAGCCGGTGCATGCCACCGGACATCAGGTCGTTCATCAGGTCGTACTTGCCTGCCACCGAATCGAACACGCCGCGCACCAGCCCGGCCTTTTCGGCCGGGGCGACCTGTTCGTATCCGAAGTCGACGGTTCCGTCGCTCGGCTGAGCGGAAGTCCCTGATTTCATTATGTTGCGGTGCCTGGCCTCAGGCCGATTCTACAGCGTCAGGCCGGCGGCTTGCGCTCGTAGCCGAGTTTCTCGCAGCGTTCCAGGTAGCGGGCCCACTTGCGCTCGTATTCGACGCCGAGCTCGCGCAGGTAGTCCCAGCTGTAGAGCCCGGTATCGTGGCCATCGCTGAAATGCAGCCGCACGGCATAGACGCCGACCGGCTCGGCCTGCGTCACCTGCACCGATTCCTTCGCGAGTTCCAGCTTGCCTTCGCCGCCGCCATGGCCGCGCACTTCCGCCGAAGGCGAGTAGACGCGCAGGTACTCGAACGGCAGCGCGTAACGCGTTCCGTCCGGCCAGGCGACCTCGACGACGCGCGACTTGCGCTTGACCTTGATTTCGCTGGGCGACTCCACGGGCTACCTGCGTCTCCGGGCGCGCGGATGCGCCTCGTCGTAGACGCGGGCGAGGTGCGCGAAGTCGAGGTGCGTGTAGACCTGGGTCGTGCTGATGTCGGCATGGCCCAGGAGCTCCTGCACGCCGCGCAGGTCCCGGCTGGATTCCAGCAGGTGGGTCGCGAAGGAATGGCGCAGCAGGTGCGGGTGCACCGGTATGCCGAGTTCGCTGCCGGCGGCCCAGCGGCGGATGCGCTTCTGGATCGCGCGCGCGCCGAGCCGCTGTCCGTTCTGGCCGACGAAAAGCGCCGTCTCGCCCGGCTTCACGATGCCCGCGCGCTCGGGGAGCCAGGCGCGGAGCGTCGTGAGCGCCTGGCGGCCGACCGGCAGGATCCGCGTCTTGGAACCCTTGCCGAGCACGCGCACGGTGCGATCGGCGAGGTCAACGTCCACGACGTCGAGGCCGACGAGTTCCGCCAGCCGCAGTCCCGAGGAATACAGGAGCTCCATCATCGCGAGGTCCCGGCGCGACAGCGGATTGGTGGTCCTGCGTTCCAGCAGGCTCGCGACCTGGTCCACGTCCAGCGTCTTCGGCAGGCGTCTTGCGGCCTTCGGCGCGCGGATGTCGGCTGCCGGGTTGGCCTCGATGACCTTCTCGCGGATCAGGTAATTGAAGAACCCGCGCAATGCCGACAGGCGGCGCTGGACGCTGCGCGGCCCGAGGCCGTCGCGATGCTCGCGCGCGGCAAACGTGCGGATGTGGAAATTGTCGAGCTTCTTCCAGCTGGCGAGCTTCTCGGCGTCGCAAAATGCCGCCAGTGCGCCGAGGTCGCGGCGGTAGCTCGACTCGGTGTTCGGTGACAGCCTGCGCTCGGTCCGCAGGTGGGCCAGGTAGCGCTCGATCCACGCGCCCGCGGCGGGCTGCATCAATCCTCGGCGAGCGCGGCCGCGATCAGTTCGCCGATGCGCTGCAGGAAATCCGTGCTCATCGTCGGGTTGAAACGTTGCGCGTCATGCGAGCCGCAGGCGAGCAGCCCGAGGCTGCCCTTGGGCCCAAGCGGAACGAGCGCGACCGAGCCGATCGCGACGGATCCCGTACCGAACAGGAAGTCGCGCTGTGAATCGCGCAGCTGGCCGCAGCGCGGCTTGCCGGAACTGAACAGCGTCTCGAAGGAGCGCAGGTCGGGGGCGTCTGCGGCGACGACGCGCAGGAAACGGGATTCCGCGAGGCCCGCGGGGACGGTCGACTGCGTCAGCACGAGCACGGATTCGCCGGCGTCGAAATCCTCGCGCAGCGAAGCCTCGACGGCCTTGACGACGGCCGCGCGGTCGCCGGCGGCGATCAGCCGCCGCGCCATCGTGAACACGCGCGCGCCGAGCGTGTCGTTTTCGCGCGCGACTTCGACATATTCCTTGAGCTTGCGTTCGAGCTGCCGGCTGCGCTCGCGCAGCACTTCCACCTGGCGCTCCAGCAGCGAGACCGTGGTGGCGCCGCCGCGGGCATCCGGCAGGCGGATCTTCGCCAGCAGCTGTTCGTGGCGGTCGAAGAATTCCGGCGTCGCGACCAGGTAGGAAGCGACTGCCTCTTCGTCGACTTCGGCGATTTCGACGCCGCGCAAAGGACGTGTCGTCATGTCGGTACTTCTCCCTCGAACGCCGTCTCTGCCGGTCCGGTCATCCAGATCGGCTCCCCGGGTCCTTTCCATTGTATGTCGAGCCGGCCGCCGGGGAGGTCGACTTGAACATTTTCATCCAGCAGGCCGTGGCGCCGCCCGACCGCGACCGCGGCGCAGGCGCCGGTTCCGCAGGCGCGGGTCTCGCCGGTGCCGCGCTCGTACACCCGCAGGCGGATATGGCCGCGATCGACCACTTCCATGAAGCCGACGTTGGTGCGCTTCGGGAAACGCGGATGATTTTCGATGGCAGGGCCGAGCCGGCCGACCGGGGCGTCGGCGACCGAGGGCACGCGGATGACGGCGTGCGGGTTGCCGACCGAGACGGCGCCGATCTCGACTTCGCTGGCGCCGACCGTCAGCGGGTAGACATAAGCCTCGCCGCTCGCCTCGAATGGCAGTGCAGCGGGGCTGAAGTCCGGGACTCCCATGGTCACCGAAACCTGCGAACCGCTGACCTTCGCCTGCACCAGCCCGCCCGGGCTGTCGAGCACGAGATCCGGCGACTTGACGCCATTCCGCTCATGCAGGAACCGGGCGATGCAGCGCGCGCCGTTGCCGCACTGTTCGACCTCGCGGCCGTCGGCGTTGAAGATGCGGTAATACACGGCGGTGCCCGCGTGTCTCGGCGGCTCGAGCATCAGCGCCTGGTCGAAGCCGATGCCGGTATAGCGATCGGCCAGCCGGCGGAACGTCTCCGTGTCCGGCGGGCCGCCCGTGGGCGCGTCAAAGATGATGAAATCGTTTCCGAGTCCATGCATCTTCGTGAAGCGCATGGCGGGATTCTAGCGCGATTTGGCGGTTAGAATGCGCCCATGCCGGGCCCGATGATCGAGGGGAACGAGTTGCCGACGCTTGCCGCGCCACGCGTGGCGCTGCGCTGGCTCACGGATTCCGACGCCGGCGCCCTGTTCGGGATTTTTTCCGACCCGGCGGTCATGCGCTACTGGTCGACGCTGCCGATGTCGGACGTCGCGCAGGCGAAGAGACTGGTCGCCGACATCCAGGAGGGCTTTCGCACGCGGCGCCTGTTCCAGTGGGGCGTCGTGCGGCTCGGGGACGACCGCGTCATCGGCACCTGCACGCTGTTCGCCATCAACGAGTCGCAGGGCCGCGCCGAAATCGGTTATGCGCTGGGCCACGAGTTCTGGGGCCATGGCTACATGAAGGAGGCGCTGACGGCGCTCGTGGACTTCGCCTTCGGAAAGCTCGGCATGCGGCGCCTCGAGGCGGACGTCGACCCGCGCAATGCCGGCTCGCTGCACGCCGTGGAACGCCTCGGGTTCCGGCGCGAAGGGGTCCTGCGCGAGCGCTGGAAGGTCAATGGCGAGCTGCAGGACTCGGTGGTGCTCGGACTCCTGAGCCACGAATGGCGGCCAGGGCCCGCGGAATGACGGGCGTGCAGATCGTTCCCTATCGGGGCGAGCTTGCGACCGCATTCCAGCGGCTCAACCTGGACTGGATCGAGCGCCTGTTTGCGATCGAGGAAGCCGATCGCAAGGTGCTGGGCGACCCGGAGCGCGCGATCATCGCGAAAGGCGGGCAGATCTTCTTCGCGATGAACGCCGGCTCGGCGATCGGAACGGTCGCGATCATCCTGACTTCGCCGAAGCGATACGAACTCGCCAAGATGGCGGTGGCGACCTCGCACCAGCGGCGGGGCATCGGCGAGCTGCTGGGCGCCGCGGCGGTCGCGTTCGCGCGCGAAGCGCGCGCGGAGTCGGTGTTCCTGCGTACCAACAGTCGCCTCGCCAATGCGATCCGCCTCTACGAGCGGCTGGGATTCCGCCATGCGCCTGACCCGGAGCCGCCGGAATACGCGCGGGCCGACGTCTACATGGAGTTGATGATTGCCGCGCCGCGGCATTGATGGGGAAAAGACATGCACAAGAGCAAGCTCGCAGGATTCATCATCGATTGCAGGACCGGCGACCTTCGGTCCGCCACCAGCTTCTGGTCCGCCGCGCTCGGCATGGCCACGCGCGAGCTGCCGGGCGAGGAGGGCACGAAATACGCCAAGCTGACGGATCCGGAAAGCCTGCTGGACATCGAGGTGCAGCTGGTCGATCACGAAAGCCGCGTGCACCTCGACATCGAGACCGACGATATCGAGGCGGAGGTAAAGCGCCTCGAGAAACTCGGCGCGAAGCGCCTGGTGAAGATCCAGACCTGGTGGGTCATGCAGGCGCCGACCGGGCAGAAATTCTGCGTCGTGCGGGTGCATGACAAGGATTTTGCGAAACGCGCCCGCAGCTGGGACTGAACAGACGTAACCCTGGAGATCACCATGGCGACATTCATGCAGCGCTTCGGCGGGCAAACGTATGCGTTGATGCGCATCGTCACCGGCTTCCTCTTCCTGTGGCATGGAATGAGCAAGCTGTTCGACTTTCCAAAGCCATCGGGCGCGCCGGAGTGGGTCGTCTACGGCGCCGGACCGATCGAGCTGGTCGGCGGGATCTTGATCATGATCGGACTCTTCACGCGGCCGGCGGCATTCATCGCTTCCGGAATGGCGGCTGTGGGTTATTTTGTCATGCATGCCAGGCATGGGTTCTTCCCGATCATGAATGGCGGCGAGACCATCGCCCTGTACTGTTTTGCGTTCCTCTATATTTCCGCGCACGGCGCCGGCATCTGGAGCATCGACGGATTGCGCGGAAAGCCGGGCGGCTGAA
>Ga0326726_10002041_pt1 | contig 18727 bp, 20 predicted proteins | sample MHFenrmetagenome_2_FD_207603 | JGI IMG/M metagenome (GOLD analysis project Ga0326726, IMG submission 207603) | Lab enriched peat soil microbial communities from Michigan Hollow, Ithaca, NY, United States - MHF15MN | ecosystem: Environmental > Terrestrial > Soil > Wetlands > Peat | place: USA... | reverse complement strand
ACGAGCTACATTCACAGTAATCCATCTGAATCAATCCTCGCCTCGCCCGCATGCGGCAGGTTCTTTTCCGTGTCAATAATGCTTCCGGACACATGTTTCTGTCCCGCTGCAACTCATCGACGTTCACGAGTGGTCCGATCGGCGACGCGAGAGCAGTTGTCTCCTGTCTCGGTACCCATGCAGTAGAAAAGTCAATGTCGGAAAGGCTCTTACTCAGAGATATTACCGCGGTACTCGGTTGGGAGCCGACTGGCGATCAGAGCCAGCTTTTCTGATCTATCCAGGGATTTGATCGCGGCCTCACGTTTGAGTGCAGCACTTTTGGTGCCGTGATATTCGGTATAGCGCACTCTTAGCGGCCTGCGTTGTTTCGTGTACTTTGCCCCTCTTCCCGTTCTGTGCTCTTCCAACCGCCGCTCCATCTCATTCGTGATGCCGGTATACAGACTGCTGTCCGAGCACTCCAAGATGTAGACGATCCACTTCATTAGGGGAGTTCCAATTTATCCGAGGAGGCCGCCCGCTAGAGGTCACGAAGAGTGAGGGTAGCGTCAGCGAGGGGCATTCGATCTTACCAGGCTTGCCTGCTTGCGGTTGCAGAAAAGAGCAGGCAGGGGTTGGGTTGAAGTGGCCCTGAAATAACGGCCAACCTGGATTAAGTCTCGTCCGTGCTGGCGACCTGTGGTCGGCGCGATCTTGACAGATCTATGGGTCAGGTCTAGCCTGAAAAATTGTAATGTGTATCGAGTCTTTCGATAAACTCTATCAGGATGTTCCACCAAGGAGAACCTATTATGAATCAAAAGAGACGCGTCCATGATGCGATCGTAGGAATTGTGGTGACGGCCGGAGTCGCTCTGGGACACTATGTGAGCGTGAATTGGCTCCTGCTTCCTGCGGTGATTGGTGTAACGCTGATTCAGAGCGGGATCACGGGATTTTGCCCCGTGTACTTCGCGCTCGATCGTCTTCTTCCTTCCGATGGCGCAGCCGATTCATCCGGCTGTTGCGCAAAGTAAACGCACTGGTCCATACGGTCTGCTGGTGTGTTAGGAGGGGAGCCCTGTCCTCTCTCCTTCACAACTCAGGGATAGGGGCTTGCTCGCCCGGGTTGGTGAGCTGGTCCGCCTGTGTCTGCAATCTTCAGAGAGGCCGGAGATGGGTACGGGAGCAAGTGGGGGAGGTCAGCCTGACAGCTTTTTCTGGCGGAAAGCTGCGGCGCATGATGTGGGACTGTTGGGAAAGGCACATTTTTGTTTCGGTTCCGGGGGGACCATGTTAGCGTGACGCAGAGTCAAAACAACGGAGGGTTCTTATGCTGCTCGATGCAATCTTGGTGGCTGCATTATATGTTTGCCCCGGTGACGTCTACACCGACCAGCCCCGTGAGGGCTGTAATCCTGTGCAGGACTCGAGTAAGGAAGGATTCAGCAGGACTCCTGAGGCGCCAGAGTTCAATTCGAAATCGCCTGCTCCTGCAGTTGTCGAATCTGGAGGATCGTCGAAAGAAGTCGAAACTCGGCTTCCTGCCGCGTCGGCCAAGGATTGTGCGATGTACGACGAATGGGTCAAATTGTCCACCAAGTCGAGCAGCATCGGAGCCCGCGACCTTTCGCCCGGAGAGTTCGAACGGTGGACAAACCTGAAGCAGATCTTCGGGAATAGCCCGCCGCCCAACTGTCGGTAACGATTCCCTGTCTTTCAGGCGGCTCGACCATCTCTCGGTCACAACTGGCTGCACCTTCGTTCTCCGTCTCCACCGCGAAATCTCTTCCGCGAACTCCCGCTCGAGAAAAGAGGAACAGATAGGGGATTGGGTCTGGCTATCCAACCTTGCGGAGCTTGTCCTCGCACGGCCTTGAGAGGAGAGCCATGAAGAGATGTCTTCTCTCATTGATCGTTGCGGATATGGAGGCGTGTCTGCCGAGCATGATGTGAAAGGGATGCTCTGGAAACCCTTCACGACCGAGAGGGAGGCGGCAGAGATCCGACAGACTTGGCCTTCGACGAGCTACATCCAAAGTATTCCATCCAGATCAATCCTCGCCCCGCCCGCGTTCGGCAGTTTCTCTTCTGTGTCGATAATGCTTCCTGACACATGTTTCTGTCGTACTTCAACTCATCGCCGTTCACGACTGATCCGATTGGTGACGCGAGAGCAGTTGTTTCGTATCTCGTTCCCTACGCAGTAGAAAAATCAATGTCGGACAGGCTCCTGCTTAGAGATATTACCGCGGTACTCGGATAGGCCGGGTGGCGATCAGAGCCAGCTTTTCCGATCTCTCCAGAGATTTAATTGAGGCCTCACGTTTGAGCGCAGGGCTTTTGCTGCCTTGATATTTGGTATACCGCACCGTCAAAGGCCTGCGGTGTTTCGTGTATTTTGCACCTCTGCCCGTTCTGTGCTCTTCCTGTCGCCGCCCCCTGTCATTCGTGATGCCGGTGTAGAGACTGTTGTCCGAGCACTCCAGGATGTATACGATCCATTTCATTCTGGTGATTCCACTTTATTTGAGGAGGCCGGCCGCTAGCAGGATACTGAAAATTCCGCCAGCGGCGGTCTCGCCGCACGCAGAGTCTCAACAGATCATAGGGGTGGGGACTCTGTGGCCCTATCACTTCGCAATCGTGATGCTCGGGACTCCGACGCGAGGCACCTCGGTGACGGTCATCTGGAACAATAGATACAGCAATTGGAAAGCCTCGCGGTTCCAGCGTGCCGACGGCCCCGTGGTGTTCACGGCGTAATATTTTCCGTGGGACTTGATCGACAGGTCGGTTTCCGAGGGGGCTCCATCCGACAGCAGGAGTTCCATTGTGTGGTCGGGATTTTCGTAGAATGCTGGTGTCCGCGGATCACTCTCGACGTGGTATTCAGGGTCTTCTCCAATCGATCGACCCAGAAAGTTGAGAATGGTATTAAAGCTCCGCAGCCGGAAATCTCCCTTGAGGGGGTATTCCCCTCCGACGTGCCCCGGGCGGATATCGAAGGAGACATCGTTGGGGTGTCCTTCCTCCGTTTCCTCGATCAACCGGGCCCGTTCCTCGGGTGAGAGAGTGTCGGGGTCATAGTTGGTGATGAGGGTTCGTCCCGTGATTTGTTTTCGCAGGGTGTAGGTGTTGTCTTTCTGACTGTAGGTCACGAGATACTCTTTCTGTAACGCCTGGAAGCCTTCGGCTGTGACCGAGTTGGCGGGAATCGTCCAGGTCCGATTGTAGACGAGCGGTTCGGCATGGAGCTGGTTCGCGTCCTGAATAGCCGAGATGTGCGTCACCACGCGACGGAACATCTCGTAGCCCGTCCGATCTGCCGGCGTATTCCGGTAGGAGACCTCTTGGCCATTCTGCTTGATCCGCAGTTCCTGCGCCATCAGCCTGAGCATCAGATCGATGTCGTACCGCTGCCTGAGGAGGAGGATGAACTTGGTTTCCTGGAAGGGGGTCAAGAGCCGCTGAGTGAACTCTTCCCCTTCGATAGGCACGATACTGAAGGTGGGGTTCTCGGCCACGCTGCCGCCGAAGATCGGCATGAGCGCCTTGCTGGCCTCTCCTGTGAGTGCCGGAGTGGCGCCGGCGCTGACACGGAAATCGAACGTCGCGGCGATATTCGATACGCCGGTGAAGTGAATCGGCTGATGCTGATGGGCGCGGGCGATGTTGATGAGCAGTTGCCTGGAGATGGCATCCGTGACCGCATCATCATAGGCCGTCACTGCGCGATTCAGCGTGATGGGGGAGAGGCAGCCGCTCACGGCCAGGCTGCATAAGACTCCGGCCAGGGTGAGTTGTGCGGAGGATATTGAGCGCTGTCCCATCGTCATGTGAACAACCATCGAACGAGTCCGACAATTCTTCGGCGGGTTTGTATCATAACTGGCACAGGATGCCCAGCGGATCTCTGCCAGGCGGTCTGATTTAGGGAACCCTCCGTTAGGAGGGTTTGGGGTCAGGCTGAAGTGGCCGGGAAATAAAATAATGGATACCTGGACTAAGGCTCCTCCATGTGCATGCTCGAAGAAGGGATCGATGAAAAAATCTCATGTCGCATTGGGCGTCGCGGATGGGGAGGCGTCTCCGCCGTGCGTGATGTGAATGGGATAGATTGGGAGTAAGTTAAAGCCCACCAGCAGGAGGCAGACACTCGGCAGACCTGGCCCTCGACGAGCTACCGACCAAAGTAATCCAGTCAGATCCGTCCTCGCCTCGTTCGCGCGAGAGTCGGGACTGCGGCGGATTCGCGCAGGAACCATTCGATCACGCCTTGTGTGCGCTTCAGCCAGGCCCTGTCTCATTCACATCACGCCCGCATGATCGTTCCAGGTTGTCCACCGGGAGCGGCCGCGCTGTAGGTCTCTGCCCACACTTCTCCACTTCCCACCGGTGAACGGTTCGTTCTAATGAAATCGGGGAGTGAAGGTTTTTCGGACAGATAGACACGTCCCGAGAGAGTAGACGCCGAAAGGCACAGCTTATGCTCACCGTGATGCCATGGCCGATCCAGAACAATGGCACACAGAAGTTCAGATAAAAGGAGGTTAACATGACTCCTCGCGCATACATCATGAGGCTCGGAGGCATCGTATTGTCGGTGGCAGCATTTGTGGTGATCGGAGCGTCCTTTTCGGAAGAAGTCTGGTCGCAGATAGGAAAATTTGCGGCTCGCGATCCCGGCGTGCGTCCCGGTTCCAACGGCGCAGGCGGGATGCTGTCCGGATTAAGTTCGCCGGATCAGCAGGCCTTTGGCGATGGACTGGTAGCCTTTCAGGAAGTGGCATCGGTGCAGGGGACGCTGCCGAATACGGAAGCGGGTCTTGGTCCGCGCTTCAACCTGGACAGTTGCGCCGGCTGTCACGCGCAGCCGGAGGTGGGCGGGAGCAGCCCGTTTATCAATCCGCAGGTGGAGGTGGCCAAGAAAGAAGGCGCGAACAATGACGTCCCGCCGTTTATCAAGAAGGACGGTCCAGTCCGTGAAGCACGATTCAAATTCAATCCGGACGGAACCCCCGATGGTGGAGTCCACGCACTCTTCACGATCGCCAGGCGAATCGACGCGTCGGGCTGCTCTCTTCAGCAGCCGGATTTCCGCACCGCGCTGGCCCGCCAGAACGTAGTGTTTCGCATTCCCACGCCGGTATTCGGAGCCGGTCTGATCGAAGCCATCGACGACGACACGATCCTGGCCAATCTGCAAGCCAATAGCGCCACAAAGCAGGCGCTCGGCATTCGTGGCCGACCCAACATGACCGGCCGCCCCAACACCAGCGGGAACGACGGCACGATCACGCGCTTCGGGTGGAAAGCGCAGAACAAGTCCCTCGTGCTGTTCGCTGCTGAAGCCTACAATGTCGAGCAGGGCGTCACCAATGAAATCTTCCCGCAGGAGCGCGAGGAAGCGCAGGCCTGCCGCTTCAACCCGACGCCGGAAAGTCCGACGCATTTCGAGGCAAGCAACCCGCGCGAGGTTCCCAGCGATGTGGTGAAGTTTGCGGTCTTCATGCGCCTCCTTGCACCTCCGACGCCCATGCCGGACACGGACCCCACCATCGTCCGGGGCCGGAAGTTGTTCGGAGATGTCGGTTGCGCCATGTGTCACACGCCGACGCTACATACTGGTAAGAAGATAGCCGTTGAAGCATTGCAGGACAAAGACGCCAATCTGTACTCCGATCTGGTGCTCCATAACATGGGGCCGGGCCTGGCCGACGATGTCAGTCAGGGCAACGCCGCTGGCGACGAATTCCGCACGGCGCCTTTGTGGGGACTCGGGAAGCGAATCTTTTTCCTGCACGACGGGCGCACCAAGGATCTGCTCGAAGCGATTCAGGCCCACGCAGGGTCAGGCGGCGGGCAGTATGTGCCGTCGGAAGCGAACCAAGTGATCGCGCAGTTCAACCGGTTCAACGAGATCGATAAACAGCACGTGCTGAACTTCCTGCGTTCGTTATAATCGAGGGTCTGTCCGTGTAACCGGCCAACGCCTGAGTTGGAGGAAGAAGCAGAAGGACCATGATCCTGACACAGGCCGCGAGGCTCATCGCAGCGCTCGCGGCCATATTGATCCTGATCCCTCTGAGTGCTATCCGGGCAGAAGGATTTTCCGCTGGGATCGAGGACACGTTTGGGCCCCGTTTTGGGGCCGATCCACATCAAGCCCCGCATGTTCCGGTGCCTCAGCTCGACCGCACGAAGTTTCAGAACGGAAAAATACAGGGGGCATTTCCCGTTTCTGATCGTCGCGTGCGTATTCTGTTAGAGCAGACCAAGTGCTGGCTAGATTGCGCGCAAGAACTGATGCTCAATTTGCGATGTCCGGCGTTGTCTGGATGGAAGTCGTCGAAGTCGAACACCATGTCCCCGCGAATTGGGTCAGGCCGCTTCTTCCACACTCCCCATAATGCCCACATTTCCATTACGATCTGGTTGACTCGCCTCACTTGAGCGAGTAGCCTGAGCGCACTTCAGTCATTCGGTTGCCTTAATTACGCTGATAATCGGAGGGGCTCATGGCGACAGATCAGCGACCGACTCGCCGCATGGTTTTGTGTTTCGACGGCACCTGGAACAAGGTCGAAAGTCGCACCAACGTCTCCCGCCTGTTTGAAACGATCCTCGACCGTGCGGTGGACGGCGGGGAGCAACTGAAGTTCTACGATGAGGGCGTGGGCAGCGCAGCCGAGGCAACGACCCCGTGGAAACGTATAAAAGATGGACTTTTGGGCGGCATTTTCGGCGACGGGATCCAGCGCAACGTTCTCCAAGCGTACTGCTGGTTGATCGAACATTATGACTCTCCCTCAGCCGGTCCCCATCCGGAAATCTATATTTTCGGTTTCAGTCGAGGAGCCTTTACCGCCCGGCTCTTGGCAGGATTGCTGGGAGCCTCCGGCCTGTTGAAGAGACAGGCCGTGATGAATTACTCGAAACCTCGCCGCAGCCAGGTAACGTGGGACAACGAATTGGTTCAGTTGGCCTGGTCGAGATATAAACCTGGACGTTCGGCGTGGCGCTCCGTTGGACACCGTGGTCCCGGTCGACACGTCAAGGATTGGGAGAAGATCGCTCAGCCGGTTCCCGTTCGATTGCTTGGCGTCTGGGACACGGTGGGTCGGTACGGAGTGCCGACGTGGAGTTGGGGGAGTGGATTTTTCAAGCCGATCCGGTTCGGCGATTCGTTGATCGGTCGCCATGTGGAGCATGCACGTCATGCCATGGCGATCGATGAACATCGAGCGGATTTCAACATCCGATTGTGGGAGGGCGCGAGCGCCACGTGGGCAAGCGACCGTGTGTCCGATCTTCCGGTGACTATGATCCATCAACAGTGGTTTGCGGGAGCCCATGCGCAAGTCGGCGGCGGCTACGAGAATGATCTGCTCTGCCATCACCCGTTGCAATGGATGGCCGAGGAAGCGAGAACATTGGGCCTCGGATTGATGGATGCCGGGCCGAAGAAAGTCTTTCGTTTTGCTCCGCTCTCGCGCGATCATCTTGCTCCGATCATCGACTCGCACGCTGAATTCGCCTTCGGCACATACCGCTGGATCTCGGATCCAATTGCTCGTCAAATTCGGGTCGGGTCCACCGCCACCACCGACTTCACCATGACCGTGGACATCGCACCCAGCGTGTCCGAGAAGGTCATCGAAGATGCGGCCTATCGCCCCGCTAATTTGTACCATCAGGGCCGGTTGGATCTTCATGCTGGCTCGGACAACAGCTAGCACTCAATTGGAGGCACGATCATGAGCCTGCTCTTAGTGGACATCGCCGTGTCACTTATCGTGGTCTTTGTGCTGCTGTCAGTGCTGTGCTCCGGTCTGCTGGAGTGGTATGCGCAGCGGGTGGGCGCGCGCGCCGGTTTTTTGCGTAAAGGACTTCTGCATATGGTGGGTGACGATGGGCTCTACCGGCAAGTGGTGAATCATCCGCTGTTGGAAGCGCTAGGAAAGGGAGGGAGTCGCGGGCCTGGACCGGCGTATATCCCGTCCATGCTGTTTGCTGACGCCTTGCTCGATAGCGTCGTAGATCGAGCGGCCACCATCAAAACCGGCACCTCGGCGATCGACACCACCCCGCTGGAACTGGAGGGGTTGCGTGCCCACCTGGCGACGCTCGATGAAGCCAAATTTTCCATCGCCTCTGCACTTGCTCCCATCGTGCGGCGCTCGAAAGACATGGACAAGGTCCGATCCGAGATCGCGAAATGGTATGAGGCGCAAACAGACCGCGTGACCGGCTGGTACAAGGATTTCGTACGCAAACATCTCCTTGTGATCGGTCTGCTGGCCGCCGTGCTGTTTAATATCGATACCATCGCCATCACAAAGCAAGTCGCTGCCGAGCCGGGATTGCGGAGCATCCTTGTGGGCTATTCCATCAATCCCGAGTTTCAAAAGCTAAGTCAGACAGATCCATCAGCCGATCCGGGAAAGTCATCGTCATCTGCATTGGCAGCCGGTAAGGAGGCGAAGCAGTTCTTGGAACAGGCCCATGGACTGCCGTTCGGTTGGAGCCGCAGCCCCTTGGAGTGGTGGAACTCGGGGACGGTGTGGACTCGGCTCTTCACCATCTTCGGATGGTTGCTGACGGGACTCGGGGTCAGCTTGGGCGCGCCATTCTGGTTCGACTTGCTGAACAAGGTCGCAAGTCTGCGAGCTTCAGGGCCCAAACCCCCATTGGCGGAGGAGACGAAAGCGTAAGACCGCGATCATCTGGTTACGCGGCTTGCGACAAGGCGTCTGGCGGTGAGTTCGACATTGAGTGACCGGAGGAACTCAAAGTCTCTCTCAACTTCCGCAGCCATTCGAATCCGTATTAGTTCTTTTCGGGGATCTAGCGGGATCATTCCTCGACCTTGCACATTCCGGCTTGGCGATCTCCGAACCCAATCTTCGAGTCGCCGTCCGCGCGGCCGGTTCTTTCGTTCCCTTAGGCCTGACCCGTCTATGCAGCTGTTGAGCTTCACCTTCCGATAGAGTATTGTTCCGCGACGTTTCGGAGACCTCCCATGCCTGAGCAATCGGACACACTCGTGCGGGATCGGCTGGCCCGACAACGGACCGAGTTGGCGAACGAGCGCACGCTGCTGTCGTACATCAGAACCGCTCTGGGGTTTTTCATCGTCGGCGTTCCGGCTGTCTGGTGGATGGAAGGCCCCGTTATTCAAGCGCTGGGTGTGGTGTCGATGGTCACTGGCGTCGTGTTCCTGGGGGTCGGGACTCAGCGGTTTTTCACTATTAAAGCGGGGATCAATCGACAACCGGACTAGTCCTGTGGACGCTCGACTCGGCACGTCCACAAAATCGAAAGCGAAGTAGAATCGACATGAAACAATTTTCTCGATGTTCGCGCGAATTGCTTGCCTCGCGTGAGTGTCAGTTAATGGCAAAGCTAAAGAAACGAGGAGACGCATGATGTATGGGGCAGGGCTCTTGATCAAGGGGGGCGTGTTACGCCAAGTGAAGGCCTGGGTCGCGGTCGGGATATTCCTGGCATGGCTTCCCGGTTGTGTGACCTCTCCGGTCTATAAACTTCCGCGTCCGAAGCCGGACCAGACCTCCTGTATTCATCCCTCGAAATATGGACAGACGCTGGTCGGGGTGGCTATCTCGGGAGGAGGAAGTCGAGCCGCCCTGTTCGGGTCGGCTGGACTGGAATCGTTGGCGAAGCTACCAGTCGGGACACCGACACATTCATTGATAGAAGACGTGTCCATGATTTCGAGCGTGTCAGGCGGCAGCATGGCGACCTCCTATTTTGCCTCACAGAAGCCGCCACGGGAGGTGCCGATCTTAACTCCCGCGGGGGACCTAAGCGAAGACTACCGCACGTTTTTTGCGGCATTCAAAAGCACCATGGACAAGGATTATGAAAACCCGCTGTTGTGGCGCAATATCTCGCGCTTGCGCTGGTTCAATCCGGCCTGGACGGCCAGATCCCTGGCTGAATACTTGAATCAACAGTTCTTGAAGGGCATGAGCATTAATGACGTGATGGAACGAGAAGTACGCGGTGATATTCCCCGGCTCCTTATTAATACCACGTTGTATAACGATGGCCGTCGTTTGGTCATGACGACATTGCCCTATGAGGAGGTCCAGTACGATTTGTTCAAGGACCTCCAAAGGTCGGCGGGTACCAGCAGTCGGTCGAAAGCAGTTGACGCCATGATGAGGGCGAAATGGGCGTCTTTGCAGTCCGTGACCGCTGAGAAGCTAAACGTGGATCTGTGCCCCATGAAATTGGCAGGGGCGGTGGCAACTTCCATGTCGTTCCCTCCGGTCATCGGTCCCATTACCTTCAAGGTTGAAGGAGAGGAAAACTATTGGCATGCGGGCGACGGCGGGTTGTCCGACAATATGGGGATTGAGTCGCTTTTTTTTACTGTGATGAAACATCTTCAGGAGGACAGTACCAGTCGGGCGCTCCTCATCGCGTTTGACAGTTCATTTCCATTTGCAGTGGGATCCGAACGGCTGAATCATTTTCCGGAAGGATTTACGCTGTTCAACTATGATTATGGCCGGATTCCCGGGATCATGGAGGAGCGGGCCTTGGCCTACCGGGCATTATTTACCCGCATCATGGCAGAGCAGGGAGTATTTCCTGACGAGAGGCGATTGAAATTCATACAGCTGAGACACATCGATGCGGTGTGGAAGGAGGACATGAGTGATCTGCCGGAATCCTGCCGGAAGGAGGATGTGAAGCTTACGAACCCTCCGGCGGTGACTCGCCGTCTCTCGAGCGTCGTCACCAGGCTGTGGATCAAATCCGATTGTGATCGTGATTTGGTGACCACCGCCGCGGCGAAGCTGGTTGAGGGAAAGAAGGAAGAAATTCAGAAGTTTTTGCAGCAGCCGCTTCCGTAGGGCGTGAGTCTCCTGCATGGGCCTGCTTCCGAATACGGTTGGGGATGAGGTCTCAGAAACTGTTGTCGGTTCGTACGCGCCTGTTCCATGAACCTTGCGCCTGGGGGATCCGTCAGACCGGAACCCATCGACGGCGCCCTGAGGCAGGGTATGAGCGTAGTGGGGATACTGGTCTAATTATCTTGCACGTCTGTTGCGGCTCTGATAGAAACTTGCACCGGTCACTATCACGCTCGATCGAATGGAGGACATCTATGGACTTACGCGCGCTTCGCTATCTTCCACTCCTGTTCCTTGGCGTACTGGGATGCACGAGTGTGCAGTATAGTACCACTACCGACTGCGGCTCACTCCCGAGTGACACGTTCTGGTCCGGGAATATCGCGCTGCAGTGCCAGGAATATCGTCGCTTGCAGGCAGAAACAGCCTATCGAGAGGAAACGACCCGGCAGCTCGCGGCCTACCGCGAATGTCTGAAGAAGAACGAAGCCTCTCCCGCTGACGCCAAAGAACAGTGCTCGCTCTATCTGCAAGCGTTCCGCGAAACACCACCACCTCAGCGGCCATCTAAGTGACGGGGAGAGAGACGGTTGCCCGCCTCTCTAGTTAGTCCGGCCTCGGTGATTGTTTGACAATGGCGTAGCGTGAGCAATGTCGTCATCCCGAAAGAGAGCGTTCACCCTTCAAGGATCGTCGTGAATGTTGTGAGCGACCAATCTGCGGCTCCTTTCTCCTTCATGCCTAATAAGGTCGCTTCACGATACCGGTGGCTACCTCAATCCAGTGAAGCGCGGAAAGCTGGAGGTAGACCCGCTCTTTTCGTCCTATTGGCGATCATGCTGGCGGGCGCGTCTAGTTGCGCCACTGGAGAGGACGCGGCGCTCCACGCTCCAAAGATAGGAGAGATCACTGACGGGGGATCGATGCCTCGCGAGCTTGACCCAGACCTCTCGATCCCCAATCGCTCAGCCCCATTGCCGCTGTCCGATCCCGCTCGGTCAACCTCTGTGAGCAATGATTCCCCTGCAAGCGTTGTTGCTGAACCAAGCTTTGAATGGAAGTCTTCAGACTTGATCGTCCGAACGAGTGGAAGATTGCGCTTCGGCCCCATTACGGGCCCCACTATGCCCATGCCTGAGGAAGACGCGATGTGGGCTTCCGAAATCGGGAACCTCCGACCTCCCGTTGTGACGGCCTTCGGAGATGACCTGGCACCTATCCGGCCTCCGCTTCGGCAGTCGTGGGCGTACCATCGCACGTCTCGTCCCGAAGGGTATGAGATGGAACTCCGTTTGCCTCATAGCGTGCTCTCAGCGTCTGGTGAGCATGTCTCGCCCGGAGCGCTCCGCAATACTTACGCCGGATTTCGCGATCAGCCCCTCCTGCATCCAGAACCAGGGAGCTTGTCTGAGGAGGAATCCAAAGTGCCGCAGATCGGTCCGCCTCCGCCCCACCATGCCGTGAAAACCGTAGTGGGTGCCTTGGTGCTGAGTGCCGTCGGCGCCGCCGTCTACGCTTTTGCCCCCAACTCTTTCGTTGGAGGAAATACCCATGAAGGTCAATGGCAGCGCTCCTGGGACAAGTTCAAACAGGCATGGACCGAGCCCCCTGTCATCGACCATGATCCCGGCATCGTCAACTACGTTGGGCATCCCTATGTCGGCGCGCAATACTACCTGACCCAGCGTAACTATGACGAGAGTCCCTTGCGTTCCTTCCTCTTCTCCGTCCTAATGTCGACGGGCTTTGAGTATCTCGTCGAGAGTTGGTCGGAACGGCCCAGCATCAACGATCTCATTGTGACGCCGGTCGTGGGATCAATTATTGGAGAACTGATCTACTTGGCCACTAAGGAAATGAAGAAGGACGGATTCACTAATGCGGAGAAGATCATCGTGACCGTGCTAAATCCTATGTATGTAATCCAAAACGGCTATCGCTAGCCGTCTGGCAAATAACGCCCCCTTTCCTCTTCACGTACCGACCTTTTGCCCGCTACTCAATCATGTTCCCAAGAGGTGTCTGTGCTCGCTTCGTTCTTGCGACCCTCTTGGGGGAAAATCGGGGACATGCTCATTTTCTGATCGACTCGTCCGCGCCCCTGTCAGGTCAAGGAAGGGACTTTTGGTAGGACTACCCAGCTGTCCTCGAATTGCATCCCACCGAACATATAGAATGGCCCAAGTTTTTATCCGGATCATCGCGGACCGGCTTGAAGTCGTTTGGCAGAGTTCCATGCGTTCAACGACGCGAGAGGAGGCATCGATGTCCCAACGACGTGAAGGACGTGGCTGGATTGTCTGTCTCCTTGCGATGATCGCCCTGGCCGGTTGCACCACGCCGTCGCTCGATATGTCAGGTGGAAGGATCGAGCTGGCTGGACCGGATGGGGGAGTGGTGATTGGGTCGGTACTCGTGCAAGCGGAGCGGGATCCGCCTAACTCCTGGTTCAATAGGTTGTTCGGTCGCAAGGCTGCCGGATTTACCTATGATTTTGAAATCGTCAGAATCGACACGAATGACCCGAAAGGTGCGCGTCCCTATGCGGATCGGTATGAGTTGGATGCGGAACCGGGAGTGGAGCGGATCTTTGTGGCGCGTTTACCGGTCGGGGACTACCTGATTAAGACCTTTCGCCACGAAGGGCTATCGGCCATGGGGGGTGACTTGGGGTTGATTTTTTCAGTCGCTCCCGATGCCACCCTGTACATCGGTCGGCTCCTCCTCGATGTTCCTCGGCGCGTGACCATGGGGGCCCCCTTCACCTATACGGTGCAAGACGCGCGCGAGTCCACGTTCGCCGCCGTCCACGAGCGGCACCCAGATCTTGGACAACATGCGGTGAATGCGCCGATGCAAGCTAGATAAGAGTCAGCGCGGGGTCTGCGAGCTCCCTCCCTAACTTGATTCCCAATCGTGAATGTGGGACTGTCTGAGCAGAGGACATCTCCCTGTAGGGAGCAGGCATCCGAAAATACAGCCGGCGGCATTTTCTGGTTGTTTAGAAGGATGTGAGGACCATAGCATGCCAGGAGCCACTCTGTGCACACAACCCAACCAAGGACATCACCCTATGACTCTGTACGCCCGACTACAACGGTACTCTGCCTGTTGTGCAATGGCCATCGCCATGACAGCAGTGCTTTGGGGATGCTCCACAGTGCCGCGCCAATATGTCCGGATGGCGGAGCCTAACGCGACGCTCACTGCGCTGACCACCAATCCGGAGACCTACCGCGGGAAGGTGGTGCTCTTGGGAGGGACGATCATTGAAGAAGAAGAGATTGAGCAGTACCTCTGGTTGCATGTAATCAACCGGCCGCTGGACCAAGATTATAAACCCCATCGTCCCTCCGACACGGATGGTGCTGATGCCGGCTATTACTGGGTGACGGTGCCGAAACAAAAACTCCCACACCAGTATCGACATTGGGCGAGAATGACGATAGTTGGGCGAGTATCTGGTACGCAGGGATCCAAGTCCGAGCCGGTGCTGTCGCTCCTCTATGTGCGAGGCTGGGGGACAAACACGGCTCATGACGGGGTCTGGGAGAAGCCCTATGATGCCAATTATCTCCCTTCAGTTCCGGCAGCCATCGGAGGCGAGCTAGGTGGGGGGCCTCCATAGTCTAGCGAGCGCGAGGCGGTTCGCCATTTGATAGTGGCGTGCCCCTTTCATGACCAAACCCCCGATCATACGCAAGCTCGAAGGTAGTGATCGTCGTTCGATTGGGCGGTCGAGCGAAGTCGTCACTGAGGTGTTCGCCAATCCTGACCTGTTCGGGGGGCTCATCGCCTCGAGGCGAGTTACTTTGGTGGGAAATGGGAGAACATTTCCCGGATGATACTCCTGATGCGCTCATCCCGTTCTTCGGAGGTCAGCCCGGGATTAATTTCTCCGGACGCAGTGCCCCGCCAGACCAATGTTTTTGACCCGGCGTCAATAATATCAACCAGGAGAGCGCCCGATTTGTATAACTGGGGGTCGCTGACTGCCGCGGGCGGTTTACCTGCTGTACGAGAATCGGCTGAATGGGTTAAGGGGTGACCGGCCATTCCTTCGGAGAAATATAGGGTGGAGGAATCGAGGGCCATATTGTGGATCCCGATATGGTAGGCCACATAGAAATCCGGCTGCCCGTTCGGGGCCGCGCTGTAGCCTTTTAAATGGAGCTGAGCCCCGACGGCCGTTCGAATGCGAATGTCGACAGTCGTACTATCAGCGCTTCGGTCGCCGGTCTTTTCCTGTTCGCCCGCCATCCACTCGTATGTATGATAGGCCTTGAAATTCGCGCTAGGATCGTAGTCAAACCCAACCTTCGCTGCTGGTGCGCAGGCTACAGCCGATGCAGCCAGCAGAAACACACAGAGGGATTGTATTCGCGTCATAAATAGTCTCCTGGCGTGGGATGCTAGCAGAACCGAGTTCCGAAGAGAAGGCGCCCGCCGCGTATACTTCGAATCGCTCCGAGGGGTGGGCGTCGAGCCGACCGATCTTGAACGGGAGGTGCGGGGACCTTTGCGCCGGATAAGAGCGAGTCGGAGTAGCCGATCGGTTTTAATGCAAGTTACTTAGGCGGAAAATGAGTGAACATGGCGTGGACGATGTTGCTGATGCGTTCGTTCCGCTCCTCGGGAGTCATGCCCGGATCAACTTCTGCAAGCGCCGAGCCCCGCCAGACCAGTTGTTTTGATGCGGCGTCCACAATATCGATCAGCAGGGTGCCTTCCTTATACGGCTGAATATCGCTGGTCGTAGTGAACGTGCCGTGCGCCCGATCGCCGATATAATTTTGCGTGGAAGATCCCTTCATCATGTCCTTAACCCCGAGATGATAGGCCACGAAGAAATCCGGCCGCTGGTTCAAGGAAGTCGCGTAGCCTTTTAGGCGCAGCTGCGTTCCGATGGCCGTTCGAATGCGACCGTCGACCAGCGAATTGTCCAGGCGCTTGTCTCCGGTCACCTCCTGTTTGTCTGCCACCCAGTCATAGGTGTGATAATCGTTGAAATTCGCGCTGGAATCGTAGTCGTACCCGACCTTCGGTGAAGAGCATGCTACGGCTGATGCCATAAGTAGGAACGCGCAGAGGGGTTGCATCCAGGTCATGTTGGTCTCCTTGCGAGGGATGGTAGCAGAACTGACGGCCCACGTGAAGGTGCCCGCCACAGGCGTTGTCTTGAGGTCGTGTGTAGATGGGAATAGGAAGTAAGGAGTAAGACATTTAAGCGGGCAATCTAGTGCAGATTCCATCCAACGGACTTCAGCGGATCACGAATCCCACCGCGATCCCGTTCTCGATTAGCCTGACGGCGATATCGGGCATGGAAGTGGAGGCGCTGTGGGCCTCAGGTGCGATCGATACGTCGTGAAAGGCAACTATGTGTTGCGCTTGAACAAGTCCGCCAGATGAGCGAAGGGCGTGAAGGTCGAAGGTCGATCTTGCTCCCGGCCAGGCGGTGCCTCACCAGACGGGTCGGCTACCTGGTTCCGCTGGTGCTCATTGTCGTGACAGTAGAGACAGAGCAACTCCCAGTTGCTCCCGTCGGGCGGATTGTTGTCATGGTTGTGGTCCTTGTGATGAACCGTGAGCTGGCTCAGCTTCTTGCCGTCAAATTCGCGTCCGCAGTGCGCACAGATCCACGGAAATATTTTGAGCGCTTGCTCCCGATAAGCCTGTTGCAACTGAGCTTGGGTGCGCCGTACCATGTGAGCCTCGGAGAGGATCGCGACTCGTTACTGAGGAATTCTACAACAAATCTTGGGCTAACGCTTCCCTACGTGCCGGGAAATGCGTTCTGACGCCTTTGGGAGATCCGGAGCATCCTGCTTAGACGTTGAATCGGAAGTGCATCACATCCCCATTCTGGACCACGTACTCCTTACCTTCCAGCCGCATCTTCCCTTTTTCCTTCGCGCCCGCTTCCCCCTTGCAGGCGATAAAGTCGTCATAGCTGATGACTTCAGCGCGAATGAAGCCCTTCTCAAAATCGCCATGTATGACGCCTGCGGCCTGCGGTGCCGTATCGCCGACATGAATGGTCCAGGCGCGGACTTCTTTCACTCCCGCGGTAAAGTAGGTTTGCAGGCCCAGCACCTGGTAGGCCGTGCGAATCAGGCGGTTGAGTCCCGGCTCGGCCATGCCGGCATCAGCCAGGAATTCTCGTTTCTCTTCGTCTGACAACCCTGAGATTTCCGACTCCAGGGCGGCGCAAATGGCCACGACAGGCGCCCCTTCGCGTGCGGCGAAATCTTCCATGCGCGTGAGTAACGGATTATTTGCGAACCCCTTTTCTGCCACGTTAGCCACATACATGACGGGCTTGATGGTGAGGAGACAGAGCGGTTTCAGCAGGGCGAGCTGTGCCGGGTCCAGCTGCATCGTGCGGGCTGGCTTGCCCTGGTTCAAGCAGGCAGCCACCTTATCCAGCAGGTCGCCAAGTTTTCCCGCGTCTTTATTGCCTGCGCGAACGAGCTTCACGTTCCGCTCCTGGGATTTTTCAACCGTGGTCAGGTCCGCCAGTGCGAGTTCAGTGATGATGGTGGCAATGTCGGAAATCGGATCGACCTTGCCCGCCACGTGAATCACGTTGTCGTCCTCGAAACAGCGCACCACATTCACAATCCCGTCGGTTTCACGAATGTTGGCGAGGAATTGGTTGCCCAAGCCTTCGCCCTTCGATGCCCCGGCTACCAACCCGGCGATGTCCACGAACTCGGTGGTGGCATATTGCATTCTCTGAGGCTTGACGATGTCGGCCAGCGCCTGCATCCTCGCATCCGGCACTTCCACGATGCCGATGTTCGGCTCGATGGTGCAGAAGGGATAGTTCTCCGCCGCGATCCCCGACTTGGTCAGCGCATTGAATAAGGTGGACTTGCCCACGTTGGGCAGCCCGACGATTCCGCATTTCACACTCATGACAATCCCTTCACATTAATAGTGCTGCCGTTTGAGTAGTACCGTTTCCAACGTGCCTTCGAGGCTGGGGGGAAGGAAAAGGGGGTCGCACATTCTACTGTTTCAGGGTCGGTCTGGTCCACCCCTCTGTGCGCGCAAGGAGAGAAGAAGGAATGGCAGGAGCGGACGCTGCGGGAGATGCGCGAAAGGCGAGAGGTGAAGAGCGTGAATTTCCGTCTTGTCGCGCCAATCTCGCTCGTCCTGCGAGTCTAGCAGCATCGCCAATGATGAACCGGCTCCCCGCCATGCGCGGCGAAATGGTTTGCTGGACCGTTCATTTCGCCTGAAATGAGTGGATAAACTGCTTCAGCAAAGCATCCTGGTCGGACTCTAGCTGCTGCATGGACACAGGTGGTACGACCTGCACTGTTTCTCGGACCCAGGTGTCACTCCAGATGAGTATCCGTGGGTTTCGTTTGATTCTGACTTGTTCGACGAGAAACAGTCCTGGCTCATACAAGATCCTCCCAGGGCACTGGTCTTCGACGGACCTCTGGATCAATTCAAGGGAGAGTATCGCCGCGTCGTTTCCATGTTGATCGAGAGAGACGGGGAGCCCTGAGTGAGTCAGTTGGTGAAGTGCTCTGGTCGCGAGCGATGTGCTCAATCGGCCTGCCAGAATTGAAAAGTGCATATTGTCGACGTCGAGGCCGTTCAAGCTTACGCCTGCGCGTGCGTCAGGCACCTCAGGCACGACGGGGCTTGCCGGCCTCCGATCAATGACTGGACTCTCGGAGCTCTCCCGGTCGTGGCGCATCTCCTGTGGATGCCGTCCAGGGTTTCCAAGTTTGTAGTTCGTGATGAACGTCTGGACTAGCCCGTCTAAATCCGTCTCAAGCTCTTCAACGCTTACTGGCGCTCTTGCTTGAGAACCGGCTCCGGTTAACCAGGTGATG
>Ga0326726_10002040_pt1 | contig 18728 bp, 16 predicted proteins | sample MHFenrmetagenome_2_FD_207603 | JGI IMG/M metagenome (GOLD analysis project Ga0326726, IMG submission 207603) | Lab enriched peat soil microbial communities from Michigan Hollow, Ithaca, NY, United States - MHF15MN | ecosystem: Environmental > Terrestrial > Soil > Wetlands > Peat | place: USA... | reverse complement strand
TCCTGTTGGCATGCATGTCGGGGCTTCTGAATTCCTGCCGTTTGTGATGCATGCGCTCCAGGCTGCACTGGATGACCTCGCACCATCAGAAGTTGCAGGGACTACTGCACATTGTGAGCATATCGTCGTCTTTGGCTCTAACCGGATCTCCCAGCTTGCGAGCACGGTAAATGCAATGCTCATCTTTGTTGCACCGCTTTCCCTCGCGATGCTCCTCCTGGCATTCCTGCTGTCGCTCGTAGCCTATATTGTTATAGTCTGAGTTATTCATTGACAACGTAAAATATCATGATTAATCATCCTTTTTTTAATCCGGGCCTTTTCTGACCAAAAGATATATTCCATATCAGTTGATTATTGACTAATTGGAAAGGAGGTCTCTTACCAGAACTCGTTTTACCCTACTGACATTTCGTACAGCGATTGAATTATGAAAAGATGGGAAGGTGATCGAAGTTCATCCAGCCATATTCATATCACCCCGCTGGATCGGTGTTGACCTGAACACGACCGGCCACGTGGCGGTCGCGGCCGACCCGGTCAGCGGGAAAGTGATGAAACTGGGGAAAAATATCCGCTATAACCACAGTCATTCATCGAAAAACTGCACGAAATTATGGAAAGAAGGCAAACTCTGGAAACTTAAGAAGTTTAAAACCCGTGAACGGAAAAACTTTAAAACAGCTGTCAATACCATCTCCCGGCAGATCGTTTCCTTTGCAGAATCGCTCGGGTCGGGTATCAAATTCGAAAAGCTTTTTTCCACACGCTACTCTCTTTCTGATAAGGTGGAGGGGTTGTATGATTTCTCCTTTGATAATGGATCATTTTACTCACTCCAGCGGCTGGTGGAGAAACGGGCGAATGCACGGGGAATCATTGTCACCTACGTAAACCCTGCATATACCTCGAAACGATGCAGTCGTTGCGGTAATTACGGAAGGAGGTCCCGCAAACGATTCGAATGTCCCCACTGCGGCTATGTGGCACACGCTGACGTGAATGCTGCATTCAATATCGCTACAACGGGGAGACTGGCTACTATTGATGCATTCAATAAGCGGGAAGAAACTAGCCGCGAATCAAAAAAACAGGTGCGGAAACTTGTCAGGCTTCAACCCCCTACGGGTATTTCAGACCAGACTATGATAGATCGTACCTGCTGTGAAAATATTCTTGCAGTGCTGGAATAATCAAAAAAATTTCCCTGTTATCAGGATCCGGCCCTTTTTTGACAGACGGATTTCCTGAACACTGTGTTCTGCCTGACTTCCTCCGGATAAACCTTTTAAAATGTGAAATCCCGCATTATCGCACGATCGGTGATGCATTCGCATCGAACGGGTTGACCCTCATTGCCAGCGAGAAGAGATACGGGTAATTCGCTTTCAGGTGCTGCATATATCCCAGCCATACAAGTGCAAGGTGCCGGTACGCCCGGTTAATATCGACGGAAAGGTGGTTATAATCGGACTGGGGCAGGTCAGTGAGCCGTTCGCGGATTACGAGTTCCTCGGTCAGGTGAAATAACGCCTGCATAAGTTCGGTAAATGCCTCTTGCTCGAGAAGTTCGGGGTTTTCCAGTAACCGCATCATGAAGTCCTCGCGTTTTTTAAGGCGATCACGCAAGGTCTCCAGATTGAAATCCTGACTTTTAACTGCATAGGAATGCTTGTCCAGTAACCCGAACGCATGTTTAAAATCATCTTCCGACCATGCATCCTTGACTACAAGAGCTGCCCGTATTTCACCGATAGCAGGGTCCTTTTCACCAAATAACCTGAGCAACCGGATTCCCAGTTCAGAAAAAAGAACCCCGATGATCATATTCAACTTTTTCAAGCGCTCGGCACGTTCCCGCTTGTCGATCATATACTCAATTGCATTTGCTACAAGACCCACGAAACAACCAACACCGGCAAGAATGATTATGATAACAAGTATCTTCCCAAGTGGTGTGAGTGGTCTGATATCCCCGTAGCCTACGGTAGAAATTGTCACGATAATAAAATAAAATGCATCGAGCAGGGAGTACTCTTCGATGACGATCAACCCGACCACTCCGATCAGAATAACCGCTGCGAGGATCGTGAGGTATATACGGAGACGCAGACCGAGTGCTTTCATTAATCACCTTCTTTTGTATAATGGTATAAAAGTGCTACGATAGGGATAAGGACGATACCCCCGACCAGATTCGAACTGGTGTCGCCGGATCCAAAGTCCTGCATGATTGACCGCTACACTACGGGGGTCCTCGACGATAAGACCACTACTCTAACAATTATGAGAATCGGTGATCATATCCCTGTTATGTCAATCTCTGACCACAAAAAAGCATTGATGATTTTAATGCTAAACGACTCTAAATGATACTTTTTATAACCAATAATCTGTGCATTTTATTGATTCGATAAGACATGTATCCATATGCCTTCAATTGATGACTCAGACCAGTTTCCGAAAAAAAGCCTTTTCATTTACTGTTGCATATTCGGCGAGAACAGGGTCGATTGTTTTTGTCGCGATTGATCTCCTCATAAGAATAATGAGTTTGCGAAAGTAGTTCATATGTGAGAGCATGAAACTAACAATCAACCCAAAGCAGAAACTGGTGATAATGATCAAGGCGTAACTTACTACGTCAATCATGGTCTGTTTCTCCGTCTATTATGTCTCCCTGGCAAGTTCATCAATGATAGGAATTACCGATCCCGCATCAAGACATTGTTTGGCGATTATCATGAATCGTTTCTTATAGTGCATAGAAAGGATCTGGTACCCGAGGATTGTACCGATAGAAAAGGTCAGAATTCCAATAGTTATGTAAATCAATAAATCTGTGAGCATGTCAGCCATACTATATTTCATTTCCTGTTACGATGTCGGTCAAGATGTACTTTTTTTCGAGTCTGGATCTCTTCTCCAGTCTAATTTTATTCAAATCCATTCGGATCGTTCTTAATGTCCACCAAGGATGATGGTAATCACATCCCTGCATGACCCGATTATGTATCTCATCAGGAGTCATTTTACCGAAATGCCAACAGGTTAATTGCCCCATCTTGAAATTACAATTATCGCACGGTATATTACCAACCATCAGAACCTCTCAATGCTTCATATTTTCTGAAATTTATAAATATTACCACTTTGTGGTTACATCTAATAAATATATCTCTCATCACAATCCCGAACCATCCCTGCCATGCCCAACCATTTTACATCTGAAACCGGGAAAAGTTGTCCTCCTGTATCACGAATCAACCAGGATGAGGTCTGATGTCCTTTGAGTTGTACTGATCCACAGATTTGAACGTGGATTTATCCGGGTATATCTGGAGGATGATTTTATGGATCATTTTCTGCTGACTCAAACAAGTGTGTTTGTATATAGCATCATACAGTTTATAACAGACGCATTCAGGGAGATTCACAACACCAATTACCGCAATAAAGATGCAATTTAACAGGCAAATCGGACTTGAAACAAGAAACATCGCGAATTCTGACTGAATGGTTTGATTTCAGCCCGCGAAAAAATCACTGCAGGGAACAGGGAATAGGATACGGTCTCCGAATTACTTCTCATTGTCAGAAAGCGGGAAGTATTGCTGGTATACCTGCCTGCGTTCATCAATATCCGTGTGAAGGTAAATTTCCGTGGTCTTTATAGAGGTATGCCCAAGGTTTTCCTGCACAACCCTGAGATTTTTTGACCGTTTGTAGAGTTCACTTGCATAGCTGTGCCGGATTTTATGCGGCGTGATTCCCGAGGGTGCATAATTTTTGAAGATATGCTGAATAGCACGTGAAGAGATATTTTTTCCCTGTTGACCGACGAAAACCGGGCCGACAATCCTAATACCGATGAATTTCAGGATGTCTGCAAGGGTATCATCATCGACAAAAACCGTCCGGATCTTATCACCCTTTCCTCGGATCCTGATAGTATGCTCATCAAAATCGATGTCTTCTATATTCATATTGCAGAGCTCTGATACCCTGACACCTGTGGCGTAGATGGTCCTTACAATGAGTTTATCACGAAGATCATCGATAGAGTCCAGCAATCGCAGCACCTGGTTGTGCTTGAGGTATTTCACTTCCTGTTGTTTGATCCGCGGTCGATCGATACCTGTCAGCGGGTTTGTGGTGACAGCTCCCTGGGTATACAGGAAACGGTAGAAGGAACTAAGCGTGGATATGATACGATGAAAGGTCTTGGGTTTGTATGTCTGGGTCGTTGAAACAAATGAAAGGAAATCAGTAATAATTACCGGGGTAACCTCTACATCGGTATCGAGCCGGGCATTCTCAAAATCCTTCCAGTAAATCACAAGTTTGGTGACATCAGTATGACGGCGCAACCAGACGTAATAAGCAAAGTGTCTGAGCACCTGCTCATAGCTGTTGAGGGTGCGGGGGGAGTAGTTGCGCATCCGGAGGTAATTGCGGTAGCTTTTGAGCCACTCCGAAAAATACCCGCTTTCCATGCTCTATTCTATCTTATCTCAAATAAATAAAGGTTTGCGCAGAATACCTATTCTGCGCAAGTCCGGAATTGCTGTATCTCGACGCTGCTTTGATTGCCAGCCTGCACACCTTTCATATTCTTTACTGCTATTGGAAGAAACAATCAATCTCCCACTACAGAGAACTACTCTGATTTTCATACAGGGCATCCCGAATTTTTTCTTACAGGAACCTAAAAACAGGGTTTGTTTCAGATGGAGGGTATAATCCCTACCCTTCATGGTTAAAACCCTGCCAGAAGCCCGCTATGAGGATCTTTCGTCGTAGGAGTATTAAGGCCGCTTCTCTTCATGTTGTGATTGTAATACCAGTGAGCAACCAGATAAGATTGCAGGTCCTTGTTGTATCCAGTCCTGCCATCTTGATAATCTAAAGAAAATTTTCAATTCCTGACTGATGTTCAATTGGCAATACCTTCATTGTCTGGGATAAATTTTTTTAAACATTTGTTACCAGGGCTCTTAACTATACCTGGAGATATCTGACTGTAACGGACAGACACCACAACCTGGCAAAAGCTGAAAAAAATTTTACCAACATTTTTTCCTTACCTGAAAAAACCAGCGGGCGCCAACACCGGGATAAATTCTTCGAAAAGGCACACCATTCGAACGATGCTATAAGCACAGGTTCCCGTAGCCAATACGGTCATCGGAGATTTTTAAAATTGGTTGGGTCTTATTTTCCTCATTAATTGATAAAAAAAACGAGTCGGATGACTGACTCCACCTCTTTTGCATTCCAGTCAAGGTCATTCAATACGGCATTATGCCCTGAATTTTTGGTCTTTTCTCATGAAACTCAATTCCATCCTTTTTCCCTGGTTTTGAAGAATTTATCAGTAATTCTCGAAAAGAAATCTGCTTCAGAACTTGCTGAAATCTGAAAAAATGCATATATCAATCCCGGATTATATGACAGGTCCAGAGGAAAATATTTTTTTGGGGACCTGGTTAAAAGAAAGACCAGAAGTTTGGCAGGAAAATTATTTTTTTATCCGACAATAGGATCCTCATAATTATAAGTGAGGCCACAGTTTTTTCAGCCACGGGATTCCTGGATCTTGACGATTTTTACACCCTTACACCATTATGTCTTCAGAAGTGAATTATCTGATGAAAAGCTCCTTCATCGATTACCTGTAAGAATATTTTTTTAAAATTGTCTTTTTTTAAAGAATACTAACAACTTTCAAAACGATTGATTCGGGGAATTTGCATCAGATTTTCTATGAAGTTCAGAGGTTTTAAATGGCATTTGCTGGTTGTTCTAAAGAAGAGAATATCCTAAGATTAACATTAAAAAATTTGAGGTTATGCAAGACTTGAGTTTTGTTTTAAGAGTGTGGAAATCCCCGTATAGGGGTTATTTTAAAATATAAACGAGAGATTAAGGGTTTTTAAGTATGCTTGCCATCCCAGCCAGTTTATCTAATAAACCATATGATGCTATACACAAAAGGCATATTTTTTGCATACCTGTCGAATGCTTGACCGATATTTTTGATTACCCAGTTTCCCGCAACGAGAGATTTCAGAACCGCACATATTGGTGTCTGCGTAAATACAGACGGGCAGGTAGAACGGTCTATTAAAGAGATTAGAATTCCCTGCTCCTGCGAATTAAAAAACATAAGACAATCTCTGCGGACAGCAAAATTTTCTGTTACGAGAAAATGTCATAAATTCCAGACGGTACGAAGAATGGGTCAATCAAAAAAACGGGGGATAGTATATACAATTCAATCCAACGGAACTCCAGAAAAGTTCGATTTTTTTTTAAAAAGAAAAGAGAGGGAACATTTGCTGGAAAATAAGATACAAAAATAATTACCCAATCCACCTCAGAAAAAACCACATCTCTTCCAGGAAAACGATCGAAAAATAAGGATTCGTACTCAAATAGAAATATAGAATGAGGTACTGAGAGCCGGAAGTTGTCTTTCAAAAACAATATTCATAATTTAATTGTGTTGCAATCTATCAAGATGTTTTTTTGCCGATCAAGATTCAGAATGATTATTTCCGTTCTTCCGTTGTATTTTATCTGAGCGAAACGGGCATTTTTAAGACTCGTTCTCAGAGACGACTGTGGCAGACTGAAACCTGAAGAGTTTTATTTCCAGGTAGATCCTGTAAAGTTCTCTCATCCTTTCAATTTCCCGTTTTGGCATTTGGGAAAATCCCCTTAACCGTGGCTTTTAATGGCTGCAGATGTCATTGGAAAAATTATTCCGATTTACTCCAAGGGGATAACGGTAATTATTATGTCTGCCTAACCCCCTGATGAGATCCCATAATTGCTACGGTCCTTTAGAAAGGAAAAAAACGGATTTCTGCCAGATTTTTTATTATTTTTTAAATGATCCTTGATTTTTGCAGTGGTACCGTCAGAAAAAACAGGGAAGATTAATAGGTTTTTATTAAGAATAAACCATATAATGCTATACACAAACAGGCCCATATCCATTCGATATATCTATTCGGGTTCTGATTAAACTAAAAAAATGCAGGTGAGAGCGCGATGGATGATTCACGAATTCAGCAGGAGATCAACAAATATAAAAAATTTAAAAAAGTAGATGGAGCGACCTATAGGAAGGTAAATCAGTTCCTCCGCAAGCGAACATACATTACCGCAAGAGAGTGGGCACTTGCACGTTTATGCACGGATTTCAGAACATCCGGGGGTGCGGAGATGACCTTCATCGGGAACCATCTTCCTGAACTTGTCCCTTTTATGGAAGATACGTATTCTCCCCAGGCTGTTAACCAGGCACGGAATTCATTTAAAAAGAAGGTGCGGAAGGCCAGCGCCACGTTTTTCTATGGTGCTATGTGCGGGTTTTTTACCACCGATGAACTTGATGATCTCCTTTTTGAGGCGAGTGAAGTCGCACGGTTTCTTCTCGAAGTTGAAGGAACTACCCTGGATATTGACGAGGAGATTGATATTGAGGACCGGATTACCAAAGTGATGAGAAGTGTCGGAGAAGCCGCAAAAACCATTCTCAGGTCACGGGCTGAAGAAGAAGAGGCACCGGGTAATATGGCATTACAAAAACCAATGGATGATAATAGTCCCCCGGACAATAATGCATCACCTCCCGATGAGAAAAGATTACATAAAAAAAGAAAAGCCCCCATTCCTGCATCAGATTTGAAAGTATCACCGACGGGTTTTCCCGGAGAAATCCTCCCGGTTGTTGATAAAAAAATTGCTCTTGAAGGAACACTTTCACAGGGAAGTTCCAAAGCTTCCCCGGTCTATGAACGGAACACTGTCAAAACCATGGTCTTTAATAATTCCGACAATAACGGAAATTGAGATCATCTGCCGGAGAATACCACATGAAAATAATCCAGGTCGTTGGAAGCTCAGATTCAGGAAAGACAACATTTATCAGAAAACTCATTCCTGCACTCAAAAAAAAGGGAACGGTAGCAGTGATCAAACATCTGGGAGATCATACATACCATATCGAAGAAGGAAAGGACACTACTGTATTTTTTAATACTGGTGCAGATATTTCTGTAGGAATAGATGCACATAAAGCAGTAGCTGCTATACGTAAAAATAACCTTGAAGACATTTTGTCAATACTCTTTATACAGGGAATTGACTTTGCGGTTATTGAAGGTTTTAAACAACGAACATATCCCAAAATAGTTATCGGTAGTTTAACTACAGAGAATTGTGTCCTTTCCAATCCTTCGGTTGGCCATGTAATTACATCGCTTGATCTTTTCGAAAATTTTTCGCCATAAAAAATCGGAGCACAAACCCATGCAGAACTCAAAATTTCAGAAACGCCTGTTTGGTACCAACGGAGTACGAGGTGTCGTTGGTAAAGATCTGACACCAGATCTCGTCTTAACTATTGGTGAAGCACTTGGAACAATGCGAAAAGGATGCATTGCCGTAGGGAGAGATACCCGGACCTCAGGAGAAACACTTGCAAAAGCTGTCAAATCCGGCCTGCTTTCGACAGGATGTAATGTCGTTGACTGCGGTATCCTCCCGACACCTGCTCTTCAGTATCTTGTAAAAGAGCAGTTCGACGGAGGAGCAATGATAACTGCATCCCACAATCCTCCGGAATATAATGGTGTAAAGATTATAGACGCTGATGGCACTGAAATGGGTGATGAAGAGACCCTCAGGCTGGAACAGTTGATATTCGATCTGTCATTTTCCCCCCTTCCTTGGGAGCATGTCGGTTATGAAATATCTGCTCCTGATCTTGTCCGGAAGTATGTACACGCAATTGTTCACCACTTCCCGGACAAAGTAGGTTCTGGAATGACGGTAGTGGTGGATCCAGGCTCCGGCCCTTCCTGCCTTACAACACCGCAAATTCTCACCCAGATGGGATGCAGGGTGCTTACACTCAATGGGATAATGGACGGAACTTTTCCCGGGAGACTGCCGGAACCATCTCCTGATGGGCTCAGAACGCTGGCTGATCTCGTAGTCAGCAGTGGAGCAGCATTCGGAGTTGCACATGATGGCGATGCAGATCGTTCGGTATTTATCGATGAAAAAGGGCGGTTTGTCGAAGAAAACCAGGAGTTTGCATTGATCGCCCGCCATTTATGCCATCAGAAAAAAGGTGCTCTGGTCACTCCTGTAAGTACATCGCGGATGGTAGAAATGGTGGTGAAAGATGAGGGCTGCACTGTGCACTATACTCCTGTTGGAAGCATCTATGTTGCACGAACAATGCGATCGCTTATCGGCGAGGGAAAGGAGGTTGTTTTTGGTGGGGAAGGAAACGGCGGGCTTATTTTTCCTGACCATCAGTTCTGCAGGGATGGCGGGATGACAGCTGCGATGATGGTTCTCATCCTTTGCTTACATAAACAACAACTATCTGCACTGATAGCCACATTGCCGCAACGGACCATGATCAAGGACAAGATCAGTACACCTCATGGAGCAAAAGTGCTGGAAGACATCATGAAGAGATACAGAAAAGAAATACTTGACCTGACAGATGGTGTAAAAATTATCAGGGAGAATTCCTGGGCCCTCGTTCGTGCTTCAGGTACAGAACCTATTATCAGGATTATTATCGACGCAGAATGCGGTGATTATGGTCGTGAGTTCCACGATGAACTGATAGGCCATATTTCTGCAATTACCAGTGAATAAATGAGTACCCTGGATTCGCCTCGTATTATAAATAAATTTGATTATAATTTTTTTCTTGGATTATTATTCTACTGATGAAAAAATTAAGAATTAATTAATATTTTTACTCCTTTTTTGAAATAAATTCATATTCAGGTGCATATTTTGAAAAAAATCAATAATTTTGCTCTATTATGATAAAAAAAATTAAATTTAAGCCTAAACGAAATCAAAAAATATATTAACTATTTGAGTTAAATTGAGCTTATAACCCATAGATTCTTACCTTGTGATACAAGAATGGCAAACACTCATGATATTGTCAGAAAAATCCAGCGGGCTTTATCTGCAGAAAACTGGAAGATCATAGAGAGTGGTCTGTCCAGAATTTCTCAGTTGCAGGGAAGACGGGCACAAAAAGTTCTCGTTACGGAAATTAACAATCTGATTACAGATACTGCATTAAAGGGTAATAAACCCGAACTTTTATTGGCCCTGCCCGAACTCCCGGGCTTTGATATTGATGACCTCTTCCTCCGGATAATCCAGCAGTTCATCACAACTAAGGATGAAAAATGGTTGAACTCTGTTTTTGTATTATCAGATAAACTGGGCAAAAAAAGTTATCAGTCCCGGATTTTTGCACTGATGGCAAAAACACTGATAGGTGCCGGGGTTTCCGAAGCTAATGCAGGATTTATTGACACGGGCATGATCATGCTTGAACGGATCAGTTTCCGGAAATATCGTTCCGATGTGATGATCGATATTATTCCCCTCCTGATCGAATGGGCGATTGAATCCCGTGATGAGAAACTCCTCCGCAGATCCCATACTATAACTGAAGAGATCAGCGATATATCAAAACGTGCTGTGTTGCATGCCGAACTTGCAAATGCAATGGCGACAATAGCTATTCTTGAAAAGAATCGTCAGTTATTCCTGGAGAGTGTCCACGATGCAACAAAAATTCATCAGAAGATCCGGAGACAGTCGTGCATTCTATCCATACTTGAAAAAGGTGTGAAATCGGTCTTCGGAAAAGAGATACTTGATGTTCCTCATTTTATCCAGAATTTCAACGACCTTTCTGAAGAGAGGCAACTTGAAATTATCAGTGGGCTGACTGAACAGATACTGGAACGGGTGAAGGATAAACACCAGATTATCACCATTCTTCAGACTCTTTGCGAGAGGATGCCTTTTGTCACAAGTACCCTCATTATTGATCTCCTTAAGAAGGCAGAGATGTCAGGTGATTTGTGGTACCTTTCCGCCGCGATAACACTCCATCAACTCTTTTTGGATGAAGAGGCATACCCGATCAGGGAACTTGTCCGTGCCGGTGTTTCTGTTGCAAAGCGCTCGAACAACATGCCTGTACTCTCAGATCTGATTCCCATAATCGACAAGAACGGCGATCCGGTTTTTCTGTCACGCATATACCTTCAGTTTTCTCAGATTATGCTTTCGTCCGGGGATTTTACTTCGGCCCTCAATATATTCAGAAAAATCAGTCACGAGACGGAAACCCTTCCTCAGTATTCCGATAACCTCACCGATCTCCTTAAAACAGGAATTCTTAAGGATAGTATACCCCTGATTAAAGACTTGATTCTTACCCGGGTAAATAGGGATATCCTGCATCATTCACTCTATCGGGCGACTATTGAACTGAGTACGGATAATCCGTTTGAGGATATTATTGCCCATTCAGAATCAATGAGTAAGCTCATCCTCCTGCATCCACAGAAGAACCACCTGCTTTTGGATAGTATTACCATTCTTGTTGACCGGGGATTTCTCTCGCTGCATGAGCCGGATATCCTGATTAAAATGGCCGAATTAATACAAGAGCAGCCCTTAAGGGAACAGGCTGTTGCAAACATCGTCATTCACATTGCAAAAATTGGCGTGCAGATTAAGAACCGTGATTACCTCCAGAGAGCAGTAGGTCTTACCTGCCAGATTGATGGTCAGGATACACGTTCTGCAACACTCAGTAGTATTATTGACGAGGCATCAATTCTTGCTGCGCGGCAAGGAGACCTAGACCTTCTTTTGCGGATGCGAGTATGGTGCAGCTCCCTTCTTGAGGACAGTCTCGCCGCAAATGCAATGGCGAACATTATTGAAGGGGTGATACAATACGCGGTCAGCAGACGTTCACCTGCGGTGCTTGAAGAAGCATTCAAGATCGCTCTGGACATCAGCGATCCTGCATTAAAAACCCAGCAATTTGAAAAAATTGCAGAATGTTTTGTGAAAATCGGGTGTATTCTTTTAAATGAGCCGGAATCCCGGACTGACCCTGAGGCTTTTGTTGCAGAATTATACCCTTTCGAACGGGGTCTGTCAATAATAAAAGAGAATGTGAAAACACCCTGGATATCGCTAAAGATTGCAGGGATGATTGATATTCTCATCTCTTATTTGCGAGTCAGCGATAACCCGGATTATATTATTCCTCTGGCAATGTTCTCAGTGGAGATCGAAAATCCTTTCGAAAGAGATGCCATGATGTCCCGGATCATCTCGAATTTAAATGAGAACGTCACGTACCCGGACTCCACTGATCCCTATGAGATTATGGCGTATCTCCTCCAGAGAGACCGGCGCTCAACATCAAACCCGCTTATGATCAGCCTGATCTTCCGTTTTCTCCAGTTGATAAATAATGTTTACTTCAGGCTTACCGGCTTATGCAGCCTTGCAGAATCATCCATCAAATTATCCGAATTTGATCGCGCACAGGCGATATTGGATGATGTCTATCACTCACTTCCAAAAATTCAGGCCGAATATCAGAAAATACTGATCCTTTCTGACCTCACGATCCTATATTGCAGTATTGACATGGACCGTGCAAAAAAATGTCTCGATCGAGCTATTCAACGGTTAGAATACATCGAACCTGATGAAAATTCGAGTACCAGGAAACGGATTATATCCGCTGTTGTCAGGATGAATGAGATCGAACCAGATCGAGAATTAGTAAGTCGCTCTCTCCGGGTTGCTTCAAAAATCACAGACCCTGTTGAATATATAGAATCTCTTAATGCAGTATTCAACATGGTCAGGGATGACAGAGATCTATGTAACAAAATCGTCGTGTGCATGTCAGAAGCTGTCGACAGGATCGCTTCACCTTATGAAAAAGCTTCAGCGCTTCTCGATATCATACCCCTTGCGATGCAGAACAGCGACGATAAAAACCCGGTGATTTTACTTAAGAAAGCAGAAGCGTTAACGAGAAGGATAAACATACCACAAATTGCCGACACCATACGTGATAACATTGTCCGCATGTTTGTTGCACTTTATCATAAACATAACAAGGCAATGTATCTTCAGTCTGCAATGGAAGTCACAAAAGCAATTGATAATGTTGAAATAAGGCATCGTCACCTCACCCAGATGGGATATAAGGATATCCATGAACTGCCCTCACATTATGAAAAAATCAAGGCACTCTTTGAAAAAATAATTGAAAACGGGGCCCATCCGAATCAGATTGCATCACTTGAAAAAATAATTCGCTCGGTATCTGATCGCGGGAAAGAAGCGATCATATTCTGTGATCTTTCGGTACTGTCCCGGAAGGAAGGTAAGGAAAAAATAGCTAACCGGATGTTACAGAATGCAATAAGGGAGGCAAGCATAATCCGCCCGCTTTCCCACAGGGCTTTTGTCATGTGTGATATTGCAATGAAGACCCATGCTTCTGGTAGTGAAAAAGCGTCCCAGGAGGTGCTCGACCTTGCAATCGACGCCGCAACAAATATCCGTCAGTCATCACTCCGGGACGAGGTATTTGAGGAACTGGGACTTGCAATAAAACTTATGCAGGTGATGGAGCGGTGAAATCCATAGAGATTTTCATCAGCGGGAGAGTTCAGCGGGTTGGATATCGGGCATGCATCCGGAGGATCGCAACTGATTTACATGTAACAGGCACGGTCATCAATCTCCCTGACGGGAGAGTCAAGATATATGCAACAGCAGAGCCAATGATTCTGGAAAAATTTGTTTCAATGATTTATGGCTGCCCACGGGCTGTAATCCGGGATGTTAAAACATTTGAAATACCCCGCATGGTCTTTAATGACTTTTCAATCATCAAAGGAGAAGGGCGGCTCAGTACCGAATTATAAATTCGCCGTTATTCGTCATTGCATTTGAGAGAGTAAATACCAGTTCATCAATTTTTTTATTATTTATAGTCGAATGGAACAACCCGATGAGATTCTTAGTAAGATCATCGGAAAGCATACACCTCCCGGATGTCTGTTCAAAATCAGATGCATTGAGAGATTCTCTGGCGATTTGAAATACTTCCCGGTCAATCATATCCGCCTTGAGAGGTTCGATAAGATCCTGAACAAGACTCCCCTTCCCTTCATGCATCAGGCCGGAATCCGGGTCAAGACGAGCTCCAATAAGAGATACACAACAATTTCCGAATAACATTGCGTACCCGAATGAGAGCATGGCGTTGACGGGATCCGCCTGAGGGCGGATAGTTCTTCTCCGGTATCCAAAATCCGGCGGGATAATCCTTGACATGATCTCATAATACATATCTGTTGTCAGCCGGTGCAGCCGTCGTATTTCATCCAGTTTGATCAGGTATTGAAGCTCTTCCTGTGACGTGTGAAGAAATTGCTGTTCACCTTCATAGAACAGAGAGGAGTTCTTCATCTCCTGTACTCGTTCAATTGCAAAGAGGCGGGATTTTATCGCTGCCTGAGCCACGGCAATCGCGTAACGATGGCGTGGAACAGACTGCTGGATTCGATGGATCTCCGTGTCACTCTTGTCTCCGAATGGCCGGATAATTCCAATCGGGTTGCCATCAGGTTCAAAAAATGTAATGAATGCACCGTTTTTTACGAGATTTGAAATGGTGGATGAGCTGATAGTATGACCACCCAGAATAAGCAGGTTTTTAATCGAATCAATTGGATATTCCTCGACTGTATTTTTTTTCTGGATGATTAATTTTTTCTGCGTGGATTTTATATGGGTGCCAAAACCACTTACTGATAACCAGGGATACTCAGTCACCATCTGCTCCAAAAAATTTTTTTAACTGATTAAATTACTTCACCATTTCCCCTGATTAATTCATCGTTTTTAAGGCATCAGACAATTCCGGGTTAAATTCATCCTTTTTATGATCGTTGTCGTTTACGATTGATCCTCTTATTCGGTGAATTTAAACGATATCAAACGCCATATATTGTCTGTCATGCAATAGCATAACAGGGGCATTACATGTTCTGGAATGAGAAGGCAGAGACATTGAAACCTGATGAATTGCAGGAACTTCAGCTCAGGCGTCTGAAAAAAACACTCGGCCAGGTGCAACACGTTAACTTTTACCGGAATCTTCTGCAGGGTGCCGGTCTGAAACCGTCATCAATCAAAACACTGGAAGATATCCAAAAAATCCCGTTTACCAAAAAACAGGATCTCCGCGGAGGATATCCATTCGGTTTCTTTGCAGTTCCCATGAAAAAAATTGTACGGATCCACACAACATCGGGAACAACCGGGAAACCAACGGTCGTTGGATATACCAGGAAAGATCTTAACACATGGTCAGATCTCATTGCAAGGAACATGACCATGATTGGTGTCGGCGAAAATGATGTCTTCCAGAATATGGTGAATTATGGTATGTTCACGGGCGGTCTCGGGTTTCATTACGGGGCAGAGAAAATTGGTATGACTATAATCCCCAGTGCAACGGGAAATACAAAACGCCAGATCGAAATGATTACGGATTTTGGTGTGACGACAATCCATTGTACGCCCAGCTATGCTATGCACCTCTCAGAAATCGCAGAAGAGATGGACACGTCACTCGATAGTCTCAGGATTGGTATTTTTGGTGCTGAACCGTGGTCAGAAAGTGTGAGGCGGACATTGGAAAACCGACTCGGGCTGACAGCTTATGATTCATACGGGTTGAGTGAACTTTTTGGTCCCGGGGTTGCATTTGAATGCCCTGAGCGTAACGGACTTCATATCTGGCATGATTGTTTTTATGTCGAGATTATCGATCCAATAACCGGGGAGCAGGTCTCAGATGGTGAACGCGGTGAACTGGTAGTGACCCCGCTGGTCAAGGAAGCGATGCCGTTACTGCGGTATCGCACCGGAGATATCACCTTCCTTATGGAGGATGGCTGCTTGTGTAGACGAGGGCAGAAAATCGCCAGGATCACGGGGAGAAGTGATGATATGCTGGTAATCCGCGGCATCAATGTCTTCCCGTCACAGATAGAACATGTACTTCTTAAAATACCAGAGGTTGGCAATCAGTTTATGGTATATATTGACAGAATTAATCATCTGGATGAGATGACTGTCGAAGTTGAGATCAACCGGGAGTTTTTCAGTGGAGAACTTGCCGATCTCGCAAGACTCCAGAAAAAAGTCGTTAAGGAACTCCATGATGCACTCGAACTCAGGACGACGGTCAAACTCGTTGAGCCTGGTTCTCTGCCCAGGTTCGAAGGCAAGGCGAAGAGAGTGATTGACAGGAGAGAGGCAGTATAATGAAGAGCTGGGATCCGAGAATTGAGGAGATGCCAAGAGAAGATCTCCGGAAAATGCAGTATAAGCTGTTGAAAAGTCTTGTTTACAGGCTTTACAGTTTTTCTCCATTCTACCACGAAAGGATGAAAGAACAGAATGTCCACCCTGACGATATCCAGGAACTATCCGATGTGAAGAAACTCCCGTTCATGTTTAAACGTGACCTGAGGGACAACTATCCGGATAAAATTTTTACTTCAACCCAGGAGGAACTGGTCCGTTATCATGTGTCGTCCGGGACTACGGGAAAACCGACCGTCGTCGGGTATACCCAGAATGATCTGGATTCCTGGACAACATCTCTTGCACGAGCGCTGACCTCCCTTGGACTTGGCAGGGGGGATGTGATCCAGGTAAGCTACGGATACGGTCTCTTTACCGGCGGACTTGGGTTGCATTATGGAGCAGAACGAATTGGTGCAACCGTGCTCCCTACCAGCGTCGGGAACACCGAGCGCCAGATTGAACTGATGCAGGATCTCGGTGCGACTGCTATTGCCTGCACACCCTCATACCTCCTCCATATCGGAGAGGTTGCAGAGAGAATGGGTGTTGATATTAAAAAAGATACAAAACTTCGCACGGGTGTTCTGGGAGCTGAGCCCTGGACAGATCGAATGCGTACCCGCATTGAAGACTGGCTGGGAATAAAAGCATATGACATCTACGGAACAAGTGAACTTTCCGGACCCATGTTTACTGAATGCGTGGAACAGAAAGGATTTCACATCTGGTCAGACCTTGCACTCGTAGAAATTATTGATCCCACGACCGGGGAGTCTCTTGAATCCGGGGAAAAAGGTGAACTCACCATTACCATGCTCCAGAAAGAAGCACTCCCGATGATCCGGTATCGCATCGGGGATATAACGACGATGGATGAAGAGGTCTGTGCCTGTGGCAGAACCCATCCGCGAATCCAGAGAATACAGGGCAGGGTTGATGACATGTTGATCATACGGGGGATCAATGTATTTCCCTCGCAGGTTGAGTATGCTTTGATGGGGATCCCCGAGGTCGGTCAGCATTTCCAGATTGTGGTCGAACGAAAAGGGGCCCTCGATGACATGCTTGTCCGGGTCGAATTGAACAAGGAATCCTTCAGTGACAAAATCACGGATCTTATGCAGGTGCGGCAGAAGGTTGAGCACCGTCTCAGGAATTCGTTAAACGTAAATGCAAATGTCGAACTCGTTGAAACGGGTTCATTGCCGAGATTTGAAGGAAAAGCGAAAAGAGTTGTTGACAAGAGGTCGTTGTAGATGGATACGCAAAAGTACGTAATCAGGCAGATTTCGATCTTTTCTGAAAACCGTCCGGGGAGACTTGCAGCAATTGCACATGCCCTTGGCGAGGAAAGGATCAATATTCTTGCCTTCAGTATCGCTGAAGCAAATGGATTTGGTGTAGTCAGGGCACTTGTAGACCACCCGGAAAAAGCACATGATAAATTATTTTCCCTTGGTTTCAACGTCGCTTTCACTGATGTAATTGCCGTGAAGATGAAAGATCAGCCGGGCGGTCTCTATGAGGTTGCAAAGATCCTTGGAGATGCCGGCGTCAATATCGAATATTCCTATGCATATTCCGGGAAAGAGGGAGCAGTACTCATTCTCCGTGTTGACCAAGTCGAAGAAGCCATAAAAAAGATCAAAACCTCGGGAGCAACACTCCTCGAGCGCTCGGTGTTCCATTAATCTACTTCTTTTCCCATTTTATCAGTTCTGCCACTTCGGAAAGAGTGCTGCCCCTGCGGATCTCTTCGCGGATCCTCTCTTCATTTTTCTTGATTTCCAATGCCCTGCGTGCGATCTCATACGCCCGCCCGGCAGGAATGACAACCACGCCACTTTCGTCCCCAATGATCCAGTCACCCGGACGAACAGCCTGGCCTCCACATTGGATTTCCGCATTTATCTCTCCAAACCCTTTGGGTTCGCCCGCATTCGGCACGACAGCTTTTGCATAAAGAGGATATTTCATAGCCCTGATATCATCAACATCCCTTACAGCCCCATCAATAACCACACCGGCTATTCCTTTTTTCACACAACTTAATGTGGCAAGCTCTCCCCAGGGGGCTATATGTGTAGCACCATCGTTATTAATGACAATTACTTCACCTTTCCGGGCAATATCAATGGCTTCAACAGGTTTTGCCCAATCCCCTGCCAACGTCTGGACTGTTACTGCTCTGCCCACCATTTTTACATTACCGCAGATCGAAACAATACCTGACATCGCACCTTTCCGGTGCATCGCATCAGATACATTAGGTGCTGAAACCTGCATAAGAAACGCCAGTATTTCTTCGTCAGGGGATTTTTTTTCGACCGGTTTTATGGAGGGATTATCCATTTCTGAACGAATCTTTTTTGTGGAACCTGTGACGTCAGCGGAGCGGGTTATCCAGCCACCCACAATTACGATATCAGCCCCATACCGTACTGCGT
>Ga0326726_10002039_pt1 | contig 18731 bp, 19 predicted proteins | sample MHFenrmetagenome_2_FD_207603 | JGI IMG/M metagenome (GOLD analysis project Ga0326726, IMG submission 207603) | Lab enriched peat soil microbial communities from Michigan Hollow, Ithaca, NY, United States - MHF15MN | ecosystem: Environmental > Terrestrial > Soil > Wetlands > Peat | place: USA... | reverse complement strand
GGCTAGCAGGCCGCGCGCGATTGCGAGCGCGGTGGCAGGGCCGCCCAGCGAGTGCGCGATCACAGCCTGGACATTGCCGTGGTGGCGCACGACCTCGGCGAGCACGTCGGCGAAATCCGGCAGTCCCGTGAGGTTGCCGTCGGAGAGGCCGTGCGCCGGCTGGTCGTACGCGATGACGCGGTAGCCCGCGGCGGCGAGGTGGAAGACGAAGCGCTTCAACTGCGTCGCGCGCCCGCCCCAGCCGTGCACCAGCAGCACCGCCGGCGCCTCGGGCGAGCCCCAGCGCCAGGTGGCGATGTGGCGCCCGCGATGCCGCACGAAGCTCTGGCGCGCGTCGATCAGGTCGAAGAACTCGCTGCTCGGATAGCGCGGCTTGGGCGGCGTGAGGAACAGGCGCTCCGCCCAAAGGCCGGCAAGGCTTGGCGCGAGCCAGGAGGATGTACGCAGCCCGACGCGGCGGGCGAGCGACTCCAATAAGAAGCGAACGTTCGTGCTATTTCTGCGCGGCAGCGACAGGGCCTGGGGCATGGCGGGACTCCTCTCCGGTTAGCGGGACGCCGCGCGCAGGCGTGGTTGCGCTGGCGCGGCATGGCGGGCGATCAGCGCGTCGAACGCGGTGAGCGCGCGCCTGCGCGCTTCCCTGTCGCCGAGCAATCGCCCGTGGTTATGGCTGGCAAGCACGATGCCGAGCAGCTCGAAGGCGATCTGCTCGGGGTCGGTGTCTTTCCTGAGGTGGCCTTCCTCGATGGCGAGGCGCACGGCGCGCTCGGTGACGCCGATGCCACGGCGCTGCATTTGCACCGCCGCTTCGCGGATCGGCCCCGGCCGGTCGTCGTATTCGTGCGCCGTCGAGATCATGATGCAGCCGCCGGGGGTGGCGGTCTGCAGCGTCCAGTCGATCCAGCGCTCGAAGAGCGCGCGCAGCCGCGGCAGGCCGCGGTCGACTTTCAGCGCCGGCACCAACACCACGTCCGCGTACAGCTTCGCGCCATGCTCGAGCACCGCAAGTTGCAGGTCCTCGCGAGAGCCGAAGTGCGCGAACAGGCCCGACTTCGACATGCCCATCGCCTCCGCGAGACTGCCGATCGTCAACCCCTCGAGGCCCAGGCGACGCGCGATGTTCAGCGCTTCGTCGAGGATCGCCGTGCGCGTCTGCTCGCCCTTGCTCGTTTTTTCCACAGGCGAATAATAGTACGAACGTTCGTTAACTGCAAGTCACCGGCCCGGGCCCGGCGTTCAGGCAGCGCGTTTACGCAGCGAATCAAGCACTTGCTTCAAATATCGCCCCGTGTGGCTGGCTGCATTCCCTGCGACGGCGACCGGCGACCCGGCGGCGACGATGCGCCCGCCCCCATCGCCGCCCTCGGGCCCGAGGTCGATCACCCAGTCCGCGGTCTTGATGACGTCCAGGTTGTGCTCGATCACCACTACCGTGTTGCCCGCATCCCGCAGGCGGTGCAGGACATCGAGCAGCAGCTGGATATCGTGGAAGTGCAGGCCCGTGGTGGGCTCATCGAGGATATACAAGGTGCGCCCGGTGTCACGCTTCGAGAGCTCCAGAGAGAGCTTGACGCGCTGCGCCTCGCCGCCCGAGAGCGTGGTTGCGGACTGGCCGAGCTGCATGTAGCCCAGGCCCACATCGAGGAGCGTCTGCAGCTTTCTTGCGATTGCCGGCACGGCAGCGAAGAAGAGGTGCGCCTCGCACACCGTCATCTGCAGCACTTCGCGGATGCTGCGCCCTTTGTACTTGATCTCGAGCGTCTCGCGGTTGTAGCGCTCGCCGTGGCAGACGTCGCAAGGCACGTAGATGTCGGGCAGAAAATGCATCTCCACCTTGATCAGGCCGTCGCCCTGGCAGGCCTCGCAACGGCCGCCCTTGACATTGAACGAGAAGCGCCCGGCGTCGTAGCCGCGCGCGCGCGCCTCGGGCACCCCCGCATAGAGCTCGCGAATCGGCGCGAACAGGCCCGTGTATGTGGCCGGGTTGGAGCGCGGCGTGCGGCCGATGGGGCTCTGGTCGACGCTGGCCACCTTGTCGAAGTGTTCCAGGCCCGTGATGGACTCGTGCGGCGCGGGCTCCTCGGCGCTGCCGTAAAGATGGCGCGCAACCGCCCGGTAGAGCGTGTCGTTGATGAGCGTGGATTTGCCCGAGCCGGATACGCCGGTGACGCACACGAGCAGGCCGACCGGCAATTCGAGGTCGATCTTCTTCAGATTGTTGCCGCGAGCTCCGTGGATGCTTAGCCGCCGCTTGGCGCTGGGGCGGTGGCGCAGCGGCGGTACGCCGACGCTCAGCCGGCGGCTGAGATATTGACCTGTGAGCGACTGCTCACTTGCGATAATGGCTTGGGGCGATCCCTCGGCAACCACGTACCCGCCCGCCTCGCCCGCGCCCGGCCCCATGTCGACGACGTAGTCCGCGGCGAGGATCGCTTCCTCGTCGTGCTCGACCACGATGACCGAGTTGCCGAGGTCGCGCAGCCGCTTCAGCGTCTCGATTAGGCGCGCATTGTCGCGCTGGTGCAGGCCAATCGAGGGCTCGTCGAGCACGTACATCACGCCGGTCAGGCCGGAGCCGATCTGGCTCGCCAGTCGAATGCGCTGCGCCTCGCCCCCGGAGAGCGATTCGGCCGAGCGTTCCAAAGACAGGTAGTCCAGGCCCACATTGACGAGGAACTCCAGCCGGCTGGCGATTTCCTTCACGATCCGGTCGGCAACGGCGGCGCGCGCGCCGGGCAGTTGCGCGGTGAGGCCGCGGAAGAAGGCGAGCGAAGGGCCGAGCGGCACGCAGGACAGCTCGTGGATGCTCTTGCCGGCGATGCGCACGTGGCGCGCCTCGCGGCGCAGGCGCGTGCCGTCGCAGTCCGGGCAGGTGCGGGTGTTGCGGTACTTGGCGAGCTCCTCCTTCACCACTACCGAGTCGGTCTCGCGGTAGCGGCGCTCGAGATTGGGCAGCACGCCCTCGAAGGCGTGCTCCTTAACGAGTGCACGGCCGCGCTCGCCGGGGTAGGAGAAGGGGATCTTGTCCTTGCCCGAGCCGTACAGGATCAGCTGCTGCGCCTCGTCGGCGAGCGCTTCCCAGGGCGCCTCGATGTCGAAGCCATAGTGCCGCGCGAGCGCCTGCAGCATGGTGAAATAGAAGTGGTTGCGCCGGTCCCAGCCGCGGATTGCCCCGCTTGCCAGGCTCAGGTTGGGGTGCGCCACCACGCGCTTGGGATCGAAGAACTCCACGGCGCCCAGCCCGTCGCAGCGCGGGCAGGCGCCTACGGGGTTATTGAACGAAAACAGGCGCGGCTCGAGCTCGGCGAGCGAGTAGCTGCACGCCGGGCAGGCGAACCTGGCCGAGAACAGATGCTCCCGGCCGGTGTCCGCTTCCACCGCGATCGCGCGGCCGTCGGCGTGGCGCAGCGCGGTTTCGAACGACTCCGCGAGGCGCTGCTTGGCGTCGGCGCGCGCGCGCAAGCGATCCACCACCACCTCCACCGAATGCTTGACCTTCTTCGCCATGCGGGGCGCGACGTCGAGGTCGTGCACCTTGCCGTCCACGCGCACGCGCGTGAAGCCTTGCGCGCGCAGCTCTTCGAGGAGATCCACCTGCCCGCCTTTGCGTCCGGCGACCACGGGCGCGAGCACCATCAACCGCGTGTCCTCGGGCAGCGCAAGCACGTGGTCCACCATCTGCGCCACCGACTGCGCGGCGAGCGGTAGATTGTGCTCGGGGCAATACGGCGTGCCGACGCGCGCGAACAGCAGGCGCAGGTAGTCGTGGATCTCGGTGACCGTGCCGACGGTGGAGCGCGGGTTGTGGCTCGTCGCCTTCTGCTCGATGGCGATGGCGGGCGAGAGCCCCTCGATCAGGTCGACGTCGGGCTTCTCCATGAGCTGCAGGAACTGGCGCGCATACGCCGACAGCGACTCGACGTAGCGGCGCTGGCCCTCGGCGTAGAGCGTGTCGAAGGCGAGCGAGGACTTGCCTGATCCGGAGAGCCCGGTGATCACCACCAGCCGGTTGCGCGGCAACTCGAGGCTGAGGTTCTTCAGGTTGTGCGTGCGAGCGCCGCGGATGCGGATCGAGTCCATGAACGGCCGGAGGGCGAAAGGAAACTTGCTACTATAGCCAGTCGGCCGCCCTCCTTTCCAGCCTTTCTTCACTAAGGAAGCCCTGAGCAGATGCATTCCGAGCGCATGAGCTCGCAGGAATTGCGCGCGGGCGCCTCGCTCGCTGGCATCTTCGGCCTGCGCATGCTGGGGCTGTTCCTGATCCTGCCGGTGTTCGCCGTGCACGCGCCGAAGCTCGCCGGCGGCGACAACCTGACGCTGGTGGGTGCCGCGCTCGGCGCCTACGGCCTCGCGCAGGCGCTGCTGCAGGTGCCTTTCGGCATGGCCTCCGATCGCCTGGGCCGCAAGCGCGTCATCGTAGCGGGCCTGGTGATCTTCGCCCTGGGCAGCTTCCTCGCGGCCTCCGCCACGGACATCTGGACGGCGATCGCGGGGCGCACGCTGCAGGGCGCCGGCGCGATTTCCTCGGTGGTCGTGGCGCTCGCGGCCGATCTCACGCGCGAGCAGCACCGGACCAAGACCATGGCGATGATCGGCGCCACGATCGGGTTCAGCTTTGCGCTGTCCCTGGTTGCGGCGCCGGCGCTCTACCGTGTGATCGGCATGGGGGGGCTGTTCGTGCTGACCGGCGTGCTTTCGCTCGCGGCGATCGCCGTGGTGGTCCTGGTGGTGCCGCCGCCGCGGCCGCACGCATTGGCGCCAGCGGCCGAGGGCGTATTGCGGGCGGCGCTCCTCGATCCTCAACTGCTGCGCCTCAACGCTGGCATCTTCGTGCTGCACGCAGTGCAGATGGCGATGTTCGTGGTGGTGCCACCCCTGCTGGTCGCGGCAGGGCTGCCCCTGTCGGAGCATTGGCAGCTCTACCTGCCGGTGGTGCTCGTCTCGTTCGCGCTGATGGTCGCGCCCGTGCTGCACGCCGACCGCCGCAACGCGGCGCGCGGCGTGATGCTGGGGTCGATCGCGCTGCTTGCCGCGGTGCAGGCAGCGCTGGCCGCCGCCGGCGCAAGCGTCGCCGTGCTGGCGCTCCTGCTGGTCGCGTTCTTCACGGCGTTCAATGTGCTCGAGGCGCTGATCCCGTCCCTGGTGTCGCGCATCGCGCCCGAGCAAGCGCGCGGCGCCGCGATCGGCGTGTACAACACGACGCAGACGCTGGGCTTGTTCGTCGGCGGGGTGGCGGGAGGCTGGATTGCCGGCCGCTACGGCGCCGCCGCTGTCTTCGGCGCCTGCACGCTGCTCGTGCTCGCGTGGCTGGCGGCGGCGATCGGCATGCGACCGGTCAACCGGACCGGCGGCGAGTCGTTTACGATGCATACGGTCAAAGGGAGGTAGTCATGGCTTCGATCAACAAGGTCATCCTGGTAGGCAATCTGGGCGCCGATCCGGAGACGCGCTATCTGCCAAGCGGCGAGGCGGTGACCAACATCCGCGTCGCCACCACCGACCGCTGGAAGGACAAGGCCTCCGGCGAGATGAAGGAGGCCACCGAATGGCACCGCGTGGCGTTCTTCGGCCGCTTGGCGGAGGTCGCCGGCGAATACCTGAAGAAGGGCTCGCAGGTGTACGTCGAGGGCAGCCTGCGCACGCGCAAATGGCAGGACAAGGACGGCAACGACCGCTACAGCACCGAGATTCGCGGCGACGTGATGCAGATGCTCGGCTCACGCGCCGGGGCGGGCGAGCCGCGCGGTGCGCCCTCGGGTGGCGGCGCGGCCGAGCCGGCGAGCGAGCCCAGGGCGGCAGCGAAGAAGCCCGCGGGAAAGTTCGACGACATGGCGGACGACATCCCGTTCTGAGCGCAGCGCCTGGCGCTATGGCGGCGCGCTTGGCGCTATAATTCGCGCCGATTCAGGAACTTGGGGCGTCATGCCGATCTACGAGTACCAATGCGCCGAATGCGGCTTCCAGGAGGAGTACCTGCAGAAGGTCTCCGAGCCGCCGCTGACGGTGTGCCCCTCCTGCGGCAAGCCGAAGTTCGTCAAGATGATCAGCGCGGCCGGCTTTCAGCTGAAGGGCAGCGGCTGGTACGCGACGGATTTCAAGGGCGGCGCAAAACCGGCGAAGGACAAGGCCGAACTGAAGCCCGAAGCGAAAAGCGACACCAAGGCCGAGACCAAGGCCGAGACCAAGGCCGAGACCAAGCCCGAAGCCAAGTCCGAGTCCAAGCCGGAATCCAAGGCCGGGACGAAGGCCGCGACGGCGCCGGCCTCGTCCACTGATTGAGGGCCTGAGGGCCTTCACGATCTGCCCGGCGCGAGCCGGGCTTCTGTTTTCCGCGAAGGCGTGAAGAAATATCTCATCACTGGCCTGCTGATCTGGATCCCGCTGGTCATCACCATCTGGGTCCTGAAGCTCATCGTCGACACGCTCGACCAGTCGCTGCTGTTGTTGCCGGAGCACTGGCGCACCGAGGGTTTCCTCGGCGTGCACATCCCGGGCCTCGGTGTGATCCTCACGCTGGTGATCGTGTTCGTGACCGGGGTGTTCGCCACCAACTTCTTCGGCGCGCGGCTGGTGCAGCTCTGGCACGCGATCCTGCACCGCATCCCGGTGGTCAACTCGATCTACTCGAGCGTCAAGCAGATCTCCGACACGCTGTTTTCCTCCAGCGGCCAGGCGTTCCGCAAGGCGCTGCTGGTCGAGTGGCCCCGCGAGGGCATGTGGACCATTGCATTCCTGACCGGTACGCCGGGCGGCGACGTCGCCAACCATCTCGAGGGCGAATACGTCAGCGTCTACGTGCCGACTACGCCCAACCCCACTGGCGGCTATTTCGTCATGCTCGCGCGCAAGGACGTGATCGAGCTCGACATGACAGTGGACGCGGCGCTCAAGTACATCATTTCGATGGGCGTGGTGGCGCCTGCCCGGCGCGATGCCGGCAATCGGTAACGACGCAATGCGCACGCACTACTGCGACGAGCTGTCCGCGGCCCTGATCGGCAAGCGCGTGACGCTGGCCGGATGGGCGCATCGGCGTCGCGACCACGGCGGCGTGATCTTCATCGACCTGCGCGATCGCGGCGGCCTCGCGCAGGTTGTCTGCGATCCGGATCGCGCCGAGGCGTTCCAGGCCGCCGACCGGGTGCGGGGCGAGTTCGTGCTGCGCGTCACCGGCGTGGTGCGCGCGCGGCCCGCGGGCACCGTCAATCCGAACCTCATGTCCGGCGAGGTCGAGGTCCTCGCGCACGAGGTCGAGATCCTCAATCCGTCGGCGCCGCCGCCGTTCCAGATGGACGACGACAACCTGTCGGAGACCGTGCGCCTGGAGAATCGCGTGCTCGATCTGCGCCGCGAGCCGATGCAAAGGAACCTGCGCCTGCGCCACCGCGTCGCGCGCGCGGCGCGCGAATACCTCGACGCGCACGGCTTCGTCGATATCGAGACGCCGATCCTGTACAAGTCCACGCCCGAAGGCGCGCGCGAGTTCCTGGTGCCCTCGCGCCTGCACGACGGCCACTTTTACGCGCTGCCGCAGAGCCCGCAGCTGTTCAAGCAGATGCTGATGATCGCGGGCTTCGACCGCTATTACCAGATCGTCAAGTGCTTCCGCGACGAGGATCTGCGCGCCGACCGGCAGCCCGAGTTCACGCAGATCGACGTCGAGACTTCGTTCCTCGGCGAGGAGGCCATCCGCGCGCTGATGGAGGGCCTGGCGCGGCACATGTTCCGGCAGGTGCTGGGCGTGGAGTTGCCCGACCCGTTTCCCGTGATGCGCTACGAGGACGCGATGCGCGACTACGGCGTGGACAAGCCGGACCTGCGCGTGCCGCTCCAGCTCACCGAGCTGACCGACGTCATGCGCGACGTCGACTTCAAGGTGTTTTCCGGTCCGGCCAACCTCGCCGGCGGGCGCGTGGCGGGGCTGCGCGTGCCCGGTGGCGGCGCCCTCACGCGCGGCGAAATCGACGGCCATACGGAGTACGTCAGGTCGCTGGGCGCCAAGGGCCTCGCCTGGATCAAGGTCAACGAGCGCGCCAAAGGTGCCGAGGGCCTGCAGTCGCCGATCGTGAAGAACCTGCATGCGAAGGCGCTCGCCGCAATACTCGAGCGTAGCGGCGCGCAGGACGGCGATCTGCTGTACTTCGCGGCGGACAAGGCCGACGCGGCGAACGCCTGCCTCGGCGCCCTGCGCCAGAAGGTCGGCCACGAGCGCGGCCTGGCCGAGCCGGGGTGGCGGCCGCTGTGGGTCATCGATTTCCCGATGTTCGAATACGACGAGGAATCGAAGCTGTGGAAGGCGCGGCACCATCCGTTCACCAGTCCCAAGGACGGCCACGAGCAGTTTCTCGAGTCGGCGCCGGACAAGGCCTACGCCAAGGCCTACGACTTGGTGCTCAACGGCTGGGAAGTGGCCGGCGGCTCGGTGCGCATCCACCGCCAGGAAATCCAGCAGCAGGTGTTCCGCGGCCTGAAGATCTCGCCCGAGGACCAGCGGGCCAAGTTCGGCTTCCTGCTCGATGCGCTGCAGTACGGCGCGCCGCCCCACGGCGGCATCGCCTTCGGCTTCGATCGCCTGGTGGCGCTGATGGCGGGCGTCGAGGCGATCCGCGACGTCATGGCGTTTCCCAAGACGCAGCGCGGCCAGGACCTGCTGACCGGCGCGCCCTCGGCGGTGACCGAGAAGCAGTTGCGCGAACTGCACATCCGGCTGCGCAATTCTCCGCAGTGACGCGCTTTGTCGCGCTGGCCCTCGCCTTCGCGACGGCCGCCTGGGCGGGCGAGATTGGAGTCGCCGACCTGCCGCCGGAAGCGCGCGCCACGCTCACGCTCATCCGGAGCGGCGGGCCGTTTCCCCATCCCCAGGACGGCAGGACTTTCGGCAACCGCGAGAAGCTGCTGCCGCCGCAGCAGCGCGGTTACTATCGCGAGTACACGGTGCGCACGCCGGGTGCGCGCGACCGCGGCGCGCGGCGCATCGTGGCCGGCAGTGGCGGCGAGTACTACTACACGGCGGACCACTATCGGTCGTTCAAACGCATACGCGAGTGATCCATGGGAAAGCTGACCCAACGGCTGAGCGATGCGACGCGTTCCGGCGTCTACCGCGTACTGCGTGCGGACGAAGTGAGCGACGCGGTGCGTGGCACGCGCCTCGACCTCGCGCGCGTCGACGTGGCGGGGGCCGCCGACAAGGAGGCGCTGCTCCAGCGCTTGGCGCAGGCGCTCGGCTTTCCGGACTGGTTCGGCGGCAACTGGGACGCGCTGGAAGACTGCCTGGCCGACCTGTCCTGGCGTGGCGGCACTGGACACGTCATCCTGCTCGAACGTCACGGAGAGCTGCCGGTGGACGATCTTGGCGTGCTGATCGAAGTGCTGGCCGCGGCCGCGGAGCACTGGGCCGGGCGCAGCCGGCCCTTCTTCGCCGTGTTCATCGATCCGGACTGCGCCCTCGCGCTGCCGGAGCTCTTCCGGCACCAGTCCGCTTGATGCAGAAACTGCCCGTGTCGGTGCTCGTGGTCGTGCACACCGCTGACCTCGACGTGCTGCTGCTCGAGCGCGCGAGCCGCGCCGGCTACTGGCAGTCCGTGACCGGATCGCTGGATCGGCTCGATGAGCCGGTCGCGGACGCGGCGTGCCGTGAGCTCCTGGAGGAGACCGGCATCGCGGCGGCGGCCGGCCGCCTGGAGGCATGGAACGTGGTCAATGTCTTCGAGATCTTTGCGGAATGGCGGTACCGCTTCGCGCCGGGCACCACGCACAACACCGAGCACGTGTTCGGCTTCAGGCTGCCGCGGCGCGTGCCGGTCGTGCTCGACGCGCAGGAGCACACCGCGCAGGCGTGGCTGCCCTGGCGCGAAGCCGCCGCCCAGTGCTTTTCCTGGTCGAACCAGGACGCGATCCGCATGCTGCCGTCAAGGAGCGCTCCGGCATGACGCAGTCGCTGCGCGTCGTGACACTGAACATCCACAAGGGGCTGTCGCAGTTCAACCGCCGCGTGGTGATCCACGACTTGCGCGAAGGCCTGCGCGCGCTTGAGCCCGACCTGGTGTTCCTGCAGGAAGTCCAGGGGCTCAATGAGCGCCACGCGGTGCGCTTCCCCGCATGGCCGAACGGCCCGCAGCACGAGTTCCTGGCGCCCACGGACTGGTACCACGCCTATGGCCGCAACCGCCAGCACCACCACGGCCACTACGGCAACGCGATCCTGTCGCGCTTTCGCATCCTGTCGGTGGAGAACGAGGATGTGTCGCATCATCGCTTCGAGCGCCGCGGCCTGCTGCACTGCGTGGTGGCGGTGCCCGGGTGGAAGCGTAATCTGCACTGCGTGTGCGTGCACCTGTCGCTGCACGAGCGCGGCCGCCGGCACCAGCTCGACGCGCTGGTGGCGCGGCTCGACGCGCTCGCCGGGCGCGACCTGCCGATCCTGGTCGCGGGGGACTTCAACGATTGGCGCCAGCGCGCGACGCGCGAACTGGCGGAGCGCCTGGCAATGACCGAGGTCACCTCCGCCTACGGAAGCCGCCCGGCGCGAACTTTCCCCAGCTTCATGCCGGTGCTGCGCCTGGACCGGATCTACGTGCGCGGCTTCAGCGTGGTGGAAGCGGTGGTGCACCGCGGGCCGCCGTGGTCGCTGCTGTCGGATCACCTGGCGCTCGGCGCCAAGCTCAAGCCCGTGTAGCGTCATGCAGTACCTCGACGGGAACCGCCTGGGGCTGCTGCGCAACGGCGATCAGTACTTCCCGGCGCTTGTCGAGGCGATCGACGCTGCAAAGTTCGACCTGTTCCTCGAGACTTACATCTACGCCGACGACGAAACCGGCAGCCTGGTCACCGATGCGCTCGCGCGCGCTGCCGCACGCGGCGTGGCAGTGCACCTGCTGATCGATGGCTTCGGCGCGCGCGACTTCGCGCCGCGCTTTCGCCGCGTGCTGCGCGAGGCCGGCGCGCAGGTGCTCGTGTTCCGCCCGGACATCAATCCGTGGAACCTGCGGCGCAATCGCCTGCGCCGCATGCACCGCAAGCTCGCCTGCGTGGACGGGCGCCTTGCCTTCGTCGGCGGCATCAACGTCATCGACGATTACGACTCGCCGCAGGACACGACGCCGCGCCACGACTACGCGGTGCGCGCCGAAGGGCCGATCGCCGCGGAGGTGCGCGCGGTCGCGGCGGCGCTCTGGTCGCGCGTGGCGTGGACGGCCGGCCACGGCCGCGCGCTGCCGGCCGCGCCGCCGGCGCCCGCGCCGATCGCGCCAGGACAGCGGGCGGCGCTGGTGATCCGGGACAGTCTGCGGCACCGACGCGATATCGAGGACGCGTACCTCGAGCTGATCGACTCCGCGCGCGAGGAAATCCTGATCGCCAGCGCGTACTTCTTCCCGGGTCGCCGGTTCCGCCGTGCACTGGTGAGCGCGGCGAAGCGTGGCGTTCGCGTCGTGCTGCTCCTGCAGGGTCTCGTCGAGTACGTGCTGCCGCACTATGCGTCGCGGGCCCTTTTCGGCTCCCTGCTCGAGGCGGGGATCCGCATCGAGGAGTATCGCCATAGCTTCCTGCACGCCAAGGTGGCGGTGTTCGATTGCTGCCGGGCGAGCGTCGGCTCCTCCAACATCGATCCGTTCAGCCTGCTGCTGGCGCGCGAAGCCAACGTGTTCGTGGACGACGCGCGCTTCGCGGCCGAGCTACGCGCGAGCCTGGAGGAAGCGATGCGCACGGGCGCGCGCACGCTGCCGCCGCTGGCCTGGCGGCGCCGGCCGCTGTGGCGCCGGGCGTGGAACTGGATCGCCTACGGCATCGGCCGGCTGCTGATCGGCTTCGCCTCCTACGAGCGCTATCACTAGCCGCGCACTCACGCGCAGCGCAGGCTGCCCTCGCGCATCACGGGCACGACCGGAAGGGAATCGATACGGCAGGCAAACTCGACTTCGTGCGCCAGGCCGCGTGCGGCCATCATGCGGCCGACGCGGCACTCGAGCAGCACTTGCGGCGCCTGCGAATGCCTGAAGAACGCGAGCGCAGTGCGCGCGGCGTCGGAGAGATCCGCGCCCGCGCCGAGCGCGAGCGCGAGGCGATCGACCATGCAGCCCGCGCCGTAGAAATCCTCGAGATTGAAGTTGCCTCCCGAGCCCGAGCAGAGGATGAGTACGGTGTCGTCAGGATGGTGCGCGGCCACGTGCGACGCTACCGCCCCCGCGTTGAGCAGCGAGCCGCAGTACACGCGCTTGGCGCCCGCCGCCAGCGTCATCGCCACGGTGCCGTTGGTCGTGGAGTAGATGAGCGCCTTGTCGCGCACGCCGTGCTGCAGCAGCGCCAGTGGTGCCGGGTGCGCGAATCCAGGCAGCGTCTCGGCAAGAAGCTCGCCCGAGAGCACGTAGCTGCCCTCCGGTCGGTCCGCTCCGGCGGCGCGCGCCGCGCGCTCGTCGGCGACCGGGACCACTTCCGTCGCACCGTGCGCGAGCGCCGTCACCATGGTGGTGGTGGCAAAGAGAACATCGAGGACCACCACCACTTTCCCGGGCACGCGCACGCCGTCGAGCTCCTCCTTGCGCGTGAGAACGTGGATCTTGTGGTCGAGCTCGACTTTCGCGCTCATGCCAGTCCGAATCTTCCGCTCATGCCGATGGGCGGCGCCCGAACATGCCCCAGCCTTCCATCGACATCACCACGTCGCCGTGCTGGTTCAGCGCCTCGGTGCGCGAGCGCAGCAGGCCGACGCCCGGCCGGCTCTGCGAGGCACGCGATTCGAGCACGGTGCGGCGATAAGAAATGGTGTCGCCGGGTCGCACGGGCTTCAGCCAGCGGATGTTGTCCAGGCCCGGGGAGCCCAGGCTCACGGTGCGATTGATGTAGGTCTCGCAGTTGAGGCGCATGCAGACTGCGCAGGTATGCCAACCGCTCGCGATGAGGCCGCCGAAGGCCGAAGCTCTTGCGGCGACCGGATCCGTGTGGAACGGCTGCGGGTCGAATTGCGTGGCGAACTCGATGATCTCGGCCTCGGTGAAGGTGTGGCGGCCCATCTCGACCGTTTCGCCGACCTTGAAGTCCTCCCAGTAGAGGGGCATCGCGTCGGTCTCCCGGATAAAACGCGCAATGGTATCTCGGCGACAGAGCCTCGGCGGCGCGACTGCGCCTAGAATGGCCGCCTCTGGCACACCGCCCCATGGATCCGAAACGCAGCGCGCCGAGCGAAGACCAGTTCCTCGACCAGATGAGCCGGCAGCTTGCGGGCTGGAGCGACCCGCTGGAGCGGTTGAACCAGGCGCTCCAGCGCGATGAGTTGCAGCTTTTTTGCCAGCCTGTCTTGCGCTTGCGTCCGCCGCGCCAGTTCGCGATGGCCGAGGTGCTGGTGCGCCTGCGCGAGGAGGAAGCGCTGATGCTCCCGCCCGGCGACTTCCTGCCGGTGTTCGAGCACTACGGCATGATGCCGGAGCTCGACCGCTGGGTCGTCAGCCGCGTGGTGCGTTGGCTCGCCGGCGCGCCGCCCGGCGGTTTCCGCAGCTTCAGCATCAACGTCTCGGTGCAGACCATCGGCGACGCGGAGTTTCCAGGCTTCGTCGCGCGCGAGCTGCGCGCGCAGAAGATCCCGCCCGCCGCGCTGACGTTCGAGGTGGAGGAATCGTCGATCCTCGCGCGCGGCGAGTCCGCCGCGCAATTCTCCGCGGCGGCCAAACAGGTTGGCTGCAGGGTGCTGATCGACGGCTTCGGCCAGCGCTCGGTCTCCTTTTCGCCGCTGAAGACGCTGCGCGCCGACTTCGTCAAGGTGGACGGCTCGATCGTACGCAACGTGCTGCGCAGTCCGGTGGCCGAGCAGAAGCTGAAGGCGGTGGTCCGCGTCGGCGAGGCGATCGGCGTCGGCGTAATCGCGGAGTGCGTCGAGGAGGCCGACATCCTGGCGAAGCTCGCCGTCCTCGGCGTGGGCTACGCGCAGGGATTCGGCATCGCGCGGCCTGCCCCGATCGGACAGCGGCCGGCGCCTTACTAGCGCGCTGCACCGGACAAGTCGCGCCGACGGACAGGGAATCGCAGGCGTGGACCAGAGCGTACTGCGCGGCATCGCCAAGTGGCCCGACCTCCCCGCGGTTTACGGCTGGCTGGCGCTCGACCGGCGCGGCAACTGGCTGCTCAAGGAACCGGCCGGCGAGGGTTTCGGGCGGATCGGCAACGCGGCCCTGCGCGAGTTCATCGGTCGCAACTACGCGGCGGATGCGCACGGCTGCTGGTACTTCCAGAACGGGCCGCAGCGCGTGTACGTGCGCCTCGCCTACACGCCGCTGGTCATCCGCCACGAGGGCACAGGGCTGGTCGACCATTGCGGCCGCGCGGCGGAGGCCGGCGCCTTCTTCCTCGACGACGAGGGCTCGATCCTCGTTCTCGGCCGGCGTGGCATCGGCTTGCTCGACGACCGGGACCTCGCCCGCTTTGCCGATGCCGCCGACGCGCTGCCGCGCATCGCGCGCAGCGAGGTTGCGGCCCGCTTCGGCTTCGTGGCAGATCCGGCATTTTCCTTGCGCTGACCCCGCTTACTCTCTATAATCCGGCCTCTTTTTTGCGCCAGGGCGGCTACGGTTCGCTAGACGTGGTCGCCCGGTTCGTTTCTGGAAACTTTAAAAACATGCCTACCGTCAACCAGTTAGTGCGTTTCGGGCGCTCGAGCAAGGCGGCCAAGTCCAAGGTCCCGGCGCTGCGTCAATCGCCGCAGAAGCGCGGCGTTTGCACGCGCGTTTACACCACGACGCCGAAGAAGCCCAATTCGGCGCTGCGCAAGGTCGCCAAGGTGCGCCTGACCAACGGCTTCGAAGTGATCGGCTACATCGGCGGCGAAGGCCACAACCTGCAGGAGCACTCGGTGGTGCTGATCCGCGGCGGCCGCGTCAAGGACCTGCCCGGCGTGCGCTATCACATCGTGCGCGGCTCGCTCGACACGCAAGGCGTGAAGGACCGCAAGCAGAGCCGCTCCAAGTACGGCGCCAAGGCGCCCAAGTCGGCCTAAGGCCGCATCCGCGAGAGACCAGCCTCATGCCGCGTCGCAGAGAAGTCCCCAAGCGCGAGATCCTGCCGGATCCGAAGTTCAATCACCCGGACGTCGCCAAGTTCATCAACGTGCTGATGACCCGCGGCAAGAAGTCCGTGGCGGAAAGCATCGTCTACGGCGCGTTCGACGTCATCAAGACGAAGTCGGGCAAGGATCCGATCGAAGTGTTCTCGCAGGCCGTGCAGAACGTGAAGCCGGTGGTCGAGGTGAAGAGCCGCCGCGTGGGCGGCGCCAATTACCAGGTGCCGGTGGAAGTGCGCCCGGTGCGCCGCGTCGCGCTCGCGATGCGCTGGATCCGCGAAGCGGCGCAGAAGCGCGGCGAGAAATCAATGACCGTGCGCCTGGCGGGCGAGCTGCAGGAGGCCGCGGAAGGCCGCGGCGGCGCCATGAAGAAGCGCGAGGAAGTGCACCGCATGGCCGACGCCAACAAGGCGTTCGCCCACTACAGGTTCTAACAGGCGTCAGGTGAACATCGTGGCGCGCAAAACCCCAATCGAACACTACCGGAATATCGGCATCTCGGCGCACATCGACGCCGGCAAGACCACGACCACCGAGCGCATCCTGTTCTACACCGGGGTGTCGCACAAGATGGGCGAGGTGCACGACGGCGCCGCGGTCATGGACTGGATGGAGCAGGAGCAGGAGCGCGGCATCACCATCACTTCGGCGGCCACCACCTGCTTCTGGAAGGGCATGGACAAGTCCTATCCGGAGCACCGCATCAACATCATCGACACCCCTGGCCACGTCGACTTCACCATCGAGGTCGAGCGCTCGATGCGCGTGCTCGACGGTGCGTGCATGGTTTACGACGCGGTGGCAGGGGTGCAGCCGCAGTCCGAGACGGTCTGGCGCCAAGCCAACAAGTACCGTGTGCCGCGGCTCGCATTTATCAACAAGATGGACCGCGTCGGCGCCAACTTCTTCAAGTCCTACGACCACATTCGCAACCGCCTCAAGGGCAATCCGGTGCCGATCCAGATTCCGATCGGCGCGGAGGAGAATTTCCTCGGCGTGGTCGACCTGGTCACGATGCAGGCGATCTACTGGGACGAAGCCTCCCAAGGCATGAAGTTCGAGCGCAAGGCGATCCCTGCCGAGCTGCAGGCGCAGGCGAAGGAGTGGCGCGAGAAAATGGTCGAGGCCGCGGCCGAGGCCAATGAAGAGCTGATGAACAAGTACCTCGAGTCGAACGAGCTGTCGATCGAGGAGGTCAAGAAGGGCATCCGCATCCGCACGATCAACAACGAGATCGTGCCGATGCTGTGCGGCACCGCGTTCAAGAACAAGGGCGTGCAGGCGATGCTGGACGCGGTGATCGACTACTTGCCCTCGCCCCTGGACATCCCGCCGGTGAAGGGCGCCAACGAGAACGGCGAGCCAGACACCCGCAAGCCGGGCGACGACGAGCCGTTTGCGGCGCTCGCGTTCAAGATCATGACGGACCCGTTCGTCGGCCAGCTGACGTTCATCCGGGTGTATTCGGGCGTGCTTGCCTCGGGTGACACCGTCTACACCTCGGTGCGGGGCAGGAAGGAACGCATCGGCCGGCTGCTGCAGATGCACGCCAACGAGCGCCAGGAGATCAAGGAAGTGCGCGCGGGGGACATCGCCGCCGTCGTCGGGCTGAAGGACGTGATCACCGGCGAGACTATCTGCGACGTCAAGAAGATCATCGTGCTCGAGCGCATGGAGTTCCCGGACCCGGTGATCTCGCAGGCGGTCGAGCCCAAGACCAAGGTCGACCAGGAGAAGATGGGCGTGGCGCTTGGGCGCCTGGCGCAGGAGGACCCGTCGTTCCGCGTGCGCACCGACGAGGAGTCGGGCCAGACCATCATCTCGGGCATGGGCGAGCTGCACCTGGAGATCATCGTCGACCGCATGAAGCGCGAGTTCGGCGTCGAAGCCTCGGTGGGCAAGCCGCAGGTGGCCTACCGTGAGACGTTCAAGAAGACGCTCGAATCCGAAGGCAAGTTCATCAAGCAGTCGGGCGGCCGCGGCCAGTACGGCCACGTCTGGCTGAAGCTGGAGCCGCAGCCCGCGGGCAAGGGCTACGAGTTCGTGGACGGCATCAAGGGCGGCCGCGTGCCACGGGAGTTCATCCCGGCGGTGAAGAAGGGCGTGGACGAGGCGCTGCTGGATGGCGTGCTCGCGGGCTACCCGGTGGTGGACGTGAAGGCGACATTGTTCGACGGCTCGTACCACGAGGTGGACTCGAACGAGAACGCGTTCAAGATGGCCGCCATCTTCGCCTTCAAGGACGGCATGCGCGCCGCGACCCCGGTGCTGCTCGAGCCGATCATGGCGGTCGAGGTCGAGACCCCGCCGGACTTCATGGGCAACGTGGTCGGCGACCTGTCTTCCCGGCGCGGCATCATCCAGGGCATGGAGGACGTCATCGGCGTCAAGGTCATCAAGGCAGAAGTCCCGCTGGGCGAGATGTTTGGCTACTCGACCGCGCTGCGCTCGGCGACGCAGGGCCGCGCCACCTACACGATGGAATTCAAGCATTACGCCGAGGCGCCGAAAAGCGTCGCCGAAGCGGTGATTACGGCCAGAAGCAAGTAACGACGACAACGAGGATCCAGCGTCATGGCAAAAGGCAAATTTGAGCGTACCAAGCCGCACGTGAACGTGGGCACGATTGGGCACGTGGATCATGGCAAGACGACGCTGACGGCGGCGATGACGCACGTGCTGGCGAAGAAGTTTGGCGGCGAGGCGAAGAACTACGACCAGATTGATGCGGCGCCGGAGGAAAAGGCGCGCGGCATCACGATCAACACGGCGCACGTGGAGTACGAGACCGCCAAGCGCCACTACGCGCACGTGGACTGCCCGGGGCACGCCGACTACATCAAGAACATGATCACGGGGGCGGCGCAGATGGACGGGGCGATTCTCGTGGTGAGTGCGGCCGATGGGCCGATGCCGCAGACGCGCGAGCATATTCTGCTGGCGCGCCAGGTGGGGGTGCCCTACATCGTGGTGTTCCTGAACAAGGCCGACATGGTCGATGACAAGGAGCTCCTGGAGCTGGTGGAGGTGGAAGTCCGAGAGCTCCTCTCCAAGTACGAGTTCCCGGGGGACAAGACCCCGATCGTGATCGGCAGCGCGCTCAAGGCGCTGGAGGGCGAGGACTCGGAGCTGGGCGTCAAGGCGATCATGAAGCTGGCCGACGCGCTGGACTCCTACATCCCGCAACCGAAGCGGGCGATCGACGGGCCGTTCCTGATGCCGGTGGAGGACGTGTTCTCGATCTCGGGCCGCGGCACGGTGGTGACCGGGCGCGTGGAGCGCGGGGTGGTGAAGGTGGGCGATGAGATCGAGATCGTGGGGATCAAGCCCACGCAAAAGACGGTGTGCACGGGCGTGGAGATGTTCAGGAAGCTCTTGGACGAGGGCCAGGCGGGCGACAACGTCGGCATTCTGCTGCGCGGCACCAAGCGCGAAGAGGTCGAGCGTGGCCAGGTGCTGGCCAAGCCCGGCTCGATCACCCCGCACGCGAAGTTCGAGTGCGAGGTGTACGTGCTCTCCAAGGAGGAAGGCGGCCGTCACACGCCGTTCTTCAACAACTACCGGCCGCAGTTTTACTTCCGCACCACGGACGTGACCGGCGCGGTGGAGCTGCCCAAGGGCACCGAGATGGTGATGCCGGGGGACAACGTGAAGATGGTGGTGACGCTGATCACCCCGATCGCGA
>Ga0326726_10002038_pt1 | contig 18732 bp, 12 predicted proteins | sample MHFenrmetagenome_2_FD_207603 | JGI IMG/M metagenome (GOLD analysis project Ga0326726, IMG submission 207603) | Lab enriched peat soil microbial communities from Michigan Hollow, Ithaca, NY, United States - MHF15MN | ecosystem: Environmental > Terrestrial > Soil > Wetlands > Peat | place: USA... | reverse complement strand
GCGGTCCGGATATGGGCCGGACTGATGGAGGGCAACCGGCGCTTCATCGCCGGCGCGCCGCAGGCCCGCGACCTGGTGCGCGAGCGCCAGTCACTGGCGCTGGCGCAGCATCCGAAGGCGGTGGTGCTGGCGTGCTCCGACAGCCGGGTTGCGCCGGAGATTATCTTCGATCAGCCACTCGGAGAGATGTTCGTGATTCGCGTCGCCGGGAACACGGTGGACGCGCTCGCCCTGGGCTCCCTGGAATACGCCGCGGAACAGCTCAACACGCCCCTGCTCATCGTGCTTGGCCACCTGGGTTGCGGCGCGGTGAAAGCCGCGTGCTCCGACGAAAAGGCGGCGTCCCCCAATCTCAAGGTCCTGGTGAGGACGGTGCGAAAGTCATTCGCTGCCCCTGTCGGCGGCGACGGTGACATGCCCCACGAGGAACGACTTCGTCGCGCGGAGAAAGAAAATGCGCGCTTCGTGTCGCGCGAGCTATTGGATCGCAGCGCATTGCTGCACCGCCGAGTGCAGCAGGGCGAGTTGGCGGTGATCGCGGCCTACTACCGGCTCGACAGCGGAGAGGTTGAACGGCTCTGATAACGCCCGGCGCGCTGCCTCAAGCGGCGCCCGCCTGCTTGGCTCCCGCTTCGACTAATTCCTGGAAATTGAGGTTCGTGAGTTCGCCGATGCGCGCGATGGTGTGATCGGGCGGGGGAAAACTGCTGACCGTTTTTTCGTCGAGGGCGTAGTGACCCTGGCGCGGAAAAACGGTGGTTACGCGATCGCCCCACACTTGCTTCACCGCGGTGAGGATGCGGACCTTGTCGTCGACGAGCACATAGTGATCGGCGGGGAAGCGCTCCTCGACGTCGTCCAGTTCGTATTCCTTGTGGACATAGATCAGGACGGCGCCCTCAAAGGCGTCAAACAGGCCGGAGCGCCGGATCTTCTGCGGCTGAAAGACGACATCGCCGTCGGAGAGAATGACCGGCTGGCCGAATTGCTTGACGTACTCGATGGCGTCCAGCGAATTGGGGAACAGCCGGTTGGCGAAGGGATATTCGACGAGGAACTGGGAAACGGTCAGCAGGTGAGGGTCGCGAGGATAGTGCGCGCGGTAATGCTGCAAGGCGCCGAGGTAATCGGCATAGCCGAGCTCGGATCGCAATTCCTCAAAGATCGCCCAGTAGCGCTGTTGACGTTCGTGGCCGACCTCGCGCTGCAGATGGCGCTTGAGGTCGGCGGAGACGCGATCGTTGTCGAGCAGGGTGTTGTCGACATCGAACAGGAAGACCACTTTCTTAGGCATATCGAAGCTCCTCGGCGTCGGCGACGCTGCCTGAATCAGGCCACAGTGATTCTGGAATCAAGATAAACATCCTGAATAGCATGAAGTAGTTCCAGGCCATCCTTCATGGAACGCTGGAAGGCTTTGCGGCCGGAGATCAGTCCCATTCCGCCGGCGCGCTTGTTGATGACAGCGGTGGTGACGGCGTCGGAAAAATCGTTGGCACCGGAGGCGCCGCCGCTGTTGATTAATCCGGCGCGCCCCATGTAGCAGTTGGCGACCTGGTAGCGGCAGAGATCAATGGGGTGATCGCTGGTGAGTTCGGAGTAGATGCGGGGGTCGAGTTTGCCGTAGGAGGAATCGCCGGTGTTGAGCGCCTTAAAGCCGCCATTATTTTCGGGAAGCTTCTGCTTGATGATGTCGGCTTGAATGGTCACGCCGAGGTGATTGGCCTGGCCGGTCAGATCGGAAGCAAGGTGATAGTCCTTGTCCTTCTTGAACGAAGGATTGCGCAGGTAACACCAAAGGACGGTGGCCATGCCGAGTTCGTGAGCGCGGGCAAAAGCCTGGGCGATTTCGACGATCTGGCGAGCAGCGCCGTCGGAACCGAAATAGATGGTAGCGCCGACGGCGGCGGCGCCCATGTCGTAGGCCTGCTCGACGGTACCGAAGAGAATCTGGTCGAACTTGTTGGGATAGGTGAGCAACTCGTTGTGGTTGACCTTCACGATGAAGGGAATGCGGTGGGCATATCTGCGCGCCACGATGCCCAACACGCCGAAGGTGGAGGCAACAGCGTTGCAGCCGGCTTCGTAAGCAAGCTTGACGATATTGGCGGCGTCGAAATAGTCGGGATTCTTGGCGAAACTGGCGCCGGCGGAATGCTCGATACCCTGGTCCACGGGAAGAATGGAGAGGTAACCGGTACCGCCGAGACGGCCCTGGTCGAAGATGCGTTGCAGATTGGCGAGCACGCGAAGGTTGCGATTGGAGGCAGCAAAAACGCGGTCTACGAAGTCCGGACCGGGAAGGTGGAGGCGCTCCTTGGGAATGCGTGGGTTGCTGAAGCCGAGCAGGGCGTCCGCGGCGCTGCCGAGGTAGTGCTCGACGGAACTCATCTTCGGTGCAGTAGCCATAAAGTCTCCTATCGTGTCGTCGCGATGCAAGATGAGTGGATGGTGGTTCGGTCCAGCAGACCGGCGGCGGATTCGTCCACCAACCACAACAGGGTTCCGTGGTGCGGGCGGATCAATTGCGAGGGCAGTTGTTCGGGTTCGTAGGGACCTTCGAGAACGGCCTTCAGGGGCTGGGCCTTGTCCGATCCGTGAACCATGAACATGACTAGCGCGGCATGGTTCAGCAAGGGCGCTGTCATGGTGATGCGTTGCGCATAAAGCTTTCCGACCCAATTGGCGGCCACCAGCCTGTTGTTTTCATGCAGAGCCTTGGTGCCGGGAAACAACGAAGCGGTATGTCCGTCCGGCCCCATGCCGAGCATAACCAGGTCAAAGCGGGGAAACTGGCCGGAGGGAAGATGGAAGAAAGCGCGGAGATCCTGTTCGTACTCGGCGGCGGCTCTGGCCGCGTCGCTGTACTCACCCTTCACGCGAAAGACCTGGCCGGCTGCGACGGAGATCCTGGAAATCATGGCGTCGTTGGCATTGCGGTAGTTGCTGTCGGGATGATCGGGGGGCACGTGGCGTTCGTCGCCGAAGAAGAAATAGGTCTGCTGCCAGGGAACGCGGGCGCGCAGGTCGGAATCGCCGGCGAGCAGGGAGTAGAGCGCTGTGGGAGTTGTGCCGCCCGACAGAGCAACGGCAAAGTTGCCCTTTTCCCGTACGGCCAGGTGGGCAGCTTCGAGGAAAATGGATGCCGCAGCCCGGGCAAGAGCTTCGGCATCGGCTTCGATTTGTATTTTGCTTTCCACGTGAGCGCTCACGATTGCAGGCTGCGGCAAGGGCCTGAAGCGCGGCTCCGAAGGCCCAAGACGGCCTCGGTAAGCCCGTCTTCAGGCGGCCGCAGCAGCCGCTTCGTCAATCCGTCTCCATTCACGACCGTCGCGCCCAATCAGGGCATCGGCTGTCTCCGGCCCCCAAGTGCCGGCAGGATAATTGGGGAAATGGCCGGGCAGCGCCGTCCAGACTTCCTGGATGGGCTCGATGACGCTCCACCCGGTCTCGACCATATCGGCACGCTGAAACAAGGTCTGATCTCCGAGGATGCAGTCGTGTAACAGGCGTTCATACCCGGTCGCGGGCGAACTGTGGAACTCGCGGGCGTAGTCAAAATCCATGTTGACCTGGCCGAGGTTCATGATGGGGCCGGGAATCTTGGCTCCCATCTGAATGGAAATTCCTTCCCGCGGCTGAATATGGATGACCAGTTTGTTGGGCTGCAGGTCCTTAATGGGTGTATTGCGGAACAACACAAACGGCGTGCGTCGGAAATGGATAGCGATTTCGGTGACGCGGCGAGGCATACACTTGCCGGTTCGCAGATAGAACGGCACATCGGCCCAGCGCCAGTTGTCGATGGTGAACTTGAGGGCGACGAAGGTTTCGGTGTTGGAATCGGCGGCGACATCGGGCTCGTCGCGATATCCGCCCACGGCAGAAGAGCGGAGCGAGGGGCCGTACTGGCCGCGCACCATCTTGGTGAGCACTTCTTCCTGGGTCGGGGGCTGAATGGCGCGGAGGACTTCCGCCTGCTTGTCGCGGACGGCGTCGGCGTCAAAGGAGATGGGCGGCTCCATGGCGGTCAAGGAGAGGAGCTGGAAAAGATGGTTGGGAACCATGTCGCGAAGAGCGCCGGAGGTTTCGTAGTATCCGCCGCGGCGCTCGACGCCGACGGTCTCGGCGGCCGTGATCTGGACATGATCAATCAAGTTGCGGTTCCAGAGCGGCTCGGCGATGCTGTTGCTGAAGCGGAAAACCAGCAGGTTCTGCACCGTCTCTTTGCCGAGGTAGTGGTCAATGCGGTAAATCTGCTTCTCCTGCAGGACCTGTTTGATCTCGCGATTCAGTTGCCGTGCCGATTGCAGATCGCGGCCAAACGGCTTCTCGATGACCACGCGGCTCCAGCGACCCTTGTCTTCCTGGGCCAGCCCGGCGTTGCCCAACTGACGAACGACTTCGGCGAAGAACTTGGGGGCCACGGCAAGGTAGTGGAGACGATTCCCCAGCGGCCCGTGGTCCTTCTCCACCTCGGCCAGTTTGTCGGCCAGGCGCTGGTAAGCCGCCGGGTCCTGGAAATCACCTTGCACGTAGTGAATGCGCTCCAGGAACCAGTCCCAGACATGGGGCTCGATGGGGTTGGTGGCGAGGCTTTTCATGTCTTGGGTGAGCTGCTCACGAAAGCTGTCGGTGGTGGCATTGCCATAGGCAAAGCCGACGATGGCGAATTGCCGCGGCAGCAACTTGGAAGCCGCCAGATTGCAGAGCGCCGGCAGCAGCTTGCGCTTGGTGAGGTCTCCGCTGGCGCCGAAGATCACCATCGCGCAAGGATCAGGCATCCGCCCGTGTTGGAAATTTACTTGGTTCATGGTTCTTATTCCTTCCTGACCATGGGGCCCTTTCCTTCCCCCCTACCTGACTGATGGGCCGGCGGAATTCGGGACGATCAGGCGACTGCCGTCTTCTCTTTCTCGAGGTGCCCTCCGAACTGGTAGCGCATGGCGGACAGGAGCTTGTTGGCGAAGGTCCCATTGCCCCGCGAACTGAAGCGCTCGTAGAGCGAGGAAGTAAGCACAGGAGCCGGCGTTCCCTCATCGATGGCCGCGAGGATGGTCCAGCGGCCCTCGCCAGAGTCGGAAACCTGTCCCGAAAAGCGGCCCAAATCGGGCTCCTCAAGCAGGGCCGTGGCGGTCAAGTCGAGCAGCCAGGAAGCGACCACGCTGCCACGCCGCCACACTTCGGAAACGTCGGCGAGGTTGAAGTCGTACTGGTAGTGCTCGGGATTGCGCAGCGGGGTGGTTTCCGCGTCCACCGTGCGGGTCTGCTTGCCGGCGTTGGCATGTTTCAGGATGTCGAGACCTTCGGCGTAAGCGGCCATGAGGCCGTACTCGATGCCGTTGTGCACCATCTTGACGAAGTGCCCGGCGCCAGCAGGGCCGCAGTGCAGGTAACCTTCTTCGGCGGTGCCGGCGGCTTTTTCGCGGCCGGGTGTACGGGGCGCATTGCCTCGACCCGGAGCGAGGGTCTTAAAAATCGGGTCGAGCCTCTGCACGGCAGCGCGCGCCCCTCCGATCATCTGGCAATAACCGCGCTCCAGTCCCCAGACGCCGCCGCTGGTGCCGACGTCGAGATAGTGAATGCCGGAAGGCTCCAACTCCTTGGCGCGGCGAATATCGTCAATGTAGTAGGAGTTTCCGCCGTCGATGACGACGTCGTCCTTTTGCAGGCGCGGCGCCAGATCTTTAAGCGTGCCGTCCACCACCGCGGCGGGCAACATGAGCCAGACAGCGCGCGGTGTTTTCAGCTTGCGAACAAAATCTTCCAGGGAGCTGGAGCCGATCGCGCCCTCACTGGCGAGTTGTTTCACGCCGGCAGGATTGGCGTCGTAGACGACGCATTCGTGTCCGCCCCGGAGCAAGCGGCGAACCATGTTGGCGCCCATCCTGCCGAGGCCGATCATTCCGATTTGCATGACGAGATTGCTCCTTTGCGAAATTTCGAACGATTTCATTTATGCCAGCGTCTGCTTGACCGCTTGAGCGAGAAGCGCGAGACCGGCGCCGACGTCGGCGCCAAGATGCACACGCAAAGCGCGCCGCCCGCGATCCGCCAGCACCTGGAAATCACCGCGCGCCTGCGCCGCCTTTACTACCCCGAAGGTGTACTTCTGGCCAGGAACAGGAAGGTCGTGGGCGTCGTCGCAGGTGATCTGGAGGAACACGCCGCTGTTGGGACCACCTTTGTAAGCCTGGCCGGTGGAGTGCAGGAAGCGCGGGCCAAATCCGAGGCAGGTGGCCACCTTCCGGGCGTCGCGCACGTCGTGCCGAATAGCCTGGAGAGCGGTTTCGTGCGCGTCGTTCATCGCGATGAACGCCAGCACGGCGAAGTAGTCGCCAGCGCCCAGACGATCGAAATGCGCTTTCAGGTAACCCGCCAGCGATGGCTGCCTGGCGGCCAGCTTCAGCGCCTCGGCATTCCTGACGTCGGTAAACAGTCGAATGCTGTCGGCCTCGAACAGCGGAGTTTCGGGTGGGAGGCTCCCCTGCTGCTCGTACTCCGAGGTGAGCTTGCGAGTGGCGATCTTGGCGGCTTCGACGTCGGGTTGGTCGAACGGGTTGATGCCGAGGACCGAACCGGCAACGGCGGTGGCAATCTCCCAGCGGAAAAATTCTTGGCCCAGACTGTAGGGCTGTTCGACGGAGATGCGCACCACCGGATGAGCGGCGCGTTCAAGCGCCTCCACAGCGGCGTCCTGCGATGGGTCGGGCGCCGAGTCCAGCCGCAGATAGGCGAACACGCGATCCTTACCGTAAACCTCGGGCCTGCCCAGAGCTTCGCGATCCACCGGGATCAATCCCTTGCCGATTTTGCCCGTGGATTCGGCCAGCAATTGCTCGAGCCACGCGCCCAAGTCGGAAATGCCGGGCGAAGCGATGATGGTGACCTTGTCGCGGCCGCGGAGGCAGAGAGTTCCAAGGATCGCACCCAACACAACGCCGGGGTTTTCCTCAACTGGAGCGGTGGGGCCGCAGGCGTGCACCATTTCCTGGGTGGCGTGGAGGAAGCGCGAAACATCCACGCCCATGATGGCCGCCGGAACCATCCCGAAGTCGGAGAGGGCGGAATATCGTCCTCCGATATTCTTCAGGCCGAAGAAGATGTGACGGAACCGATCGCTCTCGGCCACGCGCTGCAGGTTCGATCCCGGATCGGTGATGGCGATGAAGCGGTTGCCGGCTTCGGCGGGGCCCAACTCCTGCCGGGCGCGCTCGAAGAAGTATTGTTTGAAAATGTTGGGCTCAAGCGTGCCGCCGGACTTGCTCGACACGATGAATACGGTGCCGCGGTAATCAATGCGGCTTGCGATCGCCTGGATCTGGGCGGGGTCGGTGGAATCCAAGACGTGAAGTTCCGGGAAGCCGGCGATCTTGCCGAAGGTGAGGCGCAGGACTTCGGGACAGAGGCTGGATCCGCCCATGCCCAGGAGCAGCGCATGCTTAAATCCCACCGACTTGACTTCTTCGGCGATGGCATTCAGGTGCTGGATGCGCGCCAGTTGGTCGGCGGTGATGGTCATCCATCCCAGCCAGTTGGCTTCGTCATTGCCGGTCCAAAGCGAGGTGTCACCTTGCCACAGCCGTCGTGCCTTGTCCTGCTTCTTCCAGTCGTCCAGCGTGGCATGGACCGCGCTGACGAGATCGTCGGGCATCCTGAAGGTCAGGCGGTCGATTTTCCCTGCGACAGTCGCCATGCATCCCCCCCACATTAGAAGAAAAATGGCAGCCGATCGGATTCCATATTTGTTGCAACTGTCGGCGGTCCCTCTCGTGAACGGCCGGTTAAGCCGAATTTTTCACGCTGGCGGCGGCGCGACTGGCCGCCAAGTCCCAGAAAACCTCCCCCAATGCCGGAACGCTCGTTTTGAGCAGGTCAAAATCGTGCTTGGCGACGAGAAGCACATCCATCGCCGTGCGCGCGCGAACCGTTGCGTTGCGGCCAGCGTCGGACAAGACGGCCATCTCCCCGAAATAGTCACCACGTTTCAAGGTGGCGAGCAACGTCTGCACGCCGTCGTTCTCCTGCAGAACGTCACATTCGCCGTCCTCGATGATGTAGACATAGTCGCCGACATCGCCTTGGTAGAAGACGACGTCGCCGGCCTCGAAGTGCTGCTTGTGCACGGCGTTATGCAGCGAGGTTCTTACCTCGACGAGGTCCGGAGGAAAGAGTACGGAGAGCGTCCAGTCCAGGAAAATACGGACCTTGCGATTGAAGGTCGGCATCTTCATCAGGTAGATGGTTCTCCATAGGCACCACGCCGGGAAGCCCGATACGCGAATTCCCAGGATTTCCGCCACGGCCGAAAAATGTCCCAGCGAAGCCAGTTTCCCCAAACCCTCAAAGGCAAATGCGGAGCCAGGGCCGCCGTGCATCCTGGCGGCGACATTCATGGCAACGGTCTTGGCTTCGCGGATGGCATGTTGCGCCGTCGGCGGCACAGGGTGACCGGACTTGGTCCTGATGGCAGCGCAATCGCCCAGAGCCCAAACTTCGCCCTCGTAGCCGACCAACTCCAAATTGCCGTTCACCAGCAAGCGGCCTTGGTCATAGGCGCAATCCAGATGTTGGAGCACGGGAGAAATCTGCGACGGCACGGTCGAGATTATTGTTTTGGTCGGGATTTCCAGTTTCGATCGCAGAATGGCTTTTTCCGAAGTCGCCGCCGCCAGTTCGTCACGGAGCAGAATTTCGACTCCGCGCCGGCGAAGAAGCTTGTCCGAAAAATCACCGAGGCGCGCGGTCATTTCGGGCAAGATCCGGTCTCCGTGATGAACCAGCATGTAGCGGATGGTTTCCGAGCGAAGCCGGATGAACTTGCGCTTGACTTGATGGACGAAGTGATTGAGTTCGGCGATGGCCTCCACGCCTGAGAAGCCGCCTCCGGCCACAACGAACGTCAGCAATTTCTTGCGAATTTCGGGATCGGTTTCGACCTCGGCTTCCTCGAGCACATGGATGACGTGATTGCGCAATGCCATCGCGTCCGACAAATTGCGAAACGGCTTGGCGTGCTCCAGCATGCCGGGCATGCCGGAGAATCTGGTAGTGCTGCCCAAGGCGGTGACCAGGTAGTCGTAGGGGAGTTCCAGGCGCCGTGGACGAAAGCCCGGGCTCACGGTGACGACCTTTCTCTTCAGGTCAATGCTTTCGACTTCGCGCATCACCAATTCGGTGCGAGAACATAGCTGGCGGATAGGCGCGACAACATCCGTCAGACCGATAGCACCGGAAATGACTTCGGGAATCATGGGCTGGTATACCCAGTAGTTCTCGCGATTCACTAGGCAGAGCGACGCCTCGTTCGGCTGCAGAAGTTTTTCCAGGTGGCGCGCTACGTACACGCCGCCGAAGCCGCCACCCAGGATGAGAATGCGTTTTTCCCCAGTCCCCATAGACCCCAACACACTCGCTAGGCACGCGTCAGGATTCACGCGGATCGCAGCGGCCCCACGCCGGCTTCAATCACGGACAGACTTGAAAAGGGTCCCCAATAGGCTTTGGTCGTTGCCCCGACGTAAACAGTTGCCGAAGCCTACACTGCCGCGCCTGATAAAACAAGCGGAACGACGAAAGCATGGGCGGTTTAGCCCCAGGGGTGAGGAGGAGTAGAACCGGGCAAACAGGGCTAGCGGCGCCGCCTCAGCGCCGTCCCGCCGAACTCGCGTGGCTCGGTTCGGAAGCCGCCTTGGGCCAGGTTACACGATAGGCGCGCAACTCCCCTTCATGTTTGGTGGTGATGGTGATTTCCTCGGCTTCCACCAAGCGCCACACGTGCTCGAGCACTTCGGGGCTAACCAAGACGTCCTTGCCCTGCGCCGCGGTTCCATAGCGGTTCGCCCGATTGACGGCGTCCCCGATGACGGTGAACTCCATGCGGTCCGCGGTGCCCACGAAGCCCTGTACCACTTCGCCGCAGTGTACCCCGATGCCAACCTCGCTGGTGGGAACGCCCCGCGCCCGGCGCGCAGTATTCAACTTCTCCATGGCCGCCTGCATTTCCAGGGCGGCAGTGACCGCGTGTTCGTGGTGCGCTGGATCCGGTTCTGGACTACCGAAGACGGCCAGGATTCCGTCACCCAGGAATTTATCAATGGACCCGTGGTGGGCGAAGATCACCGGTACCAGGTAGGCGAAATACTCATTCAGGGTTTCCATGATGTCATCCGGTTCCATGTCGCGGGACATCTTGGTAAAGCCGCGAATGTCGGAGCAAAGCAGCGTCACCTCGTTACGCTCGCCGCCGAGGTGCAACCGCCCGCGATGCCCGAGCAGGCGCTCGGCGACCGCGGGTGAAAACTGGCGCATCAGGTTGGCCTTGACGGCGGATTCGTGGCGGAGCCTCTCCTGCAAATTGTGGGTGGCAACCGCCATCGCCGCATACTGGGCCACCATCACCATCAAGAGAAGATCGTCGTCAGTGAACCGGGCCTCCGCCTTATGGCTATCCGCGCAAAGGACCCCCAGCGCTTCGTCCTGCCACAACAGGGGAGCATACATCCCCGCGGCAATCGGTCCCGCCAGGAGCGTGCCTTCGATATCGCCCTCCAGGCTTCGTTTCCAGATGAATGCCTTGCGGCTGTCTACGGCCCGGCGCGCCAGGGTCTCGCTCACCGAGCAGGACCCGGCGGAGTGATAAGCCTTCAGCAGGAGGCGGTCGGTCTTGGCGTCGCGCAGCACCAGTCCCCAGCTTTCGGCATTGGGGATCACTTCCACCAATCGATCCACGATGGCACGCAGAAGCGGCTCCAGTTGGGTCTTGCCGGCAAACTGCAATGGGAGGTCACAAACCAGCTTGAGGCGGCGCGCCGCTTCTTCTCCCAATCCTCGCACGCGAACGCCATCGAGCGTCGAGGCGTTTACGTCTTCCGCAATGGCGACTCCGGTGTCAGTGGTTCGGATTTCAGGAAGCAGGACGGTGCCGTGTTCCAGGTAGTTGGTCTGCTTGAGAGCGTCGATCGGAGCGGCCACCACGCGCAGCGTGGTCTCGCCGACGACGATCTGGTCGTCAGGATGGAATTGCCGCTTTTCGCCGGCCTTGACCTCGATCCCGTTCAGTCGAGTGCCGCGCGTGCTGTTGAGGTCCTCGATCCAGTACACGCCACCTTCTTCCCAGATCCGACCGTGCACTCGCGAGACCTTCTGATCCGGCGAAAGGTCGAAGACGGCTGCCGATTTGTCGTCGGTGCGGCCGAATACAGCTTCGGCGGCCCTGGTTTCCCATGCTTTTTCGCGACCGCGATAGTAGGCTACGATCCGCATGAAAGGCCCAATCCTTTGCTGAGCGGCCAAGGAATACCAACCGCTGCCTTAGCTGCGCAACACTCTACGCAACCTCACCTCCGGGAGTATCTTCGAAATTTCGGTTTGGCGAAAGTGATTAGAGTGCTCCCCTCGTCACTCCGGGGCAATGCGCCACTGACTTGCGGAGGTATTCGTCGTCCAAATTGTTGCCCCTCCCCCTATTCGCCACGTGACTACGCCCAGCGACACAACCAGGCACGTGATATCTTGTGCGTGCTCTCGGTGCAGGACGACAACGTACCAGGGGGAACTTGACGGACTTGATTTATTAAGACGGGGTTCGAGTATAATCCCGCTACTAACCTCGGGGTGAATCTGCCAGACCTTAAGAAGGGCCACGAGAAGGGCCACGAGAAGGGCCACGTTTTGGGGTTCGAATGCATCCTGTGTTGCGACTATTGGTTACAATGCTGTTCCTCCCGCTTTCCCTGGCGGCACAGGAAATCGGCGCGGTTACGCTCGTCGAAGGTTCCGTGAGGATGATCCGAGGCACGGCGGTCTTCCAGGCAACTGAAGGGGTGCGGCTGCGCCAAGGCGATATTCTCGAAAGCTCCGCCCCCGGATTCACACAATTGGAGTTCGGCAAAGGCACCATCGTGGCCCTGGGCGCGTCCACACGCGTGTACCTGCTATCTCACCCTGCAGTTCGCGGCAGCGACAAGACGGGAGAGAAATCTTCGGCGGCGGAACTGGTCTTGCTGAGCGGATGGCTCAAGGGCGAAAGCCCGAAAACCGGCACTTACCGCTACAACGCCCCGCTGCTGGCTGCGGTGACGCGGGATGGCACCGTCCTGGTCCATGCCAGCGGGGAGGGGGCCGAAATCTTTGTCGAATCCGGATCAGCCGACATCGGCGAGATAAGTCCGGAGGGGAACTGGCGCGGGATGGGCACGGCAAAGGCGGGGCAGATTTTCATCCGTCGAGCAGGTAAGAGCGTGACATCGCAGGCCCGGCCGACCCCGACTTTCGTGGAATCCATGCCGCGTCCGTTCCAGGACACACTGCCTTCCCGCATGTCGCGGTTTGCGGAGAAGCGCGTTGAACCCAAGCGCGACCACGAGGTAACGTATTCCGAAATCCAGCCCTGGCTGACCATCGGTCACATGTGGCGGAAGGGTTTCGTCAGGCGTTTTGAGCCGCGACTCAGGGATACTGCATTCCGCAACGCACTGGATGCTCATATGAACGAGCATCCGGAGTGGGACCCCATCCTCCACCCCGAAAAATATGAGCCGAAGGCGCCACCGGCGACTCAGAAACCGGTATCCCCGCCCGGGAGTCAATCACAATGAAGCTGATCGTGAAGTTCAACCTTGTCCTGCTGTTGGTGTTCGGCATCGGGTTTCTCGCCACGGGATATGTTTCCCGTACCCTGCTGCAACGCAATGCCAAGCAAGAGATCGTGGAGAACGCGCGCATCATGATGGAAGCGGCGCTGGCAGTGCGAACCTACACCGCCCAGCAGATCAATCCGCTTCTCAAGACGCAGATGAAGTACGGGTTTCTGCCACAATCGGTACCGGCGTATTCTGCGAACGAGTACTTCGCTCAGTTGCGTAAGAAGTATCCCGACTACTCCTACAAAGAGGCGACGCTAAATCCCACCAATCCGGTCAACCGCGCGACCGATTGGGAGGCCGACATCGTCAACCGATTCCGGCAGTCGCCCGACCAGGTCGAGGTGGTAGGTGAGCGCGAAACACCCAACGGCAGAGTCTTTTACATGGCCCGTCCCTTGAAGATAAAGGATCCAAGATGCCTTGAGTGTCATGACACACCGGAAGCCGCACCACGGACTGTGATTGATCGTTATGGCAGCGCCAATGGCTTCGGCTGGAAGCTGAATGACATCCTCACCGCGCAAATCGTATCTGCACCCATGCAGTTGCCGATTCAGCGCGCCCAGCACGTTTTCGCGGTATTCATGGCATCGCTGGGAGGGGTTTTTGTCGTGCTCCTGCTTGCGCTCAATGCCATGCTCATCTTCCTGGTCGTCCGGCCGGTGAATGAGTTGTCCAAGATTGCCAACGAAGTAAGCCTTGGAAACCTGGATGCGCCCGACTTCCAACTGTCCGGCAAGGATGAGATCGCAGGCTTAGCGGAATATTTCAATCGCATGCGGAAGAGCATGACTGAAGCCATCAAACTGCTGGAGACTTAACTCCACGACCGCGATCCAGGTTGTCTTGCGGTGAGGAGAGTGCGCGGCCTGCTGGGCTCGCACCCGCTCACGAGTCGGGGAAGCCGGCGTCTCGAAGAAATCGTGCGCGTTCGGCTTTGCGGTCCAAATGCTGGGCCAGAAGCTGGTAGAAGGAGCGCACGCTGTCGGCGCGCTGGGCGGCACGTCTGGCGAGAACCCAAGCGATGGGGCCGACATGGGGCGCGAGCAGCTGGACGGCGCGCTCGATGACGTCTCGGGTGAACTCAGCCGAGACGGGAATGGCCTGGGTGGCTGCGCGCCCTACGATCGAGGGCTCCGGCAGCGCCGAGCTTTGCATAGAAACCTGACTCACCTCAAGCTTTCGCGCAAGAAAAGCCTGCCGGTCGGTTTCGCTTTCCAGATTCGCGGCCAGGAGGTTATAGAGATCTTCAGGGTCCGTCGCCCGGGATGCGGCCTTCTTCACCATGATTCTTGCCACCGGGCCGATGAAGGTGGCGAGCTGTTTTTCCACCATGGGCAAGGTGTCATTTCGCCATGCCACAGTTCCGGACATGGACGTGGACTCAGCTGGCGGGGCGGTGGGTGGCATCGCGGGCGCGGTCGCAGCAGGGGAAGCGTCAGCCCCGGGAGGACCCTCGAGGATGGCGTACTCTCGAGTCGGACCCGCCGGATCGTGCGCGACAACCGGCATGGTTGCTGCTTTTCTGGCTCCCTCGATTTCATGCGCCACCTGGTAGAGCCGGGGATCGAGAACGTGGAAGTCCCCGCTGGTCATGACCTCATCGAGGGTGGACGCGGCTTCGTCCAGTTTTCCAGATCGGACCAGAGTTCGAATCGTCTCCAGCTTCTGATCCTGTTTGCGCCTTTTTTCCCGCGCCTCGTGCTCCACTTCAGCCGAGGTGAGCAGCTGCCTGACGTCGGTGTCTGGTCCCATGGCGACCAGGGTATCCTTCGCCAGATCCTTGGCTTCGGTAAGCTGCCCGGCGTTGATCTTGACTTTGATCTCGCGTACCCGGCGCTCGATGAGCAGGCGCATCTTTTCCTTCTTTTCTCGCGCTTGGGCATCTTGAAGGAGACTCGCCAACTCAGCATTGTCCGGGAAAGACTCGAGGCCGGCGCGAGCCGCGGCCGATGCCTCGCCGAAGCGTCCGGCTTGGATCATGGCTTGAACCTCATCCAGGCTCTTTCGCAGGCGTAGCTCATGGTCCGCCTGCGCCTGCTGCCCGCGCGAGAACTCCACCAGGCGCACCAGATCGGCTCGACCGGGAAATTCATGCAGGAGCGCTTCTCCTCGCGCCACTACTTCAGGGTAGGCCCTTTCACTGACGAGCTTTTTCAGGCTCTCCCATTCGCGCTGCAAGGTCTGCAATCGGGCTTGTTTTTCCTGTTCGCGCTGAACCAAGCTGCGCAATTTCTGGACGGAGGAGTCTTGCGGATCGGCCGCCAGCAGCGGCTCCAAAGCGGCCATGGCCTCGGCAAATCGCTGGGCAGCCAACAGGTCCCTCACTTCACTCAGCTTCTGCTTGCGATGGAATTCCGCCTGGTCTTGGCGGGCGATTTCCAGCAACTTCCTGATCTCCTCGTCTTGCGGGAATTCTTCCTGGAGTTTTGCCAGAAGCGTCAGGCATGGTTCATAGCGCCGCGCCGACAGCAGTTTTCGCGCCTCGGCCAGCTTATCTCGCTTGTGCTGTTCCGCCTGATCCTGGCGGGCAGCCTCAAGCAACTTGTGGATCTCGAGGTCGCCGGCGAATTCTTCCTGGAGTTTTGACAGCAGCGCGATGCACTCTTCGTAGCGCCGCGCGGTCAGCAGATTTCGGGCTTCGGCCAGGCTCTCGTCCTTGCGCTGCTCGGCCTGGTCCGCCCGCGCAGTCTCCAGCAATCTCCGGATCTCGTCGTCGATGGGAAAATCCGCCTGCAGCTTGGTCAGCACCGCGATACATTCGCCATAGCGCCGCGCGGTGAGAAGATTTCGCGCTCCCGTGAGTTTCTCCTGCTTGTTCTGCTCGGCCTGGTCCTCGCGCGCGGTCTCCAGCAGCCTGTCGACGTCCTCTTCACCGGGAAATTCTTTCTGCAATTGGGTGAGCAGACTAATGCAATCCCGGTATTTGCGCTGGGTCCACAGGCCTCGGGCGCGCTGCATGGCGTCGAACAGCCGCATCTGGCTCTGTCGCCGCGCCTTTTCCTCGAGCACCTGCTGTTGTAATGGCGGAAGCTGACAATTGGAGGGATCAATCTCCCGCACCTTGGCTAGCAGCGCCTCCGCTTCCTCCGGCAGGCCCTCCACCAATCTCTGTTTCAGCAACTCCAGCCAGGTGGAGATCTGATGGGAGCGTTCGATTTCCCGGAGCACTTCACGCTGAAGCTCCAGCGCGGGTTCGAACAAGGAATCCAAAGCCAGTGCATTGCCGGCTTCGGCGTTCGCCTCCTGCAGCTTGCGATTCTGCAGAAGAGCGCGGCCTTTTGCCACGTGCTCCTCCGCCCTGGGCCGGACCGAAATACGTTTAAGCTCGACATTCACCTTCTCGGAGAGCAACCTGGCCTGCGTGTTGCCAGAGTCAACCTGCAACACCTGTCGCAACAGTCTGCGCGCTTGCTCAAATTCCTGCTGCTCAACGAGCTGGCGGGACTGCGCCAGAAGCTCGTCCAGGGTTTCCGCGTGCAGACGCTTGGCAATCGGTTCCAGTTCGAGGAGCACGTCTTCCATGGTCTGGAAGCGCTCCCGTTCTGACTTGACCAGCATTCGATGCACCACCGACTCCAGGTCCTCCGGACACTCCGGAGCCAGTTGTCGAAGCGGTACGGGCTCCTGAAAGCAAACGCTCTTCATCAATGCGGCTGGAGACTCCCCACCAAAAGGCCTCCGGTAGGTGAGCAGTTCGTAGAGCAGGACGCCGAACGACCAGATATCGGAACGAGCGCTGGCATGTTCACCGTGAAAGACCTCGGGAGCCATGTAAGAAAACGTCCCGATCAACATCCCGGTCTGCGTTTTAGAGGTCTCAAGGACGCGGGCGATGCCGAAGTCCACCACCTTCACGGTGCCTTCTTTGTTGACCATCACGTTGCCGGGCTTGATGTCGCGGTGGATGATGCCTCGCTTGTGGGCAAAATCGAGCGCGCGGCTGGTTTGCACGGCGTACACCAACTTCAGCGATACGGGGAGGTCAGGATGGCCAGCGATCAGGTCGTCCAGATTTTGACCGTCGATCAGTTCCATGGCGATGAATGGAGTCCCCGCTTCCTCGCCCATGTCGTAGATGGTGACAATGTTGGGATGTTGCAGGGAGCCGGCCGATTGGGCTTCGCGATAAAAGCGCTGCAGCAATCCGGGATTATCGGCCACATAAGTGGACATGGTCTTCAGAGCGACCATGCGATTGATGATCGGGTCCCGGGCCCGGTACACAACTCCGAATGCGCCCCGGCCGAGTTCTCCCAGGAGTTCGTATTTCCCGAGTGTCTTCATGCGGCGCCTCGGACGCCTAAATGGGCACACCACCAGGGCGCCACGTGACGTTCGTGGAAGAACCACCTCCCGAATGCGGCCGAAACTTGGCTCGGTTCGCTGCGCACGCTTCGCCCCTGAAAAGAATTACTTAGCAAGACAAATGCATGACACGCTGTAAAGACAAAGAATCTCCCACACCTTCCCACACAGATGAAAATAGTCCCAGAGACCAGGGACACTGTCAATAACAGAATTGCGCGATCATCGCGGGAAGGCGTAAGCATTGAGGCGCGCCTGGATGCGGTAGTTGCGTAGGCGGCGATAGCAGCTATGCCACTTTCTGCAACGACGTCTGGTCTTCCACGTTCAAGCAGGTTTTGGTGGGGTCGATCTTGCGCATCAGGCCGCAAAGGACCTTGCCCGGACCGACCTCGATGAAGGTTGAAATGCCGTGCTCGATCAGCACCCGCATGCAGCGCTCCCACTGCACCGCGCCGGACACCTGGCGGATGAGCGCGTCGCGCGCCCTTTCCGGGTCGGATACGACTTCGGCGTCAACGTTGGTGACCACCGGCACGCTCATGCTTTGGAATTTGAGGGCTTTCAAGTCAGGTGCGAGGCGGTCCTGCGCCGGTTGCATGAGCGCGGAGTGAAATGGGGCGCTCACGGGCAACATGATGGCGCGAGTGGCGCCACGCTGCTTGGCCATTTCGGCCGCGCGCTCCACCGCCGCTTTGCTGCCCGAAATCACGATCTGGTCAGGAGAGTTGATGTTCGCCGGCTGACAAACTCCACCCTGCGCCGCTTCATCGCAGATCTGGCGCAACTGATCGATCGGCATTCCCAGCACCGCCGCCATCGCGCCTTCGCCCACCGGTACCGCTTCCTGCATGTAGCGCCCGCGATTGTGCACGGTCCTAACCGCGTCTTCGAATTCCAGCGTGCCGGCGGCGACGTGTGCCGAGTATTCGCCCAAGCTGTGGCCGGCCGTGATCGCGGGCACGACTTCCTTCTCCTGCAAAACGCGTAAAGCGGCGACCGACACAGTGAGGATGGCGGGCTGCGTGATCTCCGTCAAGCGCAGCTTTTCTTCCGGACCTTCGCGGCAAATCTGCGACAGCTTGAAGCCAAGCGCCGCGTCGGCTTCCTCGAACGTCTGCCGCGCGATCGGGTACGTGCTGGCCAGCTCGCGGCCCATGCCGACCATCTGCGAGCCCTGGCCAGGGAAGATGAAGGCGACTTTTTCAGGCGTGCGTGAAGTCATGGTCAGTTCTCCAGTCTCAATGTCAACGATGAAGACTTTGTGCAGGTGCAGAGACGATATGCAGAACTGGATGACCAAGATCTTCTACCGGATTCCCATTTTTTCTACCGGATTCGCATTTTGAACACGCGGGGGCGGCATTCTACACCGAGTCGCTTCGTCGGGAAGCTATTCTATTCTGGCCGCTCCTGACAGAATCCCTTGGTTTGCAACGGATTTAGTTGCTGTCTACCGGCCTTTTGGCTCGGCCAGGACTAGGTCTCGGCGAATGCGGCAGCCCGCCGGTGTTCCCGGCGAAGGTGAGCAAAAAATATTTTTGAACAAAGCAGCAGGATTTTGTTTACCATTACCGCCGCGTTGGCCGAGTGGGGCGGCCTCGCCGGCGATTTCCGGCGACAGGTCAGATGTCATCATTGGTATGCGCGTTCTGGCCGGTTCAGCAGTCTGCGAAACCGCCAATGCTTCATAAGCTGTTTACAAGCCTGGGCCCTCGCTGGGACTTCCACGGACTGATTGCTTTAACGTGCTTGTCGCAACCGGCGGCAAACGATT
>Ga0326726_10002037_pt1 | contig 18739 bp, 13 predicted proteins | sample MHFenrmetagenome_2_FD_207603 | JGI IMG/M metagenome (GOLD analysis project Ga0326726, IMG submission 207603) | Lab enriched peat soil microbial communities from Michigan Hollow, Ithaca, NY, United States - MHF15MN | ecosystem: Environmental > Terrestrial > Soil > Wetlands > Peat | place: USA... | reverse complement strand
GAATGAGAGTTGCCCGGAGGATTGTGTGGCGGTGTAGAGCTTCACCGGGATGGCGACGAGCCCGAACGACACGGTGAGTGACCCGATGGAACGTGGTGCGGCCATGATTATTCCTTCGAGAAAGCCCGCGTAAGGCTATGTTTGGTCGAGAGAACATCATGCCACCGCCAGGCGGCAGGGTGCAACCGCGGGCCGTCCAGAGGCGCTCACGCGCGAGTTATCACTCCTGGGAAAGGCGTATGTCAGGCAGGACCCGAGGCTTCAGCTAAGCGGCTCCAGCGACACTCGTGAGCGCACGGAAGCGTCCTGTCGGCGAAAGGTCTTCGCGACCCGCCTGGGAAGTCCAAAGCTCGTTGCGTTTCGCCACGAACGCGCTCGTCGACAGGTCGGCGAGGGTTCCGGACTTCGCAAAGAGGAACCCTTGTCCGGCAACACAGCCGAGCTTCAAGAGCGCGTCGACCTGCGGTTCGAACTCGATTCCTTCGGCCACTGTGTCGAGACCCAGGGTCTCGCTGAGCGTTATCACTGCGCGCGCGAGTTCCGGGCCGGTGGAGGAATTGGTCAGGCGGCCAACGAACGATCGATCGATCTTGAGAATATCGATTGGAAAGCGGTGCAGGTACGAAAGCGACGAGTAGCCCGTGCCGAAATCGTCGATCGCAAGTCGCACGCCGAGTGTCTTCAGTTGCTGCAGCCTGGCCAGGTTCGCCTCCGTGTTGTGCATGATCGTGCTTTCCGTCAGTTCGATCACGAGGTTGCCTGGCTCGAGCCCCGACTCCTGCAGGGCCTGCGCCACGTCCCGCGCCAGGTCGTCATTTTGGAGGTGGCGACTCGAAATATTGACGGCGACCCGAAGCTCCTCGCCACCGGCGACGGAATTGCGCCACGCACGCACTTCGCGGCACGCCCGGCCCAGCACCCAGCGACCGAGCTTCACGATCTGGCCGCATTCCTCTGCGATCTGGATGAATCGACCAGGCATCACCACGCCCAGCTCCGGATGCTGCCAGCGCACGAGCGCTTCCACTCCCAGCAGGCTCCGCGTGCCGAGATCGACGATCGGCTGGTACTCGACGAAGAACTCCTCGTTGGCGATCGCACGCGCGATGTCGGCGACGAGGCGCGTCTTCTCCTGAAGCATCTCCTGCATCGGCTGCTCAAATGCGAGGAAGCGGTTCTTGCCCGCGGCTTTCGCAAAGTACATCGCCGTATCAGCCTTGCTCAGCAGCGCTTCGGCGCTTGCTTCCTGGGTCGAGAACGCCACACCGATGCTGGCTGAGATACGAACTTCAGTCGCGTTGAGGACGAACGGCTGGTCGAGCTTCTCGATCAACGAAGCGGCGAGGCGCTCGACCTCTGCTGTCGTCGAAATGGCCTCGAGCAGGATGGCGAATTCATCGCCGCCGAGGCGCGCAACGGTGTCGGAGAAACGCGTCGACTTGACGAGCCGCTGCGCGACCGCCTGCAGCAGCCGGTCGCCGGCATCGTGGCCGAGCGAGTCATTCACGTTCTTGAAGTTGTCGAGGTCGACGAACATCACGGCCAGCTGTTGCCGGCCCCGATTCGCAAGCGTCAGGGCATGCTGCACCCGGTCGCGGAAGAGTCCCCGGTTCGCCAGCATCGTCAGCGAGTCGTGAAACGCCAGTTGCCGCAATTGCTCTTCGAGTGCCTTGCGCTCGGTAATGTCACGGAAGTTGAGCGCGAGTCCCTGCACTGCGGGATCGTTCGTCAGATTACTGCCGACGATTTCGAGCACGGAGCGGTCGCGACCGCGTTCGATGCGCATTTCAACCGGGCCGAGGGCCTCGCCGGACGATGCAGCGACCTCGCCGAGGAATGTCCTGAGCCGCTCACCGTCCTCGCCCTTCCAGATGTCGAACACATTCTTTCCGACGACAGCTTCCGGCCGCAGACCGAGCGTGCGCTCGGAGGCCGGAGATACAAAGAGGAGTGAGCCGTCGACGGCGACGGTCATGATGACGTCGGAGGCATTCGCGATCAGGGAAGCGTAGCGCTCCTCGACCATGCGAGCCGCGCGGCGCTCGCGGATCAAGGCGTCGTCGCGCAGCACCAGTGCCTGGCGCACCATCACGAGCAGCGCAAGCACGAACACGATAATGGTCATCACCGTCGCGGGACTGCCGATTTCACCGCGCGTGAAAGAGACGAGCACGAGGAACGCGGTCAGCATCGATGCGTAAGGCAGCGACTGAACCAGCGGCCTCGATGCGCTGGTTGCGGTTCCTGGCGTGGTGGCGGAGAGACGCATCTGCTCCCGTCCGGCGAATGCCATCGGCATGTAGCAGGCGACGTACAGCACGTCCTGCAGGTCGCCTGACAGATAATGACCGCCGATCTTCGCGACCGACCACAGGATGTCGCCGAGAAACATGGTGGCGAATCCGACGGAGAGCAGCAGCGGGACGCGGCGTCCGGCCGTATTGCCCGCGCCAGCCAGGAGCAGCACGCCGAGCGTGAGCACCAGAATGCAGCTGAGCGCAATGTAGGTCTGGCTCAGCACATTCTTGAGCACGTCGACTTCGCCATTCGACGCGGCCGGGTGGATGATCAGGAACCAGAAGAACGCGCCGAAGCCGACCACCAGGATCGTGGCGTCGATGAGGAATTGCGTCCAGCGCACCTTTACGGCCGCGGCCCGGATCATGAGGGCCACTGCCACGCCCAGGAACGGGTAGAAAGCAAGGTAGAAAACGTCGGAAGGTCCGGGAAAAGGGTCTCGGTCATGCAGCCAGTCGTTTACGCCGATACTGGTGCCTACGAAATACAGGGCGAGCGCCGTCGACAAGCAGCCCCAAGCTGTTCGCAAAGTGCCCCGCGCCATCCGGCGCGTTGCTGCGGCGGTGACGATCAACGCTGCAAAGCAGGCAGGGGCGTCAGCCAAAAGGCCAACGTAGTACCTGACGCGGTCGCCGCCGAACCCCGTCAGCATCCATGCCGCGCAAATGACGACGTAGATCACAAGCCCGATGCAGAGCTTGTCGATCCATGCCGGTCGGCCATCGGCGCTATTGTGTTGCGAAGATCCTGCTGAAACAGCCACCTGCGGCACTCGCAATTGATTTGGCGACGTGGTTCACATTCCAGGCCATGCGACCTAATCCGCGTCGCAGAATGATTTGTAACGGCCTGACTGGCAAGGAAGCGATTGGCGGGTTGGGATCCAAGTCTCGCTTATGTTCGACTGCCGCTGGCGGGTAACTGTGAGTGTTGAAATCCTGTCAACGGTCGTCACTGCGCTGCTTCGAGAAGGCTCGCGAAAGGCTGTATTTCGCCGTGAGCACATCGCGCCACCGATCGCCCGTCCGGTTCAAACGCTTCACCGCATTCGCAATCGTGAAGTCGGTGGGTTCGGCCGCTTCGAGTTCCTCCCACGTGAGAGGCATCGACACGGGCGCGCCGGGGACGCCGCGGGGCGAGTAGGCGACGTTCAAGGTCTTGCCGCGTACATTCATGTTGTAGTCGATGAAGATCTTGCCCGTGCGCTTCTCGACCGCCCAATCCATGGTGATGTCCTTCGGATGCTCGCGCATCAGATGTCGGCCCACCATCTCGCAGATCTTGCGCGCCTCATCGAAGTTCACCGTGCGCTCGATCGGGACGAAGACATGCAGGCCTGTCTTGCCCGAGGTCTTGACCACGGCGTCCAGCGTCATCTCCTTTAATAGGGCACGCAGCCAGAAGGCGACGCGCCGGCCGATGGCGAAGCCCCTCTTGTTGAGCTCGGGCTCCGCGCCTTTCGCTTCCTTGCCGGAGTAGATGTACGGGTCGATGTCGAAGACGAGGTAGTCGGGGTAGTTGAGCACGGAAGATTCGAGCGCCTCGATCGAGCTCGAGAAATCCTGGATCTGGGCGGACGTGTCCGAGCCCGGCGTGTAGCGCGAATGCCAGACATGAAACTCGAGCGTGCCGACCTGGCCGAGCCACAAGAGTGAAGGCAGGTTGTTGGCGACGAGATAGGCGTGCCGTTCGTCCTTGTGCTCGGAGAACACCGTGATGGTGTCGATGTAGTCGGGTTTCTCCTGGCTCCAGTGTTTTTGAAAGAAGCGCTCGCCATTGATGCCTTCGGGCATGCGGATCATCGTGAGCGGACGGTCCTGCAGGTGCGGCAGCATGTAGGGCGACACGCCGGCGAGATAACGGAGGAGGTCACGTTTGGTGACCGGCCTCGTCCGCTTGTCGCCCGGCCAGTACTCGCGATCGAGATTCGTGAGGCGGACTTTAGCGCCGCCGACGTTGAGGTCGAGGCGGTTCGGTTTCGCTTCGAGCTGCTGCAGAACGGACTCGATGTCGTCCGTGGAAGGTAAGCGCGCGGGTGGGTCAGGATCGTCGGCGCGGGCGCTGCCACTGCTCGCACGACCAGCGCTGCGGCCGCTGCTGGATCCCCTGTTGTTGCTGCGGCGCTTGCCACCGCCGTTGCCCTTTCCGATCTGCTCCGGGCCGCTTCGGACCTCGCGCGGCTCTTTGTCATCGCGCAATCGCAGGAACACGGGCGCACGCAGGTTTCCATCGGGCGTGAAGCTCGCGAATTTCACTTCAACGACGAGCTTGGGTTCGATCCACGTGGTCGGCCGGTGGAGGTCCACCTTCTCGGCGAAGGGCGAGGTTTTTCTCGTCAGCTTGGCGACACGTTCTCGCAGATCCTGAAACGTCTCTTCGTCGAGACCTGAACCGACGTGGCCGACGTAGCGGAATCTCTTATCGTCCCAGTAGCCGAGGAGGAGGGCGCCCAACGGCTCGCGCGTGCCTTTGCCCTTGGTGTAGCCGCCGACCACGAATTCCGCGCTCTGCACGGCTTTGATCTTGCGCCACGCGGGCGTGCGCCGGCCGGGCTGATAGGTGCTGTCCTTGCGCTTCGCCACGATTCCCTCAAGGCCTCTGTCAATCGCAGCGGCGTAAAGTTTCTCGGCATCGTCCGAGACGTGGATGAGCTGGATGTGATCGGAGGGCAGGAGGCACTGCGTGAGGTAGCGCCGCCGATCGACATACGGCGAGCCGCACAGGTTGAGACCGGCGAAGTGCAGCAGGTCGAAACACACGTACGCGACCGGTGTCTGCTTTCGCCCCTCCGCGATCTCTTTCTCAGTCTTGAGCTTCGCCCGGTTCTGCAGCGCGTTGAACGAGGGCACGCCCGCGGCATCGAACGCGACCACTTCGCCATCAAGCACCATCTTGTCGATCGCCTGGGCCGCGAGCTCTGAAGTGATCTCAGGAAATTGCGCGGTGTAGTCGAGGCCGTTGCGTGATTGCAGGCTCACCTTGCCGTCCTGCACGAACGCGATGACGCGATAGCCGTCGAGCTTCGGTTCATAGCTCCATTTCGGATCGGAGCGCGCTTCATCGCCAATCTCGGCGAGCATCGGCGCCAGTGTCTTCGGCACGGCTTCGCTCGGGCCCGTAGGCGCGAGAACCGATGCGTCGAGCCGCGCCGGTAGGTGAGCCGGCGAAATGTCGTCGAGTGAATAGCCGGAGAGCACGGAACGCGCGCGTGCCAGCACGTCGTTCGCCTGCGCGAATCGATCCTTGTGCTTCATCAGGAGCCATTGCTTCGACTGCCGCGTGCGCACCAACGTGAATGAGCCCTTGAGTTTCTCGCCGCGCAGAAAGAAACTCAGTTTGCCGTCCGTGAGTTCCGTTCTGAGCCGCTCCTCCGCCTCGCGCCGATCGCTGAAGGAATACTGTTGACCTTCGTCAGGTGAATACACGCCGCAGTCCCACACGATCACGTTGCCCGCGCCGTATTCCTTCTCCGGAATGATGCCTTCGAACGAGGCGTACTCGAACGGGTGATCTTCCACCTCGACCGCGAGCCGCTTGTCGGCCGGATCGAGCGACGGCCCCTTCGGCACGGCCCAGGATTTCAGCACGCCGTCGAGCTCGAGCCGGAAGTCGTAATGGAGCTGCCGCGCCGCGTGCTTTTGCACCACGAAGAGGAGCGGCCCGCGCCGCGTGACTACCTTCGGCTCGGGCTCCGGCGTGCGCGTGAACTTGCGCTTGGCGGCGTAGCGGTCGAGCGAGCGCTTCATGGAATCGATGTTACTTGGCATCGGTGGAAGGCTCTAGCGTAGGGGTTTATCACGATACTGGGGCGGATCTCAGCTAAGGTGTAATCGCCGCCTCAGCCCAGGAACATTTAGGTACGAGTGTTGTAGCGGTGACCACGAATGTGAGTCAGCCACAGCCCAGCTCTTCCACCGAGCCCGCGCGGCCGACCTTCGCGCTGTTTGCTTACGGGTTTCGGCCTTTCTTCTGGGCCGCAGGTGCATTTGCCGCACTCGCCGTCATTGCATGGCTGTGGATCTATGGGACAGGCGTCTTGCCCCTGCGCGATCTGGCGCCGCAGCTTTGGCACGGCCACGAGATGCTCTACGGCTTCGTCGCTGCGGCGATCGCCGGCTTTCTGCTGACGGCGGTGCCAAGCTGGACGGGGGCGCGCGGTTTCGCAGGAGCTCCACTGATCCTGCTCGCGGTCCTGTGGCTCGCCGGTCGGTTGGCGTTTGCGGCTGCCGCGGTATTGCCTGTGCAGATCGTTGCGGTGTGCGAGCTTCTGTTCATTCCGGCGCTCGTGATCCTGCTGGCGCCGCCGTTGCTGCGCGCACGCAATCGCAACACGCCGTTGCTGCTCGTACTGGTCGCTATCTGGTTGACCGATGCCGTGTTCCTGTACGGGCTGATGCGCGGCGACGCGCTGTTGGCGCGCTCGGTGCTGCTGGTCGCGATCAATATCGCCCTGCTGCTCGTCACGGTCATTTCGGGCCGCATCATCCCGGCGTTCACCGCCAGCGCGCTGCGCGGCGGCGGCCAGCCGGTCGCCCTTCGCACCAGCGCAGCGGCCGACCGCATCGTGATCGGCGCCATGATTGCGATCGTGCTCGTCGATGCTTTCGCTGCGGGACATCCGGCCGCCGGCGTCATCGCCGGGCTCGCCGCATTGGCACATGCCTGGAGGCTCGCGGGCTGGCGGAGCCTGCGGACATTGAGGCAACCGCTGGTGTGGTGCCTGCACCTCGCTTACACGTGGATGCCCGTGGGCCTCGCGCTCAAGGCCGTGTTCATTCTGACAGGCGCCGCCTGGAGCACGCATTGGATGCATGCATTGACCATCGGCGTGGCCACCTCCATGGTGCTCGCGGTCATGACGCGAGCCGCACTCGGCCACACAGGGCGCCCGCTCGTCGCTGCGCGGCCGATCGCCGTGGCGTACCTGATGCTGTCTGCCGCCGCGATCGTGCGAGTCTTTGCACCCGCGCTGCCCGGGGCGAACTATCAGTGGACGGTCACGCTCGCGGGGACGCTCTGGGTTGTGGCGTTCGGTCTGTACTTGATCGTCTACACACCGATTCTCATGCGGCCACGCATCGATGGACGCCAGGGGTGAGGCCGAAGTGATCGCGGCCGCCCGTCGTTAGCTCTTATCGTCGACCGAAGAGATAACGCAGAAAAGATACGAGCCAGCTCCAGAATCCAGGCTGGCCCGGTGGCGGTAGGGCGGTTGCCCCTGGCGTCGCCCCCGCGCTTCTTGCCGTGATTTGCGCGGCGAACGCTTCGAAGAACTTGTCCGCCGTCGCGGCGGCCGCCGCATCCACGAGACGCGAGCCGACCTGCGCGAGCTTGCCGCCGACCTGAGCCGTCGCGGCATACACGAGTTTCGTCGATCCGGGCCCGAGCTCCTCGAGCCGGATGTCGGCGGTGCCGCGCGCAAAGCCCGCCTGAGTACTCTGGCCATCGAACGCGAGCCGGTAACTGCGCGGCGGATCGATGTCCGTCATCGCCATTTTGCCCTTGAAGCGGGCCTTCACCGGGCCGATAGCCGCGTTCATCACGATGTCGTACGAATGATCGCTGACCGCGGTAATGCTTTCGCATCCCGGTATGCAGGACTTCAGGAATTCGCTGTCATTGAGCATCGTCCACGCTGCCGCGCGCTCGACCGGCAGTTGTCGCTCGCCCTTCATTTCCATCGTCGGGTCTCCTGCGATCCGCTCCCGCTGAGCACTTGGGCCAGCCGCTCCAGGGATTCGAGGTTGTGCACCGGCAGAACCTGATCGACGTACGGCAACATCGTCGCGATGCCGCGTGCTTTCGGTTCGAAGGCCTCGTAGCGCAGCAGCGGATTCAGCCAGACCAGCCGGCGACAGGATTTCGCGAGCCGCTCGGTTTCGGCCGCCAGCGTTTCGAGACTGGCGCGCTCGAGTCCGTCGGTGACGAGCAGCACCGTCGATTCGCTCCTGAGAACGCGCCGTGCCCAGCTCCGGTTGAACTCCCTGAGACACTCCCCCAGCCGCGTGCCGCCCGACCAGTCGCTTACGGCGCGGACCACGCGCGCAATGGCATCATCGGGATCCCGCGTCGCGAGCTGGCGCGTGATGTGCGTGAGCTGCGTGCCGAACACAAACGCATGGACTCGATGTGCGGCGGTTCGCGGTCAGCTGGTGAGTGCATGGACGAAGTGCAGGAACATGCGTGAATAACGCGACATCGATCCCGAGATGTCGACGATCACGACGAGAGGCGATGGACGCGTGCGGGGTCGGCGCCGCGGCAACACTGCAATATGACCGCCGTGGCGTGCCGTGTTGCGAAGGAGCTGCCGGAAGTCGATGCGTGTGCCGCGCTCATCCGGCACGCTGCGCCGCGTGACGATGCGAGCGAGAAAGGGGTCGAGCGCCGCAACCACGCGCTGGGCGGCGAGCCACTCCTCGCTCGTCATCGTGTCAAAGTCGACCTTGCGGAGTTGCTCACGGTCGGACCAGCTCGGCGCGACGATGAGTGCAGCCTGCTCAGGCGCAGGCAGCATCTGGCCTGACAGCGCTGTGGCGAGCCGTCGATTGGCATCGACCGTCGAACCACCCGCGGTCCTGCCTGGTGCACTCGGCAAGAGCAGGCGCATGACCTGCGCCAGGAGATCCGGATCCTTCCAGAAGATCTCGAAGGCCTGATCGAAGAGGGCGCGGTGCTCGCCGCGATCGATGAGGCATGCGCGCAACGTCGCGCGAAAGTCTTCACGCGACTCGATTCCGGCGACGCGCAGCGCCTCGAGCGCGAGCAGTGCGCGATCGGTACCGACCGGAAGGCCCGCCTTGCGCAGTACGCGGGTGAAGTGCAGGACGTTGTCCGCCAGACGGCCGGAGGGTCGATCGCGAAGCGCGCTAGCCGACAGCACCTAGCCCACCTTGGCCGCAACTGTCTCCAGGAGCCGTGCCGCCTCGGAACCCCGCACCCGTGCGATGTCGTCCTGATACTTGAGCAGCACACCGAGCGTGTCGTCGATCGTTTGTGGATCGAGCGCGAGCGCGTCGAGCGCGAGGAGCGCCCGGCCCCATTCGATGGTTTCGGAAAGGCCCGGCAACTTGTAGAGGTCGAGCTGGCGCAGCGCCTGGACGAACGCGACGATCTGCTTCGACAATGCCTCGCCGGCATCCGGCACTTTGCGGCGAACAATGGCGAACTCGCGCGCTGCATCCGGATAGTCGACCCAGTGATAGAGGCAGCGCCGCTTCACGGCATCGTGGATCTCACGCGTGCGGTTGGACGTGATCACGACGATTGGCGGCCGAGCGGCTTTCACCGTCTTCCACTCCGGAATCGTGATCTGAAAATCCGACAACACTTCCAGCAGGTAGGCTTCGAACGGCTCGTCGGTGCGGTCGAGCTCGTCGATGAGGAGAACCGGCGGCGTCGGGTGCGGCTCGAGCGCACGCAGCAGCGGTCGGGCGATCAGAAACTCCTGGGAGAAGAGATTGGCGGCGATCTTCTCGCGGGAATCACCGGCGGCTTCACCGAGACGGATCTCGAGCATCTGGCGTGCATAGTTCCATTCGTAGGCCGCGAGATTGACGTCGAGGCCCTCGTAGCATTGCAGCCGGATCAGCTCCGCCCCGAGAGCGCTCGCCAGCACCTTGGCGATCTCCGTCTTACCGGTGCCGGGCTCCCCTTCGATGAAGAGCGGACGTTCGAGCTTCAGCGCGAGATAAACGGCCGTCGTGAGCGCCCGGTCGGCGACGTAGTCGCGCGAGAGCAGCAGCTCATGAGTCGCGTCGATGGATGCAGGAAGCCTTGATTCCAAGTGCGTTCGCGGCTAGCCGAGGGCCCGTGCCACCGCGCGTCGCGCGAGCACGGTGATCAGGTGCGCGCGGTACTCCGCGCTGCCGTGGATATCGCTGTTGAGCGAGGTGGATGGAACCTCGATTCCGTCGCAGGCTTCCGGCGCGAAGCGCTTCGCGAGCGCTTCTTCGAGCGCCCGCACGCGAAATGCGCACGCGCCGGCACCCGTAACCGCGACGCGCACGGATTTGCCGAACTGGGCCACAAACACGCCAACCAGCGCGAAGCGCGAGGCGGGCTGCGCGAATTTCACATACGCCGCCCGGTCCGGCACGGGAAATGTGACGGCAGCGATGATCTCGCCGGGCTTCAGGGCAGTTTCAAAGAGGCCCTTGAAGAAGTCATCCGCCGCGAGCGTGCGGGCATTCGTACGTACTGTCGCACCGAGGCCGAGCACCGCCGCCGGGTAGTCGGCGGCTGGATCGCTGTTGGCGATGGAACCGCCGAGCGTGCCGCGATTGCGCACCTGGCGGTCCCCGATGCCGGCGGCGAGCTCGGCGAGCGCGGGAATCCTGCCTTGCACGTCGCGTGACTCCGCGACGTTGGCGTGCGAGGTCATGGCGCCGATAACGAGGTTCTTGCCGTCGACGCGAATACCTTTGAGCTCTGCGATGTTGCCGAGGTCGACGAAGGCCGAAGGCGCCAGCAGTCCGAGGCGCATCGACGGCAGCACCGACTGGCCACCCGCGAGAAGCCGGGCGTCCGCGCTCGCGGCGGCGAGCTTGGCGGCTTCGGCGATCGAGGCGGGGCGATGATAGGTCACGCTTGGCATGTTTCGCTCCTTCAGCGCTTCGCGGCCTGAATGGTTTGCCAGACGCGGAAGGGCGTGGCGGGCATCGGCATGTCGCGTATGCCGTATTCGCTCAGCGCATCGACGATCGCATTGATCACGGCAGGTGGCGAGCCGATGGCGCCGGCTTCGCCGCAGCCCTTCACCCCGAGCGGGTTGTGCGTGCAGGGCGTGCCGCGCACGGTTTCCACGACGAAGGAGCAGAGGTCATCGGCGCGGGGCAGGGCGTAGTCCGAAAAACTACCGGTGATGAGCTGGCCGTCCTCGTTGTAGATGCAGTGCTCGAGGAGCGCCTGGCCGATGCCGTGCGCGAGGCCGCCGTGCACCTGTCCCTCGACGATCATCGGGTTGACGACGTTGCCGAAGTCATCGCAAGCGGCAAAGCGATCGAGCCGCACGGCGCCGGTGGCCGGGTCCACCTCCACTTCGCAGATGTAGGAGCCGGCGGGAAAGGTGAAGTTCGTCGGATCGTAGAACGCGTTCTCGTTAAGGCCCGGCTCTAGCTTGTCGAGCGGATAGTTGTGCGGCACGTAGGCGGCGAAGGCGACCTCGCCGAATGCCTTCTTGCGATCCGTGCCCGCCACGCGGAATTCGCCGTTCGCGAACTCGATGTCGGCCTCGCCGGCTTCGAGCAGATGCGCCGCGATCTTCTTGCCCTTGGCGATGACCTTGTCGGCGGCCTTGATGATGGCCGTGCCGCCGACGGCGAGCGAGCGCGAGCCGTACGTACCCATGCCGAAGAGCACCTTGCCCGTATCGCCGTGCTGGATGTCGACGTCCTCGAGGCCGATGCCGAGTTTGTCCGCGACGATCTGGGAGAAAGTCGTTTCGTGCCCCTGTCCGTGGCTGTGCGAGCCGGTGAAGACCGTCACCTTGCCGGTGGGATGCACGCGGACCTCGCCGGCTTCGTAAAGGCCCGCGCGTGCGCCGAGTGCTCCGGCAATGTTCGACGGGGCGATGCCGCAGGCTTCGATGTAGCAGGAATACCCGATGCCGCGCAGCAGGCCTTTGGCCGCACTCGCTTTCTTACGCGCCGCGTAGCCGTTCACGTCGGCGATCTCTTCGACGCGCTTCAGCGTCGCTTGATAGTCCCCGGTGTCATAGGTCAGACCAACGGGACTGGCATGTGGAAACTTGCGGATGAAATTGCGCCGGCGCAGCTCCGCCGGGTGCATCTTGAGCTCGCGCGCCGCGAGCTCCACGATGCGCTCGACCACGTAAGTCGCTTCCGGACGGCCGGCACCTCGAACGGCATCGACTGGCGCCGTATTGGTGAATACAGCTTGCACGCGGCAGTAGATGGCGGGCGTGGCGTACTGACCGGCGAGGAGCGTCGCATAGAGGATCGTCGGAATGCAGGAAGCGAACGTCGACAGATATGCGCCCATGTTCGCCGTGGTATCGACGCGCAGCGCGAGGAATGTTCCGTTTTTGTCGAGTGCGAGCTCGGCCGTCGTGACGTGATCGCGACCGTGCGCATCGGTCAGGAAGGATTCGCTGCGCTCCGCCGTCCACTTGATCGGGCGGCCGACGCGCTTGCTCGCCCAGACGAGCGCCGTCTCCTCGGCATAAAGATAGATCTTCGATCCGAATCCGCCACCCACGTCCGGTGCGACGACGCGTAGCTTGTGCTCTGGCAGTCCCAGCACGAACGCGGTCATCAGCAGCCGCTCGACGTGCGGATTCTGGCTCGTGACGTACAGCGTGTAGGAGTCATCGGCGCGCGAGTACATGGCGTTGGCCGCTCGCGGCTCGATGGCGTTCGGCACGACGCGGTTATTGACGAACGTGAGCTTGGTGATGTGAGCGGCCTTGGCGAAGGCCGCATCGACCGCGCCTTTGTCGCCGATGCCCCAGGTGTAGCAAACGTTGTCCGGCGCGATCGCATGTACTGCGGTCTTGTTCTTGCTCGCAGTGGCCGTGTCGACGACCGCGGGCAGCACGTCGTAGTCCACTTCCACCAGCGCCGCCGCCGCCTTCGCCTGCGCGAGCGATTCCGCGACGACGAGCGCCACTTGATCACCGACGTGGCGTACGGTGTCCTCGACAATGATCGGGTGTTTGGGCTCCTTCATCGGAGTGCCGTCGATTGACGTGATGAGCCAGCCGCAGGGCAGGCCACCGAGCGCTGCGACGTCCTTGCCGGTGAAGACCGCGAGCACGCCAGGTGCGTGCTCAGCCTGCTTAGTATCGATCGCGCGGATCTTCGCGTGGGCGTGTGGGCTACGGACGAACGTGGCGTAGCTCTGGCGCTCGAGCGTGATGTCGTCGGTGTACTGACCGACCCCGGTGAGAAAACGATAGTCTTCGCGGCGTTCGATCCGACGGCCGATGAGAGATTCGCGTGCTGCGCTCATGCGTTCTCTCCCTTACTTTCCCATGGCCTTCGCGCCCTGCGCGATGGACTTGACGATGTTCTGATAGCCGGTGCAGCGACAGAAATTGCCGTCGATGCCTTCGCGGATTTCGGCGTCCGTCGCGTGCGCAGCGTGCATCACCAGGTCGATGGCGCTCATCACCATTCCGGCCGTGCAGAAGCCGCATTGCAGGCCATGGCAGGACTTGAACGCGGCCTGCATCGGGTGGAGCGATCCGTCGGCGGGCGTGATGCCTTCTATCGTGGTGACCTCCCGTCCCTGCACTTGTCCGACGAGCACGTTGCAGCTCTTCACGGCGCGGCCGTCGATATGCACGGTGCACGCTCCGCAGCTTGCGGTATCGCAGCCGATGTGCGTGCCCGTGAGCCGCAAGTGTTCGCGCAGATAGGTGGCGAGGAGTGTTTCCGGCGGGACGTCCGCCGCAACGCCTTTGCCGTTGACCTTCAATTGAATCGGTTCCGCCATGCGATTCTCCCCCTGGGTCGCGCCCAGCCTAACCCCACGGCTGCAACAATCCAATACGGTCCGGGATCACGCCGTGCGTTGTTCGCTGAGGCCGAGGCGCTCGATCATGGTCTTGCGGATAAGGTACTTCTGCACCTTGCCCGTGACCGTCATCGGGAACGCATCGACGAAGCAGACGTGCGCCGGAATCTTGTAATGGGCGATCTGGTCGCGGCAGAAGGCGAGAATGTCCTCCTCCGTCGCCGACTCGCCGCGGCGTACGCGGATCCAGGCGCACACCTGCTCCCCGTACGTGTTGCAGGGAATCCCCACGACCGCCACGTCCGCGACCTTGGGATGGCGAAAGAGGAATTCCTCGATCTCGCGTGGATAGATGTTCTCGCCGCCGCGGATGATCATGTCCTTGCTGCGGCCGACGATGTTGCAGTAGCCCTCTTCGTCGATCACGCCGAGATCGCCCGTGTGCATCCAGCCCTCGGCATCGATCGCCTCCGCCGTGCGTTGCGGATCGTCCCAGTAGCCGAGCATCACGGCGTACCCGCGTGAGCAGAGCTCACCCGCTTCCCCGCGCCCCAGTGTACGTCCCTCGAGGTCGATGACCTTGGCTTCCATGTGCGGTTGGATGCGCCCGACCGTCGACACCCGGCGTTCGAGGGGATCGTCGGTCGAGCTCTGAAAGCTCACCGGGCTGGTCTCGGTCATGCCGTAGGCGATGGTGACTTCGCGCATGCCCATGCGGTCGAAGACCTGCCGCATGACTTCGATCGGGCAAGGGGCGCCCGCCATGATGCCGGCGCGCAGCGACGAGAGGTCGAACGAATCGAACTCGGGATGCTGCAACTCGGCGATGAACATGGTCGGCACGCCATGCAGAGCCGTGCAGCGCTCGGCCTGGATGGCCTTGAGCACGGCCAACGGATCGAAGCCGGCGGAAGGGTAGACGATCGTTGCGCCGTGCACGACGCAGGCGAGATTCGACATCACCATCCCGAAGCAATGATAGAGCGGCACCGGGACGCAGAGCCGGTCACCGGCCCTCAGTCCCATGCTCAGTCCGACGAAGTAAGCGTTGTTCACAATGTTGCGGTGGGAGAGGGTCGCGCCTTTCGGCAGTCCGGTCGTGCCGCTCGTGAACTGGATGTTGATCGGCTGGCGGCACTCGGCGCTTGCGGCCACTCGTCGCAGTCTCACTACGTCGTCGGAGGCGATATCGGCGAACTCCAGCCAGCCGGCGCGACACTCGCCGCCGATCTTGGCGACGATCCTGAGCTGCGGCAGGCGCGGCGCCTCGAGTTTCCCGGGCGCGCTCGTGGCCACTTCCGGCGCGAGCGTCTCGACCATGCCGACGTAGTCGCTGGTCTTGAAGGAGTGCGCCGAGATGAGCGCTTTTACGCCGACCTTGTTGAGCGTGTATTCGAGCTCGGACAGCCGGTAGGCCGGGTTGACGTTGACCTGGATGAGCCGCGCACGCGCGGTGGCGAATTGTGCGAGCGTCCATTCGGCGCAATTCGGCGCCCAGACCCCGACCCGATCACCGGGCTCGAGGCCGAGTGCGAGCAGGCCTGCGGCAAGGCGATCGACCCGGTGACCGAACTCCTCGTAGGTCCAGCGGATGTCCTGCTCGATCGACACGAGCGCTTCGGTCTTCGGCCAGCGCGCGACCGCCCGGTCGAGCATTTCGCCGATGGTTGCCTCGATGAGGGGCGGGGTCGTTGCGCCGACGACGTGACTGCTCTTGTGCTGCATGGCAGGTTCACCTCATGCGGTATATGGCAATGTTACGCGCTACTTCGCTTAACATGCGAATGGAGCGGACTTCGAAGCCGCGCAAGTGGGATAAGGGGGGCCTCATGAAATCGAGCCTGCGTTCGCTTCTATTGGTCATTCCTGTCGCCGGCGCCATGACCAGCGTCGCTTGGGCCGCGGGCGGTCCGGCAGCGCGCGTCGACGGCGCGTTCATCGAGGCGAACGCGAAGACCACCCGCGACTGGCCGACCTACGGCCTCGACTACGCCGAGTCGCGCTTCAGCAAGCTCACGCAAATCAACGCGAGTAACGCCCGGGAGCTCGGGCTCATCTGGTCCTACGACCTTGAGTCCACACGCGGCGTCGAAGCCACCCCGCTCATCGTGGATGGGGTGATGTATGTGACCGCCTCATGGAGCGTCGTGCATGCGATCGACGTGCGCACAGGCAAGCGCCTGTGGACCTTCGACCCGGAGGTTCCGCGCACAGGCGGCTACAAGGGTTGCTGCGATGTCGTGAACCGTGGCGTCGCGCTCTACCGGGGCAAGGTTTTTGTCGCTTCTTTCGATGGGCGGCTGATCGCACTCGACGCCGCGACCGGCAAGAAGGTCTGGGAGCGCGACACGATCATCGATCACACCCGTTCCTACACCGTGACTGGTGCACCGCGGGTCTTCGCCGGCAAGGTCGTCATCGGCCAGGGCGGGGCGGAGTACGGCATTCGGGGTTATGTCACCGCTTACGATGCCGACAGCGGCACGCAGAAATGGCGCTGGTTCGTGGTGCCGGGCGATCCGAGCAAGCCGTTCGAAGACGAATCGATGGCAAAGGCCGCCAAGACCTGGGATCCGAGCGGCAAGTACTGGGAAGCAGGAGGCGGCGGCTCGCCGTGGGACACGTTCGCGTACGACCCGAAGCTCAACTTGATGTACGTGGGGACGGGCAACGCTTCGCCTTGGGCGCGTTCCAAGCGCAGCCCTGCGGGCGGCGACAATCTGTATCTCGCCTCGATCGTCGCCCTCAATCCCGATACCGGCAAGTACGTCTGGCACTACCAGGAAACGCCGGGCGACAACTGGGATTACACCTCGACGCAGCCGATGATCCTCGCGGATCTCAGGATCGGCGGGAAGCTGCGCAAGGTGATCCTGCATGCGCCGAAGAATGGATTCTTCTTCGTCATCGATCGGACCAACGGCCAATTCATCTCCGCGAAGAACTTCGTCGATGTGAACTGGGCCACCGGGTATGACGCCAACGGACGGCCGATTGAAATTGCAGAGGCGCGCTCGGACAAGCCGCACGACACGATTCCGGGACCGTTCGGTGCACACAACTGGCATCCGATGTCATTCAATCCGCAGACGGGACTCGCGTACCTGCCGGTGCAGAACGTGCCAGTCAATCTCGCGGACGACAAGGACTGGACGTTCAACGGCGACCGAGCCGGTGAACCGCACGCCGGTATTGGCTGGAACCTCGCGATGTTCGCGAACGTCGAGCCGCCGAAGAGCAAGCCTTTCGGCCGGCTCATCGCCTGGGATCCCGTGGCGCAGCGCGAGGTCTGGCGACAGGAATTCGTGTCGCCGTGGAACGGCGGGACGCTGACGACGGCAGGCAACCTGGTTTTCAGCGGAACCGCGGATGGCCGTTTCATGGCATACAACGCGAAGACGGGCGAGAAACTCTGGGAGACGGCGACCGGAACCGGCGTCGTTGCAGCTCCCGCGACGTACGAGGTGGACGGCAAGCAGTACTTGTCCGTCGCAGTGGGGTGGGGCGGAGTCTTCGGACTCTTCAATCGGGCGACGGATCGTCAGACGCCGGGCACCGTGTATACGTTCGCGCTCGGCGGCAAGGCCACGATGCCGGAGTTCGTCAAGTATCGCCTCGACGCTCTCGTCGCCGGCGTCAAGTACGACCCGGCAAACGTGCAGCCGGGCACGATGCTGTACGTGAGCAACTGCGTTTTCTGCCACGGTGTTCCGGGTGTCGACCGGGGCGGCAATATTTCGAATCTCGGCTATAAGGACCCGGCGATCATCGAGAACCTCGACAAGTTCATTTTCAATGGCCCCGCCACTTTGCGCGGCATGCCGGACTTCACCAACAAGCTCTCGCTGGCCGACGTCGAGAAGATCAAGGCGTTCATCCAGGGGACGGCGGACGCCATTCGGCCGAAGGACAACGCCACCGCGACTGATTCTCACTGATCAGGACGTCTCAATGGGTACTGAGCTTCTTTCTGCCGACCGGCAAGGAGCTGCTCATGAGTGTCAGACGCGCGGCGACGGTCTGCCTCGGGTTGTGGTTTGGGTTGTCAGCCATCACACCCGGCGCACGGGCCCAATCCCCCGAACAACCGCTGCCTTACTACCTCGAGGACCGCGGATCGGGCATGTCCACCTCTCTCTTCGGCACCTATGTGCGCGAGGGGGAATTGCTGGTGTACCCCTTCTACGAGTACGAGAAGACGACCGCGGAGGAGTACCACGGGAGTGAGCTCGGCTTCACGGGTAACCAGGATTACCTTGGCGAACTGACGACGCACGAGTTCGACCTGTACCTGGGGTATGGCCTCACGGACCGCATTGCGCTCGAGCTCGAAGGGCAGCTCTACACGACGGCGACGTTCAAGAAGGCGCCCGAGGACCTCTCGGCGATGCCCAACCAGATTAAGGAGTCGGGTGTAGGGGAAATCGAGAGCCAGCTTCGCTACCGCTGGACCAAGGAATCCGAGCGTCGCCCGGAGTTCTTCAACTTCCTGGAAATCGCGTACCCGTTTCAGAAGAACGACGTGCTGATCGGCGTGCAGGACTGGCAGGGCGAGCTGGGATTCGGGGCGATCAAAGGTTTTCGCTGGGGCACACTCACGGCGCGCATGTCGCTCGCCTATGAGGACGGCGGCCTGCAGGGCGGCGAGTTCGCACTCGAATACCTGAAGCGCATAACACCGCGCTGGCGCGTGGTACTGGCGTTTGAAGGTGAAGGCGAGGATCTCTCGTTTATCACCGAGGCGCAGTGGTTCTTCAGCCGTACCGCTTACCTCAAGCTCAACTCCGGCTTCGGCCTCTCGCAGAAGGTCCCGGACATCGCGCCAGAAATCGGGGTGATGATGCGGTTTGGCCCCGAGTGAGGCTGCGCGCGGGGTGCGCGCGGCTAAATCCTTCGCGCGGCATTGAGCCGCGATCCCGCACAGGCAATACTGACGCCCACGGTCAAGAGAGGGAGCATCAGC
>Ga0326726_10002036_pt1 | contig 18752 bp, 18 predicted proteins | sample MHFenrmetagenome_2_FD_207603 | JGI IMG/M metagenome (GOLD analysis project Ga0326726, IMG submission 207603) | Lab enriched peat soil microbial communities from Michigan Hollow, Ithaca, NY, United States - MHF15MN | ecosystem: Environmental > Terrestrial > Soil > Wetlands > Peat | place: USA... | reverse complement strand
GCCCATGTGCGGCACCTTGAGGCCCGCCATGCGCGCGGATGGAAACCGCGGCACGCTGCCCGCCAGGAGCCCGAGGCCTGGCGTATCGCCTTCCTCGCCATGCTCGAAAAGCATCTGCATGCCGACACAGATGCCGAGGAACGGCTTGGCGCGCGTGGCCTCAATGACTGCGTCGCGCGCCCCGCTCGCAGCAAGCTGGCGCATGCAATCGGGCATCGCGCCCTGCCCCGGCACGACCACGCGGTCGGCGGCACGAATCACGGCCGGATCGGCCGTCACTGCTACGCGCACGCCCGGTGCGACGCGCTCGAGCGCCTTCGACACCGAGCGGATGTTGCCCATCCCGTAGTCGACGACGACGATCTGCACGACGCCCCGGTTTGACCTTTCTGAAAGTCCGCGCTGCGGTGCAGGTATTCTCTGCACCGCAGCGCATCGTTGTTCTACAGGCTGCCCTTGGTGGAGGGAATCGTGCCGGCCGCGCGCAGGTCAGCCTCCACCGCCATGCGCAGCGCGCGCGCGAAGGCCTTGAAGATTGTCTCGCACTGGTGGTGCGCGTTGTCGCCGCGCAGGTTGTCTATGTGCAGCGTCACCTGGGCGTGGTTGACGAAGCCCTGGAAGAACTCGCGCAGCAGGTCGACGTCGAACTCGCCAATCAGCGCGCGCGTGTATTCAACGTGGTACTCCAGGCCCGGACGTCCGGAGAAGTCGATCACCACGCGCGACAGCGCCTCATCGAGCGGCACGTAGGCGTGCCCGTAGCGGCGGATGCCCGCCTTGTCACCGACCGCTTTGGCGAAGGCCTGGCCGAGCGTGATGCCGATGTCTTCCACCGTGTGGTGCGCATCGATGTGCAGGTCGCCCTTGGCTTCGATTTCCAGGTCGAGCATGCCGTGGCGCGCCACTTGGTCGAGCATGTGCTCGAGGAACGGCAGCCCCGTGGAGAGCTTGGCGACGCCCCTGCCATCCAGGTTGAGCTTCACCCGGATCTGCGTCTCCTTGGTGTTGCGCGTCACTTCGGCGGTGCGATTCACAGTGCTTCTCGCATGGCGGTGAGCAGTATACGGTTTTCGTCGGGCGTGCCGACGGTGATGCGCAGGCAGTTGGCGAGGCTCGGCCCGTTGAGGTTCCGCACCAGTACCCCCTGGCGACGCAGCGCCTCGTAGGTACGGTCGGCGTCGGGCACGCGCACCAGGAAGAAATTCGCCGCCGACGGATACACGGTGACCCCGCGCAGCGCGGCGAGCGCGCGGCCGAGTCCTTCGCGTTCGGCGAGCACCTGGGCGGCCTGCGCTTCGAGCACCTCGAGCCGCTCGAGGACGAATGTCGCCGCCGCCTGCGTCAGCACGTTTACGTTGTAGGCCTGGCGCACCTTGTTGAACTCGGTGATCCACTCCGGCCGACCGACGAGGTAACCCAGCCGGATGCCGGCAAGGCCGAGCTTGGACACAGTGCGCATCACCACGAGATTCGGGAACTCGGCGAGCCGCGGCAGGAAGCTCTTCTGCGCGAAGACATGGTAGGCCTCGTCCAGCACCACCAGCCCTTGCGCGGCGCGCAGCACCGCGACGACGTCTTCCTCGGGGTAGAGCACGCCAGTCGGGTTATTCGGATAAGCGATGAAGATGAGCGCCGGCCGCTCGGCTCTGACGCGCGCCACGAACGCGTCGCGATCGAGCGTGTAGTCCTCGCGCAATTCGTACCGCAGCGGCTTCATGCCCGATAGCGTGGCGTTTACCTGGTACATGACGAACGTCGGTGCCGGGAACATCATCGCGGCGCCGGGGCGCGCGCATGCGAAGGTGACGATCTGGATCAGGTCGTCGGAGCCGTTGCCGAGCAGGATCTCCATGCCGGCGGGCACTTTCATCTTGCGCGCCAGCAGCTCGCGCAGCTTGCTACCCGTCGGATCCGGATAGCGGTTGAGGTCCACGCGCGAAAGGTGCTCCGCAAGATCGCGGCGCATCTGCGCCGGCAGCGGGTAAGGGTTTTCCATCGCATCGAGCTTCACCATGCCGCCGGCGTCGGCGACGTGGTAGGCCTTGAGCGCGAGAATCTCCGGCCGGATTAGAAATGGGGTCAGGGCCGGATTTTTCTCTTCCGTGGAAATTCGGCCCTGACCCCGAATTTCCGCCGAACGCGCATGCGCCTGCAGGCCCTCGCCCTCGGCGAGCGTCGCCGCGACACGGCCGAGCGTCGCGGCGCCAGCGCGCGATACGCCGATCACGCTCGTGCGCTTCTGGAAGTCGTAGACGCCGAGCGGGGAGGAAAAGCGCGCGGTGCCCGCGGTCGGCAGCACGTGATTCGGCCCCGCGCAGTAATCGCCGATCGCCTCCGAGCTCCATCGCCCGAGGAAAATGGCGCCTGCGTGCCGCAGCTTCGGCAGAAGGACATCCGGATTCTCCACCGAGAGTTCGAGGTGCTCGGGCGCGACGCGGTCGGCGATCGTGCAGGCTTCCTCGAGGCTCCTGGTCTGGATCAGCGCGCCGCGCGCCGAGAGCGAAGCTTCGATCACCTCGCGTCGCGGCAGCGTCGGCAAGAGCTTGGCAATGCTCGCCTCGACGGTATCGAGATACGCTGCCGAAGGCGAGAGCAGGATCGCCTGTGCCACCTCGTCGTGCTCGGCCTGCGAAAAGAGGTCGAGCGCCACCCAGTCCGCGGGCGTCGAGCCGTCGGCGATCACAAGGATCTCGGAAGGCCCGGCGATCATGTCGATGCCGACCCGGCCGAACACCTGGCGCTTGGCCGCCGCCACGTAGACGTTGCCCGGACCGACGATCTTGTCCACGCGCGGCACCGACGCGGTGCCGTAGGCGAGCGCGGCGACAGCTTGCGCACCGCCGATGGCAATGACGCGGTCCACGCCCGCGAGCGCCGCGGCAGCGAGCGCCGCAGGTGCCGCGTTCGGGCTCACCATGACGATCTCGCCGACCCCTGCCACCTTGGCCGGAATGACGTTCATCAGCACCGTGGAGGGATACGCCGCCTTGCCGCCCGGCACGTACACGCCGACGCGCTCGAGCGGCGAGACGCGCTGGCCGAGTCGCGTGCCGTCGGCGTCCAGAAACTCCCACGATTGTGCGAGTTGGCGCTCGTGGAACCGGCGCACGCGTTCCGCGGCCTCGCGCAGCGCCGCGGCCTGCGCCGCGGGGAGCGCGGCGAGCGCGGCGTCGAGCTGCGCGCGCGACACGTCGAGCTGTGCCATGTCGCGCGCTTCGATACGGTCGAACTTGCGCGTGTACTCGAGTACCGCGGCATCCCCGCGCCGGCGCACGTCCGCGATGATGGCGCGCACCGTGGCTTCGACCGCCTCGTCCTGCGCTGCCTCGTAGCGTGTGAGCCGCTCGAGCTCGGCGTCGAACCCGGCGTCCGCGGTAGCCAGGCGCCGCAGCTTCATGGCTGCACCGCTTTGGCGAACGCGTCGATGAGCGGCTGCAGCGCCGCGCGCCGCGTCTTCAGCGCCGCCTGGTTGACGATGAGGCGCGAGGAGACTGGCATGATTTCTTCCACCGCGACGAGTTGGTTGGCCTTGAGCGTCTTGCCGGTGGACACCAGGTCCACGATCGCGTCGGCAAGCCCGAGGATCGGCGCGAGCTCCATCGAGCCATAGAGCCGGATCAGGTCCACGTGCACGCCCTTCGTCGCGAAGAACTCGCGCGTGGTCTGCAAGTACTTGGTGGCGACGCGCAGCCGCGCGCCCTGGCGCACTGCGCCGGCATAGTCGAAGCCTTTGCGCACCGCGACCATCATGCGGCACTTGGCGATGCCGAGGTCGAGAGGCTGGTACAGGCCCTCGCCGCCATGCTCGGCGAGCACGTCCTTCCCGGCGATGCCGAGGTCGGCGGCGCCGTGCGCGACGTAGGTCGGGGTGTCGGAGGCGCGCACGACGATCAGCTTCACGTCGCGGCGCGCGGTCGGGATGACGAGCTTGCGGGAGCGCTCCGGGTCTTCCCTAGGGCTCAAGCCCACGCGCGCGAGCAGCGGCCCCGTCTCCTCCAGGATCCGTCCCTTGGACAGCGCAATGCCGATGCCGGTCATGGTGCAAATGAAAAAAGGCCCCGAAGGGCCCCTCCCGCTTGATTCGGAAGGGGATTTTACCGCACTCGCGCGATTTGGGCGCCGAGCGCCGAGAGCTTCTGCTCCAGTGCCTCGTAGCCCCGGTCCAGGTGGTAGATGCGGTCGATGAGCGTCTCGCCCTGCGCAACCAGCCCCGCCACCACCAGGCTTGCGGATGCGCGCAGGTCGGTGGCCATGACTTTCGCCCCCCGCAGCCGCTCGACGCCCTTCACCAGGGCCGTATTGCCGTGGATCTGGATGTCCGCGCCCAGACGCTGGAGCTCGAGCGCGTGCATGAAGCGGTTCTCGAAGATTGTCTCCGTGATACTCGCGGTGCCGTGCGCAACGCTATCGAGGGCCATGAACTGCGCCTGCATGTCGGTGGGAAAGCCGGGATAGGGCGCGGTGGTGAGGCTCACCGATGCCGGGCGGCCTCCCATCTCGATGTCGATGGCATCGTCCGCCGTCGAGATCCTGGCGCCCGACTCGCGCAACTTCTCCAGCGTCGCGCCCAACGTTTCTGCCGCCGTGCCCTGCAGCCTGACCCGGCCGCCCGCTGCCGCAACCGCAGACAGGTAGGTGCCGGTCTCGATGCGATCCGGCATGACGCGATGGGCCGTGCCCGAAAGCGAGCGCACGCCCTCGATGCGGATGGTGTCCGTGCCCGCCCCTTCGATGCGCGCACCCATGGCCTTCAGGCATCGCGCGAGATCCACCACCTCGGGCTCGCGAGCGGCGTTCTCGAGCACCGTGGTGCCTTCGGCCAAGCAGGCCGCCATCATCAGGTTCTCGGTGCCGGTGACAGTGACCAGGTCCATGGCAATGCGCGCGCCCTTCAGCCTCGCTGCGGCTGCGTGCATGTAGCCTTCCTCGACGGCAATGGTCGCGCCCATCGCCTGCAGGCCCTTCACGTGCTGGTCCACAGGCCGCGCGCCGATGGCGCAGCCGCCCGGCAAGGACACCTTGGCCCGCCCGCAACGCGCGAGCAGCGGCCCGAGCACCAGGACGGAGGCACGCATTGTCTTCACCAGTTCGTAGCCCGCCACCGGGTCCTCGATCCTCCGGGCCCTGAGCTCGAGGCGTCCATTTGCCTGCGGTCCCGTTTCCACTCCCATCAACGCGAGGATCCGCGCCATCGTGCGCACGTCCATCAGCCGCGGCACGTTCTCCAGAACGAGCGCCTGCTCGGTGAGCAGGGCCGAGCACATGATCGGCAGCGCGGCGTTCTTCGCGCCGGACACGCGCACCTCGCCCGCGAGCGCACGGCCGCCGGTGATAAGCAGCTTATCCATTCGGCGCGGAGGATCTTCCCTGCGCGGCAAACTCTTCAGGCGTGAGCGTCATCATCGATAAGGCATGGATCTCCTCGCGCATGCGCTCGCCGAGTGCCGCGTACACCATCTGGTGGCGCTGCACGCGATTCCTGCCCGCGAATGCGCCTGACACCACGAGCGCCTGGAAGTGCTGGCCGTCTCCCACCACCTCGACATGCTCGCAAGCGATGCCGGCCGCAATGCCCTGTTCGATGCTCTGAGGGGTCACCATGTTCAGGAACGCAATTTGTATCCGGTCTGCAGCAGACGCAGCACCGCTGCCGCGAGAAGGACGAAGCTTACCGCGACTACCGCGAAACTGGCCGCCGGCGGAAAGTCCGACTGCCCGAAGAAGCCGTAACGGAAGCCGTCGATCATGTAGAAGAAGGGATTGAAGTGCGACACCTGCTGCCATAGCGGCGGGAGCGAGTGGATCGAGTAGAACACGCCCGACAGCATGGTGAGCGGCAGCACCAGGAAGTTCTGGAACGCGGCGATCTGGTCGAACTTCTCCGCCCAGATGCCGGCGAGGAGCCCGAACACGCCAAGGAGCGCTGCGCCGAGCAACGCGAAAGCGAGCGCCCACAGCGGCGCGGCAACGCGCAGCTCCACGAACCAGATGGTGACCGCCAGCACGCCCGCCCCCACCACCAGGCCGCGCGCCACCGAGGCGAGCACGTAGGCAGCAAAGAACTCGAAATGCGAGATCGGTGTCACCAGCACGAACACCAGGTTGCCGGTGATCTTCGACTGGATGAGGCTGGAGGAACTGTTGGCGAAGGCGTTTTGCAGCACGCTCATCATCACGAGGCCAGGCACGAGGAAGGCCGTGTACGGCACGCCGTCGAATACGCGCGCCTGGGCGCCGAGCGCTTGCGCGAAGATGACGAGGTAGAGCAGCGCACTCAGCACGGGACCTGCCACGGTCTGGAAGGCGACTTTCCAAAAGCGCAGCAGCTCCTTGTACAGAAGCGTGAGAAACCCGGCCATGCCTAGTGGCGCTTCATGATGCGGAGGAACACGTCTTCCAGGTCCGCAGGGTGCGGCCCGGCGAAGCTGGCCAGCAGATTCTTCGTGGAGTCAAGCGCCACGATGCGCCCCGCCTTGAGCATGGCGATTCGGCCGCAATGCTCCTCGGCCTCTTCCAGGTAGTGCGTGGTGAGCACGATCGTGTGGCCGTCGCGGTTCAGGCGGGTCACGAACTGCCAGAGCCCCTGGCGCAACTCGACATCCACGCCCGCGGTGGGCTCGTCGAGCACGATGACTGGCGGCTTGTGCACCAGCGCCTGCGCCACCAGGACGCGCCGCTTCATGCCGCCGGAAAGCGAACGCATGTTGGCGTCCGCCTTGGCGGCGAGATCGAGGTGATGCATCACCTCGTCGATCCAGGCGTCGTTCGCGCGCAGGCCGAAATAACCGGACTGGATGCGCAGCGTCTCGCGCACCGTGAAGAAGGGGTCGAACACCAGCTCCTGCGGCACCACGCCGAGCAGTCGCCGCGCGCGCCGGTATGCGTGCACCACGTCCGCGCCCATCACAGACACGCTGCCGGCGTCCGCGCGCGCAAGGCCGGCAATGATGTTGATCAGCGTCGTCTTGCCCGCCCCGTTCGGCCCGAGCAGGCCGAAGAACTCGCCCTGGCGCACCTCGAGCGAGACGCCGGCAAGCGCCTGCAGCGCGCCGTAGCGCTTCGCGACTTCGCGGACTTCGATGGCGGGGATCAGCGGGACGCGTCTTGCGGCAGGAGCTCCGCCACGCCATAGAGCTGAGCGAGCGTGCCCAGTTCCCGGGGCAGGCGGGAAAACGTGAGCGTCCCGCCGCGGGCATGCGCCTCCCGCATCCATGCGAGCAGCAGCGCAAGCAGCGACGAATCGAGCTCGGTGACCTCGCCCAGATCGACGCTGCGCACGCCTTCGGCGAGCGGCGCACGCGCTTGCTCGAGCAGGGTGGTGACGTTGGCCACCGTCACGGGACCCGACACGACCAGGCGCTCGCCCTCGCGGCGGATCATTTCTTTGCCGCGGCCGGCGCGCTCGTCGGGGCGCTCGCGAGGGACTTGTTCTTGGCCGAGAGCGTGCTGATCAGCCCGTCGATGCCGCTGTCGCGCACCACGTTGGCGAACTCGGTGCGGTAATTGACCACCAAGCTGATGCCGGCAACGCGCACGTCGTAGACCTTCCAGCCGCGCGTCGTCTTTTCCATGTCGTACTCGATGTTCACCGGCTGGGAACCTTGCTGCAGCACGCGCACCAGCACCGTGACGTCGGTGTCGGTGGGCTTCATGCGCAGCGGGCGGAAGTCGAAGTTCTGGTCGCGGAACACGGTCAGCGAACTGGCGTAGGTGCGCACCAGCAAGTCGCGGAACTCCTCCATGAGGCGCTTCTTCTGCTCCGGCGTCGCCTTCCGCCAGGACGGCCCGACCGCGAGCGCCGTCATGCCGAGAAAGTTGAAGTGCGGCAGCGCTTTCTCCTCGATCATCGCTATGGTCTTGGCGCGATCGCCGCCCTGGATGTCCTTGTCCTTGGCGATGATGTCGGCCACCTCGAGCATCACGGTCTTCACGAGCTCGTCGGGCGGAGTGAGCGCGGACTGCGCCTGTACGGCGCCGGCCGCCAGCACAAGGGCGGCGGCGTATGCGATCCAGCGTGTCATTGTGAGTCTCCTCATTCTTGGGGCTCCCGGAGCCGCGGGGGGCGCGGCGGATTGCCATCGTAGACCAGGCTGCGGCGCCGCTGCAGGTAGGCGTCGCGCAGGAACACGTAGCGGTCGAGTGCCGCTTCCTCGAACATCGTGCTCGCTCCCAGCAGGTCGGTGCGCCATCCAATAAAGCGCACCGTGTATGCGGTGTTGCGCGCGGCGATCGGCCGGATCTCGGAAAGCGGGTCCACACTGAAATCGAAGGCCCACCCGGCCGTGTCGCGCACAGTCTTCGGGCCTAGTAGCGGCATCACGAAATAGGGTCCGTCGCCCACGCCCCAGCGCCCGAAGGTCTGGCCAAAATCCTCGTTGTGCTTCTCCAGGCCCATTTCGCTCGCCAAGTCGTTGATGCCGAAGACGCCGAAAGTGGTGTTGAAGACGAAGCGCATCCAGTCAGTCCAGCCGTCCAGAAACTTGCCCTGCAGCATGTTGTTGAGTCCGATGGGCAGGTCCTCGATGTTCGCGAAGAAGTTTCGCACCATGTTGCGGAGCGGCTCCGGCGTTACGGCCTTGTAGCCGCGCGACACGGGCTTGAGCACCGCGTCGTCGGCAAAGTCGTTGAACGACTGCATGGCACGGTTGTAGCCCTCGAACGGATCGCGCGGGTCAGTCGCGGTGGTAGAGCAACCGGCGGCCGCGAGCAGCGTGCACGCGATAAGCACGGCGGGCAGTCTCGCCTGCCCGCCACTCACTTCCCGCCCTTCGCCTCGCCGCCCTCGGCGGCCTTGCTGAACAGGAACTGGCTGATGAGGTTCTCGAGCACCACCGCCGATTGCGTGAGGCGCAGGCGATCGCCGTCCTTCAGCATTTCCGGGTTGCCGCCGGCCTCCAGCCCGACGTACTGCTCGCCGAGCAGCCCCGAGGTGAGGATCTTGGCCGAGCTGTCGCGCGGGAACTTGTAGCTCGCGTCGAGCGTCATCGTGGCTACGGCCTCGAAGCTGTCGTTGTCGAAGCGGATTTCGGCCACGCGCCCGACCACCACACCCGCGCTCTTCACCGGCGCGCGCACCTTGAGGCCGCCGATGTTGCTGAACTTGGCCTGCACCTTGTAAGTCTGCGCCGTAGAGAACGAGGCCAGGTTGCCCACCTTGAGCGCGAGGAACAGCAGGGCGCCCAGGCCGATGGCGACGAAGATGCCGACCCAGAGGTCGATGGTGGAGCGGTTCATTTGGCGTTTCCTCCGGTGAACATGAGCGCGGTGAGCACGAAGTCGAGCGCGAGGATGGCGAGCGACGAAGTAACGACTGTGCGCGTCGTTGCCCCCGACACGCCTTCAGCGGTGGGCGGCGCATCATAACCCTCGAACACCGCGATGAACGTGACGGCAACCCCGAACACGACGCTCTTGATCACGCCATTCAGGATGTCGTTGCGCACGTCCACCGCATCCTGCATCTGCGACCAGAACGCGCCCTCGTCGACGCCGATCAGCACGACACCGACGAGATAGCCGCCGAAGATGCCCATTGCCGAGAACAGGACCGCGAGCAGCGGCATCGAAATCACCCCGCCCCAGAAACGCGGCGCGACCACGCGCGCCACGGGGTCGACAGCCATCATCTCCATCGCCGAGAGCTGCTCGGTCGCCTTCATCAGGCCGATTTCCGCCGTGATGGCGCTGCCCGCGCGGCTCGCGAACAAGAGACCTGCGACCACCGGCCCGAGCTCGCGCACCAGCGACAGCGCGACCAGGATGCCGAGCGCCTCCGATGAGCCGTAACGCTGCAGCGTCTCGTAGCCCTGCAGCGCGAGCACCATGCCGACGAACATGCCGCTGACCAGGATGATGATCAGCGACAGCACGCCGGCGAAGTAGATCTCGCGCATCGTCAGGTGAAAGCGCCGGAACGCAGTCCCCGAATGCAGAAGCAGATAGCCGAAGAAGCGGCTGGCGTAGCCCAGCCGCCAGATGCCCGCGGTCACTGCGGCACCCAGCCGCGCGAGCGCGGAGGCGATCTTGTTCATCGCCTAGGCGGCCTGGGCCAGCCCGAGGTCCGCGGCGTAGCCCGCGGCGGGAAAGTGGAACGGCACCGGACCGTCGATCCTGCCGCTTACGAACTGCTCGACAAAGGCAACGCCCGAGCGGCGCACTGCGGCGGGCGTGCCCTGTGCGACGACGCGGCCATCGGCCATGAAATACACGTAGTCCACTAACGGCAGGGTCTCCGCGACGTCGTGCGTGACGATGATGGAGGTCGCGCCGAGCGAATCGTTCAGCTGGCGCACCAAGCGCGCAATCATGCCGAGCGCGATCGGGTCGAGTCCCGTGAACGGCTCGTCGTAGAGGATCAGCTCCGGGTCGAGCGCGATGGCGCGCGCGAGCGCCACGCGCCGCGCCATCCCGCCGGAGAGCTCGCCCGGCATCAGCTCCGCCGCGCCGCGCAGCCCAACCGCCTGGAGCTTCATCAGCACCAGGTCGCGGATCGTCTCTTCGGGCAGGCGGGTATGCTCGCGCATCTGGAACGCCACGTTTTCGTACACCGTCATATCGGTGAACAGCGCGCCGAACTGGAACAGCATGCCCAGCCGGCGGCGCAGGGCATAGAGGCCGTCGCGGTCAAGCGCGCTGGTTTCCTGGCCGAGCACGCGCGCACTCCCTTGTGTAGGCAGCAACGCCGCGGCTATGATCCTGAGCAGCGTCGTCTTTCCGCAGCCTGACTGCCCCATGACCGCCACCACCTTGCCCTGCGGGATGCTCACGCGGATGCGGTGCAGCACTGGCTGGCCGTTGTTGTAGGCGAACGAAAGGTCCTCGATTTCGGCGACGGCAGGATCGGGCAAAGGGGTGGCGAGCGTCGGCAAAACACTGATTTTACTCGACCCGCTGGGCCGACCGCGTTTCCAATATAGTTCGCTTGTGGACAGGGCTGTATCCAGCGCAGCAGTGCGCGTGTCGGGGTTGGTGAAGCGCTTCGGCCAGCGCGAGGCGCTGGGCGGCGTCGACCTCGACGTGGCTGCGGGCGAGGCCTTCGGTCTTCTGGGCGCCAATGGCGCCGGCAAGACCACACTGGTGAAGTGCCTGCTCGATTTCTGCGCCGCTGACGCCGGCAGCACGACCCTATTCGGGCTGCCGAGCCGCGAGCCGCGCGCGCGCGCACGCCTTGCGTATGTGCCGGAACGGTTCCTGCCACCGCACTACCTGCGCGGGCGCGAGTTCCTCGAATTCACCGCGGCGCTGGGCGGCGTTGCCTATGACGAGCCGGCGGCGCGCGCGCTGCTCGATGAGCTCGAGCTGGACGCCGAGGTGCTCGTGCGCCCCGTGCGCGAGCTTTCCAAGGGCACGACGCAGAAGCTCGGGCTCGCCGGGTGTTTTCTGCTGGAGCGCGACCTCTACCTGCTCGATGAGCCGATGAGCGGCCTCGACCCCTCGAGCCGCGTCGCCGTCAAGGCGGTGCTCTCGCGCCTGTCGCGCGAAGGCAGGACGCTGTTCTTCACCTCGCATGTGCTGGCCGATGTCGAGGAGCTTTGCTCCTCGATCGCGGTGCTCGATCGCGGCTCGCTGCGCTTTCGCGGCACGCCGGCGGAGCTTTGCGCGCGCCATGCCGAGACGAGCCTCGAGCGGGCATTCATCCGCTGCATCCATGGCGCATAACATGCTGGACGCCCGTCCCGGCAAGCCGGCGCTGCTGATCGTCGACGACGACGCCTTGATTGCCGATACGCTCGCGTACGCGCTCGGCACCGACTTCGAGGTCTACGCCTGCGAATCGCGCGTGCATGCCATCGAGCTGCTGCGCCAGTTGCCGCAGCCGCCGCAGCTCGCGCTGGTGGACCTGGGACTGCCGCCACGGCCGCATGCGCCGGATGAAGGCTTCCAACTAATCGCCGACCTGCTGGCGCATTCGCGCAGCATGCGCATCTTCGTGCTCTCGGGCCAGAGCGACGCCGCGCACGCGCGCCACGCGCGCGCGCTCGGCGCCGCCGAGTTCATCGCCAAGCCCTGCGACCCCGCGGTGCTGAAGGCGATGCTGACGCGCGCCCTTGAATTTCGCGCCGCTGAAGCCCCTGCGCAACCGGACGAAGCAGAGGGCCTGCTTGGCGCGAGCTCTGCGCTGGAGCGCCTGCGCACCCAGATCACGCAGTCGGCGGATTCGCCGTTCCCGGTCCTGATCGAGGGCGAATCCGGCAGCGGCAAGGACGAGGTGGCGCGCAGCCTGCATCGGCTGTCGCAGCGCGCGGCCAAGCCCTACCTCGCGCTCAACTGCGCGGCGATCGCGCCCACGCTCGTCGAGCCGACGCTGTTCGGCTACGTCAAGGGCGCGTTTACCGGCGCGACCTCCACCAAGGCCGGCTACTTCGAGGATGCCCAGGACGGCACGCTCTTTCTGGACGAGATCGGCGAGCTGCCGCTCGAGATGCAGGCGAAGCTGCTGCGCGTGCTCGAGAACGGCGAGTACCAGCGCGTCGGCGAAACGCAGCGGCGCGTGGCGCGGGCGCGCGTGGTCGCCGCGACCAACCGCGACTTGCGCCAGGAAGTGCGCCAGGGCCGCTTTCGCGCTGACCTTTACCACCGTCTCTCGGTATTGACGCTGGCGGTGCCGGCGCTGCGCGAGATGGACCGCGACCGGCTCGTCCTGCTGGAGCATTTCCGGGCGCTGTACGCGGAGCAGGCCAAGGTTGCGCCGTTTACGCTCGACCCCGCAGCAGAGCGCGCGTGGCTCGCCTACCCGTTCCCGGGAAACGTGCGCGAGTTGCGCAATATCGTCATCCGGCTCACCACCAAGCACGCGGGCAAGCAGCTATCGGTCGCGGAACTGGAGCCTGAGTTCGACCTGGAGACGCAGGCCGACGACGCGCAGGAGCGAGACCTCGTCGCCGAGGCGCAACGCGAGCTGGAACGCGGCGGCTTCAGCCTGGACCAGACGCTCAAGGCCTGGGAGCGAGCCTATGTCGAGGCGGCATTGCGCATGACGCGCGGCAACATGAGCCAGGCGGCGAAACTGCTTGGCGTAAACCGCACCACGCTCTACAGCAGAATCGGTTCGGATGCGGGAGACGTCCAAGGCTTCGGAATTCCGGCAGATGCGTCGTCCGGTCCTCAAGGCGCCGCGCCCCTTGCCACGAAGAGGAAATAGGCGATGGCCCTGTATCTCGAGCACTTTGGCCTGCGTGAGCCGCCGTTCCGCATCACGCCGCATACCGATTTCTTCTTCGACGGCGCCGACCGCGGCACGACGCTGGAGGCACTGCTCTACGCCATCCAGCACGAGGAAGGCATCGTCAAGGTGGTGGGCGAGGTAGGCAGCGGCAAGACGCTGCTGTGCCGCGTGCTCATCGAGCGGCTGCCGCCAAACGTCGAGACGATCTACCTCGCCAATCCGTCATTCACGCGCGACGAGATCCTGTACGCCGTGGCGGAGGAGCTCAAGATCGAGTTCTCGCGCGAGCGCGCGACCATCGCCCTGCGCGCGCTGCAGGACCGCCTGATCGCCTCCTACGCCGAGGGCCGGCGCACCGTCATCCTGATCGACGAGGCCCACGCCATGCCCGAGGAAACGCTCGAGCAGGTGCGTCTGCTCTCCAACCTCGAAACCAGTCGCCACAAGCTGCTGCAGATCGTGCTCTTCGGCCAGCCGGAACTGGAGGAAGTGCTCGCCCTGCCCAACCTGCGCCAGCTGAAGGATCGCATCACGCACAGCTTCCGCATGCGGCCGCTGTCGCACGAGGAGGCCGCCCACTATCTCTCTTTTCGCATGCGCGCGGCCGGCTACAGGGGGCCAGACGTGTTCGCGCCAGGCGCGGTGTCACGGATCGCGCGCGCCTCGGGCGGGTTGACGCGTCGCATCAACATCCTCGCGGACAAGGCGCTGCTCGCCGCATTCAGCGAAGGGGCGCATGCCGTCGCTGCCCGCGAGGCACGTGCAGCCATCGCCGACTCGGAATTTGCGCCGCCGTGGCGGGCGCGCCGGCCTTTTGCCGCCTACGCGGCGGTCGGGGCCGCCGGGCTCGCCTTCGGACTTGCCGCTGCCTGGTACTTCTGGTCCGGTGGCCCTGCCTTTCGGCAGGCAGCCCCGGCTCCGCTCGTTTCGGCGCCAACGCCCACCCTGTCGGCGGCCGCCGCGCAGATCCTTCCTGGCGCGGCCGCACCTGCTACACCCGCAGCGCCCGCGGCCATGCCAGCGCAACCGGCCGCTGCCCCAGCGCCGATTCCGCGCGCTTCACCTACCGCGGGGGTGAGCGCTGTGCCGCCCGTCCAATCGCCAACGCAGGTGCTGCAGCGCGAACAACTCGTGCGCCTGGCAGGCTACGCCGCCGGCCGCAATCCGCTCCTGCTCGCGCGCCTTGAGGCGACGCGGCAGCGCCTTGAGACCGAGCCCGACACGCGTTACAGCCTCGAGCTCTACATCACGGAGAACAGCGACCCGGCGCGCGTGGAGCGCTTCCTGATGCGCGCGCGCGACCTAGTGCCACTGGAAGAAATATTCGTGCTACCGCTGGAGGTTGGAGGACGGTATCGCATCTGGGCCCTGTATGGGATCTATCCCGACCGCACTGCAGCACGCGAGGGGGCCCAGCAACTCCCCCCGAAGTACCAGCAGGCGTTCCGGCCCTACCCACGCAGCTTCGCCGAGCTGCGCCGGGCGCTTTGAACCACGAGTTTGCAAAATCCTGAAAACTCTCCCGTGACAGTCGGTTAGCGGCTTTTCTTAAAGGCCACCCATGCTATGCTAGTCGCCAAGGGAGGCTCTAGGGCGTGAAGACCTGGAAGACCGCGGCTTCAATGGCAGCGCTCGCGACGGTGGTTGCCGCGTGCAGCCAGCCGCCCGCGAAGCAATCGCCGACCCACCTCACCGCCGATTCGGTCACCCCTGTAGCACCAGGCGCCATCCCACCGCCGCTGCAGGTCGTTCCCGCGCTACCCAAGCCGCAGCCGACGGACCGCCCCGAGACCTACAGCGTGGTGGTCAATAACGTGCGCGTGCAGGACCTTCTGTTCGCGCTTGCCCGCGACGCACGCCTGAACGTCGATATCCACCCGGGCATCGCCGGGTCCGTGACATTGAACGCCATCGATCAAACGCTCCCGCAACTGCTCGAGCGCATCTCCAAGCAGGTGGACATGCGTTACGAGCTCGACGGGCCCAATTTGCTAGTGATGCGCGATTCGCCCTTCCTGCGCACTTATAAGGTGGATTTCGTCAGCGCGACACGCAACGTCAAGATGCAATCCCAGTCGTCGACGCAGTTCGGCGGCGCGGCGACAGGCGGCGCGGCGGGGGCGGCTTCATCCAGCACCGGTACCGGATCGACCGCCACCATTGATATTACGTCCAACAATCAGCTCTGGGACACGCTGGTGCAGAACATCAGGGACATCCTGCGCGATACGCCGACCGCTGCGGCACCCGCGCCAGCGCAAGCAGCGGCGGGGCAGCAGCCCATCGGCGCGGCTGCCCAGGATGCCGCCGGCGTCATCGGCAACCGCGAGAGCGGCGTGCTGTTCGTCCGCGCAAGCGCGCGCCAGCACGAGCGTGTCCGGGAATTTCTCGATTCCGTGCTCGCCAACGTCCGGCGCCAGGTGCTGATCGAGGCGACCATCGCCGAGGTGCAGCTCAATAACGAGTACCAGCGGGGCATCGACTGGCAGCGGCTCCGCACCGACGCGACCACGACCGGGCGGCCGGCATTCGGCACGGGCCAGTCCGGCATGGAGTTCAATCAGCTCTCCCAAAATCCTGCGACCCCGGCGGCGGTAAGTACACAAGCCTTCCTCATCGGCGGCGCGATCGTAAGCCAGAACCTCAACATCGCCATCCGGCTGCTTGAATCCTTCGGCGACGTGAAGGTGCTCTCCAGCCCCAAAGTCAGCGTGCTGAACAACCAGACGGCGATGCTGCGCGTCACGCGCGATATTGTGTACTTCTCCGTCACACCTTCGACCGCGCCCATCGTTATCACGGGTGCAGTGGGCACGGGCGGAACATCGTTGGCTCAGCCATCATTCACCACAACGCCGAACGTCGCCGCCGAGGGCTTCATGATGAGCGTCCTGCCGCAGATCAACGCGGCGGACACCATCGTGCTCAACGTCCGGCCGACGATCCGCCGAAAGGTCAAGGATGTGCCAGACCCGAACCCCGCACTCCTGACGCCAAACCTCATCCCGGAGTTCGAGACGCGCGAGATGGACTCGATGCTGCGCATGCAGAGCGGGCAGACCGCCGTGCTCGGCGGCCTGATGCAGGACTCGGTGGAGAACATCGAGGACGGCATTCCGGGCATCAGCCAGATTCCGTTCCTGCGCGACCTGTTCTCACAGCAGCGCAAGGTGAACAAGAAGACCGAGCTGGTGATCTTCCTGCGCGCCACGGTGATCCACGATGCGAGCATCGAAGGCGATTACCAGGGCTTCCGCGAGCTGCTGCCCGGCAACGATTTCCTGCGCAAGCCGAACCCGGCGAACCCGGGCCGCGCCGAATCATCGTCCCAGTCTTCCGCCAAGTGACATGAGTCTTCTGCTCGAAGCGCTCAAGAAAGCCGAGAAGGCCAAGGAAGAGGCCCAGCGACGCGCGAGCGAGGGCGGCAGCGAATTGCAGCTTTCCGACGCGGCGCAGCCGCAAGGGGGCACGGAGGCGCCGGTCAAACCCGTGGTCACGCGAGCAGAACTCCCGGACATCACGGCGCCTCTCGAGATACTCACTGAAGACCTCGGCGCCGGCAGCCCGGCGCCTTCCACGGCGAGCGGGGAATCGCTGGATTTCGCGCCATCGCCCAAGCCCGGTGGCGCCGCGCCGCGCCGCCCGGCTGCTGCCGCCGCTGCCGACCCGCAACCGGCCCAGCGCGCCACCGCGCGCAAAGTATTCGAGGCGAAAGTGCGAGAGCCCAATCCGCGCCTGCCGTTCTTCATCACGATGGGCACGCTGGTCGCGTTTGCAATCGGAACCGCAGTCTATTTCTGGATCCAATTGCGCCCGCCGGCCCCGCTGGTGAACCCCAACCCCGTCAGGCCCCCGGCCGAGGCCCCGGTGAGCACCCCGTCGACTGCGCCGGTGCCGCAGGGGGGGGCCCAGCCTCAGCCGCCCACAGGTACTGATGCGATCCCAGGGCTGCCGAGCCGCACGCCGCCGGCCCCGGCAGAGCCCGCCAAACCCAAGCCAGCGCCACAGGCGGCCGCGCCCACGCAGGCACGCTCCGCAACGCCGGCGATTCCTCGCGATGCGCCGCCTCCCCGGATCAAGCCGTCCGTCCGTACCCAACCTGCCCGAGCGCCTGTGGCGCGTGCGGTTGAGGAGCCGCCGCCACCCGCCGCGAACCGGCCGGCGCCACAAGTGCATCCACGAGTTGCCGCCGGTTACGCTGCTTACCAGGAAGGCCGATTGAAGGCAGCGAGGGAGGATTACCTGGCGGCGCTGCACGATGAGCCGCGCAACCGTGACGCTTTGCTCGGCTTGGCGGCTCTCGACGTGCGCGAGCAACGCTACGAGAGCGCAGACGGCATCTACCGCAAGTTGCTGCAGGTCGATCCGCGCGACCCCTACGCGCACGCCGGGCTGCTCGCCCTGCGTGGCCAAGGCGTGGATCCCGTCACGGCTGAGAGCCGCCTGAAGTCGCTGCTTGCCGCGGAATCCGACTCCGCCGTGCTCAATTTCGCGCTCGGCAACCAGTACGCGCAACAGGCGCGATGGGCCGAGGCGCAACAGGCGTACTTCAAGGCCATGGCGGCAGAGCCGGAGAACCCCGACTACGCCTACAACCTTGCCGTCAGCCTGGAGCACCTGCGGCAGGTGAGCCCGGCGCTCGAGTACTACCGGCGTGCGCTTGCGCTCGCCCAAAGCCGCAGTGCGAGCTTCGACCGCGCCGCCGTGCAGGCGCGTGTGCAGCAGTTGGCACGCTGACACATCCTAAAGCCCGGTTTTTTCGGGCTTTCTGTATCATCCAAACTGGATGAATTCGCCCACCAACCCGCAGGCCAAGCGCCACATCGGGCAGATCCTGATCGACCAGGGCATCCTGACCGAGGACCAGCTGCGCATCGCGCTGCTGGAGCAGACGAAGTCCAAGGCCCCGGTGGGCAAGCTCCTGGTGCAGCTCGGCTTTGTCTCTGAGGCGACGCTGCGCGACGCGCTCTCGGAGAAGCTCGGCCTGCAGTCGGTCGACCTCGCGCACATCATCGTCGACCCGGCTGCGCTCAAGATGCTGCCGCGCGACATGTCGCGGCGCTATCACATGTTCCCCGTGGCGCTCGACCGCCAGTCGAAGAAGTTCATCGTCGCCCTCGCCGATACCAACAACATCGTCGCAGTGGACCAGCTGCGCGCGCACCTGAAGGGCGACTACGAGATCGAGTTGCGCCTTGCCGGCGACTCCGAGATCGAGCGCGCGATCGAGCACTACTACGGCCACGAGTTCTCGATCGACGGCATCCTGCGCGAGATCGAGACCGGCGAGGTCGACTACGCCACCATCACCGAGGGCGACGAGTACTCGCAACCGGTGGTGCGCCTGATCTCGGCGCTGCTCGCCGACGCAGTGGAGCGCGCCGCATCCGACATCCACTTCGAGCCTGAGCAGAACTTCCTGCGCATCCGCTACCGCATTGACGGCGTGCTGCGCCAGATCCGCTCGCTGCACAAGACCTACTGGCCGGCGATGGCGGTGCGGCTCAAGGTGATGTCCAAGATGAACATCGCCGAAACGCGCGCGCCGCAGGACGGGCGTATCTCGGCCACCATGTCCGGCCGCGTG
>Ga0326726_10002035_pt1 | contig 18754 bp, 12 predicted proteins | sample MHFenrmetagenome_2_FD_207603 | JGI IMG/M metagenome (GOLD analysis project Ga0326726, IMG submission 207603) | Lab enriched peat soil microbial communities from Michigan Hollow, Ithaca, NY, United States - MHF15MN | ecosystem: Environmental > Terrestrial > Soil > Wetlands > Peat | place: USA... | reverse complement strand
GGCTGCCTCCGGTGAGGGCGAGCGCCTCCTGGATATACTTCTTGGTGATCTCGTCGAGATGGCGGGTCAGGTTGAATCCCGGGGCGAAGAGCTCCTGCGTCTCGAGCTTCTTTTTCTGCGGGGAGACGATCTCCGGGGGCAGGCAATTGACCGTAACCGTCTCGCGGTCCTCGATGGCGACGATCCGCTCGATGACGTTCTCGAGCTCTCGGATGTTGCCTGGCCAAGCATACCCCTCGAGCAGGCCGACGACCTCGGGGGTGAACCGCTTGGATTTCTTGCCCATCTTGTCGCAGTATTTTTGGAGGAAGTGGGCGATGAGAAGGGGGATGTCCTCGACCCTTCTGCGGAGAGGCGGCATGTCGATGGAGATGACGTTCAGGCGATAAAAGAGTTCCTCGCGGAATTTCCCTTCCGCGATCCTCTTCTTCAGCTCCAGGTTCGTCGCGGCGATGATGCGGACATCCACCGGGATCTCGTCGGCCCCGCCGACCCGGCGGACTTTCCTTTCCTGGAGGGCGCGGAGGAGCTTGACCTGGGTCCAGGGCGACATCTCCCCGACCTCGTCGAGGAACAGGGTCCCGCGCTGGGCCAGCTCGAACATGCCCTTCTTGTCGGAGACGGCCCCGGTGAACGAGCCGCGGACGTGACCGAAGAGCTCGCTTTCGAGGAGGTTCTCGGGAAGGGCGGCGCAGTTGATGGAGACGAAGGAATGGTCACGGCGCGCCCCCTGGAGGTGGACGGCCCGGGCGGCCATCTCTTTGCCCGTCCCGCTTTCCCCCGTGATCAGGACCGTCGAGTCCGTCGAGGCCACCTTCTCGATGAGGATGTAGATCTCCTGCATCGGCCGGCTCTTGCCGATCATGTGCTCGAAGCCGTAGCGGTCCTTGAGGTCCCTCTTCAGGAGAAGGTTCTCCTGCCTCAGCCGCTTGGCGGCCAGGCCCCGGCCGACGATGATCTTCAGCTCCTCGACGTCGAAGGGCTTGACGACGTAGTCCAGGGCCCCGGCCTTGAGCGCCTCGACGGCCTGGGCGATGCTGCCGTAAGCCGTGATGAGGATGACTGGCAGGTCGGGCAGGTTCTCCCGGGCATAGCGGAGAATGTCCATTCCGTCGGCGCCGGGCATCTTGATGTCGGTGACGACGAGGTCGACGGCTTCCTTGGCCAGGATCTCGAAGCCTCCGGCGGCCGACAGGGAGGACTTGACCGCGTAGCCTTCCTTCTTGAAGACGACGGTGAGCAGGTCGAGGAGGCTCTTTTCGTCGTCGATGATCAGGATCGTTTCCATGGTTCGAACCTCACGCCCCCGCGGCCTTGCGATGAGGCAGCGTGATCAGGATCTCCGTCCCTTTGTGGAGCTCCGAGCGAACGTCGATCCGGCCGTCGTAATCGTCGATGATCTTGCGGACGATCGACAGCCCCAGCCCCCGGCCGTCCTGGAAGCCCGAGTAGAACGGTTCGAAGAGGTTCGCCTTGTCCTCTTCGGTCATTCCCCGGCCCGTGTCGGCTACCACGATGCGGACGTCCTTCTTCCGCGGCTCGAGGAAGTCCAGCCGCAGCCGGCCTCCGTCGGGCATGGCCTTGACGGCGTTCTTGATGAGGTTCCAGAAGACCTGTTTGAACTGTCCGGCGTTGCCGAAGTAGGGGATGTCCGAGGTCCGGAAGTTCCCCATGAGCTCGACCTTGCCGTTGAGCTCGCCTCCGCCCTGGAGGATCTTGACCGTTTCGTCCAGGATGTCACGCAGGTTGATGGGGGAAAAGACCTGTTTCGAGGGCAGGGCGAAATCCAGGAACTGCTCGAGGCTGTGGGAGACGCGCTCCGATTCCTTGAGGACGATGGTCATGAGCTCCTTCTGTTCGGCACTCAGCGCGAGCTCCTTTTTCAGCACCTGGACCGAGCCGGAGATGGCGGCCAGGGGATTGCGGATCTCGTGGGCCAGGCTGGCCGAAACCCGGCCGGCCTCGGCGAGGCGCTCCCGGACGAGGAGCTCCCTCTCGGCGGCCCTGAGCGCTTCACGCGTCCGGCGGAGGCTCTCGGTCAGCTTGCTCATCAGGGCGGCGATGACGAAGAACACGCCCCAGGCGATGAAGATCGTGACCAGCATCGATCCCAGGGGCGTCTTGACGGCGTGCTCGGGCCGAAAGACGGGGATAAAGCCCATATAGATGCCGTCGGCGAGGACGCCGAAGAGGATGGCCGACAGCGCCGCGGCCAGGAAGCCGGCCCGGCCGGAGATGACCAGGCTCGCGGCGATGATCGGGAACAGGTACAGGAAGTACATCGAGGAAGCGAGGCCCCCGGAGATGTAGACAAAAGCGGTGATGAGCAGAAGATCGAAAACGACCTGGACATAGGCTTGGGCGACGAGCCTCCGCCCCCCGGCGTAGAGGGCGAAGAAAACGGCCGAGAAGACGTAGGCGCCGATAACGAGATAGTAGAAGGGCAGGTTGAGCTCGGAGTCGGGCGAAGAGAGCTGGATGATCAGGGCTGACACGAGAAGGGAGGTCAGGACGACGAGCCGGTAAACGTTGTAGAGGAGGACGCTCTTCCGTTCCACGGTCCGTTCCGTTCTGACGCGCTGGGGCTTCATAGGCACTGACCCTTCAGGGTCTCGCTTCCCTATCGGCTCCTAGAACGCCTTCATCAAACTGAAGATCGGCAGGTACATCGAAATGACGAGGCCGCCGACGAGGCCGCCGACGAAGATGAGCAGGATGGGCTCGAGGACGGACAGGAGGGAGGCCACGGAGTTGTCGACCTCCTCATCGTAGAACGCGGCCAACTTGCTCAGCATCTCGTCCAGGGTGCCCGTGGCCTCGCCGACGTTGATCATCTGGAGCATCATCGTCGGGAACTTCCCCGACTGCTTAAAGGATTCGGACATCGTCTTGCCCTCGGAGACGAGCTTGCGAGCGTCGGTGATCTCCTTCTCGATGATAACGTTGCCCGCGGTCGTCGAGGTGATCTTCAGGGCCTCGAGCATGGGCACGCCGCCGGAGATGAGGGTCGCCAGCGTCCGGGTCACCCGGGTCATGGCGACCTTGTAGAGGAGCTTGCCGAAAAGGGGCAGCTTTAGGATGAGGCGGTCGGTCGACCAGCGGCCGGGGGTCGTGCTCCGATAATAGCGGAAGGCGAGCACGAAGGCGATGATGCCGCCGATGACAACGAGGATGTACTTCTGGACGAAGTCGCTCAGGGAGACGATCATGGCCGTCAGCCAGGGCAGCTCGGCGCCGAGGTCGCGGAAGATGTTCGCAAAGACCGGAATGACCTTCCAGAGGAGGAAGATGGCTACCGTGATGGCGAAGATGACGATGGCCACCGGGTAGATCATGGCCTGCTTGACCTTGGCCCTCAGGCGGACGTTCTTCTCGATGAACTCCGACAGGCGCCGGAGCATGATGTCGAGCGAGCCCGACTGTTCGCCCGAGGCGATGAGGTTGCAGTAGAGGTCGTCGAAAGCCTTGGGGTGTTTTCTCTTCGCCTGGTTCAGGGTCGAGCCCGCCTCGACGTCCTCCTTGACGGTCTTGATGACGTTCTTGAAGTAGGTGTTCTTCTGCTGTTCTTCGAGGATGCCCAGGCTTTGGATCAGGGGCAGCTCGGCGTCGATGAGGACCGACAGCTGGCGGCTGTAGACGGCCAGGTCCTTGAGTTTGACCTTCTCCCGTTTGAGGAAGGGGATCTTGAACCCTCCCCCGGCCGCGGCGATCGTGAGGACCGTGATCTGGTCCTTCTGGAGCAGACGGCCCACCTCTTCTTTGGAGGCGGCAACGCGCTCGCCCCCGACGGTGTCTCCGTAGCGGTTTTTACCTTTCCAAATGAAAGTCGGCATCGTTCACCTCGCTCGTCGGGGACGGCCCCTATTTTCTGGATGACCCCGATGGACCCCCGGGGCCCATCTTGACGCCCTCGCGCCGTTGGATGATATCCGTCAGCTCTTCCGGGAATGAGCTCATGGACATGACCATGTCCAGGCTGACCAGCTTGCGGAAATACAGGCTGGCCAGGGACTGGTTGAAGGTCTGCATTCCGAACTTCTCCTGGCCCATCTGCATGGACGAGTAGATCTGATGGATCTTGTTCTCGCGGATGAGGTTGCGGATGGCCGGATTGGGGATGAGGATCTCCATGGCCAGGACCCGGCCCTTACCGTCGATGCGCGGCAGGAGCGCCTGGGTCATGACGGCCTCGAGCGACATCGACAGCGTGATCCGGACCTGGGCCTGGTACTGGCTGGGGAAGATGTCGATGATGCGGCTGATCGACTCGACGGCCGAATTCGTATGCAGGGTGGAGAAGGTCAGGTGGCCCGTCTCCGCGACCCGCATGCAGGCTTCGACCGTTTCGAAGTCGCGCATCTCGCCGACGAGAACGACGTCCGGGTCCTCGCGCAGGACCGAGCGCAGGGCGTTGCCGTAGGATTGCGTGTCGGCGTAGAGCTCACGCTGGTTAATGATGGATTTGCGCGGCGTCAGATAGTACTCGATGGGATCCTCGATCGTGACGATGTGGACCGCGCGCTCGGAGTTGATGTGCTCGATCATGCAGGCCAGGGTCGTCGACTTGCCGCAGCCGGTCGGCCCGGTGACGAGGACGAGGCCCCGCGGCAGGTAGCAGAGCTGCTGGATGCGCTGGGGGATGCCCAATTGGGCGAAGCTCCACATCGACGGCAGGAAGCGCCGGAAGGCCCCGGCCACGGCGCCCTTCTGCATGAAGACGTTGGCCCGGAAGCGGCCGAGCTCCTTGACGCCGAAGGAGAAGTCGAGCTCCAGCTTCTCTTCGAAGAGCCGCTTCTGCTTGTCGGTCATGATGCTGTAGATGACCTCTTTCGTCTCGGCCGGGGTCAGGGACGGATGTTCCAGGTCCTTGAGGAGGCCGTGGACACGGATGCGCGGCGGGATGTAGGTCGTGATGTGCAGGTCGCTCGCGTCGGCCTCGACGCAGGCTTTCAGCATCTCGAATATCGGCTTGGCCATGGGAACCTCCGTTCCTCTTCGCGCCCGGTCATTCGTCCCGGACGGTCTCGCGCAGGACTTCTTCGACCGAGGTGACGCCGTTCTTGATCTTTGCGAGGCCGCTGCGCCGCAGCGTCAGCATGCCTTTTTCGATAGCTTTCCTCTTGATCTCCCGGGACTGAGCCCGGGTCAGGATCATCGTCCGGATGTCGTCGTCGATCTTCATGACCTCGAACAGGGCCGTCCGGCCCTTATAGCCGGTCTTGTTGCAGGCGTCGCAGCCGCCGGGCTTCATGACCTGGAGGCCCTTGAGCTCGCTCTTTTGGTAGCCCATCTCGATCAGGGCAGCCTCGGGCAGGATATGGGGCTGGGCGCATTTCTTGCAGAGCCGCCGGACGAGCCGTTGGGCCACGACCAGGATGAGCGAATCGGCGATGAGGAAGGGCTCGACGTTCATGTTGACCATGCGGGTGATGGAGCTCGCGGCGTCGTTCGTGTGGATGGTGGAGAACACGAGGTGACCGGTCAGGGCGGCCTTGATGGCGATGTCGACGGTCTCTTGGTCGCGCATCTCGCCGACGAGCATGATATCGGGGTCCTGGCGGAGGAAGCTCCGCAGGCACGAGGCGAAAGTCAGGCCGATCTCTTCCTTGATCTGGACCTGGTTGATGTTCGGGACGTTGAATTCGACCGGGTCCTCGGCGGTCAAGATGTTCATGTCCGGCGAGTTGATCGTCGAGATGGCCGAATAGAGTGTGTTCGTCTTGCCGCTCCCGGTCGGCCCGGTGACGAGCACGATGCCCCAGGGCTTATGGATGGCGTCATCGAAGACGGCCAGGGACTCCTCCTCGAAGCCGAGCTGGGTCAGGTCGAGCTTGAGCATCTCTTTGTCGAGGATACGGGCGACGACCTTCTCCCCCCAGAGCGTCGGCAGGGAGGAGACGCGCATGTCGACCTCTTTCTTCTTGCCGTTGTCGAGGCGCAGGCGCATCTTGATGCGGCCGTCCTGGGGCAGGCGCTTCTCGGCGATGTCCATGTTCGACAGGATCTTGACGCGCGAGATGACCGGGCTGCGGTACTTCAGGGGGAGGTTGACGATCTCGTAAAGGTCGCCGTCCATGCGGTAGCGGACGCGGAAGCTCGTCTCATAGGGCTCGAAGTGGACGTCGCTCGCGCCCCGCTTGATGGCGTCGATGAAGGTCTGGTTGACGAGCTTGATGATCGGCGCCTCGTCGCCATCAGACTCCGTTTCCGTCAGGACCTCGGAGCCCTCGTCGTCTTCGATGATGTTGACGCGGCCGTCGTCGGCCAGGGCGATGTCTTCGATGATCTTCTTGACCCGGATGGAGTCGGCCGTACCATAGTACTTGTTGATGGCGTTGACGACGCCCGTCTCGGAGGCGATGACGGGCTGGATCGACAGGCCCGTCCGGAAGCGGACGTCCTCGATGATCTCGAGGTCGGTCGGGTCAACCATGGCCAGGGTCAGGAAGTTCCTGATCCGGTGGATCGGCATGATCATGTATTTTTTGGCCACGTCGACCGGAATGAGGGTGATAACCTCGGCGTAGACGTCGAACTGATCGAGGTCGATATAGGGGTAGCCGAGCTGACGGCTGAGGGCCTGGGCGATGTCCTCCTCGGTCAGGTAACCGAGCTGGACGAGCGACGTGCCGACCGGAAGGCTGTTCTTCTTTTGGAATTCGAGGGCGGACTTCAGCTGGTCAGCGGAGAGGATCTTTTCCCTAAGAAGCAGCTCGCCCAGGTTGGATGCCATTTTTTATTCCGTCATCTTATTATCTTGGACAATTCCTGTCAATTCTGCGACGGCTCTTCGCCCATCTCCCTAATGACGGCTGGCCGGCCGTATCTTTTCTCATTCGAAGAACTTTCACTATTCCCAAGGCATCGCTCCGATAGGGCCTATTCTCCTCCAACGACAAATAGCGTCAATCACCCTGGGTGAGCATTGCTTGGGTGAAATTACCAAAAATTGTCTCATCGCAAGGGGTGATAAGCGGATTTCGAGGGGAGCCCCCCTCCAGAGGTCATTTCCACGACGCCTCGTTCATGCATGGTGTCGCCCCAACCGACGACGCAGCCGGTCGTGGCCTCTTTCCCGACGATCCCGGCGATGATCTCCTCGGCTGCAAAATAGTGCGCAGAAACGAGCACGGTCAGTCAGCACGGCGCAATCGGATGGGGGGAAGTTGCGTGCTCATCCGATGCCGACGCTGATATGCCCCCCTGGACTAAAGGCCCAAATTGACAGGTCTGTTCGCCCTGGCAATAATATGGCCATTCATGGATATCTGGGGCCTGGAAACGGGGCGGCGCGTCTATGGCCGGTTCAACGCTTTGCAGGAGAGATGATATGAGAAATCGAATGCTGACCCTCCTCATCTGCCTCGGGATCGGCCTATTCTTGGCAGGCTCCGCCGTCCCCGCAGGTCGAGCCGACTTTCGTTGGCCCGAGGGGAAGCGGGCCGCCCTCACCCTGACATTCGACGACGCCCGCTTGAGCCAAGTCGACGTCGGCCTTCCCATCCTCGACACGTACGGGATCAACGCGACCTTCTACGTCAATCCTGACGGCGTCAAGGAACGCCTCGACGGCTGGAAGCGGGCGGTCAAGAACGGTCACGAGATCGGAAATCACACGGTCACCCATCCATGCACAGGGAACTATAGTTTTTCGAAAGACAACGCGCTCGAGAACATGACGCTCGCGGACATCAAGCGGGAGATCGTCGAAGCCAATCGGATCCTCGGGGAGCTTCTCGGCGTCAAACCCGCGAGCTTCGCTTATCCCTGCTGTCAGATGTTCGTGGGGCGCGGCCGGAACGTGAAAACATACGTCCCGATGGTGGCCAAAATGTTCCTCGCCGCTCGGATGGGCGGCGACGATGCGGGCAACGATCCCCTCGTCTGCGACCTCAGCCAGCTCATGGCGGGCGGGAGCGACGACGCGACCTTCGAGAAGGTCAAGCCCCTCATCGACCAGGCCGCCGCGGAGGGCCGCTGACTCATTCTCTGCGGTCACGAGGTCGGCGAGCCCGGTTTTCAGGTCACGTCTGCCGCGACCCTTGACGCCGTTTGCCGCTATGCCGCCGACCCGGCCAACGGCCTGTGGATCGATACCGTCGGCCGCATCGGCAGATATGTGAACGACCATCGGAAATTATAGGGATGCGACGGCCATGAAAAGAGTCCAAGCGACGATCATCCCTCTCGCGCTTCTCTTTACGGCCGGACTGATCGCGGGCTGCGGCAAGAGCCGGCCAGCGTCGCGACCCCTCTATCTCGATTCCTCCCAGCCCATCGAAAAACGGGCCGCGGACCTTCTCGGCCGGATGACTCTCGGGGAGAAGATCGGGCAGATGAACATGCCCTGCGTCTACGAATCGGGCCTCGGCGAGAGCGTCGCCGAGAAGATGGCGGCGGTCCGGAAGTTCGCCGAGGGAACGTACGTCAATGGCATAGGACCCGGCGGCGGCTTCTTCACCCTGCCCAACACGATCCTCCACGCAGGACCCCTCCAACAGGCCCGTTTTATGAACGAGCTCCAAGAGATCGCCCGGAAAAGGACCCGTCTGGGCATCCCGCTGGTCTTGACCGAAGAGGGCACCCACGGCCTGATGTGCTCGGGCGCCACGATCTTCCCGGAGGGACCGGCCTTGGGCAGCGCATGGGACCCGGACCTTATCAAGAGGATCTACGCGGCGACGGCCGAAGAGGCCCGGGCGATCGGCATCCATCAGATCTTTACCCTGGTCGTGGAACCCATCCGCGACCCCCGGCTGGGCCGGAACGAAGAGGCTTACAGCGAGGATCCTTATCTCTGCTCACGCTATGCGGAGTCGATCGTCGAGGCGATCCAGGGCGACGATGTCGCTTCGGCCGACAAGTGCGTCGCCGGTCTCTGCCATTATCCGGGCCAAAGCCAGCCGACGAGCGGGCTGGAGCGAGGGGCCATGGAGATATCCGAACGGATCCTGCGCGAGACGTTTCTCCCGCCCTGGGAAGCCGGCATCAAGAAGGCAGGGGCCCTGGGCGTGATGGCGACCTATCCGGCCATCGATGGGATCCCCGTGCATGCTTCGGAGAAGATCCTGACCCGGATCCTCCGCGATGAGCTCGGATTTGAGGGACTCGTGCTGTCCGAAGGCGGCGGTATCGGGACGCTCGTTTATGAAGGGCTGGCGGTTGACCAAAAAGAGGCCGGCCGGCTGGCCCTCCGGGCCGGCGTCGACGTGGGCATATCCTACGAGTCCGGTTACATGGGCGACATGGTCGAATCGGTCCGCGAAGGAAGTGTCGACGAGGGCCTCGTCGACAGGGCGGTCAAGCGGATCCTCCTTCAGAAGATGAAGCTCGGACTTTTCGACAACGTCCTCGTCGATCCGGCCCGAGCGGAAAAAGTGGTCCACAGCCCCGAACACCAGGAGCTGGCTATCGAGGCCGCCCGGGCCGGGATCGTTCTCCTGAAGAATGAGAAAGGACTCCTGCCGCTCCGCAAAGATCTCGGCTCCATCGCGGTCATCGGGCCTAACGCCGACGACAGGCTCAACCAGCTTGGCGATTATGTCGCCTCCCACGTAACCCAGGACATCACGACGGTCCTCGATGGCATCCGAGAAGCGGTTTCGCCGGGAACGCGGGTCGTCTACGTCAAGGGCTGCAACGTCACCGGAACGGCCCTCGACGAGATCGACAAGGCCCGAAAGGCGGCGGCCGAGGCCGACGCGGCGGTTATCGTTGTCGGCGAGAACGAATGGCAGAAGGCCGATCAGCAGGGAACGTCAGGCGAGGGCTACGACTCCGCGACTCTCGAGCTCACCGGTCTTCAGGGAAGGCTCGTCGACGCGGTCGTCGGGACGGGCACCCCGACCGTCGCGGTCCTGATCAACGGCCGCCCGCTGGCCATCCGCGACGTCGCCGCGCGCGTGCCGGCCATCCTGGAAGCCTGGGTCTGCGGGGAGAAGGGCGGTCAGGCCGTGGCCGAGGTCCTTTTCGGGGACCACAATCCCGGCGGCAAGCTTCCGGTCACCGTTCCCCGTCACGCCGGCCAGCTCCCTGTCTACTACAACGCCAAGAGATCGAAGGCCTATTGGATCGAACAAGGTTGGGGCAAGCCGTACGCCGACATGGACCCTACTCCCCTCTTCCCCTTCGGGCACGGCTTGAGCTATACGACCTTCGAATACAGTGGATTGAAGATCGGCGGGCCCACGATCCGGCCCACGGACCCGATCACGATCAGCGCCGACATCAGGAACTCCGGGCCCAGGACCGGCGAGGAGGTCGTCCAGCTCTACGTACAGGACCTCATCGCTACCGTGGCCATGCCGGTCAAGTCGCTCAGAGGATTCGCCAAGGTTCGGCTCAAACCAGGCGAGTTGGCGACCGTCACCTTCACGCTGACTCCGGACGATTTGGGCCTTTTCGATAAGGATCTTGCTCGCGTCGTCGAGCCCGGCGAATTCCGGGTGATGATCGGCGGCTCCTCGGAGGATATCCGCCTCAAGGGCGCATTCACGGTCACGAAATGAACCTGACGGCTCTCGAGATCGGGACCTTTGTCGCCTATCTCGTCGCCGTCGTTCTCATCGGATTCGTATCCGGCAGGAAGGGAAAGGCGAGTACAACGGATTTCTTTCTGGCCGGCCGCGGCCTGCCCTGGTACGTCATCGGGTTCTCGCTCATCGCCGCCAGCATCAGCTCGGAACAGTTCATCGGCGAGGTCGGCTGGGGCTACAAGTACGGCCTGGCCGTGGCCAACTGGGAATGGCTGGTCTGGCCGGCCCAGGCCATGCTGCTCCTCTTCTTCCTGCCCATCTATCTGAGAAACCGGATCTTCACCGTCCCCGAATATCTGACGAAGCGGTTCGGCCGGGCCGTCGGTTCCGCCTTCTCGATCCTCTGCATGATCCAGTATCTCGTGATCAACCTGCCCCTCGTCCTCTATTCCGGCGGCTTCCTGATCAACCGGATCTTCGGGATGGATCTCGGCGTTGCCGTTTGGCTGCTCGTCGTCATGACGGGATCGTACACGATCTTCGGCGGGCTCCGCTCGGCCGCTTGGGTCGATCTTTTCAACGGCGCCCTCCTCGTCGGCGGAGGCCTGCTCGTCTTTTTCCTCGGGCTCAAGGCCGTCCCGGGAGGCCTCGCGGCAGTGCTGGGGACGGGTGAGCGGGCCCACCTGATCCTGCCGGCCTCCCATCCCGATCTGCCGTGGACGGGCATCCTGGCCGTGGCTATCGTCTCGAGCGGCTACTATTATTCGACGAACCAGTATATCACCCAGCGCTGCCTCGCGGCCAAGTCGTTCTGGCACGGCAAGATGGGCATCGTTCTGGCCGCCGCGCTGGCCCTCCCCCTGGGCCTCGGAGTGGCCTGGCCGGGGATGATCGCGCGGGCCCTCGAGCCCAACCTGCCGCATCCCGACGGGGCCTATCCGTTCCTCATCGGCCGGGTCGTTCCGATCGGATTAAGGGGCGTCGTGTTCGCGGTCCTCTTCGGAGCCATTATCTCCACGGTGGACTCGCTCATCAACTCGACGTCATCGCTTCTCACGCTGGACATTTATAAGGGCCTCGTCCGGAAGGACGCGAGCGACGAACGCCTGGTCAGGTTCGCACGCTGGACGGGAAGTCTTTTCCTCGTCTTCGGGGCCCTCTGGTCGCCCATGGTCGGTCGATTCGGCTCGATTTTCTCTTATGCCCAGGATTCCTGGGCCTTGATGCTGGCGCCGATCATGGCCGTGTTCGTCCTGGCCATCTTCTGGAAGCGGATGACACGGGCGGCGGCCGTCGCGGTGCTGTCTCTGGCCGTCCCCATGCTCGCGCTTGTCTACATGAGGCGTTTTTATGGCATCCTGGCCGGGTTCAATATCTTCAACCTGTCGGGAATCGTCTTCGTCTTTTCCCTTATCTTGATCGTCGTCATCAGTCTGTCGACTTCGGCCCCGGAGACGGAGGACCTTCGGTCAACGCTCTGGCATCCGCAGCTCGTTCGCCTTCCGGATGAGGAAACGCGCGGCGGCTATCCATGGTGGAAGCGGATCAGCTTTTGGTTCTTGCTCGTCGTGGCCGTCTTCGTCGTGATCTACGCCGTTCTCTGGTAATTCGGAATCGCAAAGGAGGACCCATGCCTGGACCGGGAAGCCAATGGATCGGTCGGGAAGAGATCGCGGAAGTCCTGGACGTCCTGGAATCCGGATCGGTTTTCCGCTATGGTGACCTCGACGATCCGAAATTCAAACACAAGGTCTACACCTTTGAGCGGGAATTCGCCGCGGGCTGTGGCGTCCGGCATGCCCTGGCCGTGAGTTCGGGTTCAGGCGCCCTGATCTGCGCCCTGAAAGCCCTCGGCGTCGGACCCGGGGACGAAGTCGTCGTGCCGGCTTACACCTTCATCGCCAGCTTCAGCTCGATCATCTTCGCGGGCGGCGTGCCGGTCCTCACCGAGATCGACGAGAGCCTCAACATCGACCCGGCCGACATCGAACCGCGACTGACAAAAAGAACGAAGGCCATCATGCCCGTGCACATGCTGGGGAACGCCTGCGACATGGACGCCATCATGGCCGTGGCCGCTAAGCACGGCTTGCCGGTCATCGAGGACGCCTGCCAGGCCAACGGCGGCTCCTACAAAGGGCGGCGGCTTGGTTCGATCGGCCGGATGGGTACGTTCTCGCTGAACGTCTTTAAAACCATCACGGCAGGCGACGGAGGCATCGTCGTCACAGATGACGAGGCTCTCTACAAGCATGCCTTCGGGCTCCATGACCAGGGACACTCTCCTCTCCGGTCGGGAGTCGAGGTCGGCCAGCGGAGTGTCCTCGGCATGAACTTCCGGATGAACGAGCTCACGGGGGCGATCGCGTTAGCACAATTGAGGAAGCTGCCGCGGATCATCGCCACCCTGCGGGATAAGAAAAGGCGATTTAAAGAGATGCTCGCCGGGACGCCGGGCGTAAGCTTCAGAAAGCTGAATGACCTGGAAGGCGACTGTGCGACGCTCCTGACCGTACTTTTCCGGACCGCGGCGGAGGCCTCCCGGGTCAGCCGGAGGTTAGGCACGACGACCGTGGACCACAGCGGCTGGCATGTCTACGCGAACATGGAGCACCTCAACCGCTACCTCGCTGAGATGGGGCTGCCCCACGACCGCGGTGCTTATCCGCGGACCGACGATATCTTGAGCCGGGCGATCAATCTCAGCGTGGGGGTCGTCGATGCCGGTCTGGGCGCGGGCTTCGGGATCCACATCGACTCGACGGACGAGGATACGGCAAAAGCCGCAACCGCGTTCCAGGAGGCCTGTCGTTAGGGTGCAGGTCGGGTAAACCGCGGACCGACGATATCAGTCGGCGAGACCAAGCTTCGCGAGGAGCGCTTGATAGCGGGGATCGGATCGGTACCGGTCGTCGGCCGGCACGACCTTGGCAAAAAGAATCATGCTAACGCGGACATCGTCCGCCTTCTCTGCCCATTCCATGCTCTTGGCGACGTCCCCCAGCTCCAGGTAGAAGAAGGAAACGAGGGCCGGCATGACAGTCCCGAAAGCCCTTTCGCTCTTCGCCATGAATAACGCTACTCCCGCCCGGTCCAACTAAACAGTTAGGATCTTCTCCCCGATAGAGTCCTGTCGATCCGCGCAGGAATCGGGGCATTTCCTCTCGATGGCCTCCGCGTCGTTCGCCTCGTCGAGATACTCGGGGACAAAATCGGGCGCAATGCAGGGGCTCACCTTCCGGCGCGCGATGCGGTGGATGTTGAGGAGGTTTCGGGCCGATATATTGTCCGTTGTGTTATTCTTCCCGCTCGTGCCGCAGGCCAGCATCAGAGACGGGCGCAGGCGATTGTAAGTCCCGCCGAGCGCCCCTTGAGACGCGGGCGTGTTGACCAGGATTCTCCCCGCGTTCATGGTCGACGCGAAGTGACGGATCCTCTCCTCGTTGTTGGAAAAGATGCTCGCCGTATGCCCCAGCCCGCCGAGCCTGTTGATTTGCCGGCACAAGTCGATGGCGCTCTCGAAGTCGTCGGCCACATAGAATGCCAGGATCGGGGCGAGGATTTCCATGGAGAGCGGCGTGTCGGGGCCGACGTCGTCGAGGGGCGCGATGAGGACGCTGGTCTCGTCAGGGACTTCGATGCCGGCCATCCGGGCGATCTTGGCCGCGGGCTGCCCGATGACCTCCACCCGCATGACCTTATGGTCCTTGTCGAACGCCACGGACCCAAGCTTTCGGGTCTCCTCTTTGTTGAGGATATGGGCTCTTCGTTTTCTGAATTCGAGGAGGATCTCGTCGGCATTGGAGCGGTTGGCCACGACCGCCTGTTCGCTGGCGCATACGGTTCCATAATCAAAGGTTTTAGAGAGGACGATCTGCTCCGCGGCAAAGGGCACGTCGGCGGACGCGCCGATATAGACGGGCACGTTTCCGGGGCCGATGCCGATCGAGGGATTCCCGCTTCGCGCGGCGGCCTTGACGAGCGAGACCGACCCCGTCGCCAGGATCATGGCGGTTTGCTTGTGGGCCATCAGCTCGAGGGCCTCCTCCTTCGTCGACCGCTTGATCCATTGGATACAATGCTCCGGGGCCCCCGCTTCGAGGGCCGCTTGGGCGCAAATGCGGGCCGCCTCGACCGAGCACCTGGCGGCCGCACCGTGGGGACGGATGATAATGGGATTCCGGGATTTCATGGAAATCAGGATCTTGAAGAGGACCGTCGATGTCGGGTTCGTGATGGGCGTTATCGCGAATATCGGACCGAGCGGCGCGGCGACCTCGACGACCTCTTGGCTCTTGTCCTCGGCGATGACGCCGACGGTCCTGAGGTTCTTGATATCCCGAAAGACGTAGCGCGTGGCGATGACGTTCTTGATGACCTTGTCTTCCCAACGGCCCAGCTGGGTCTCTGCCCAGGCCTCCTTGGCCAGCCGGATCCGGTTGTTGAAGCCCGCCCTATAGACGGCGGCGACGATGCGGTCTGTTTGCTCTTGGGTCAGGCGGCGGAAGGCGTTCGCGGCAACGGCCGCCTGGGCCATCACGCGGTCGATATCCAGGCCGGGGGTCCGGAAGCCGTCTTCGGCATCAACCCTTTCCGGGGCCTGGCTGGATTCCATCTATCTCCATTCCGATAGAAATAATATACAATGCTAACAAAAGGAGCTGGGCCTGTCAACGCCGAGGCCGACGACGGATGGCAACCTCGTCTGGCACCTCGCCTCGAATCCTGATATATTACTGTCCCGATAGGAAATTGAATGCGGAAAGTCTCGCGGGCGGTCTACGGCCGCATCGACAACGCCGTCTACAGCGTCCAGAGCGACCAGTGGTGGCAGCCGGAATCTCCGTGGTATCAGATGATCGTCACCTTCGATCCCGCCCGGGTCGGCTACGCAAAAAGGATACTGCTCGACCGGCTAAAGATCACCCCGAAGGGCATCGCCGCTCTAGAAGTCGGCTGCGGCGGGGGGTTCATGACCGAGGAGATCGCCCGGATGGGCTTTGACACAACCGGCGTCGACCCCTCCGAGCAGTCCGTCCTCGTCGCCGCCGAACATGCGCGGGGCAGCGGGCTGAATATCCGTTACCTGACGGGCGCGGGCGAGTCGCTTTCATTCGAGGACCGGTCCTTCGGCGTCGTTTTCTGCTGTGACGTTCTGGAGCACGTCCGCGACCTGCCAAAAGTCGTGTCCGAGATCTCTCGGGTCCTCAAGCCCGGCGGGGTGTTTTATTACAACACCCTCAACCGCACCTGGGCGAGCCTCCTCGGCGCGATCAAGGTCAGCCAGGTCTGGAAGCGGTGGGCCTTCATGCCCCCGAACCTCCACGTCTGGAGGATGTTCATCAAGCCCCGGGAAATGAAGTCGCTCCTCCGGCAAAACGGCCTGGAATGGAAAGAGAACAGGGGCATGATGCCCGACGTCCCCATCCCCCAGCTCCTCCGGCACCTGCGCAAAAGGGCCCGGGGGGAATGGACCTACAGCGAGCTCGCCGGCAGGGTCCGGATGATCGAAAGCCGCGTTACGGCGGTCATGTACATGGGTTATGCCGTGAAATCATATCCGCCCGGCGCCAGCGTCGGTCCGACGGAGCGGGGAGGAACCGATGGATGACGTCCTGAAGATCGCCAAGAACTGCAGACACTATGCGATGTGCAAGGTCGATTTTCTCGGCACGGGCGTGTGCGCCTCGGGGCTCGAAAGACACTACGTGAGCTTCTATCCCGAAGGCCGGATGGACCTCTACGCGGCCATCGCCGAGAAGACCATTCCCATCACGGATAAATGCGTGGAGATCGCGGACAGCTGCGAACTGTGCGGCAAGTGCGATTACCAGTGCTATTTCGTCAATGAGATGCGTCCCTCGAAGGTCATGGGGGCCTTGAAAGAACATATCGCGGCCCATATGAAGAGCGGCGGCGAGGTCGTCCACGTGAAAGACGACCAAATTCTCGCGGAGATAAAAAAGATCGTCGGGGACGACTGGGCGACCAACGACCCCGCGATCCGGATCGCCTATCATCACGACCTCTGCCCTCATGTCACGTTCAAGATGCCGGAATATGTCGTCCTGCCGAATTCGGCGGAAGAGATCTCGTCCCTGGTCAAGCTCCTCAACAAACATGGCGTTCCGTACGTCGTGCGCGGCAATGGCGCATCCACCCACGGACTGGTGTTCAGCGAGGGGGCGGTCCTGGACCTCAACCGGATGAAGACCATGGAGTTCGATGAGAAGAACTGGCTTGTCAAGGTCGGGCCGGGTATCGCGGCCTTCGACCTCCAGCGGGAGGCCCATAAGCGCGGCACCAGGGTCCACACCGCCGAACCGGCAGCTCTCGTCTGCGCCAACATCATGACCTCAGGGTTGCTGTCCACGTTTTCCACGACCTACGGCATCTCCGCCGACAACTTCGTCGACGCGGAGTTCGTTGGACGAGACGGGTCGCTATTCAGCCTGAACGACATTGCGGCACCCAACCTGTTCGCGTTCGATAAGTCCCTCCGGGAGCATGAGGCGGTGGCCATATGCGTGTCGGTCAGCGTGAAGCTCCACCCGGTTACGAAGGACGAAGAGGGCATCCTCGTGCCCTTCGAATCCCTGGACACGGCCCTCGGCTTCGCCAGGGAATGCGCGACGAGGCACATCGGGCTCGCTATAGCGGTTCTCGGGGAAGAGTTTATGTCGACGTTTCTGGCCCCGACGATGAAGCTCGCCGAGGTCGTCAAGGACGTGTTCACCCGGAAACTCGGCATGCGGCATCTCGTCCTTCTCATCGGAGACCAATATGCGCTGCGCTCCGTCCGCGAAATGGGGTATGCCGCCATCGGGCAGAGACTCTTCAAGACCCTTTTCCACGGGCTGTCCGCCCTGCAGTCCGCGAAATGGCTGGACTTGCTCACCGAATTTTCGGACGGCGAACCCTTCTCTTATCTCCGCCTCGGCCAGTTCGCCGACCTGGCCGAGGCGGCCCTCGCTCCTTCTCCCGCTCAGCTGACCCTGGGCATTGACCCGGAGCTTGCCCCCTTCTATGAAGAACTCTACTCCAGGCCGGAGATGGCCAATCTCGTCTGGCTGAACACGTTCAGGGTTCTGAGCTCTCGTTATGACCGGGAGAAACCGTGCGTCGCGTTCGTGTTCTATCTCCCGATCGATGCCCCGCTGATTACGGAAATCCAGGGCCGGCTGCGGGACATCGGCAAAAAGCACGGCCTGAAGAGCGAATTGGGGTTCATCACGCCGATCGACAACGGAAAGCGCTGCGTCTGGGAACATGATCTCTATTTCGACCATCACGATCCCGAGGATATCGCGAGGGTCCAACAGGCGACTTATGAAGCGGCCACTCTGCTGGACGATTATTCTATGAAAACCGGCACGATCCGACAGGTCCGCTATGTCGTTAACCAGGGTTGCTGCAGGAAAGAGAATCTCCTGTACGCGTGACCGGCCTTAACACCGGCCGGGCCCCATAAGCTCACACGCCGTCCTTTTAATTGATGGAAGATGAAAATGATTACGGCCGACCCGTCAGAGGTTCCTTCCTCAAGGCGCTTTGACCTCGCTGACCAGTCCTCCGTCACCTGGGCAGAAAGCCCGGATATTGGCTTCGGGAGTTTCCGGAGGCACTTCGCAGCCCGGCATTAGGATGAACCGCAAGCCTCCCTTGCGCAGGCATTCGTGAGCCGCCGCGGCGACAGTCTCCGGCGTGCCTCGGAGTAGAACTCCCACGGGGTCGAAATTGCCGCACAGCGTCACTCCAGGTCCGACGGTTTCCCTCGCCTTGTCTAGCGGGACCATCCAGTCCAGGTCGATAACATCAGCACCCGTCCGGGCCATGAGCCCGACGATCGGGGCGGTGTTTCCGCAAATGTGGAGTTTCACGGCCGCGCCGGCGTCATGGATCGCGGCGACGAGCCGGGTCTCGAGCGGCAGAACAAGGTCCCGGTAAAGGGCAGGACCGACCAGGCTTGCGGCGGCGTCGCCGATGCCGATCATGTCAGCCCTGGCCGCGATCTGGGCCCGGGCGAAGGCGATCGCGTTTTCGACCACGATCTCCTCCGCGGCAAGGTAGAGCTCGGGCTTGTCGATGAGGTCGAGCATCGCCTTCTCGACGCCGCGCAGGTCGGCATATTCAGCGAGCGGCCCTTCGACCCACCCGAGGACGCTGTGGGTCCGGCCGACGGCCTCCGCCAACTTGCCGACGGACTCCACGCGCTGGCGCATCCGACCGCTGGCGGCGGCGTCGATGGGCCGCAGCCTGCGCATGTCGGCGTCAGAGTT
>Ga0326726_10002034_pt1 | contig 18763 bp, 10 predicted proteins | sample MHFenrmetagenome_2_FD_207603 | JGI IMG/M metagenome (GOLD analysis project Ga0326726, IMG submission 207603) | Lab enriched peat soil microbial communities from Michigan Hollow, Ithaca, NY, United States - MHF15MN | ecosystem: Environmental > Terrestrial > Soil > Wetlands > Peat | place: USA... | reverse complement strand
GCACCTCAGCCAGCTCACCGCCGACGCCGTGGAACTCGGTCCGCATCGCCACTACATGCAGAAGGAGATCTTCGAGCAGCCGATGGCGGTCGCGAACACCCTCGAGATAGTGACCAGCGCACAGTCGGTGTCGCCGCAACTCTTCGGCGCGGACGCCGAACGCGTCCTGCGCGACGTCGACTCGGTGCTGATCCTCGCCTGCGGCACGAGCTATCACGCGGGGATGGTCGCGCGCTACTGGATCGAGGGGCTCGCAGGCATTCCCTGCAACGTCGAGATCGCGAGCGAGTACCGCTACCGCGAGCCGGTCCCGAACCCGAAGGGGCTCGTGGTCACCGTGTCGCAGTCCGGCGAAACGGCCGACACCATCGCGGCGCTGCAATACGCGAAGTCGCTCGGGCACCGCCATTCGCTCTCGATCTGCAACGTACCCGAATCGGCTCTGGTGCGCGCCTCAGACCTGCGCTTCCTCACGCGCGCGGGCCCCGAGATCGGCGTTGCCTCCACCAAGGCGTTTACCACCCAGCTCGCGGTCCTGGTGCTGCTCACCATGATTCTCGCCAAGATCCAAGGCAGGCTCCCGGCGGAGCGGGAGACCGCCCTGCTGCAGTCGCTGCGCCACCTGCCGCGGGCGCTTGAGAGTGTGTTGCATCTGGAGCCGCAGCTGAAGATGTGGGCGGAGAAATTCGCGCCGCTCCAGCACGCGCTGTTCCTAGGACGGGGCATTCACTATCCGATCGCGATGGAAGGCGCGCTCAAGCTCAAGGAGATTTCGTACATCCACGCCGAGGCCTACGCGGCGGGCGAGCTCAAGCACGGGCCCCTTGCATTGGTCGACAAGAACATGCCGGTGATCGCGATCGCGCCCAAGGATGCCCTGCTCGAGAAGCTCAAGTCCAACCTGCAGGAAGTTCGCGCGCGCGGCGGGGAGCTGCACGTCCTTGCCGACCAGGACACGCGCATGGTGGCGACGGAAGGCGTCCACGTGATCCGCATGCCCGATCACGCGGGGATTCTCTCTCCCATCCTGCATACCGTCCCGCTGCAGCTGCTCGCCTATCACACCGCGCTAGAGCGCGGCAACGACGTGGACAAGCCCAGGAATCTCGCGAAGTCGGTGACGGTCGAATAGGGCGTGGACACGCCGCGATTTGATCTGCGTCAAGGCCCGCTGCCCGCACAGGGCCATCCTGTAGGGCAGATGCGCTTTCTTTCCCGCACCCGCAAACGTTGGATCGCCGTGGTTTCCGTCACGCTGGTCGCGTTTGCCCACGCGGCGATCGCCGTGTCCGGTTGCCTGCCGGGCACGATGCCTCTGTCCGGAGCGGTTTGCGAGGAGCACCAGCAGACGGCGCCCGACGAGCTCCTGTGCCGGACGCATCTCCAGGCTGAAACGCAGACGCTCGATCTCGCCAAGGCCGCAGTTATCGTCACCTTCGCCGCACCGGTGCTTGTCGTCGCGCCCAGGCGATCCGTCGTGTGGGCCGAAATCGGCGTTCGGCTGCCCGCGCGATCCCCGGTAGCGGGCGCCCCGCCGCCGCTCAACGTCCTTTACTCCCGGTTTCTCACTTAGCCCCCGCTGAGTTCCGGCCCTGCGCGTCGCAGGGCGGTCCCTGCTCATCGGAGGCTCTATGCTCTTGGCTTTTCTCCGGCGCTTCGTGCGCCGGCTAGCTGGTCCCTGCATCGGTCTTGCTCTTGCGGGCACGCCCGCGCTCGCCGTGGAAGGCGGTCCTCTCTCGCTCGCCGAGGCGCTGCAGATCGGCGAGCGCGGCTCCCCGCGCCTGGCGGCCCAGGGGGCGGCGCTCGCGGCGGCGCGGGAGCTCGTGCCGCGCGCCGGTGAGTTGCCCGATCCGAAGCTGCGCTTCGGCATCGACAACCTCCCGGTCAGCGGACCCGACCGGTTCCAATACAACACCGACTCCATGACGATGCGCAGGATCGGCCTCATGCAGGACATCCCCAACGGGGAGAAGCGCAAGCTGCGGGAGGCACGGGCGGCGCGCGAGCGCGACGTCGAGGCAGCGAACCTCGCCGCGCAGCGCGCCGTGGTCCAGCGGGAGGTGGGACTCGCCTGGATCGAGCTCTATTACGCGCGCCAAGCGCGCGCGCCGCTCGCCGATCTGGTGAAGGAATTGCAGCTGCAACTCGACACGATCTCGGCGGCGATCGCGACCGGCCGCCAGACGACCGGCGATGCGCTGGCGCTGCGCAGCGCGGTCGAAGCGGCGCAGGACCGAATCATCGAGCAGGACCGCGCAATCGAGCGCTCGCGCGCCGCGCTTGGCGCCTGGCTCCCCAGGGACGCCTCGCGCCCGCTCGCCGATCCGCCCGATACGAGCCGGTTCGATCACGCGCCCACGGCGCTGCTCGCGAATCTGCCCGAGCATCCGGATCAGAAAATCTACGCGGAGCGCGAGGCGCTGGCTCGGGCCGAGGTCGCGCTCGCGTCGAACTCGAGGAAACCCGATTGGAGCGTCGAGCTGTCCTACGGCCAGCGGGGCCCCGCTTTCGACAACATGATTACCCTGATGGTAAGCGTGGATCTCCCCTGGGAGGCTGAAAAGCGGCAGGACCGGGATATCGCGGCCAAGCAGCGTCTCGCCGATCAGGCAAGCGCTCAGGCCGAAGAAGCGAGGCGCATCCACGAAGCGGAGCTGAACGGCATCTACGCCGACTGGCAGACCGCGGGCGTGCGCTTCGAGCGCTTCGAAAAGCTGCTTCTGCCGCTCGCTCGCGAGCGGGTTGCCGCGGCGCTCGCCACTTATCGCGGCGGACGCGGCGAGCTCGCGACGGTGCTGGAGGCGCGCCGCGCGGAAACCGAAACGCAGATAGGTTTCCTGCAGACCCAGCTCGAGCGCGCCCGCGCCTGGGCGAAGCTCAACTTCCTCCTGCCGAGCGAGGTGCAGCCATGAAACGCGTGCATCTCGTTCTCGCCGGATTCGTGTTCGTCGCCGTCGCGGCGGCCGTTGGCGGCTATTGGTATGGCGCTTTGCGCGTCGCGCCGCCGGTCGCCCCGCCTGTACAGAATTCCCCGGACAGAAAGATCCTCTACTGGTACGACCCGATGGTTCCGCAGCAGCGTTTCGACAAGCCGGGCAAGTCGCCGTTCATGGACATGGACCTCGTGCCGAGGTACGCGGACGAGGAGAGCGGCGCGGGCAGCGTCACGATCGACCCCAGGGTCGCGCAGAACCTGGGCGTGCGCACAGCGGACACCACTCGCGGCCGCATCGACCGCCGCGTCGAGGCGGTCGGGGGCGTGGTATGGAACGAGCGCGCGGTATTCGTGGTTCAGGCGCGCTCGGGGGGATTCGTCGAGAAGCTTCATGCGCGCGCGCCGCTCGACCCGGTCGAAAAGGGCCAGCCGCTCGTCGAGCTGCTCGTTCCCGAATGGGCGGCGGCGCAGGAGGAGTACCTGTTGCTCCGCGGCGCCGGCAAGGACGCCGCGCTCGCCGAGGCCGCGCGCAACCGGCTGCGGCTTCTCGGCATGAGCGATGAACAGGTCCGCCTGCTGGAGAAGAGCGGCCAGGCGCAGACACACATCACCCTCCATGCGCCGATCACGGGCGTCATCGCCGAGCTCGGCGTGCGCGAGGGCATGACCGTGGCGTCCGGTGCGATGCTGTTTCGCCTGGTCGACCTCGCCACCGTGTGGGTCAACGCCGAGGTGCCCGAAACTCAAGGAGGGTGGCTCAAGCCCGGAACCGCGGTCGAGGCGCGGGTGCCGAGCTTCCCCGATCAGGTGTTTCGCGGGCGCGTGAGCGCGATCCTGCCGGAGGTGAACGCGGCGACCCGCACGCTCCGCGCGCGCGTCGAGCTCGCCAACCCGGGCGGGAGGCTCAAGCCCGGCATGTTTGCGAGCCTCGCCTTCGCGGGGAGCGCGGGCGGCGAGGCTCTGCTCGTCCCCTCCGAGGCCATCATTCGCACCGGCGCGCGCAGCGTCGTGATCCTCGCCGAGGGCGAGGGCCGGTTTCGGCCGCAAGAGGTGGAGCTGGGGTTCGAGTCGGGAGGAAGAAGTGAAATCCGCAAGGGCCTCGCCGAGGGCGACAAGGTGGTGGTCTCGGGGCAGTTCCTCATAGACTCGGAAGCGAGCCTGAGGGCCACGGGAACCCGGATGGAAGGCGCGGCGCGGATATACCGCGCCCACGGCGAGATCGTGAGCCTCGGCTCGGGCGAGCTCGTCATCAGGCACGGCGATCTTCCGAGCGCGGGGATGGGCGCGATGACCATGCAGTTTCTCGCGTCGCGCGAGGTCGTTCCGCCGGGCCTGAAGCTAGGCGACCGCGTCCGCTTCGAGTTCACGCCGGAGCCCGGGGGGCAATTCCGGATCACGATGATCACTCCGGTGGAGGCGAACGCGCCTGAGCACGGGGAGCACAAGTGATCGCCGCGCTCATCCGCGCCTCGATCGCCAACCGGTTCCTCGTGCTGCTGGCGTCGCTCGCGCTCGCCGCCTGGGGAACGTGGGCGGCGCTGAAGACTCCGCTCGACGCGATTCCGGACCTCTCCGACGTACAGGTGATCATCCGCACGACCTGGCCCGGCCAGGCGCCGAGGATCGTCGAGAACCAAGTCACCTATCCGCTCACCACGACGATGCTCTCGGTGCCCGGCACCAAGAGCGTGCGCGGCTATTCGTTTTTCGGCGACTCGTTCGTCTACGTCATCTTCGAAGACGGCACCGACCTCTACTGGGCGCGCTCGCGCGTCCTCGAGTACCTCAACCAGGTGCAGTCGCGGCTGCCGCGCGAGGCGAAACCCGCGCTCGGGCCCGACGCGACCGGCGTCGGCTGGATCTACGAGTACGCCCTCGTCGACCGGAGCGGGCGTCTCGATCTCGCGCAGCTGCGCGCGCTGCAGGACTGGTTCCTGCGCTACGAATTGAAGGCGGTGCCGAACGTCGCCGAGGTCGCCACTGTCGGCGGCATGGTGAAGCAGTACCAGATCGTGCTCGACCCGGCGCGGCTGCGCGCATTCAACATCACGCAGGCGAAGGTGATCGAGGCGGTGCAGCGCGGCAACCAGGAAGCCGGCGGCTCGGTGCTGGAACTCGGTGAAGCCGAATACATGGTGCGCGCGAGCGGCTACCTGAGATCGCTCGATGATTTCCGGAGGATTCCGCTTTCGACGAGCGACTCCGGAGTCCCGGTGCGCCTTGGGGACGTCGCGCGCGTGCAAACGGGGCCGGAGATGCGCCGCGGTATCGCCGAGCTCGACGGCGAGGGCGAAGTCGCGGGCGGCGTCATCGTGATGCGCTCGGGCAAGAACGCGCTCGAGACCATCGCTGCGGTGAAGGCGAAGATCGAATCGCTCAAAGGCAGCCTCCCGCCCGGCGTCGAGATCGTTCCCACCTACGATCGCTCCGGACTCATCAAGCGCGCGGTGGCGAACCTGGGCGAAAAGCTCCTCGAGGAATTCGTCGTGGTCGCCCTCGTATGCCTCGCCTTCCTCTTCCATCTGCGCTCGTCGCTGGTGGCGATCGTGTCCCTCCCCTTGGGCGTGCTCGCGGCCTTCATCGTCATGCACTACCAGGGGGTGAACGCGAACATCATGTCCCTCGGCGGCATCGCCATCGCGATCGGAGCGATGGTCGACGCGGCTGTGGTGATGATCGAGAACGCGCACAAGCAGATCGAATCCTGGCACGCTGCGCATCCCGGCGGAACGCTCGCGGGCGAGGAGCGCTGGCGCGTGATCGCCGAGGCGGCCGCCCAAGTGGGGCCCGCGCTGTTCGTGTCGCTCCTCATCATCACCTTCTCCTTCATCCCGGTGTTCACGCTGGAGGCGCAGGAGGGAAGGCTGTTCGCGCCGCTCGCCTTCACCAAGACCTACGCGATGGCCGCCGCCGCCGGCCTCGCGGTCACGCTCGTCCCGGTGCTCATGGGCTATCTCATCCGCGGGCGCATCCCCGCCGAAGAAAAGAATCCGCTCAACCGCCTCCTGATCGCGGCCTACGAGCCGCTGCTGCAGGGCGCGCTGCGGCATCCGAAGGCGGTCCTCGCCGGTGCGCTCGCGCTCCTTTTCGCAACCGCCTGGCCGGCGACCCGGCTGGGCGGCGAATTCCTGCCGCCGCTCTACGAAGGCGACCTGCTCTATATGCCGTCGGCGCTCCCCGGGCTTTCGGCGGGCAAGGCGGCGGAGTTGCTGCAGCAGACCGACCGCTTGATCAGGACCGTGCCCGAGGTCGCGAGCGTTTTCGGCAAAGCCGGGCGGGCCGAGACCGCGACCGACCCGGCGCCGCTCGAGATGTTCGAGACCACGATTCAGCTCAAACCCCGCACGGAATGGCGCCCGGGAATGACGCCCGACAAGCTCGTCGAAGAGCTCGACCGCGTCGTGCGCGTGCCCGGCCTCTCCAACATCTGGGTGCCGCCGATCCGCAACCGTATCGACATGCTCGCCACGGGCATCAAGAGCCCGGTGGGGGTGAAGGTGGCCGGCACGGACTTGAAGGAGATCGACCGCATCGCCGCCGAGATCGAGCGCGCAGTGAAGGACGTGCCGGGGGTGAGCTCGGCGCTCGCCGAGCGCTTGGGAGGCGGCCGCTACATCGACATCGACATCGACCGCGACGCCGCCGCGCGCTACGGCCTGAACGTCGCCGACGTGCAGAGCGTCGTGTCCGCGGCGATCGGCGGCGAGAACGTCGGCGAGACCGTGGAAGGACTGCAGCGCTTTCCCATCAGCGTGCGCTACCCGCGCGAGCTGCGCGACTCGGTGGAGAAGATCCGCACGCTGCCGGTGGTCACCGAGCGCGGCGCGCAGATCCGCCTGGGCGATGTCGCGGCGGTGAATATCGCCGACGGGCCGCCGATGCTGAAGAGCGAGAACGCGCGGCTCGCCGGCTGGGTCTACGTCGATATCCGCGGGCGCGACCTTCGCTCCGCGGTGCGCGACATGCAGCGCGCGGTTGCTGAGAAGGTGAAGGTCGCGCCGGGGATTTCCGTTTCCTGGTCGGGCCAGTTCGAGTATCTGGAACGCGCCACCGCGAGGCTGAAAGTCGTCGTGCCGGCGACGCTCGTCATCATATTCGTTCTGCTCTATCTGCTCTTCCGGCGCGTGGCCGAGGCAGTGCTCATCATGCTGCTGCTGCCGTTTTCGCTCATCGGCGGACTATGGCTCGTGTGGCTGCTGGGCCACCATCTATCGGTTGCGACTCTCGTCGGCTTCATCGCGCTCGCCGGCCTCGCCGCGGAGTTTGGCGTGGTGATGGTGATCTATCTCGATCAGGCGATCGAGCGGCGCGCCGTCCCGGGGACCCCGCTCGGCGAAGCCGAGCTGGTCGAGGCGATCCGCGAGGGCGCGGTGCTGCGCGTGCGTCCCAAGGCGATGACGGTCGCAGTGGTGATCGCCGGGCTCTTGCCCATCATGTTCGGCGCGGGCGCCGGGTCGGAATACATGCAGCGGATCGCTGCGCCCATGATGGGCGGAATGGTCACCGCGCCGCTCTTGTCGACGTTCGTCGTTCCCGTCGCCTATCTGCTCTTGCGTCGGCCCCGCGCTTCCCGGGCGGGCGTGCGCACTTACTCAGCGAGTCCGAAAGGAGAAACGAAATGAAACGCCAGGTTGCAGTTCTTGTCGCAGTCGCGCTGTCGGTCGGCGCCGTTCCCGCGAGCCTCGCTCAGTCCAGCGAGACGCACACGGGGCATGACATGAAGACTGCGGGCGCGCAGAAGTCCCAGGCCCAGACGCACAAGGCAAGCGGCATGGTCACCAAGGTCGATCAGCCGAACAGCAAGGTGACGATCGCACACGGTCCCGTCCAGAGCCTGAAGTGGCCCGCCATGACCATGAACTTCATCGTCAAGGACAAGGCCCTGCTCGGAAAGCTGTCCTCCGGGAAGAAGGTCGACTTCGAGTTCGTTCAGCAGGGCAGGGACTACATTATCACTTCTGCGAAATAGGCGGAAAGGCGCAGTGACCTCTTCGTGCTTGATCGAGGTCAAGCCTCAACATAGGAGTGAGCGTACCGTGCGAGCGATGAGAGTGCCAACTACCGCAACCGACCCGATCTGCGGCATGACCGTGGAGATCGCAAACGCGAAATACAGGCACTCCCACGGCGGTTCGACGTGGTATTTCTGCAGCAAGGGCTGCGCCGACAAGTTCGCTGCGGGCCCCGAGCGCTACGCCAGGGCAAAGCAGGAGCCCGCGCCGAGCGCGCCGCCGGGCACGATCTACACCTGCCCCATGCACCCGGAGATCCGGCAGGTGGGTCCCGGTCCCTGTCCGAAGTGCGGCATGGCGCTCGAGCCGCTCGTGGCGACCGCGGAAGACGAACCCAATCCCGAGCTCGTCGATATGACGCGCCGCTTCTGGATCGGCCTCGCGCTGACCCTTCCTGTGTTCGCCCTGGCGATGGCTGAGCATGTACCGGGACTGCACGGCGTGCTGCCGGGCGCCAAGGTCTCCGGGTGGGTTCAGCTGCTCTTTTCGATGCCGGTCGTGCTCTGGGCGGCATGGCCATTCTTCTTGCGCGGCTGGAATTCGCTCGTGTTGCGCAGCCTCAACATGTACACGCTGATCGCGCTGGGCACCGGCGTCGCGTTCGCTTACAGCGTCGTCGCGTTCTTCCTCCCCGGGCTCTTTCCCGAGGCCTTCCGCGGCGCCTCGGGCGAGGTCGGCCTCTACTTCGAGGCCGCGGCGGTGATCTCGGTGCTGGTGCTGCTCGGCGAGGTGCTGCAGTTGCGTGCGCGCGAGAACACGAGCGGCGCCATCCGCGCACTGCTGAGACTCGCGCCGGCGACGGCAGCCCGCGTGCGCGCGGACGGAAGCGACGAGGAGGTGCCGCTCGACCAGGTGATTCGAGGCGATACCCTGCGCGTGCGGCCGGGGGACAAGATTCCCGTCGACGGCGAAGTGCTCGAGGGCCGCTCGAGCGTCGACGAGTCGCTGGTGACCGGCGAATCAATCCCGGTGGAAAAGTATCCCGGCGGGAAAGTGACCGGCGGTACCCTCAACGGGACGGGCAGCTTCGTCATGCGCGCCGAGCGGATCGGCGCCGAAACGCTGCTTGCGCAAATCGTGCAGATGGTCGCCGAGGCTCAGCGCACGCGGGCGCCGATCCAGCGTCTCGCCGACGTGGTGTCGTCCTACTTCGTTCCCGCCGTCGTGGGGATCGCGATCATCGCCTTCCTCGCCTGGTCCGTGTACGGGCCGCCGCCGGCAATGGCGTTCGCCCTGGTGAGCGCGATATCGGTCCTCATCATCGCCTGTCCGTGTGCGCTGGGGCTCGCCACTCCCATGTCGATCATGGTCGGGACGGGGCGTGGGGCTCAGGGCGGGGTGCTGATCCGAAACGCAGAGGCGCTGGAGCGCATGGAGCGCGTCGACACGCTGGTAGTGGACAAGACGGGAACGCTGACCGTGGGCAGGCCCGAGCTGACGAGCATCGCCGCGGCCGAGGGTTTTACCGAGGCGCAGGTGCTTCAGGTCGCCGCGAGCCTCGAGCGCGGCAGCGAGCACCCGCTTTCAGCCGCGATCTTGGCCGGGGCGCGCGAGCGGGGCGCGAGGGCGCTGCCGGTGGAGAATTTCACCGCGGTCCCGGGTGGCGGGGTGCAGGCTACTCTCGAGGGCCGCGCGGTCGCGCTGGGGAGTTTCCGATTCGCAAAATCGCAGGTTGCGGTGCCCGAGAACTGGAAGGAGCGTGCCGACGCACTGAGAAAAAATGGCGAGACCGTGGTGTTTCTCGTCGACGGCGGGCGCTTCGCCGGGTTACTAGGCGTGGCGGATCCGATCAAGGCGTCCGCGCCCGAAGCCCTGCGCGCGCTCGAAGAGGAAGGGATACGCGTCATCATGCTCACGGGGGACAACGAGCTGACGGCGCGGGCGGTGGCGGATCGGCTCGGAATCCGCGAAGTGCGCGCCGACGTCCTGCCGCACGAAAAGGGCGCCGTGGTGAAGGCGCTGCGCGCCGAGGGCCGTGCGGTCGCAATGGCCGGGGACGGCGTGAACGACGCGCCTGCGCTCGCCGAGGCCGAAGTCGGCATCGCCATGGGGACGGGCGCCGACGTGGCGATCCAGAGCGCGGGAATCACGCTCCTGAGAGGTGACCTCTCCGGGATCGTGCGGGCGCGGCGCCTTTCGCGCGCCACGATGCGCAACATCCGCGAGAATCTCTTCCTTGCTTTCGTCTACAACAGCATCGGCGTACCGATAGCGGCAGGGGTATTGTTTCCGTGGACGGGGCTGCTGCTCAATCCGATAATCGCCGCGGCGGCCATGAGCGCGAGTTCGGTGTCCGTGGTCGTCAACGCCCTGAGGCTGCGGCGCGCGAAGGTCTGATGCGTCCTCGGCCGAGAAATCTCCAAGCGACGAGCAAGTCTTCCAGGGTGGGAAACTGGAATCTCCAGTTTCTCGGGGCAACGGGGACGGTCACCGGATCGAAGTACCTGGTCACCGCCGGCTACGACAAGATCCTCGTCGACTGCGGCCTGTTCCAGGGGTTCAAGCAGCTTCGCCTCCGGAACTGGGCCCCGCTTCCCTTGAAGCAGGCAAGCTTGTCCTCGGTCGTCCTTACCCATGCGCACATCGACCACAGCGGCTATCTTCCGCTCCTGGTAAAGAACGGTTTCGCTGGCAAGGTCCGCTGCAGCGAAGCGACCTACGAGCTGTGCCGAATCCTGCTGCCCGATGCCGGGAGGCTTCAGGAGGAGGAAGCCGAATACGCCAATCGCCGCGGATTCTCGAAACACAGGCCCGCGTTGCCGCTCTATACGGAAGAGGACGCTAAGCGCTCGCTCGCGTACTTCGCCCCGGTCGAATTCAACAGAGAGATCGGGCTTGGCGGCCTGCGTCTTAGGCTGGTTCCCGCCGGCCATATCCTCGGCGCGTCGATCGTCTGCCTCAGGGACGGCGTGCGCACTCTGGTCTTCTCGGGGGACCTTGGACGGCCGAACGACCCGATCATGGTGGCGCCGTCGGCAATCCGCGAGGCCGACTACCTCGTGCTGGAGTCGACCTATGGAGACCGCCTGCACGATCCCGAGGATCCGCGGATCAAACTCGGGCGCGTGATCCGCAAGACCGGGGAGCGCGGCGGCGTTGTCGTGATCCCGTCCTTTGCGGTCGGTCGCGCCCAGTCTTTGCTCTACAACATCCATCAGCTCAAGTCGGAAGGTGCAATTCCCGCCGATCTGCCCGTCTACCTCAACAGCCCCATGGCGGCGGATGTGACCGAGATCTATCACAAGCATCGCGCCGAGCATCGCCTGACGCCGGAACAATGCCGCGCCATGTGCGCCGCCGCGACCATCGTGAATACCCCGGAGGAATCGAAACGGCTGAACGAGAAGAAGGGCCCGATGGTCGTGATCGCGGCGAGCGGAATGGCGACCGGCGGCCGCGTGGTGCACCATATCAAGGCCTTTGCGCCAGACCCGCGCAATACGATCCTGTTCTCCGGCTTCCAGGCGGGGGGCACGCGCGGCGCCACCATCCTTTCCGGGGCCGAGTCGGTGAAGATCCACGGCGAGTACGTTCCGATACGGGCCGAGGTCGCCGTCATCAGCAATCTCTCGGCGCACGCCGATTACGCCGAGATCCTGGACTGGCTGCGCGGTTTCGAGCGTCCGCCGCGCGAAACCTTCATCACGCACGGCGAGCCGGTGGCGGCGGACGCCCTGCGCCACCGCATCGAGGAGCAGCTTCGCTGGCGCGCGCGTGTGCCGGACTATCTCGAAAAAGTCGTGCTGCAATAGACGACCTGGACGAGCTGCCGTGCCTCACAGAAACTCGCTCACGCTCCGTCGCCTGGGGATCGACACCTACCAGCACCACGTGGTGTTCATGCGCAGTGATTGCCACATCTGCCGCTCGGAGGGATTCAGCGTGCAATCGCGGGTGCAGGTCCGGCTGGGCGCGAAGACGATCGTCGCCACCGTGAACGTGGTGCACAGCGAGCTGTTTGCGCGGGGTGAGGGCGGCCTGTCGGAGTCCGCTTGGCGCGCATTGGGCGCCCATGAAGGCGACGAGATGCTGCTGTCGCACGCGGCGCCGGTGGAGTCCTTCGGCCATCTGCGCGGCAAGGTATACGGCAAGCCGCTCGACGACGCATCGATGCTCGAGATCGTGCGCGACATCACGGCGGGCCGCTACTCCGACCTGCATCTCTCGGCGTTCATCACCGCCTGCGCCGGCAACCACCTCGATCTCGAGGAGACCGTGGCGCTCACGCGCGCCATGGTTGCGGTTGGAGAGCGCCTCATCTGGGGCAAGGCCCAGATCATGGACAAGCACTGCGTCGGTGGCCTGCCCGGAAACCGGACCACGCCTATCGTGGTGGCGATCGTCGCGGCCTTCGGACTCGTGATCCCGAAGACCTCCTCGCGTGCCATCACCTCGCCCGCGGGCACCGCCGACACGATGGAGACGCTCGCTCCGGTGAACCTCGACGCGCGGGCAATGCGGCGCGTCGTCGAGCGCGAAGGCGGCTGCATCGTGTGGGGCGGCACGGCCGGCTTGAGTCCGGCCGACGAAGCGCTGGTACGCGTCGAGCGGCCGCTCGAGCTCGACAGCGAAGGCCAGCTGGTGGCGTCGGTTCTGTCGAAGAAGGTGGCGGCGGGCTCGACGCACGTGGTAGTCGACATGCCGGTGGGGCCGACCGCGAAGGTGCGCTCGACCGCGGCGGCGGAATTCCTGTGCGGACGGTTCGAGGCCACGGGACGCGCCCTGGGCTTGTCGGTGCGCGTCGTGGTGACCGATGGCAGCCAGCCGATCGGGCGCGGCATCGGTCCGGCGCTCGAGGCCCGCGATGTGCTCGCGGTTCTTCGCGGCGAGGCGGGAGCTCCGCCGGACTTGCGCGAACGCGCGCTCCTCCTCGCCGGACAGGTCCTCGAGCTCTCGGGGTGCGTGCATACCGGCGCGGGACAGAAGGAAGCGGCGGCTATCCTGGGAGATGGACGCGCCTGGCGCAAGTTCGAGGCGATATGCCAGGCCCAGGGCGGGATGCGCGAGCCGCGAAGGGCCGCGCATACCGATTGGGTTTGCGCCACGCACCCCGGGCGCGTGATCGCGGTCGACAACCGGCGGCTTGCGCGCGCGGCGAAGCTCGCCGGTGCGCCGCAGGCGAGCGCCGCGGGCGTGGAGTTTCTCGTCCCCATCGGAACCGTGGTCCAGGAGGGACAGCCGCTGTTTGTGCTGCACGCCGAAGCCCACGGCGAGCTCCACTATGCGCTCGACTACGTCAACAGCCAGCCGGACATCGTCACGATCGGAGAGCCGCAGTGAGCCGGTATTGACGTTAACGTAAGCGTTAAGTAGGCTGAAGCACCCGTGCCTCACGCTCTGGCGCAGAGAGTTCCATGACCGATCTGAGCACCTCCCGGCACACCGAGTACAAGACGAAGAACAAGATCCGCTTCGTGACCGCGGCGTCGCTCTTCGACGGTCACGACGCCTCGATCAACATCGTCCGCCGCATGCTGCAGGCGAGCGGATGCGAGGTCATCCACCTCGGCCACAACCGTTCCGTCGAGGATGTGGTCACGGCCGCGCTCGAGGAGGACGTGCAGGGCATCGCGGTGTCTTCCTACCAGGGCGGCCACGTCGAGTACTTCAAGTACCTGCTCGATTCCCTGCGGGAGCGCGGCGGGGAGAACATCAAGGTGTTCGGCGGGGGCGGCGGCGTCATCGTCGCCGACGAGATTCGCGAGCTGCAGAGCTACGGCGTGGCGCGCATCTACTCTCCCGAAGACGGCCAGAGGATGGGCCTGCAGGGCATGATCAACGACATGCTCGCCCGCTGCGACGAGGACCTGTCGCAGTACGCGCCCCGCGACCTGGCGGCGCTGAAGCGGGGCGACCGGCGCTCCCTCGCGCGCCTCCTGACCGCGCTCGAGAACGGCACGGCGGAGCCCCTGCTGCGCGCACAGATGCTGAAGGAAGCCGGAGCCCTTGCCGTGCCGACCCTGGGCGTCACGGGCACCGGCGGCTCGGGCAAGTCCTCGCTCACCGACGAGCTCGTCCGGCGCTTCAGGCTCGACCAGCGCGACCGCCTCGACGTCGCGGTGCTCGCCGTGGATCCGTCGAGGCGCAAGTCGGGCGGCGCCCTGCTCGGGGACCGCATTCGCATGAACGCCATCGGGGGAAACCGCGTTTTCATGCGCTCGCTCGCCACGCGCGGCGCTCAAGGCGAGGTCGCGAAGAACCTTCCGGACATGATCGCCGCCTGCAAGGTCGCCGGTTTCGGCCTGGTGCTGGTCGAGACCTCGGGCATCGGCCAGGGCGACTCGGGCGTCGTGCCGCTCGTCGACGCCTCGCTCTACGTGATGACGCCCGAGTACGGCGCGGCGAGCCAGCTCGAGAAGATCGACATGCTCGACTTCGCCGACTTCGTGGCGATCAACAAGTTCGACCGCAAAGGCGCGGAGGACGCGCTGCGGGACGTGCGCAAGCAGTACCAGCGCAACCGGAAGCTCTTCGACCGCTCGCCCGATGAGATGCCTGTGTATGGCACCATCGCCTCGCGCTTCAACGACGACGGCGTCACTGCGCTCTACCAGGGCATCCTGCCGGTTCTGGTCGAGCACGGCCTCAAGGTCGGGCCTGGCGCGCTTCCCGTGATCAATGCGCGGGCGTCGTCGCGCAAGAACGCGATCGTGCCGCCCGCGCGCAGCCGCTACCTCGCCGAGGTCGCCGACACGGTGCGCGGCTATCACGCCGGGGCCGCGGACCAGTCGCGGCTGGCACGGGAGCGCCAGCAGCTCCTCGGCGCGAAGGCCATGCTCGCCGCCGCTGGAAAGGACGGGGCGGCGGTGGATTCGCTCGTGGAGGAGAAGAACCGGGAGCTCGACCCGAACTCGAAACGGCTCATCGACGAATGGCCGGAGACCCGGGCGAGCTACGCCGGCGACGAGCAAGTGGTAAAGGTACGCGACCGTGAGATCCACACCCGGCTGAGCACGGTCTCGCTTTCCGGGACCCGGGTGCCGAAGGTCGCGCTGCCGCGCTTCGAAGACCACGGCGAAATCCTCAGGTGGCGCATGCGCGAGAACCTGCCCGGCTCGTTCCCCTTTACGGCGGGCGTGTTCGCGTTCAAGCGCGAGAACGAGGATCCGACGCGCATGTTCGCGGGCGAGGGCGATCCCTTCCGGACCAACCGGCGCTTCCATCTCTTGTCGAAAGACACGCCGGCGAAGCGGCTCTCGACCGCGTTCGACTCGGTCACGCTCTATGGCTTCGATCCCGACGTGCGCCCGGACATCTACGGCAAGGTCGGCAATTCAGGTGTCTCGATCGCGACGCTCGACGACATGAAGGCGCTGTACGCGGGTTTCGATCTGTGCGATCCGGCGACCAGCGTCTCGATGACCATCAACGGCCCCGCGCCGACGATCCTGGCGATGTTCCTCAACGCCGCCATCGACCAGCAGCTGGACGGACACCGTGAACGGGCCGGCCGGGAACCGTCTCCGGCCGAAACGAAAGACATCCGGGCGCGGACGCTTTCGACCGTGCGCGGTACGGTCCAGGCCGACATCCTCAAGGAGGACCAGGGACAGAATACCTGCATCTTCTCGACCGAGTTTTCTCTCAAGGTGATGGGAGACATCCAGGAGTACTTCGTCGAGCACGACGTCCGGAATTTCTATTCGGCGTCGATCTCGGGTTACCACATCGCCGAGGCCGGGGCGAACCCGATCTCTCAGCTTGCTTTTACACTCGCCAACGGCTTCACCTTCGTCGAGGCCTACCTCGCGCGCGGCATGAAGATCGACGACTTCGCGCCGAACCTCTCGTTCTTTTTCAGCTACGGCATGGAACCGGAGTACGCGGTTCTGGGGCGCGTGGCGCGGCGCATCTGGGCAGTGGCGATGCGCGACAAGTACGGCGCGAACGAGCGTAGCCAGAAGCTCAAGTTCCATTCGCAGACCTCGGGGCGCTCGCTGCACGCCCAGGAGATCGCCTTCAACGATATCCGCACCACGCTCCAGGCGCTGATTTCCATCTACGACAACACCAACTCCCTGCACACCAACGCCTACGACGAAGCCATCACCACGCCGACCGAGGAATCGGTGCGGCGCGCCATGGCGATCCAGCTCGTCATCAACAAGGAATGGGGGCTCGGGAAGAACGAGAATCCGAACCAGGGCAGCTTCATCATCGACGAGCTGACCGATCTCGTCGAGGAGGCGGTGCTGAAGGAATTCGATGCGATCGCCGAGCGCGGCGGCGTGCTCGGGGCGATGGAAACCGGCTACCAGCGCGGCAAGATCCAGGAAGAATCGATGGCCTACGAGCACCGCAAGCACGACGGCTCCTACCCCATCGTCGGCGTGAACACCTTCCGCAATCCGGGCGGGGATTCCGTCCCCCGGAAACTCCAGCTCATCCGCTCCACCGAAGAGGAGAAACAGTCGCAGCTGCGGCGCCTCGGCGAGTTCCACCGATGCCACGAGAAAGAGTCAGGACCGATGCTGGAGCGGCTCCGGCAGGCGGTGATCCGGGACGAGAACGTCTTCGCCGTTCTCATGGACGCGGTGCGCGTCGCCTCGCTCGGGCAGATCACGCACACGCTGTTCGAAGTCGGAGGGCAATACCGTCGCAATATGTGACGCGCCGAGGCGTGCGTGTCTCGAAGACCCTAGGTCCGCAAGGCCGCCAGCACACGCTCGGCGTCGTGCGCCAGCGGGTGCTCCGGGTTCTGCTTGAGGAAGGCCTCGAACCCCGAGATGGCGCGGCCCTTCTCGCCCACCGCGGCCTGGGCGAGTGCCGAGCCGAAGCGCGCCTGGGGAGCGAGCGGACTCTTGGGGTGCGCGTCGACGAAGGCGTCGAAGGCCCTGGCCGCCTCGGCGAACTTTCCGGCGTTGGCGAGATCCTGCGCCGACAGCAGCGCCTGGCGTTCGGCCCGGTATGCGGGATCTTGTTCGCGGTCGCCCTTCCAGTAGGGCCTGAGCTCGGACTCGGTGGCCTCGGCCCCGCGAATCCCGACCGTCGAGGTCGCGACCACGATCCGCGTCGGCTGGCGCGGGGTCATCGCCTGCAGCCGCACCCACACCGCGCGCAGCACGTCTTGCAGCACGGTTGCGGCCTGCGACTGCGCCGGATCGGCGGCCGCGGCCGCGCACGCGGCAAGCAGCAGCGTTGCTGCGGTCAGTCCCCGTAAGGCCGGCATTGTGCGCATGACTATCGTCTCCTCATCCGGCTAGTTGCCCAGAACCTTCGCGAGAGCGCGGTACTGATTTCCCAAGTCCTTCTGCAACTTGGTCGCCTCGCGGTACTTCGCTTGCGCCTCGGCGAGCTTGCCGAGCCGGTAGTAAGCGAGCGCGGTGTTGACGCGAATGCCGCCGTCGCTCGTATCCACCTCCTCCGCGAAGCGGTAGGACTCGAGAGCACGCTCGTAGTCGCCGCGGTCGTAGTACAGGTTGCCGCGGTTGTTGAGCGCCGCCGCGTTGCGGGGGTTGCCGGCGAGAATCGCCTCGAACTCCTTCAGCGCCACATCCGTCGCGCCGTTGCGTCCGTAGATGTTGCCGATCTGCAGACGTGCTTCTTCGTCCTTGGGGTTGGCGGCGAGCAGCTGGCGGTAGGGCTGGATCTCGCGCTCCAGGCGCCGCGCAATGAGCACTCGCAGTTCGCGGTCGTTGAGCCGGCTCGCGCGCTCTCCCGTGGGCACTTCGATACTGAACGCCGCGGGCGCCAGGGTCACCGGCGGATACCTCTCCCAGGCCTGGCGCAGCGACAGCACTTTGATCTGCTTCTTGGCTTCGGCCTCGTGATACTTGCGCCCTCCTTCGGCCCAGGCCTCGGAAAAGGACGTGGCGATCAGAGTGGCTTCCACCGGGATCCAGACCTCTCCGCCGCGCATTGCGAGGAGATCGTCTTGCAGGCTGATCTGCCCGCGGTCGGCCTCCTTGACCCCGGTGCGGAACATCAGGAACAGGTGCCCGGGTACGTCGATGAGGGCCGTCTCGATCCCGAGGTTCTCGTACGCAGCGGCGAGCAGCACTGAAAGGTCGTCGCAATCGCCGCTCTTCAGCCGCAGCGTTTCGCGCGGGAACTGCACGTAATCGACCTGGTCGGCGGCTACACGGGAGAAAGGGGTGTTCGGATCGGCCTGATATCGCAGGCCTTGCGCGCTCAGGATGTTGTACACCGTCGCCGCGAGCGCGAGCGGGCGGTTGAGCGCGTCCTGCGGGGGCGGGGCGTAGCGGTTGGTCGCCTCGCGCACGAAGTTTCGCAGCGTGTCGTCGCGCGGCGTCACGAACGAGCCGACCATCTCGCCGTTCGCCCACAGGATGGCGTTCTTGCCGTACAGGGTGACCGCCTGGGTGACGTCCTGCGTGCCATCGCGGCTGTCGGCGGTCGCGAGCGACACGATCGCGAGCACGCGGGTGTCCTCGTCGATTCCGAGGATCTTGCCGTTGAAGGTCGCGTGCAGGGGAATCTCGACCGTGGACTTCGCCTTGAGCTCGGCGATCTCCCGGTTCACCGGGAAGTCCATGTACTCCTTGATGAAGAACGAGATGCGCAGGTTCTTGTAGTCTTCGGTGGTGTCGTTGCGCACCTTCACCGATCCGATTTTCTCTGTCGCGTACTGCTTGTGCGCCGCGACGAACATGCGCTCCAGTCGCAGATCCTCGATGCGCGGGCGTGCGGTCGTTCCGGAGAGCGCTCTCTTCTTCTGGTCGTAGGCGCCGGCGAGCAGGCGTTGATTCGCATCGCTGGGATTGAGCTTGGCGGCGAGGGTCAGCTCGGCGATCGCCGCGTCGAACGAGCGCTGCTCGAGCTGCACCTCGGCGATGGCAACGTGAGGCGCGTCGGC
>Ga0326726_10002033_pt1 | contig 18776 bp, 11 predicted proteins | sample MHFenrmetagenome_2_FD_207603 | JGI IMG/M metagenome (GOLD analysis project Ga0326726, IMG submission 207603) | Lab enriched peat soil microbial communities from Michigan Hollow, Ithaca, NY, United States - MHF15MN | ecosystem: Environmental > Terrestrial > Soil > Wetlands > Peat | place: USA... | reverse complement strand
GTTCTACGCGTTCATAAAAGTCGAGGATGACCGGTGGAAGGATGATAAAGAGTTCGTCAAAGGGTTGCTCAAGCACGGTGTCGTCACAGTGCCGGGTTCGGGGTTCGCTCCGACCATGGAAGGGAAGTACTTCCGCCTGGTCTTCCTGCCCAAACCAGAAGTGCTCGAGACGGCGTTCGACAGGATAGAAGGGTTCATGAAGAGATGAACCATCTCATCCGCTTTTTTCCCTTTCCTTCTTCGCTTTCTTTTTCAACTCTTTCCTGAGGCCATCAGTGCTATTGTTGTCGTTTCTCGGATGCATGCGCTCTTTCCCTATCATATCTTGTAAGGGTTCTCTCAACATTGCATTGATGGTCTGAAGTGGCGTGTGCTTTGGATCCACCGCATGCTTCGAGGGGTCCTTCCGTCTGCCCATCATTTCTTCTTCACGCCGCTTTTCTTGGCCTTGAGCCGATCACGGAGCGACATCCCTGGAGTGGGTCTTGGCGGAGGCGGCTCTTCCTCATCTTCATCCTGTTTCTCTTCGACGTCTTCAGAGTCCTCAGAAGGTTTTGCAATCCCGGAACCAGGAGCGCCTTTCTTTTCTGGAGCCTCTTCCGCGGGCTCTTCAGGGAGCTCTTCAGCCCCCCCTGCGTCCATCCTGCGCTTCTGCATCTCGACCCTCATAATCTCCTTGAATATGGGCTGCCATTTCTCCCATGCTTCAGCGAAATTTATCTCCCCATGCTCGCTCTCCATGCTGGTGAGGAGCCTCGTCGCCGCGGTGTTCACCTTCAGTACGAAATCGAGCTCGAGGAGCAGCTTGTCATTGAGCGTCTGGCTCGCCTTGTAGATCTCCCAGTACATCTTGCCTTTCCAGAACGCCTGGAGTACGTATTGCTCAGGGGAGATGCCGGTCTCTTCGCTGCGCCGTCCCAGCGCAGGAGGCACGAATGAAATATCGATCTCTTTCTGGAGCTTCTTGAGGTTCACCTCATCGAAGTCCCACATCATGCCTTCCGGGTTCCTGATGAATTTCGGCTCCCATTGGCATGTCTCTATGCTCTCGCCTCTCCTGAAACGGAACACCTCTACGAACTTCTTCTCTTCGATGTCGCTCTCATACTCGAAGCCGATGAGCCTGTAGATGCGCCCTTTCCTTCCGAACCTCACCTTCTTGAGGAACGTGTACCTGTCTGTGGCATACATGCTGGCGGCAGGAAGCCCGAACACCAGCTCCAGCCTGTCCTGGATATCCCGCAGGGATTCGGCGTGGAGGTTGTAGAGCAGGAAGACGCCTGGCTGGGTGTTGAGCAGGTTGATGATACCCTGCACCGCGACACGCGAACGCACTTCGTTGATGATGAGCGCGGCATCGCCCATACGGAGGAGCGCGTTCGCCATGGTGACGAGATCGAGTTCCTTCGTTGTGGATTCCTCGACATCCGAGCTCTGGACACGGGCAGCTCCTATGTGGAAGCCGCGCTTACGGAATGCACGGACAGGGATCTCTTCGATATCCTGGACCGGGATTATCCTCCTTCTGGTTCCGATGGACGTAATCTTGGCCGCGGTGAACGCCGTCTTTCCGACGCCCTTGAGCCCGAGGACCGCTTCCGAGCATCCCAGGGTCACCATGACGTCGTCGTAGCCTGCGAAGAACGGGGTCATGGAATGGAAGTTGAGGTATTGCGCATACGTGAACGGTTCCTCCTTCATTATACGGAGCGCGCACTGGAGCTCGCCGAAAGTGGCGGGCGGCCTCTGGAGGTGGCACCTCATCGACAGCCTTTTCAGCACGACATCTACTATCGGGTTGCTCTCGTCGAATTTCCTCGTGCCTCTCAGCGTATACACGATGTTCTTGAATGCCCGCTCCAGAAGGTCGCGGTTGTACCTGAAAAGCGTGTGGCAGAGCCCGAATTTCCTGTGCTCGATATATATCGGCGAGTTCTCACTGTCGATATAGATATCAGTGACATTCTCCTTGTCGAGCGAGAGGTTCTCGATGTGAGCGCCCAGTCCGACGACCCATGCCGCGCATTCACGGCCCATGGCTATGGCCTGCTGCGGCGTTATCGGGATGCTGTCCATCATGGCCCTGTCCATGAAGTACTGCCGGTACTCCCTGGTCTTGAGGTTCATGAGTATGTCCCAATCCACATTCATGAACTGCTCCTTGAACTGCTCGTTCACTGTGTTCTTGAGGAGCTTGTTCAATTCAGGGTCGAGCTGGTCTATCCCGTTGTTGGTCTGGACATAAAGGTAGGATTCCGCTCCCGGGATCTCGTATATCTGCACCTCCACTCCGAAAGGAAGCGAGTAATGGCCTTCAGGATCCTTGACCGGGATCGCATCCTTCGGGATCCCGAGCACGAGCGAAGGGACGAAATACAATGTCTTGAGGCCTACCAGTTCCAGGAACGCGGCCCTCAGGTCCCCTGTGTCTTTCACGAGGTTGTAGAGGCGGGTCGAATTGTACCTTTTCAGGATGCCCGCGACCCACCCTTTGTAGGTCTGATACCCTTTGAGATAGATGGATTTCTCAGGCTCGGATTCGCTGTAGCTGTTCAGCTCCTGGGCCGCAAGGAGCGGGTTGAGGAAAACGTATTCGTAGAATCTCCTCAGGACTTTCCTCCGGTTGTCATAAGCAGGGTCCTGCTTGAGCCCATAGATCTCGTCTTTGAGCATTATGGTCTCCAGCTGCCTGATGAACGCGGCGTATTGGGTGAGGATGAGGGTCTTCTCCTCATTGAGCTCTACGACTATCTCCTCCTCGTACCTGATGGTCTTTATCGGGGATTCGGTGGTGGACAGGTCTTTGAGATGAAGGTTCAGGAATTCCGGAGAAGCGAATTCATACGGGCATTTCGACAGGTCTACGATAGCCCTGTTGCCTTCGAGGTACAGGTTGCACATGCGCTTACTATCGGATTAGAATATTTAAACTTGTAGCATTTCTCGATTATCCGCCTCATCATGGGGTTTCCGGTACCCCTGAAAGGTTTTCCCTGGCAGCGGCCTCATCTTCAGCCGGGTCATAGTCGTCAAGTTCCTGCTTCCCTTTTCCCGCAGGTGGGACGATTTTCCCTTTGGCGGCTTTCCTGAAATCGACCTTCTCTTCATGATGCTGCGGCGAGACGACGATCTGCTTCTGCATGCGTTTATCCTTGCTGGATGTCACAAGAAGCTTATGCTCCCCTGCTTCGAGCTCGCGGTTGAGGGGGGTGATGCCGAGCTCCACCGGAGGTTTCCCTGGAGTGACATCATAGACTATGCTGCCGGCAGGGTCGCTGTCTATCTTTATCATGAATGTGTTCTGCGGATTTTCCTTGGGAGCGGCTTGGGGTTGGCTTTCGGCCTTAAGTTCCTGTTTCGGCGGCTCAGCGTGAGGAACTTCAAACTTCATGCCTGCCACTCCTGTCCGGAGCTCTTCGTAGTATTTTCCGAGCTTATCTCGTCCCACGTAGGCATAGGCCGAGGCCGCCAAGGCTGCGACGAGAAGCATGGTTCTTTTGAAAGAGCCTTTCCTGGGTTTCTTATATGTCGGTTCGGATGCCGGAACCCGTGCGTCCAATTCCTCAGCCACGGCTCTTGTCCTGAGGCTCTGGCCCAGAAGGACGCTCCCGACGCTCATGTTGCTGGTGCTCCCTTCGCAGCGGAGGATCGCATCACGGAGCTCTCCGACATCGCCGTATCTGTCCTCTTTCTTTTTTTGCATCGCCTTGAGGATGATGCCTTCTACCTCTACCGGGATGTTGAGCTCGGGGTGCTTCACGCTTGGCGGGATCGGCTGTGAATTGAGATGCATCGTGAGGATCTCGAGGTTGGCCGCTTGGGCATCCCTTTTCGCGGAAGTGAATGGCATGTCCCCGCTCACCATATTGTAGATTATGATGCCTAGGGCGTATATGTCGACCCTTTGATCCATTTTCTCCCGGTCGTTTATCTGCTCGGGCGCAGCGAAATCCGGCGTTCCGGCGAACATGCCCACAGCGGTCTGAGGGCCGCTCGGGTTATCCATGAATTTGGCCAATCCCAGGTCCAGTACCTTGACTTTCCCTGTCTTGAGGATGAAGATGTTCTGGGGCTTGAGGTCCCTGTGTATTATGCCCGCCTTGTGCGCGGCCTCTATGCCATCACATACCCCGATGAGTATCCGTCTCACGTCTTCCCATCTGAGCGGACCGTTGTCTTTCAGGTGCTCTTTGAGGTCCCTGCCATCGAGGAATTCCATGACCATGTAAGGGCGTCCCCTGTGCTCGTCTATATCGAATATCCTGATCACATTGTCGTGTTGGATCGCAGACACCGCCCTGGCTTCGTTCAGGAAACGCGCCTTCGCGTCTTTATCCGCAGTGAGCGCCTGTCTCATCAATTTGACGACTACGGTCCGTTCCTCCGTCCGGTCGAAAGCGGAATAGATATCCCCCATCCCACCCTCGCCGATTTTCTTGAGTATGTCATATCTCCCATGGATGCATCTCTCGGTGATCAGGCTCTCGCTCTGGGGTGCTTGGTTTTTCATCCCATCCGGTAGGATTCTGGCAGGGATAGGGACGACCTTCTTTCCATTACCATTATTCTGCATGCTACGATTTGTGTGCAGAAGTATTTATAAATGGTTATTAATGGGTGTATAACGGTGGTCGCCCGATGCTACGAGGGTTTCTCCTTCTGCTCCCTGGCCAGCACTCCCTCGACTATCGCAGCGTAAGCCGGCCTTGTGAGGAGATAACCGAGAATGGCGCCCAGGATAGTGGATTCAGCGAAACCGATTATCTCGACAAGCAGAAGCCCTGACAGGAGGCGGGAGAAAAGGAGCGGCACCATGGTGAAGATCGCGACCACGATGTTCGTCTTGATTATGCTGAACGCCATGTCTATCTTCTCGCGTGTGGTGTGGTGCTCGTCTTTCTTGAGGAGTTCGTCTGTTATGATTATCTGGGCATCCACCCCGACACCGATCGCGGCGATGATCCCTGCCATGGCCGCGAGGTCTATCGTGAATGCGCCCAGTATGGATAACAGGATGGCGAGCTCGGCCATGCTGATGAGCACGATGGGCATGGTGGCCGCGAGGTTCCTGTAACGCACGCCGATGAGGACCGCTATCACGACAAGCGAGCCCGCGATCGTTATCAGGCTCAGCTTGAGGAATTCGCTTCCCAGCGATGCCGGGATTATGGTCCTCGATCCGAGAGATATCTGGACTGGCAGGGCGCCTCCCTTGAGGATCGATTCTATGCTTTTCACGCGCGCGGCCGCTTCCTGCGCTTTCAGTGTGGGGTCGGTTATCTGCACCCCTCCTGTGATGATGAAGTTCGAGTTCGGCGCACCGGATGTGATCCCCGCGCTCAGTATCGGAGCGGTGAGGAGGCCTACTGCTTCGAGGCGGTTGAGCTCGAGCACCTGGCTCGCGGTCCGCTGGAATTCAGGCATCATTTTGATGTCAGGAAGCTCCAGGAGCGTGAATCCGCGTTGCTTCAGGATCTCTTTCACCTGCGCTGAGGTGTTCTCGCTGATTATCGCCCTGGTCCTGTTCGTGGCTGCGCTGATGTTGGTATCATTCTGGATATCATCGCTTATGTAGACCGGGATATCGCTGTTCTCCAGTTTCAGCGCGTTCCTCATGGAGCGCATGGCCTCTTTCTCGTTCGAATCAGCAGGTATGGTGCTTTTCAGCGTGGTCCTGTCCATGAACAGAACAGCATCCGTAGGGCGGTCGAGATACATATATACGGGGTAATCCTGCTTCCCCTTCGCGGCATCCGCGAATTGTTCGGCGCCCTGGCGATCGACCGAGAATGCGACGCCCCAATCCGGTACGCCTCCCTTCCCGTTTTGCAGGAGCTGCGATCCGGATAGGGCGCTTATGGTCGTGCGATATATGTGATCCCCGCTCACAGCTATCTTTCCGTCGACCACGCCGGTGTAGACGCCTTGCTGCGATAGGGTGTTCTCCACGAAGTCGATGGTGCTCGCATCCGAGCTCGGGACCTCGACGTAAATCTGGTTATCGCCGATGGCACGCACCTTCACTTCGCTCAGGCCGAGCACGCTGACCCTGCCCTTGATCGTCTGGACGAATTCATTCATGGTCGTCTGGTCGACGGCCTGGTCCAGCATGACCGGGATTCGCGTGCCTCCGACGAAATCGATGCCGAATTTCAATCCGTTGAGATAGATGCTGGACAATGCGAGCAGCACGATGAGGACGAGGCCTGCGAGCTTGATGTGCGATTCCTTCCAGAAAAGCGAAAGCGAACCGAAGATGATGACTCCGGCCATGATGATGACTCCTGATAATGGGGCTTTGTAATAGATTATCCCGGTCAGGAATATCGCGAACAGGAAGACGAGACCCATGAGTTTCCTATCTTCGAAGATGTTCATTGCTTCACCTTCCTGTGCTCCACGTAATTGAGCACCATCACCGCGTTGATGCCCCATGTGGCGAACATGTCGCCGAAAAGGCCGGCCAGGGCGACCGCGGATATCTCGTAGTATGTCGGGATATGGGTGAGGACCGAAAGTATGAAGAGCCCTCCGAACGATACGACCGCCGCGACGCTCATCGTGAGCCCGGTCTTCATAGCATCGAACGCGTTCTCCACCGGGTCCCCCTTCCTTTTCACCAGCCTCGTGGTCAGCAGGATATCGGTATCGAGCGAGAAGCCCACCAGCATCAGGAGGGCAGCGAACGAAGCGAGCGTGAGGGGGATGTTGAACATGCCCATGGCCCCCATGGCTATCAGGACATCGCAGAGCGCGCCTGTGAGGACAGCCATGCTCGGGACTATGGTCCTGAAGAAAAGGAACACGAGGATGCCGCTGAGTATCGCAGCCCAGACCGATATTATGAGTATGCTGCTGATGAAGCTCGCAGAGAGCACAGGGCTGACGATCTGTATGGAGATGGAATCATATTTCACCAGCCTCCCGAGAGGGCCTGTGACGGATTCCTGGTAATTGGAATAGACATCGTTGTAGGCCTCCGAGAACCTTTTCTGGAGGTCGTTCGTCCCGCTGATATTGAGTCTCGAGCGGTCCGTCTTCGCGAGGGCGAACATCTGGTCAGACATGTTATCGAGCTCGGCCTTCTTCTGCGTGTATTCATCATTATAGCTCGCGTTCGAGTAGACCGCGACCTCTAGTTGCGAGACCCTCGGAAGAAGCGCGTTGAATCTCGTCTTGAGATCCTCGGCTTTCACAAGGTCCTTGCTTTGGGGGACCTCTATCTCTGTGCGGTAACCCATCGTCGTGTGGAAGACCTGCACTGTGGCGTCCACGCCTTCAGCCGCGAGCTGGCTCTGGAGCTGGTCGGCGTCCACGCTATCCTTCATGGACAACGTTATGAGAGTCCCTCCCTGGAAATCGACGCCCATCTTTATCGATGGGATGAAGAACAGGGACACCGCTATTATCAGCAGCGGCGCTATTGCTAATAGCTTGTAGTTCCCTCTATAGATATTAGGCAACATCAGAATCAATACGGGAAGATAGCACGATAATGCATAAAAACCCCACCCTGCGCCCATCAATGCCTCCCATCCGGTCCCTTTGCCGGGCGCCCTCTCGTTTTATAAATACTTTCCACAAAATAACATATATAGAAACAGTGGGTGGACCATCTTGAGGACGCGCGAGCTTTCGTGGAAACATTACCGTGATGCCAGGTCCATCCCTGGCCTCAGCGCGCATTCGGCAGCGAAGATGATCATCGCAGCGCGAGGCATGTGCCCATTCGATACGGTCCCTGATTTCCGGAAGGAGAAATATGTTGCCCCTGATCCAAACGAGTTCGGATCCCAGATGAGATATGCGTCGCGTCCGGGAGCAGAAGCGTATTGCCATGCATCTCTTGTAGGGAAGGAATTCAGCACTGACGAGGTGCGCAATGCGATCGCTGCCGTACGCGATGCCGATTCTATCGTATTCATAAAGGATCATCAAGGTGTTCCGAAGGGATCGGGATCTTCGCTCGCGGAGTGCTTGGCAGGTTCGATCGAATTCAGATCCGCTTCGCAAAAGAAGGATCGGACGAAACAGATGGCGCTGGCCCTCAAGATAGTCTTTTGGACCCGGTCGCCGGAGATCGCACCGCTTCCGGACCCACGCGCTATCCAGGCGGAGCGGCTCGTGCAATGCTACCTGAAGCTGAAAGGCCATCCTAACCTGCACAGGGTTCCGTCCTGGCAGTTGGAATTCCCGCTCATGACCATCGAGTATATGGGCAGGATACTGGATGCCCACCCTGGGATCGGGCAGGCAGCTGCTGCCCGCAGGGCTCTTGAAGACAGTGAAACGGCCAAGGCCCATACCCGCGAGTTCAGGGCGAATTTCATCACCGGGCAATATTCCGGATGGATGCTATCCTATGAAGCGTTCCGTATGCTGCAGATCATGAACAACGACCCGAGTAAAACGCCCGAGGATGCCGCGCTGTCGCTGGTGGAAGAGATGCGGGAGAATCATTTTTCAAAGGAGATGCCGTTTGTCTTTATCGTCTGGGATGCGGCCCGCATGATAATCAGGGAAGATAACCCTTCCGGCCTGGTCCAGGGAGGCGAGCTCGATCCGAGCGAGATGCAGGTGCTCGTCTTAAAATTCAGGCAGGATCCGGTATACGCGCTGGCCATATTGAGAGATACGATCAAAGCGAGGGTTCCGCTGAGCGAACGTTCGGAATATGTCAAGGCCTCCGTCGCACTGGAATGCATCCTCGATTCGGCGATATGGAAGCCTGATGGCGCTGTGCAGACCGGGATGCCGACCTACCTGATGCATAATTTCTATGATCTTGGCCACTCTGACCGGGAACGGTCAAGAGTGGATAAATTCAGGCTTTTCGGGATGCTGGTAGACATCCGGAGAAAAGTCATAGACGCAGGGGATGAAGGCCAGGACAAGGCGGTATATGTCTCAAAAGTGGCCAAAGACATCCATGATACTGTGAAATACGATCTTTCCGTAGGAGACGGGATGGTCAACCAGACGATAATGGTCGGGGATTACTACGATAACGGGAAAGGGGTGTGCAGGCACCATGCCGCGCTCTTCTCGCTTTTCATGCAGGAAGCCGGGATCGTCTCGCGCCTCATAAAGGGGCGTTTCGGTTATTTCGGAGGGAGGCATGCGGCAAATCTGGTCAGGATAGCCAGGGAGTGGAATTTCCTCGATGTGACAAACGGACTGTACAAGCCCAGCCCTGTCGGCTTCGATCCGGACAGCGCAGGCGGCAATTTCAGTTTCGAATCCCCATTAGGAGACTGGCGTGTGAACAACCGCGCGAACCGCTGGTGCATAAAATCGAAAGGCGCCGAGATAAAGTAGCGTGCCCGCCGTGAACAAAATGGACTTCAATTTGAAAGCTCGCACACGCTCGCTTTCAAAACAGTCCATTCGTTTCGCTCATGGACTTTTGCTTGAAACGCTTCGCGTTTCAAGATCGTCCATAATCCCTGGAGGGAAATAAGAGCACGGCTGTGACATAAGAAGGGGATTATGGACTTGCTTCCGGCTTCCGCCGGAACAGTCCATCAACTCGTGTTCACCGCGCGCGCCGAAGGCGCCGGGTGAACAAAATGGACTTGGGGGGACTCGCACCCCCGGCCTCTCGCATGCGAAGCGAGCGCTCTGGTCTGCCGCGTTTCATTGCCGAATTGCGATGAAGCGCGTCTACTGAGCTACAAGCCCAAAAATCGACCTCGTGATTAAGGGTGGATTGACTTATTCTGGGGAAGTATTATTAAATTTGTACGCAAGTGCCATGCGATGGCAGCCAGTAAAAAAGTGAGCGATGAGATGTCCAGGAACATCATCGCCGAACCGCACACCATCGGCCAGGGGGCCATATTCCGCGATATAATCCTCGGCGGACAGGATGGGGTCGTGAATGTCCTCGGCATAGTGCTAGGCGTCGCGACAGCGACCGATTCGAGCCAGATCGTCCTCCTCTCAGGGATCGCAGCGACTTTCGCTGAAAGCGTCAGCATGGCCGCTGTCGCGTACACATCGAGCCGAGCCGAGGCCGAGCATTACCATGCCGAGGTGGAGCGCGAGAAATACGAGATGGAGCATCTTTCCGATGTCGAGCGGCAGGAGATCCGTGATATCTACAAGGCGAAAGGGTTCGAAGGCAAGCTCCTCGATCAGGTCGTGGATAAGATATGCTCTGACAATAAAGTCTGGCTGGATACCATGATGCGGGAGGAGCTCAAGCTCGAGAATCCCGAGGACAGCATGAGTCCGTTCAAGCAGGGTCTCCTTGTCGGAGGGAGCGCTCTGATCGGCTCTTTCATACCGATAATCCCATTCTTGCTCCTAGCTCCGCATCTGGCGATCCCCGTCGCTCTGGTGGCTTCCCTTGCGATACTATTCATCGTGGGCGCCCTGAAAAGCAAGATGACATCAGGCAAATGGCTCAAAGGCGGCCTTGAGCTGATGCTGATCGGCGGTGCGGCGGCGATCGCTGGATACGTCGTAGGGGTTGTGTTCCAGGTCAAGAACCCATAATCTCTTTTTTAATCTTTCAAACACATACCCTTTTAAACTGAATTTACACAAATTTATAAGTAAATCAACATAAGGTGGGCGATTTTGAGAACGCGCGAGATTTCGTGGAGACAGCACCGGGATGCCAGATCCATCCCTGGCCTTGATGTATCAGCAGTTGCGAAAATCATACTCGCAGCCCACGGGATATTCACATACGATCGGATACCAGATTTCAGGAAAGAGAGGTATGTCGCACCGGACGTCGATGAATTCAGATCGCAGATGAGGGAAGCATCGCATCCAGGGAGGGAAGCGTCCATCCATCCATCTCTCGAAGGGATGGAATTCAATCCTGAAGAGGTGCGCAAGGCGATCAGCGCGGTTTGCGAAGCAGACGAATCCGTCTTCATCAGGGACCATCACGGCACGCCGAAAGCGCCAGTATCGAAACTGGTGGAGCGGCTGACAGGTTCGGATGAGTTCAGGTCCGCTTCGAGAAACAAAGACCGCACCCGCCAGATGCTCTTATGCCTCCACGAATCGAAGATCGACAGGATGATCGACCAGTTCATGGTCGCCGGGGATATCGATCATGATCATGCCGAGCTCCTGGCAAGGACAAGCATGCCGAATATCCTGGACGCCATCAGGGCCATAGGGAACGGGTCCCTCAACCTTCTCGCCAGCGATATCCTCGCTGAACATGAACGGAGTCCGAGCATTCCGCTGTTCGATCTCGCCATCCGCGTCCTGATAACCATGAGGCACCCCCACCACAAAGCGACCACTCCGACTGAGCATACCGTGAGGGATCTCGACGTTTCCAGGCTCCAATCCCCGGATAGGGAAGAAGCGCCAGACGAAATAACCATACAGCAAGATGTTTCCAGCCTTCAAACGGAAGGAGCCGCCAGAGACCTGGCAGCAGCGGCAGAGCCCGATGCGCCTGATATCCAGACAGCTGTGGAAGCCCAAACAGACTCGACAGTGCAACTCGATGTCTCAGACCTTCACCCTTTTGAGGCTGGAGAAGCTGTTGAGGGAATAGCGCCTGAGGCGGACGTCCCTGAACCCGCTGCGCTAGAGCCGGCTGCGTCTGACTTACAGACAGAAGAGTCAAGAGAAGCCCGGACAGATTCAACAGTGCAACTCGATATCACTGATCTTCATGAAGTGGTGGCTGTAGAGGCTGGTGCGGAAATACCTCAAGAGCCAGTGGATCTGCTCGTAGAAATCCCGATCGAATCTCATGTGGACGAGCAAGCGCGTGAGCGACTGCGGAAAGAGCTCCGGTCCAACATGAACAGGATAATCTCGTTCATCAGCCTCATACGCGAGGATAAACGGCCTCTCCTATCTGCGGCCCCGAAGTCAATGGAGCGGCTGTTGCAGTCGGCATGGACTGAGGCGGATGAAGCGAGTGGAACGAAAACACCCGCCCCGGTTCTTTTCGAGAACGATGCTGGGGGGAAAACGGCCGGCAAGTTCATATTAGATCTCTCATGCGCGTTGATTGCCCATGAGAACATCCTCAAGGAACTCGCGAAACTTGAACCGGCCAGGCCAGTGGGGCAGATAGAGACCGAGGCGCTGCGAAGCGAGTGCACGGTGGCCGATAGCGCATCGGCAAGAGAACTGGTCGTCGCCGATTGGCTGCTCCAGAAATATTATGGGAAGGATTATGTGGCGTCGAAGGAGCTCGCGGCGCTGTCTTTGATGAATGCGCTGGCAGCGGTGTTTCCGGATTCCAGGAAAGATGACCTTTGCATGATCCTGGTCCGCAGGCTCTCTCTCCAAAGCCCATCCGTCATACCTGCGACATTGGAAACCGCCGAGAGGGTCCTTATGCAGGACCGGGCGAAAGAGCTCAAAGCGCGTTTCACTCCCAATGATCAAGCTGCGGTCTCCAGCGATATATCCGAAGCGCGTGAAGCTCTGAGGCAATATCATGATTGCCTATCCTCGGCCGAAGGCACATCGATAGAAAAGTTTGCGCCTGATCCGGCATATCTGGGCCATGTGGAATGTATTCGCTCATCATGCGGCCCGGGGGTGGGGTCATCCCCCGGAGAAGCCGCCATCCGATCGATCGAGAACATGCGCATAGCGCGAGAGAAGGTGGAATCCTCGGCAATCCCAAAATGTTTCAGGCCTGCGGCCGCGCTGCTGCTGCACAGCTATTCGCAGCGCTCGGTGGTCGCATTGGCGACAGCGTTGGTGGACAGCGGCGCCACCCTCGAGCTCTCTGCGGTGAATGACCCTTTCGACAAGGACCTCGAGCAACACCTCCCGGAAAAGACGGACAGGAGGACCCAGCTCATCAGGCATACCGCAAGGACGCTCAATCTTTTCGCATTCGCTATAATTCCCAACGATGTGCGGGCCACTATATGGGATAAGGCATGCCCTGAGGTCTCTTCATGGAAAGCCGTGATGCCTGCCCCAGATAAGAAAACCGACCGTGAGATCCGCGTTCCGACTGTGAGTATCAAGAAGGCCTTGACCCAGGCACATATGGATATCATCGCCAATGCGGCAGACGCTCCGGAATTCAATGACAAAGCGCTCTTCGATTTCCTGAACATGGATGCCGGCCTCCGGGAACTGCGGCTACGCAAGGCGATGGCCGAGGCATGGACCAGGGGGAACTGGAGAGAGGATGTGCCGCGGTGCAATGCTGCGCAGAGAGACATCTATTCCATATGCCAGCTGCCTGCGCCCACAAGAGAACAGCTGCGCGGGGCCGTCTGCGATCCATCCAACCTGTCGACGGAGCAGCGTGAGATGATATCCGGTTTCTTCGCTATAGCGCCGGAGTATCTCACTCCGAAGGAAATCGAGGCATTCGGCGTCTGGCTGCGCGGCGATACCGACGCGCTCGCGTCGCACTGGGAATGGACCTATCTCGATCCCAAACTATTAGAAGCGCTCAGGACCAGGATGCAGGGAGCGCAAAGACTCGGCGAACGGGATAAGGCGATACTCGCGAAGATCCTGGGGAAGAGGATCGATTCCCTCTCCGCGCAGGACATGGTGGGTTTCAAACCCGTCGATAAGGCGATCGGAGAGCTTTCAGCATTCCGCTCGAGATGGTTCTCGCAGGACAAGGAAGTGCGTCAATCGCACTGGCGCAGAGGGCTCGCTGACATCACCACCGCGGCTTCGATGGCGCACAAGCTCAGGTTCCTCCCGCATGCGACCTATTCAAGGGAAGAATCGGAGATGCTCGCCGCATTGAGCGGCAGGGAGTGCACCCCAGAAGAAATCACGCTGGAAGAACTGGGTCAAATCAAGACCGCGTTGGCAAAGCACATCGGCATGAGAAAAACATACCAGCCGGCCGTGCTCGCCCTTTCGGCTTTCGAAGAGCGATTCCGCATCAGTTCACTGCTCGCTGCGGTCCGCAGGCAGGAGATGTTCAATATTATATTAGATGCGTTCGGAGCGCCGCGCAGGGACATCGGTTTCCGGTTCGATGATGATACATTCATAAGCAGGCCCAAGCGCCTGGATCCCGGAGCGCCATCTGTCAATGAGGATTCATGCTCTTCGGTGCATCTCATATCTGAAGATGGCGCCATCACCATGGACGCTGTGTTCGACGGGGTCGGAGGCAATTTCATTGGTGAGGTGGAAGGCACGAGCAACGGGGAGCGTGCGAGCACGATCGCGAAGTCGGTATTCGAGATTTCGGCAGCAGCAGGCTGGATATCCACACCTGAGGATGTGCGCCGCACGCTTGTCATGGCTGATCTGATGATAGTCTCCGAGCAGCTCAGGTCGAAAGAGTACGATAATGCCAAAGTGGAGAATGACATGGGGACCACCGCCTCAGTCACGTTTATCAAAGGGGATGAATTCTACGGCATCCACGCTGGTGACAGCATCTGGAAGGTCATCCGCGAGGGGAAAGTCGTGATGGAAAGCCGGCCGCATGACACCATGTTCGAGCTTTTGCACAGTTCCCGTCCCATAGTGAAGGAAGATTGGGAGCTGGCAGGTCGGAGAACGCAAGGCCTCTCTCCGGAGGAAACCCAGGAGTTCGAGCGGGCTGTGGAGTCAAAAGCGCGCGGAATCATGAAAGACATCCAAGGCATGCTCTCAGCCGGCAGTGTGATGTCGACCCTAGGGAACCCGACCTATATACATATCAATAACCAGGAGAGGGAAGCGACCCCGTTCATCCTCCAGCCCGGGGATGTGGTGCTGAACGAGTCCGACGGGCTTCCCAAGCGAGTCTGCGATCATGAGATGATGAAGATATTACAGGAGGCGGGCGGTGACGTCAAAGATGCCTCACAGCAGCTCCTGGCATTGGCAGACGGCCGCATGCCAAGGCGCTGCGATTGCGAGGTCTCAGGGGTGGAAGACGACATCACGTTCAAGCTCAGGAGGGTGGAAGGACAATGAAGCACACATTAATTGACCGAAGCAAACATTTATATATTGTATCCCACTAAAATATATCATAAAACACATTAATCCATATCATGAGGTGAAATGAGTGGCTGAAAAAGAATCTGTTCCAACGTTGAGAGTGAAAGGGCCTACCTTCGAAGAATGCGCTGCCAAGACGAGAAAAACTCTCGGTGAAGCAGGCGCTCCTATCGCCGAAGGGATCTTAGCCCTCGGTGCGCTCGTGAAAGGTGGCACTGATGAGATGCGCGGATACGCTGCCGGCGCAAAGGGATCAGCGGCTAAGTCGGAAACGTCCGCGAAAGCCGCAGAGGCATCGGCAGAGGCCATGAAGAGCGAGAATACGACGTTCATCGCCCAACTCCGAGAACATGGCGCCACGCTTGATGCGGCAGCCGCAAGAGTCGAAGGTGCGGTCGATTCGCTCACGTATGGTGAAGCCAAGGGCGCCGAAGCCCTCAAAGCGGTTTCCAAGGCGGTCGAAGGGATTCCGGATCAAGTGAAATCGGCAGTGGCCGAAGCGACCTATATCGATGTGATCATACCTCAAACGGACGGATCGAAGGTCATCGAGAGAAAATCCGGCGGCGAAGCGCTCGCTTACATGGGCGAATATCTGGCCCATGTGTCCCAGGCAGCCGGTGATGCGCTAGGGGTAGCGAAAGAAGCGAAAGCAGAGATCGCGCAGCTTCTCGCGGGCGTCCAAGCGGCATTCGCGGCCGTCGATGAAAAAATCACATTGATCATGTTCAAAGCGCAGGAGGCAGGAGCAGGGTTCTCACCAGACGAAGAGGCTGCAGTGAAAGAACCGAGCTTCAAGAAAGGTGATACTGATGGTTAACGACATGAAGGCACTTATCGCAGCGGCGGAAGCGAGGGCGAAAGCAAGGCAGGCACCGGCACCAGCTCTGAGGAGCGTGGTTCCGCTCACTGAACCCGCGGCATCCGCAGATACGGCCGTCACCACCCCAAGCATGCCTCTTCCGGCAAGCATGACCGGTACGGCTCCAAAGACTGCAGGCGTCCCTGAAGCCAAGACATTGGTGACAAGCACCGCTGGTCTTGCTGTCGGAGAGAAGGTCTCACCAGCGGAAAGCGCAGCTCCTCCGTCATCCGAGCCTGCTCAAATCCCGGTTCCGCCAGCCGCACCAGCGACTGCGTCGGCAGAAGTTCCGAAACCTCCACCTCTAGCTCCATTGGTCCCGGCTTCTCTTCCGAGGAGATCGATCGGATTCCCTCCCAGGTCTCCGACGCCAGTGCCACCGAGCGCAGCAAAAGCACCGACGGGTGAAGCGAAAGAATCAGAAGCTCCGAAAGATAAAACACCGCTCGAAGAGGCATTGGCCAAGGTCGCTTCACTCGAGAAAACTGTGCGGGGCTTGGCCAAGCAGCTCGAGGATTTGGCGATCATCGTCGTCAATAGCGCGGAAGCGAAAGACATAGCAGATATCGCAGAAGATGTGCGCAGTGGTGAGCCTTGCATTTTGGACGAGGTAGTCTCTCAGAATGCGGACCACGTGGAGATCCTCAGGACAGCGGTCATAAACGTCCTGCTCAGTCCGGATCCGGACGTCGATGTCCTTGCAGCATTGGCAAAAAGCCACAGCCCAAACAAGGTCAAAGGGGCGCTCGAAGGCCTGGCAGCTGACCCGACGCTCGCGAACGCGGTCCTGATAGCCGAAGCGGCGAACGCAAACGGCGTCAAACAGTCCGAAGTGACCAATCCAGGAGATTCGCTCGTGGCCCAGAAAGCCGCCGAATGGGTGGCAAGCACTTCGACCGATATCGGGGACAGGGCAAAACAATGTCTTGATTCATGGGATAGTATCATAGGAGGGGATTGAAATGAGAAAATTGAGTGATATCAAATCAGGAAAAGATGGTACACCTGGCGCACCAGCACTTTCAGCTGGAACACCAGCACAAGCGGCATTCGCCGCGAAAAGCGTTCCGGAAGGTCCAAGGGACGCGTCACCAAAACCAGCACCTGCGGCACCTAAACCAGCACCGGCATCCTCAGGCCCGGTCGCATCGGCGAAACCATTCCAAGCTCCGGCTGCTGTTGAAGAGCCGAGCGGCGTAGAACTGCCTGCCGAAGATGTTCAAGATTATGCAAGCGATGTAAGTGCTGTTCCTCCGGTAGCAGATGAAAAACCAACCACACCGTTTCTCCCAGTCCCAGCCGCACCAGAGCCGGTCGCTGTATCAGCACCGGCTGAAAATGGCGAGGTGTTGGCCAGATTGACGAAACAATTCGTTCCACCGGCCCCAGCAGCTCCGCCTGTCGTATCACCTGCCGCTTTGGCACCGACAGTGCATGTCGCTCAAGTACCAGCGCCACAGACCAGGCCGCTCGTATCTGATCCAGCGCAGCCAGCCCAAGCCGGCGGTGTTGCAGCAAAGCACAGGAAAATCACCAGAAACCAACTCCTGGTTGGAGTCGCTGCCGTAGCGGCGATCGTGGTCACTGGAATCCTGGCGCAAGACTGCTCCTGCGAGAGCAAAAAAGCCCCTCCAGCGCAAGTATGCCCGGACCTGAAACCGAAAGATTGCAAATCCCCTGAAGCAGGACAGCCGTACAGCCAGTTCTTCGATGCGAAGTGCTTCTATTGCGGCGAACTAGAGAAAGGCCCAGATGGCAAAGAGGTCCCCGGGAAATTCAAGAAGGGGGACTGGATGACTCGGGATAACTGTCCGGTCGTTTTCCACTGCGGAAACAATGATTTTGATGTCAACGCGTCGTATGCCGTCTATAAGCCGGTCAAGGAGACGGTCGCCGGTGTCGAGAAGGTGAAATACGTCCTGAGCACCACGACTGTGACCGAAAAATGTGATGATATCGGGGATCCGAGCTTCTGCAAAGAGGCCTGCCCGATACCCAAGGAAACGGTTCCGGCTCCTGCGGTCACACCAAAACCGAAAAGGGACAGGCCCGTGGTCGAGGCGCCCAAGAAAAGCAAGCTCGACTGCGTCAAATCCCGCGTAGAGCAGGTGCGCAGCGATATCAACACTCAGGTCCGCTTGGCCCAGGGCGAGATATTCAAGGCCCTCAAATTGAATGGGGATCTGACTGTGAATTACGGGATAACGGTTCAACCTAGCGGAAAAATCGTAGCCACGAAGATTTCCGTGAACGGCACTGACGTCTCGAAATTCGTCTCGCTGGCTGGCATACAGGCCGATAACCAGGCCACTGAGGTCTGCCACTTCGAATCCGCCTACAAGATCAACGCATCCCGCTGATTCTTTCTTTTCTTATTATCTTTTTTTCATTGATCAGATACGGCCTGTCTCTCTCGGGCCAGAGGGATACGTTTATAAACTGTTTTACACAAATTTTAATTAATTAAAACATATTGGTGGGTTTGATGAGGCGCCTAAGCGATATCTTGACTAATCCAAAAGCGCCCAGCTCCCAGCAACCTAGACCTGGAACCAAACCACCCCTCGCAGAAGCGCCTCACGCGGCAGCAGACGAGAGGACTGTGAGGGTGTCGCAGAGCGAAGTGGGCCGTATGCTCGATTCCCAAGTGGTGAAGCTGGACGATCCATCAGCTGTCGATGACGTGCTTATCGGGGCGCCAGTCGCTGACCATGGCAAGGAGAGCGGCACTTCATCAGTCCCGGAAGAAGCCGGATCCTCTACAGAGCAACGGACGGTCCGCTCCAATCATATGCCATTGCCGCGGGCTGCTCCATCTGATCAAGAAGAGCAAGCTCCATCAAAGCCCCCTCCGAAACCTGCCAGCAAGCCGCCTCCGATCCCGAAAGTGCTTCCGAAGCCGCTGCCTCTTGACCTCGGATCTCCTTCAAAAAAACCCCCGATGGATGATCTGGGCGTCTATGCTTTCAAAGAAGCGCTAAGGAAAAGGGATCTG
>Ga0326726_10002032_pt1 | contig 18780 bp, 16 predicted proteins | sample MHFenrmetagenome_2_FD_207603 | JGI IMG/M metagenome (GOLD analysis project Ga0326726, IMG submission 207603) | Lab enriched peat soil microbial communities from Michigan Hollow, Ithaca, NY, United States - MHF15MN | ecosystem: Environmental > Terrestrial > Soil > Wetlands > Peat | place: USA... | reverse complement strand
CGTTCTCAGGCTGCTTCTTTGGTGACCAGGGAACGGGCTGCTTCCCGCGGCTGCCCATCGACAACCTTCATCTGCTGCCAGTCATAGGCCAATTCCTTGCCACAGTCGAGGCAGACTACATAGGTTCCGGTACGCGAAGCGGCCTTAATGCGGCGCGAGCCTCCACGAACCGTCATCGGAAAACTATAATGAGAATGCCAGCACCCAAACATTGCGTCGACTAACCTGGAAAACATGACTAGCCTCCCTACCTCCAGCCGCCACAGCGCAGCCGGCCTACCGTCAACTACTTAGATTCCAACGGGAGACAAAAGGTTCGTCAGAAGCCCGACGCAAGCCGGGTTCGGGGCAGCTACGTACGGCAGAATCAACAGGTTGGCGGGGGCGAGGGAATTTCGCGGATCAGACGCTCTGCGGCCCCGACTTCTTGCTCTGCGTGCACTTCGCCATGATGGCGTTGCGCAGGCGGCCACGCAGGTCTTCAGGCAGTGGATAGAGCTCGGAGTCGCGGTAGATTTCGATGGTCTTGCGGGTGGTGTCGCAAACGACGTAGCAGTTATGACACCACGCCAGGTGATCCTCGAGATCGGACTTGGTGCGCTCATCGAGAGCGCCATCGAGGTAGTTGGTCAGTTCCTTAAGGAATTCGGTACACTTCACTTGTTGCCGTCTCCGCTTGCCCGTTTCTGGAAGTACCGGCTCAACCGCTCGCGCAGTTGCAGGCGCGCCCGCAGCAGCCGCGATTTTACCGCCGGAATGCTTAGTTCTAAAGCCTGTGCCGTTTCTTCGGTTGATAGGCCCTCCACGTCCCGGAGCACAAACACCGTGCGGAACCCCGGCGGCAGCCCTTGTATCGTGCGCGTCAGGATGTCCCGCAACTGCGCTTGGTTGTACATCTGCTCCGGATTGGGACTCCAATCCGCAACCTCGCGCGGAACCGAATCATCCTCAGTCTTTACTTCTTCGTCCAGAGAGACCATGCGTTCTGGCCGTCTCCGGCGCAACTTCATCAGCGCTTCGTTGACCGCAATCCGCACCAGCCAGGTATAAAACTTGGACTGCTCCTGGAACTGGTTCAGGTTTCCATACGCTTTGAGAAACGCATCCTGAACAACGTCTTCGGCGTCCTCGCGATTTTGCGTAATGTGCTGTGCGATGCGAAAAACATTACGATCGTAGCGTTTGACAAGTTCTTCAAACGCTTTATCGTCGCCGCGCTTAGCCGCCCGTACCAGTGCCAGTTCTTCACTGACGGGCTCACTTACATTGGGTTGGATGGCACTCATTCGTCACTCGATGCAGATTTTAGCGGCTGCGCAGCTGAACCCCGCAGTGCTATTGTACCGGGTAAGCAGACTTTTCGGGGCAACTCACTGGCGAGCGACTCCCGCCCGCGTGCCTCAGTTGGTTCCAATGGCACTGCAGTAACCGGGAGAACACGTACCAAGGTGTCCCGGTAATGCCTGCAAGTGGCTTATAATCAAAGGTTAGAAGGTAAACGGCGTTCAGCCCTCATAATTCTCATCCGGAGCACGAATGACGGATCGCGGTTGGATGGAACCCATAGTGGAACGGGTAGTCACGCAGGTTCTGGAGAACCATGCGGCCCAACTGCGCACGGAGATCGTTCGCCGGGTGATGGAAGAAGTTGCCGCCCAACCTGCTTCGGAAGCAGCCGCCGCCGGAACGAAGTCCGCAGATCTGGCGCGCGCGGTGGCTGACATTCAGCTCGGGGGCTCACAAAAGGAAATCTTAAAGGCGTTGCTCGACAGTTGCGCGCGCTACGCGGCGCGCGTGGCGTTGTTCGTCGTGAAGGGTGGCACCGCCACCGGATGGCAGGGACGGGGCTTCAACAGCAACGACGCCGTCAAAGACTTCACGCTCGACGCCAATGCGCCGGCGGTAGTGCGCGCCATTAATGATCGCCTGGTTGTAAGTGCGCCCACCGGGGAACTGGACGCCCGCTTCGTCCAGGATTTTGGCACGCCCAAGAACGGCCAAGGACGTTTTCTGCCGCTCGTTCTCAAGGACAAGGTCGCGGCCCTGGTGTACGCCGACGCTGGAACGGATGGCGCGGGCAACTTGGATGCCGGTTCGCTGGATTTGCTGGTCCTTTCGACCAGCGCGTGGTTGGAAGTCAGCTCGCTGCGCAAGCAGGTGCACAAGGAGCCGGCTGCGGAACGCGGGGAAAGCCGTCCGGCAGCCACGGCCGAAGTGGCGCCTGCTTTTAACGATCCATTTGCGGCGCACGCTCCCGCCCATGCCATGGCTGCGGCGGCCACCGCCGAAGCGCCCATGCCCGCGATGACGACGGCGACCGAACCTGCACCGACCGACGAGGTTGTAGCGGCGACGCCACCTCCCGCAGAGGCCGAGGCTGTGCCGGCGAACGCGGTTTCTTCCGAAGACCAGGAGATCCACCGCAAGGCCCAGCGCTTTGCCCGTCTGCTGGTGGATGAGGTCAAGCTCTACAACCAGGCGAAGGTGGCCGAAGGCCGGAAGCATAAAGATCTCTATGACCGCTTGAAAGAAGCGCTTGAAAAGAGCCGCAGCACGTACCAGAAACGTTACGGGAATACGGTTGCAGCTTCCGGCGATTACTTTCAACATGAAGTCGTACGGAGTCTGGCAGAAGACGACGTCTCCATCATGGGCGCTAATTTCCGGCACTAGGTAGGGGTTCCATTGCGCAGTTTGCTCGTCAGGGTTGTGGTAGCAGTCCTGATCGTTTTTTCTTTCGTTCTTTCCGATGATGGCGCAGCCCAGTCCAGTAGTCCTGCGCAGAAGACGCCGCCTGCCAAGACGCAACCAAAGCCATCCCCAAAAAAATCCAGCAAGAGTGTAAAACGGCGGAAGGTAGCATCCCCGCGCGTACGGCGGGTCAAGCGGGCGTTCGTGGCCTCCGCGAGCCTGCGTCCCATGGCTCAACAGTTGCTGCAGGACCGCACTCCAGCCGCCTATGCAGGAGTTGAAACCTATGCGCGCAAGCACGCCAGGGAAGAAGCGGGCTGGCTGGCATGGCTCGTGCTCGGCTACGCCCACTCCCTTGATCACGATTACGCCAAGGCCATCGATCCTCTGAATCGCGCCAAGGCAGGCGCCAGCGAGCTGGGTGACTATGTCGCGTACTATCTCGGTGACGCCTACCTGGAAACAAGTCACACTGCGGAAGCACTGGCCACGTTGGCCGATTTCGACAAGAGCTTCCCCGACTCTCTTCTGACCCGCGACGTTCATCTCGTCTACGCCAACGCCCTGCTGAAGGAAGGCCAGGCGCAGGAAGCAGCCGCGCTGCTGGAAAAAGACCGTGCGCCCGTCCGCAGTGAGATCGAATTGGCCATCGGCCGCGCCTACCAGGCATTAAGACAAGACGACAAGGCCGCCGCCGCCTTCCGCAACCTCTACTACAACCTCCCCATAAGCCCGGATGCCGATGCGGCGGGCGCCGAGCTGCGCAAGTTGAAGGTCTCCGGATCGCTGGCGGAGCGCCGCACCCGGGTTGATCTGCTGTTCAAGGCAAGACGCTACAGCGACGCGGCCGGCGAGTACCGCGATCTGGCGAATGAAGTCAGCCCGGCTGACCGTCCCACCGTGCAACTCGCGCTTGCTACCGCGCTGCAAAAAAACGACCGCAGCCGGGACGCGCGCCAGCTGCTGACTTCCATGGGTGCGCAGGCGGGGGACGCCGAGGCGCAGCGACTCTACCTGCTGCATGAAACGGCGCGCTCCACCAACGACGACGAGGCGGTGCAACGGACTCTCGCTCAACTGCGAGAGTTTGGTCCGACCAGCCCTTGGCTGGAACAGGCGCTGTTGTCAGCCGCAAACATGTATCTGCTGAAACGGGACTACGATCGTGCCATCGAATACTTCCGGGAACTGCAGCAACGCTTTCCCAACAGCTCGCGCGCCAGCTATGCGCACTGGAAGGCGGCCTGGCTGAGCTTCCGCCAGGGACGGACGGACGATGCGCGCAAAGGGTTCGAGGACCAGATCGCGCTCTATCCGGATAGTAACGAAGTCCCAGCCGCGCTCTACTGGCGTGCCCGCCTTGCCGAAGAAGAAGGCGCGCCCGTGATGGCGCGCGCGTTCTATCAGAAGCTCTCCTCACGCTTTCGGAACTTCTACTATGCCGAGTTGGGACGCCAGCGCCTGAAGAATTTGCGTACCGAAGACGCTGCGGAGACCGAGTACGTCCTGCTCGATCGCGTTCCACCGCTTACGACCAAAGACAAAGTCGCCGCCAGCGACCCTCCGGAAGACAACCTGCGCCTGCAGCGGGCTCGCTTGCTTTCGAACGGAGCGCTGGCCGACCTCGCCATGCGCGAGTTGCAGGCTGCGCAAAGCGAGGAGGCCGGCTCCTGGGCGTTGTCGGAAATGGCGCGCATTTATCAGGACGGCGGCCAGTACGACCGCGGCATCCAGGTCCTGAAGCGGGCCATCCCGAACTACTTTGCGGTGGACTTTCCGGAATTGCCGCGCCCTTACTGGGACGCGCTTTTTCCCAAACCCTACTGGAACGATCTGCGCAAGTACTCCGTGTTGAACGGGCTGGATCCGTACCTGGTGGCGTCGCTGATCCGGCAGGAATCGGAATTCAATCCGGCGGCGGTCTCGCGCGCGAATGCGGTGGGACTCATGCAGCTTCTGCCCTCGGTGGGAAAGCATGTTGCGAAAGAGATTAAGCTGAAAGGCTACAGCCCGAGCCAGCTCTACACTCCTGCCATCAACATGCAGTTGGGAACGCGATACTTCAAGTCCATGGTGGACAAGTACGGCGGACAACTCGAATACGCTCTCGCCGCCTACAACGCCGGCACCGACCGCGTCGGCGACTGGCTGGAACAAGGACATTACCGCGACCCACAGGAGTTCGTCGAATCCATCCCGTTTACCGAGACGCGCGAGTACGTTCAGGCGATCCTGCGAAATGCGACGCTCTACCAGCGGCTGTACGGGACGCCCTAGGGCGGCTGCATCGGCGGCGACCTGAATATGCCTGCACCGCCCGAGCAACCCTTGACTAACCCTCAAGAATGCGAGACGCTGGCGCGCTCAGGAAGCTTTGCCGCCCGGAGGGTGCCGCGTGGGATCCACAATTTCGTCACTCATAGGCGCGGCCGAACAGGGTGACCCAGCCGCGACCGAGGCGCTGTTCAGCGCACTCTACTACGAACTCCATCGGCTGGCGAAGCGGGAACTGGCGCGGGGCGGGGCTCCCGTCAGCTTGAGCGTGACCACGCTCCTGCACGAAGCGTATCTGGACATGGCCGCGCGCGAGGGATCGGTATTTCCCGACCAGGCACGCTTTATGGGCTACGCCGCGCACGTGATGCGGAATCTGATCATTGACCATGCCCGAGAACGGCGTGCCCAGAAACGCGGCGGCCTCTTCGAGATTACCTCGCTTGACACCGAAGCGATGGAGAAGGCCGCGGACCACCAGGAGCTCACGCAAATCAGCGAGGCGCTGGACGAGCTTGCCAAACTGGAGCCTGCACTCGCCGAGATCATCGACTTGAAGTTCTTCTGCGGCTTCTCGTTCGCGGAAATCGCCGCCATGCGTGATGTTTCGGAACGCACGGTGCAGAGGAACTGGGAGATCGCGCGGATTTATCTCCGTCGGAAAATTCGCACGGAGTTATCACTCTGAGGAGTCCATGTCCACCCTTAGCTCCGAGCAGTGGCGAGCCATAATCCCATATTTGGACCAGGCGCTCGCCCTGACCGTCGAAGAGCGCACGGCGTGGTTATCGTCGCTCGCCGAGCAAAACCCTGCGCTGGTGGCGCAGTTGCGATCCCTCCTCGACGAACAGCGTGCATCGGCACAGGAAGGTTTCCTCGAGCAAAGCCCCGTCCCATTGCCGCCTACGCCGGGACTGGCGGGCCAGCGTGTCGGCGCATACACGCTGTTGTCACAGATCGGTCAAGGCGGCATGGGCAGCGTGTGGCTGGCGGAACGAAGCGACGGACGCTTTAAACGCCAGGTGGCGGTCAAGTTCCTCAACATCGCGCTCATCGGGAAAGGCGGCGAGGAGCGCTTCCAACGCGAGGGCAGCATTCTCGGACGGCTTGCGCATCCGCACATTGGGGAATTGGTCGATGCCGGAGTATCGGCGGCCGGGCAGCCTTATCTCGTCCTGGAACATGTCGAGGGCGACCACATTGACCGGTACTGCGACCAACGCAAGCTCGACGTGGAAGCGCGCGTGCGCCTCTTTCTTGACGTACTCGTCGCGGTTGCGCAGGCACACGCGAACCTGATTGTGCACCGCGATCTCAAACCATCGAACGTGCTGGTCCGAAATGACGGCCAGGTGAAGCTACTGGACTTCGGCATTGCCAAGCTGCTGGAAGGCGAAGGGCAGGAAGGAGCGGCGACGGTGCTCACGGTCGAAGGGGGACGGGCGATGACGCCCGAATACGCGGCCCCCGAGCAACTGCGCGGCGAACCGGTAACGACTGCCACCGACGTCTATGCCTTGGGCGTGTTGCTCTATGTGTTGCTGACCGGACAACATCCGGCCGGGGCGGGCCCGCACACCCCCGCGGACCTGGTCAAGGCCATCGTCGATACGGAGCCTACGCCTCCGTCGGATACCGTATCGCCGACGCAAGCGAATGCAGAGATCACTACCACCAATGCCACCAGACGTGCCACCACACCTGAGAAGCTTCGTCGCCTACTGCTAGGGGATCTCGACACGATCGTGGCGAAGGCGTTGAAGAAGAATCCGCAGGAGCGCTACGCCTCGGTAACGGCCCTCGCAGACGATCTTGGCCGGTACCTCCGGCATGAGCCAATCAGTGCGCGGCCGGATACGGTTGCGTACCGCGCTGCCAAGTTCGTGCGCCGGAATCGGCTGGCGGTCCTGCTCGCGGCTTTGGTGCTCATCGCCACGATGGTTGGTGTCACGGGCACGCTGGTGCAAGCGCGCAGGGCAGGAGTGCAGCGTGACTTCGCATTTGGGCAGTTGGCCCGAGCCGAGGCAGTGAACGACCTCAACTCTTTTCTCCTGTCGGACGCGGCCCCTTCGGGGAAGCCGTTTACGGTCAACGAACTGCTTGGCCGAGCCGAGCAGATTGTGGAGCAGCAACGAGGCGACAACCCCACTCGAGTGCAGCTGCTGGTTGCGATCGGCCGCCAGTATCACGACCAGGATGAGGACGCCAAGGCGCGTCACGTGCTTGAGGAAGCGTACCAGTTGTCGCGCGGGCTTTCCGAACCTTCTCCCCGCGCCCAGGCTTCCTGCGCTCTGGGGAGTGCCGTCGCACGCGGGACCGATCGACAACGAGGCGAGGTACTGGTCGCGGAAGGGTTGCGCGAGCTTCCCAACCAGCCCCAGTTCGCGCTCGATCGAGTCTTCTGTCTGCTGCGCGGGAGCGAGGTCTCCCGTGGCCAGGGAGCGACCCAGAAAGCGCTCGATCAGGCTCGGGCCGCTCAGGGTTTGCTGAAGAGTTCGCCGCTACGATCCGAGATTCTCGATCTCCGGGCGTTAATGGATGTTGCCGAATCATATCGGATGGCGGGACAGTATCGTGATGCCATCCCGGTGTTCGAGCAGGCTTCGATTGTGATGGACTCGCTGGGGCGCGGCAATACCGAGACCGCTGGGACGCTCCTTAACAATTGGGCACTGGCTCTGCAGCTATACGGGCGGCAGCTTGAGGCCGAAAGGCTTTTTCGCCGGGCCATTGACATCAGTAGTGCCGGGCAGTCCGAAGAGGCGGTTTCGCCGATGCTTTTGAACAACTACGCCCGCACGCTGCGCGACCTGGCACGCTTGGACGAAGCGGCAATCTACGCGGAACGCGCCTACGCCAAGGCCAAACAGTCCGATGCCCGAATCGTCCTCCAGCAATCGACCACCATGCGGGCCAGGATCTACCGCGACCAGCACGACTTCGCGAAGGCATCGGCGATGTTCGCGGAAGCCGAACCGATGCTCAAACGAAACCTCCCTCCGGGCCATCCCGGGTTCGCGATGGTAGTTTCGGAGAAGTCCCTGCTCGAACTGGAACGCGGCAACCTGGAAGCGGCCCTGCAACTGGCAAATGAAGCCTTGACCATGCTGGAAGCCGCGGTCAAGTCTGGGAACGGCCCGGAGGCCATTCCCTGGCTGCTCGTGCGCCGGTCCGACGTCGAACTGCGCCTCAACCGTCCGAACGATGCGGCCGCGGATGCTTCCCGCGCGTTGTCCTTGCTGCAAGCGGCCGCCCAGCCCGGGACGTTTTCGAGCCACCTGGGCCAGGCCTACTTGAGCTCGGGCCGTGCCCTCCAGGCACAGGGCAAGGGTGAAGAAGCGCGCACCGCGTTTCGTTCGGCCGTGGAGCACCTGCAAAATACCCTTGGCCCAGATCACCCCGATACTCGCGCCGCCCGGCAGCTCGCAGAAGCCAATACCCTCCAAAAGTAAGCGGGGCGGGTGCTTTCGCCCGCATATTCCCAGATTTGTCGCCTTTTCCCTTCGCTTCCCGCTATCCCAAGTAGAGGCCCAGTAGGTCAGGCCAGGAAACATCCCCCGCTGGCTAACCTTGCCGAGAGGCAGGTCTTGGTTTCAAGTCGCAAAGGAGATCTCCCATGAACATGACATCACGTACTTGCTTCGTGTTACTTGCCTTGACCCTGGCGGCGTTCCAGCCCGCCTTTTCGCAATCGGCTTCGATAACCAATGGACCCCAGCGTGGATTGGTCCTCAACGAACTTCTATCTCACCGCGGTTCCCGTGCTCCTGCCCGGGTCCAGGGAAAGCCAGCCCCAGACCCGGTTGCGATGGGCCTGGCTAAGGCCAAAGTCTACAAATTCTCCACCGCCGACTATCCTGGCGCCGACTTTTCAGAGGTCTTTGATACCAACGGCGCTACCAGCGTGGGCGTATTCATGTTCAACAGCTCGAGTCTCCTGATAACACCCTTCACAGTCAAAGGCAACGTTTACCAGATCCTCGACGTGCCCGGCTCCCAGCAGAGTTCTGCCATGGCCATCAACTCGTCGGGTTTAATCGGCGGACTTTACATAGACCTCTCGTCAGCGGAACACGGTTTCGTCGACAATGCAGGGACGTTCACCAACATCGACTTTCCTGGCGCCTTTGTCACCGAGGTCCTGGACATCAGCGACGCCGGGGTCATTGTCGGTGACTATACCGATGCCACGGGTGCAGACGGGTATGTGGACAACGGCGGCGTTTTCACTCCCATTGATTTCCCCGGCGCCGTCTCCAGTTCGGCGACGGGCATCAACTCCAACGGCGACATCGTCGGGATTTGGGCCGACGGTTCCCACTTTCACAGCTTCATCCTGAGTGGCGGGGTCTTCACTTCTCTTGACTTCCCGTTCGCCGCCGGCACCTCAGCCTTTGGCATTAACGACTCTGGCGAGATTTCCGGATCCTTCGAAGATGCCACGTTTTTGTTTCACGGATTCGTCTATTCCCACGGCGCCTGGAGCCAAGTCGATGTGGCTGGAGCAAGAGCCACGGAACTGTTCCGGATCACGAACAGCGGAGCCGTCACCGGCTGGGCCATTGACGATCTGTTCGAAAGCCACGGCATCCGAGGCCGCTGAACCATCCCCTCGTGTTGGTCATCACCGGGCCTCGTCGGAGAACGGGAAAGCGGATTCCGATGGAACCGCGACCGCATTCTCGACCAGGCACCACAATGTGCATTTTCAAAGTTGCAAAGGAGAATCTCGATGAACTCGTCATTGCGTATTCGCTTCGTGTTGCTTGCCCTGACCCTGGCGGCGTTCCAGCCCGCCTTTTCGCAATCCGCTTCGAAAACCAACGCGCCCAGGGTTGCATTAGCCCTCGACGAACTCTTTTTTTCACCGCGGGTCCATGCTCCTGCCGGAGGCGTCGGAAAACCAGCCCCAGACCCGGTGGCGATGGGCCGGGCTAAGGCCAAAGTCTACAAATTCTCCACCGCCGACTATCCCGGCGCAGCCTTTTCAATGGTCTTTGGTTCCAACGGGTCTACTGGCGTGGGCACGTTCGCTGACGTTTCAGCGCGCACGGCCTTCACGGTCGAGCGTAACGTTTACCGGATCCTCGCCGTGCCCGGCTCCACGTTAAGTGCCGCCACCACTATCAATACTGCGGGGGTGATCGGCGGAACTTACGAAGATCCCACAACGGCGCTTCACGGGTTCGTCGACAATGCAGGAACATTTACCACCATCGACTTCCCGGGCGGCGTCGACACCGAAGTCAATGGCATCAACGACGCCGGTGTCATCGTCGGCGACTACGCGGATGCCACGGCTACACACGGATTCGTGGACAACAGCGGGGTCTTCACCACCATCGATTTCCCCGGCTCGCTCGGCACCGCCGCGACGGGCATCAACTCCACTGGCGACATCGTCGGCAACTGGAGGGACGCCACTAACGGGCACAGCTTTCTTCTGAGCGGCGGAGTTTTTACCTCTTTGGACTTCCCGCTCGCCACCCTCACATTCGCCTCTGGCATCAATGACTCCGGCGACATTGTCGGATTCTACTACGATGCCGCGGGTCCGTTTCACGGATTCGTCTATTCCCATGGCGCCTGGAACAAAGTCGACGTGGCCGGAGCGACGAACACGCAACTGCGCGGAATCACGAACAGGGGTGCCGTCAGCGGTGCCGCCGATGACGACCATGGCGAAAGGCACGGCATCACAGGCCGTTAAACGAACTCCTTTTGTTGCGCGTCACCGGGCCCCGTCGATACAGGGTGGGGCCCGTGTGCTTTCTGGGGCAGTTTGCTCAACCCCTTGAACCGCAAGTCAGAAGAGCAAGAGCCCAGTGAGGGGCAAAGCGGCGGATCTCCGACAAGTTGTCGTCTTTCCCTATCGCTTTCCGCTATCCAAAGTAGAGGCCCAGTATCCAGCCTTTGGCACGGAACCGGGGAATTGCGTTGTTACTCAGTCTCCGCCATCCGGAGAAACAACAATTCAAAGTGAAGAGGAGAATCTATGAACCGCATCATCGTTTGTCTAGCTAGCTTTCTTGTGTTGATCGGTTACGCGCTGCCCATCCAGGCTCAGCCGGCGCCAACTGAAACCACCGGTTGCGCGTTCACCTTCAAAGCCGGCAAGGACAACACCTTTTTGCAGTTTTGCGTGACCGCAAACGGGAATATCCCCCAGATTGAGACGCCGTCTGGCCACCTGAATGTGGGCGCTGGCGGCGAAGGGTATGGCATTTGTAACGAGAGTCCCTCCGCTGAGTACCACGATTACGCCTCTGGCGCCAGCGGAAACTGGGGCACGGCAACCGTCCTGAGTAAGACCGGGGCTTCCGTCAAGATTGCCCGCACCACCAGCGATGGCCACTGGACGCTCACTCAAACCATCAGCAAAGTCGCCAAAACTTCGTCCATCACGATCGTGATGGCGCTCACCAACAATCAAGCCGTGGACAAACAGGCATACCTCATCCGCTACGCGGATGTAAATGCCGACGGCCATTCCTTGGACTTGCTGGGTGCAACCGGTAACAGCGCGTTTGCCTGGTCTTACTCCCTTGATCCCCCGCCGCCCTTTTATGGGTTGCAGTTGCAAAATGTGGGCACACCCCAGTTCGGGTTTTGGTCGGCGGAAGTGCAGTCCGTCAACCTCGGACCGAACCCGTGCGACTTGGGGGCGCATGACGCGCAAGGGAGTTTTAATGGCGACGGATCGTTCGTGCTGGCTTACATCGGACCGGTGCCCGCGGGCCAGACGAAAACTGCCACGATGACCTACCGGGGTTTGTAGGGCGGTTGTGGCACGAAATGGTCCCCAATGCGTTTGTGGATGGTTAACTTCCACATCTTCTTCACCGAACACTGCCGGGAAGGGGCACGGCAGCCAGGCCAGGGTTTCCGATTTCTCCTGGGGAGACCCCGGCCGAAAAATCCTTCGAGGCGCGAGCTACAGGCGCCAACGGATCGCAGCGATCGCGCAGGCTGTCGCTCCAATCGACAAGAAGGTCGTTCCCAGGACAACATCCACCACCTGGGCGCGGAGCATTTCCAGACCTGCATCGGCCGTACTCATGCCATCCCTCTAAAGACTCCGTTATGCATTCCTGGCCTTGTCCTTCCAATCATTGGCAACCATGGCGAAGATCATGTCATCGACCCACTCGCCCTTGAACCACAGGCTCTTGATAAAGTGGCCCTCCTGTCGCATCCCGACCCGTTGCATTAACTGTATGGACCGAACGTTGCGCGGATCTACGGAGCCGAATGCCCGGTGTTTGCCGAGTCTGACAAGAACGTAATCGAGCAGCGCTCGCAGTCCTTCCGTGGCGTAGCCCCGAGATTGGTATTCCGGCGCTAACGCAATGCCAATTTCTGCCTGCCGTGGCTCAGCCTGAAGCACGTGAAAGCCGCAATCGCCGATCAGTTCGCCACTCGATTGGAGAGCGATCCCGATCTGATACCACGATCCGGGCGTGCCGGGCTCAATCGCCGCCAGACCGCGGATGTAACCCTGAATCTCATCTCTTGATTGCGTTCCCCAGAACTGAAAGCGGGAGACTTCCGGGCGGGACCGGTATTCGAATATCCTTTGGGCATCGCTCGCTTCGAGATCACGAAGGGTCAGGCGCTCAGTGAGAATTGCTGTAAACGGCATGCAGATGTCGCCAGCTTTGGTCGCCGAGGATCATAGCTGATTCGTGCCGGGCAATCACCCGCGCAACCGGCTCGACAAACACCACCGTTTTACCAGGGTTACACAGGACAGCGCAGCAGGTTCGAAAAGATACGCTAGAAGTTCTGGCCTTCCCACGTCCGGTTCGCGAGAATCTGCCGCACTTGCAACTCGTAGGGCTGGCCGGGCGACCAGTCACCTGAGAAATGGGCGCCGATGCAGGTCCAGAAGACATAGCTCCATCCGTTCTGCGCGGCGATCTGATCGACGGTCTGGCCATGATAAAGCCAGTCTCCGCCGTCATAGAAATCGCCGTCGTAGCAGGAACGAATATGGGCCCCGTACCAGTCGACGTTCAGCGCCGTCGCCTGCATGGTATGCGGATAGCCGCCATGAATGATCGTGCCGGAGCAATCTTCGTTCTTGATCTGGAGCAGCCCGTAGGAGGCCTCGCCCGCCGGCCCGCACACGTCTCCCGTGGTGCTCATGTGCCAATACGATTCCTGCACGGCGGCGGCGCGGATCGTATCTTCGTCAATGCCCCATTTACAGGCCGCCCACTGGATGATCTCCGTGGTGGTGCCGGTGAAGTTGCCGGTCACCTTGTCCCTCTTATCGCGCCATTTCGTCCAGTAGTTCTCGGTCGACCAGTTGTGCGGTGCCGGGAGAACGGTGTGGTTAGCGGTGTTATTGTCAGGCCTCGGTTCCCACGCGTTGGGCGTAACGGCCGATGCGCAGTAGGAATCGGAGCGAGGCAAGAAAGTGGCGTGCGCGGGCTCCGTGCCGAAATAGCCAGGCTTCGGTGGCGGCTGTTGTGTTGCGGATGGGCTGCCACATCCGACCAGGGCCGCGAGCAGTGCCAGGGCCCACGAGATGACAAGCCCGCGCCGCAGGCGACTGATCGACCGGAGTGGGATCTGAGTGGCAGACGGTGTGATGAACATGGCTCCTCTTGCGCCGGCAGGCAATCGGCAATCTACGGAAGAGGTTATGTTCAATCAGGAGGGGAGGGAAGGTTCCAGAAGGACAGTCTCGGTGACGGCTACTTGTCGTTCCGGCCAGTGGACGAACTCCAAAATAACAAAGGACAAAAACAGGGTTGCTCGTCACGCCGTCTTCTGCGCGGGTGACTTCGTAAACAGGATCTCAAACACCAGCAGCCCGGCGCCGATCACAATCGCGCTGTCGGCCAGGTTGAAGGCCGGCCACTGATATTGCCCGACGTAGAAGAGCAGGAAGTCGACGACATGTCCGCTGACCAGGCGATCCCACAGATTGCCCACCGCGCCGCCCAGAATCAGGGCCAGACCGATACCGGTCGTGGTCAGGCTGTGGCTGTTTTTCCAGAGCAGGGCACAGACGATCAGCAGCGCAATCAGCGAGAACAGGATCAGAAGGCCTACTTTCCACTCCGAGGGCGAGTCGGCAAACAGGCCGAAGGCCGCGCCCCGGTTCTCGGTACGGATGATCCGGAAAAAGCCGGGGACTACAGTCAGGCTGTCGTGCAGCGAGAACCGGCGCGTGATCGTCCACTTCGAGAGACGGTCCAGGGCGATCACCAGCAGCGCGATCAGGAAATGATACTTACGCATGAGCGGAAAGCTTCTTCCCTATAGATTACAGCAGTTGTCGGCGATCTCTGCGCATGCCTCTGCGCACTCTGCGGTGAAAAGCTTTTTGACCTCAGGGTCCGCAAAGATCTCCAAGGCCGCTACGCAATTTCCTTCAGCACCGCGCTACACCGTTCGCACACCGTGGGATAGTTCACGTCCTCACCGACGCGGGTCGAGTAGTTCCAGCAGCGTTCGCACTTGGCGCCGTCGGCCTTTTTGACTTCCACGCTCACGCCGCCGGTTCCATTTCCCGAGCGCTGCGCCAACGTCACAGCGGAGACGATGAACAGATAACGTAGCTGCCCCTCATAGCGCTTAAGAACGGAGTAAACCGGCTCGGAGGCAGTGACGTGAACCTGAGCCTCGAGCCCGCCCCCGATGAGCTTGTTGTTGCGCGCCTCTTCCAGCGCCTTCAGGACTTCGTCTCGCACCGATCGAAGCGTCGTCCAATCCTTATCTTGTTGCTCGTCGTGCTCGGCGACTCCCGCGCCCAGGATGTCGGACGAGGCCGGGAAAACGGCCAGATGCACACTCTCCGGTCGCCCCTCCGCCTTGGGCAGAAACTGCCAGATCTCCTCGCTCGTGAAGCTTGTGATGGGCGCGAGCAACCGCACCAGCGCTTCGCCGATCCGCCAGATGGCCGTCTGCGCCGAGCGTCGCCCGTGCGACCGGGGCGCGGAGATGTAGAGGCGGTCTTTGAGCACATCGAAATAAAACGCGCTCAAGTCGACAATGCAGAAATGATTCACGCGGTGATAGATCTTGTGGAAAGCAAACTCGTCGTACGATCTGCGGACGTCAGAGGTGAATGAGCAAGTCTCCCGCAGCATGTACTGATCGAGCGCTTCCATCTTGTCGAACGGTACCGCGTCCTTTTGCGGATCGAAGTCGCCCAGGTTGCTCAGGATGTAGCGGAACGTGTTCCGGATCTTCTTGTAGTTCTCGCCCACGCGCTGCATCAGGGCTTCGGAGCCGACCACGTCTTCGCGGAAGTCGACCGAAGCCGTCCAGAGCCGCACGATCTCTCCGCCCAGACGATTGGCGATGTCGACCGGATCGACGTCGTTGCCGCGCGACTTCGACAGCGCCTGACCTTTTTCGTCGAGGGTCCAGCCCGGCGTGACCACTCCGCGATAGGGCGGAGTTCCATGCGTCCCCATGGCGCAGAGCAGGGAAGACTGAAACCATCCGCGGTACTGGTCGCCGCCTTCGAGATAGAGATCCGAAGGCCAGGGATATTCCGGTTCAGCCGCCACCAGCGCTAGGTAGCTCGCGCCCGACTCCAGCCAGACGTCGAAGATGTCCGTTTCCTTCTCGAACTTCGCGCCCCCGCAGTGCGGGCACTTGGTGCCCGCGGGAACGATGTTGTCGGACTCAGAGGTAAACCAGGCATCGGAGCCGGAGCGGGCGAACAACTCGACCACCTTGCGATTGACGGCATGGTCATTGAGCGGCTTGCCGCACGACTCACACAAAAACACGGCAATCGGCACCCCCCAGACGCGCTGCCGCGAGATGCACCAGTCCGGGCGCGTCTCAATCATGTTCGAGAGGCGCTCTTCACCCCACGCCGGATCCCACTTCACTTTCCTGATCTCGTCGAGCGTGCGTGTTCGCAGAGTTCCGCCACCGGCCATCGGCGTTTCCATCGATATAAACCACTGCTCGGTCGCGCGGAAGATCACCGGATTGTGGCAGCGCCAGCAGTGGGGATAAGAGTGTTCGGTCTTCTCGGTATGGAGCAGAGCGCCGCGGCGTTTTACTAAGTCGATAATGGGAGCGTTCGCGTCCCAGACGCGTTTGCCGTCGTATTCGGGCAGCCCGTTGCGCAGGATGCCTTTTTCGTCCACGTTGCTGGTGGCGTCGAGCCCGTACTTGACGCCGGTCATAAAGTCCTCCGCGCCGTGGGAGGGAGCGGTGTGAACGACTCCGGTGCCGGTGTCCATGGTGACGTAGTCGGCCAGCACTCCGAGAACCTTGCGGTCGAGAAATGGGTGCTGGAAGTTGAGGCGCTCCAGCTTCCGTCCAGCGAAGTGCGCCAACTCGCGCGGCGAGGCGAGACCGCACTTCTCGGCGACATCCTTCGCCAGCTTCGACGCCACGATGTAAACCTCGCCGCCCGATTCGAGCGCCACGTACTCCTCGTCGGGATGAAAGGCCACGGCCATGGAAGCCGGGAGCGTCCAGGGCGTGGTCGTCCAGATGATGGTCGAGGCTTTCTTTCCCGCGAGTGCCACGTCTATCGTAGCGGGGTCCTCGAGCAGGGCATATTTCACCCACACCGTGGAACTGGTGTGGTTTTCGTACTCGACTTCGGCCTCGGCGAGTGCAGTCTCGTCGTGCATGCACCAGTAGACGGCGCGCAGACCCTTGTAGACGAAGTTGTTCTCGTAAAAAGAGTAGAAAGTTTCCAGCACCACCGACTCGTATTGCGGAGTCATGGTGGCGTAGGGGTTGTCGAAACGGCCGAAGACTCCGATGCGCTTGAACTGCTGGCGCTGCAGATCGAGAAACTTCTGGGCGTATTTGCGGCATTCGGCACGGACGTCGGTCGGCCGCATCTGCAACTTTTTGCCGCCGAGTTCCTTGTCGACTTTGATCTCGATGGGAAGACCGTGACAGTCCCATCCCGGAACATAGGGAGTGTCAAAACCAGCCATGGTCTTGGACTTGACGATGAAATCCTTCAGGCACTTATTCATGGCCGTGCCCAGGTGGATGGGGCCGCTGGTATAGGGAGGTCCATCATGCAGGAGATAGACGGGCGCGCCCTTGCGTGCCTCCCGGATCCGGTCATAAAGCCGCTCCTGCTCCCAGCGGGCGAGTATTTTGGGCTCGTTCTGAGGCAGGTTCGCCTTCATGGGGAAGCCGGTTTTGGGCAGGTTGATGGTGGATTTGAGGTCCATCGGCACGAGCGGGGTTCTCCCAAATGATTGAATCTTTTCATTATAGGGAGCGCAGAAGGACACGTCTATTGGAGATGGCCAGGAACCGATGAATTGAAAAAGTACTGTATCGGTTTGAGAAAAAAAGAGTACAATTTTTGTCAGATCGAAGAGTTCGCGCATCTAAGAGGATATGGGAGAGAGACTTCGCCATCGGATACGGTGGTGGAGCGAAAGTTATTGGGCCAGCGCGGGCCGGCCTTTGCGTCGAGCATTTCCCCGGACTGTGAAGTTCGGCTAATCGTCAGAAAATATGGCAACTATCGAAACCCCGCGGATTCCGCAAGAACCGGGTCTTCCCCCAGAGCCAGTGCTCAACCTGCTTCTGAAGGATGAGATCCTCGACGACCCGCTCTATAAACGGCTTTTCCGGTCGCTCGACGAATTTTTCTTTCCCAGAAAACTGCCGCCTCTGGTACTGACCTCCAAGCCCGTCCCGGTGCGGGACATCTGGGGCTTCTACAACTACAAAGGCCGTGGCGCGTTCGGCTCGACTGTGATTCACCTGGCAGGGCTGGCGGTCATCGTGAGTGGCGCGTTGTTCGCGCGCAAGGTGGTCGACAAAATTCAGCCCAAGCAGACGGTGGAGCTGATTGCGCCCGATAGTATTCCGACTTTGCAGCCTTCGAAAACTCTGGCGGGTGGTGGCGGCGGTGGTGGCGACCGCGACAAGTTGCAAGCTTCCAAGGGCCGTTTGCCCAGGCAGTCGATGGAGCAATTCACTCCGCCCACGGTGATCGTGCGGAACGAACACCCCTTACTGCCGAAAGAAGCGACGGTGATCATTCCGCCGGAAGTGCACCTGATTCAGCCCAACATGCCGAACCTGGGCGATCCGCTTTCGCACATTCCCGCTCCGCCCTCAAATGGAGTTGGATCGGGCGCCGGCATTGGATCGGGTTCAGGGGGCGGGGTTGGAGTTGGTTCCGGCCCGGGATTTGGTGAAGGCCGTGGCGGCGGGACCGGTGGCGGCGTCTTTCGAGTGGGCGGCGGCGTTTCCGCCCCCAAGCAACTGTTTGCGCCTGATCCGGAATATTCCGAGGAAGCGCGCAAGGCCAAATATCAGGGTGTGTGCGTGCTGTGGCTGATTGTCGGCCCGGATGGCAAGCCGCGCGATATTAGAGTCGCCCGCACTCTAGGCTTGGGTCTGGACGAGAAAGCGATCGAGGCTGTGAAGACCTGGCGCTTCGAGCCGGCCATGAAAGATGGCAAGCCGGTCGCGGTCCAGATCAATGTTGAGGTCACGTTCCGGCTTTACTAGTAGGTAGTAGCCACCTTTTTCCTGTAGACTCGCGGCCGCGAAAGCGGCCGTTTTCATTGGTAGCGCCGGCGCCCCGCCGGCATAGTCTGGCACGCACTACTCTTTCAAATCCACGTGTACAACATCCTCCACGTCGTGCCCCAGAAACCGCGTCCCCATTTTTCTGAACTTCTCAACCGAATCCGTGGCGAAGAACTTAAGCCGCGGTCGGGCTCGTCTTTCGGGCTCCGGGGTTGCGTCGATCCGCAGCTCCCCGGCCACAGCATGCGCAGTGGACTCGGCCGAGTCCACAATGGTGACGTGTTCGGGCGCCACGCGTCGCAGGAGCGGCTTGAT
>Ga0326726_10002031_pt1 | contig 18781 bp, 17 predicted proteins | sample MHFenrmetagenome_2_FD_207603 | JGI IMG/M metagenome (GOLD analysis project Ga0326726, IMG submission 207603) | Lab enriched peat soil microbial communities from Michigan Hollow, Ithaca, NY, United States - MHF15MN | ecosystem: Environmental > Terrestrial > Soil > Wetlands > Peat | place: USA... | reverse complement strand
TTTGATCAGGCGGGATTTGCACCCGCTGGATGACATTAAGAGGTTTCGCTTATCTCACTAACAGTTCCTCCTCTTCCAAGCTTTTCCGAACGCGATGCGCCGTCTGTTCGCCAAATCCGGAGTCGATGAGTATCGCGATATTTCGTCAACAATGCTTCAAACCAGTGACTTGGCACACTCGTGTGCGTGTAGTCTTGGCTTTGGCGAACCTATATAAATGGAAAAACCTTCGCACGTAGAACGCGAAGGCTTTCGGGTCGTCCCCCGCTTGCGGGCGACGGTACTTCGTGCGCTTACTCAGGTTTCTTTTCGGTTGGCGGAGTAGGAGGCGGGCCGCCCATGCCATGGCCGTGCATCATGCCGGGTCCCATCGATGCCATGTTCCTTTGCATTCGGTCCATGTGGTTAACCACCGTTTCCCACATATCCACGTTGTTTCGCCAGCGTGATAGCTCGTTCGGATCCCTGATCGTGAGAACGTTAGCCTTCATCTGAGCAAGCGAGGACTTCATCTTCTCGATGTCAGCTCTCATGGCCTCCATCTCTTTTTTATGCATCTCCATCATTTGTTGGCGATGCTCGGCCCGCATATGGTTTCCACTGCCGGGGCCGGGAGGTGCTTGTACGGGTTTGTCCTGCGCCCACATCGTGGGCGTCAGAGCGAATATCAGAACGAGTAGGAAACTCTTAATCTTCATTGCAACGCTCCTTTCCGGAAACATCAGACACGCTGAGCATAGACCCGAGGCATCGAGTGGCGTGCAGCCCCTGTTTCGGCGCGCGAGTGCCGAATGCTGTTCGTCGAGATCTTTGCCGGGCGGCGCGGGCAATATCATCTGCGCCAGGTGTTTGTTTTTCTGAATGTGTTTCCAGTCAACCAGCCGGAAGTGATGATTGGCAATGCCGCCCAGCGGTTTGACGCCGAGGGGAAATTGACGGATGAAACGGCGAAGAAATTAATCAGGCACGCAGCTGCAGCTTCTGGCGGATTGGACGCGGCGGGATATCGCCGCGGTGACGGTGTAGCGCCGCTTTCCCCTCGGCTGTACCGCGGGCTCTTAATTGCCCTCGGTGGGGCGGCGGGGACGCCCCCACGACAGCCGCCGGGACGGCGGCGCTACTTTACTTCACAACATCTTTACGCTTTCCACGTGGATGGAATCGCCTTTGACATGTCCGGTGACGGCCACGTGATGGCCTTCATGTCCCTTGAGTGCGTCCTGGTTGTCAACTGTCAGGACTTTGTTGTCGCCGTCGGTGACGACGACCGCGGAGGCACCACCCTCGATGCATTTCTTGGTGCAGGCGGCTGCGCCGGCGTTGGCGCCCTTGGCTCCGCACTTGGAGTCGCTGACCCAGCCATTTACGGTCTGGGACTTGCCCATGTCATCGGCTGAGACTACAGCCACCATCAGGAACAACAAGGAGAGGGCGAAACAGATTACGAGCAGTTTCTTCATGGCTGAATTCCTCGAGTTTTTGGCGGCCGGTAGCCGCGGATTTGTAGCAACGCCCCGCTGCGAGCGTCTGTGCTACTTGGATTGACGTGGCGAGATAGCAGTTGGTTACTCATTAATTCTTCCAACTGGAATTTGTGCAAATATATCACACAGATGAGGGACGGGTCTGATGGGCCTGTTCCCGGCGGCGGGCGGGTTGCGGCCCGCCTTCACCTCTTTCGCCCTTTCAGGGCTATCTGATCGTCCAATCCTCACCCAGGGCTTGCGCCCTGGGCTGCATTCTTGCGCCGCTTCGCGGCTGTTTCTAGCGTAATTCCAGCACCGAGGTTGCGAAAGGCAACCTGTATTCTCACCCCTTTTTTCCTGAGGACGAAAATAGAGCAGCGTTGCTCCGCCCAACAGGTGAGGTCATGTGTCCCTGCGGGCTGAGAGCCGACGTCTGAGGTGCTGACGACCAAGGTCCGAAGTCCGAGGTCCGACGCCAGGCCCTATTTCTGGGCAGCGTTGGTTGCGGGAATCTGGACTGGGGGAGGGGCGGGAGCCACGTAAACGACCTCTCCCGGGCGGGCATAGTGCAGCTGTTCGCGCGCCTCTTTCTCGATGGTCTTGGGGTCGGTCTGGAGGGCCTTGATCTGCCCCGTATAGTGGTTGTTTTCCTTCTGCAATTCGTCGATTTCGTGGCGCAGGGTTTGGTAGTCAGCACGCTTTTGCCGGTAAACCACCATCCCGTTGGCCCCGAACATGACGTGGAGAAACAGCCAAACCGTGACCGCAGCGACACCCACGGTGGCCAGGCGACGCCGGGAAGCGTACAGCCACGTGGAAGCTGGGCGCAGTCTCTGCTTAATGCGCTGGCCGAAGACCTCGGCCTGGGGGGCGCAGTCAACCAGCGCGCTTAGTCCACGCTGGGCCCGCGGCATGACCCGGATTTTCGGTCGCTCTATTCGAAGATCCATTGTTTGGCGGCTGCGCTCAATTTCTCCAGGTCTTCCTTGCTGCGGGCTTCAGAATAAACCCGGACCACCGGTTCCGTACCCGATAATCGGTAGCAAACCCAGGAACCATCCGCGAACAGCAGTTTCAGGCCATCCGTGCGTACCACCTCGGTGATCTTCCGGCCCATGAGATCGCGGGGCTCTCGCTGCAACTTTCCAGTGAACTTCTCCTTCACCTCCGGCGTCAAGTGGAAGTTCTCGCGCAAACTGTAAAAGGAACCAACTTCGGCAAATAGCTCCTGCAACTGTTGACTGAGCGACTTGCCGCGTTGCGCTACCATCTCGCAGCACAGAAGACCGGCCAGCACACCATCTTTTTCGGGGACATGGTGGCGGATCGAAAGTCCGGCGCTCTCCTCGCCGCCAATGGCAATCTTGTCCTGCTTGATGAGTTCGCCGATGTATTTGAAGCCTACCGGGGTCTCATGCAGCTCGATGCCGTGGTGTTTGGCGACGGCGTTGATCAGGTTGGTGGTGGCGACCGACTTGGCTACGCCATTTTTCCAGCCCCGGCTGTCCACCAGGTAGTCGAACAGAAGGGCGACAATGTAGTTGGGGGTGAAGAAGGTGCCATCGGCGTCCACAATACCGAAGCGGTCCGCGTCGCCGTCGGTGGCGATGCCGATGTGTGCCTTGGTAGCTCGCATCTGTTCCCGGCATCCTTCGAGCAGGTGGTCGTCGGGCTCGGGGGCGTGGCCGCCAAAGAGCACGTCGCGACAATCATGGACGGTGGATACGTCTACGCCGGCCTCACGCAGCAGCGAGTCGGAATATCCTCGCGCCGCACCCCAGAAAGGATCAAAGACGACGCGCAGCTTGGCTTTCTGGATGGCTTTGAAATCTATGATCTCGCGCAGCCGCGCCAGGTACGCGCTGCGAGGTTCGAGTGCCTGGGCGGTCACGGTTTTCCCTGGTGGCTTCGGCTTCCCGTTGTCCGCATCGCTGGCAGCTATTTCGGCTTCGATTCGTTTCGTGACTTCGGGCAGCGCGGGCGCTCCGTCCGGAGTGGAGAACTTGATGCCGTTGTATTCCGGCGGATTGTGGGAGGCGGTGAAGTTGATAGCGCCGTCCGCCTTTTCCCGAATCACGGCGTAAGAGATGGCCGGAGTGGGAGCCGGTTCAGCAATCAACAGCGGTGTAATGCCGTGGGCGGTGAGAATTTCGTCTGCCATGGAGCAGAAGGTTTCGCCCAGGAAACGCGGATCGCGTCCCACAATGACTCGCGCGCCGGAAGCTTTTTGCGAAACTACGTAGCGGGCGATTCCGGTCACGGCGCGGCGCACGTTGGCGAAGGTAAACTCGTCGGCCATGACGGCGCGCCAGCCTGAGGTGCCAAAATGAATTTCTGTGGTCATGTTAATCTCCCGATTTCGACCGGGGTGCTACCCTGTCAGCCATAAACTGAAGGCTGATTCTATATGACAGACAAGATTCTCGTCCTCACCACCGCAAGTTCGAAAGAGGAGGCGCGCAAGATCGGTCGCGCCCTGGTGGAAGGCCTGCTGGCTGCCTGCGTAAGTATCGTCCCTCAGGTGGATTCGATTTACCGCTGGGAAGGCGAGATTGAGGAAGCGGAGGAATGGCTGCTGATCGTCAAGACCACGCGCGCCGCGTTCGAACGGGTGCGCGATGCCATCAGTGAACAGCACTCTTATGATGTGCCGGAGTGCATCTGTGTCGCGATCGATGAGGGCAGCGCGGAATACCTTAGTTGGATTGGGCAATCGGTGAAGTGAAAAGAGCAGACCTGTCTCATGACGCCAATAGGACGGTGTAACCTTAACCTCAGAGGTAAATCTTAGTTGTGGTAAGACGTTCGAGCGAAGACCCACGCCTCACCCGTTTAACGGAGATTGCACTTGCACTCCCGGAGGCTACGCGCCAAATCTATGGATCGCACGCTCAGTTTCTGGTGCGGAAAAAGACCTTTGCGTACTTTCTCGACAACCATCACGGCGATGGCATCGTCGCCGTCACAGGCAAGGTATTGCCCGGCGACAACAAGGCTCTGGCTGAGGCGCAGCCCGGTAGATTTTATTTGCCCGCATACCTCGCATCAAAGGGCTGGGTCGCGCTGCGGTTGGACGTGGGCAAGGTCGATTGGGATGAAGCGCGGGAACTGCTATTGGGAAGCTACACACTGATTGCGCCAAGGCGATTGGCGGAACAGGTGAAACTCGAACTCTGACGGAGCGGAGCGTCGCTCCGCCGGACAGCCGAGGGCATTCCAGTCGATTTCAAATCGCGGCCAGTGCCTGGTCGAGATCGTCCACGATGTCTTCCACGTTTTCAATTCCTACCGAAATGCGCACCAGGCCGTCCGTGATTCCAATTTCTCGCCTCCCCTTCTCGCCCAGCGCGGCGTGGGTCATGGTGGCGGGATGCGAGATCAGGGTCTCGACCCCGCCCAGAGACTCCGCCAGCGAGCACACGCGCACTTTCTTCAGTAGTTTTTTCGCGTTGGAAAGAGACCCGGTTTCGAAGGTGATCATGGAGCCGAAGGCGGTCATCTGTCGTCGCGCCAGGTCGTGTTGCGGATGTTCCTCGAGGCCGGGGTAGAAGACTTTTTTCACCTTTTTGTGGCGGGCCAGAAACTCGGCGACCAATCTGCCGTTGCGGTCGTGCTGCTCCATGCGCACGGCCAGGGTTTTTACTCCTCGCAGGACGAGCCAGCACTCGAACGGAGAGAGAATCGCTCCCGCAGCCTTTTGCACGAAGGCAAGTTTGTCGGCCTGCTCTTTTTTGGTGCAAACTACAACGCCCCCCAGGCCGTCACTGTGTCCATTCAGAAATTTTGTGGTGGAGTGAACTACCATGTCCGCCCCCAAGGCGATGGGCTGCTGGAAGTAGGGTGACATGAAAGTGTTGTCCACGACCAGTTCGGTTTTCTTGTCGCGGCATACCTGGCTGATGGCTGCGATGTCGCTGAGCGACATGAGCGGATTGGTGGGCGTTTCGATATACACCATGCGTGTATTCTTGCGAATCGCCCGTTCCACATTCTTCGCGTCTGTGGTGTCAACGTAGGTAAATTGCACCCCGAAGTTGGCCAGGACCTGGTTGAAAAGGCGAGGCACGCCGCCGTAGAGATCGTTGCCGCAGACCACGTGATCGCCGGACTTATACATGGTGCAAATGGCGTTGATCGCAGCCATCCCACTGGCGAAAACGCGAGCGGCGCTTCCTCCTTCCAGGGCCGCCAGGTTCTCTTCCAGGCGGGTGCGGGTGGGGTTAGAAACGCGAGCGTACTCGTAACCCTTGTTCTTGCCCAGTTCCTGCTGCACGTAGGTGGATGTGGGGTAGATGGGAACTACCACGGCGCCAGTTTCAGCATCGGGCTCTTGGCCGGCGTGGATGGCGATGGTGGCAAAACCCGGGCGTTTGTTTTTCATGAGGAGCTTTCAGCTCTCAGCTATCAGTTTTGGTTCATCAGGTTGATTTTATGAGTTTGAATTCATCGGTTGTGAATTCATGGCATGAGTTGATTTTGTCAGTTTTCAGTTTTAAGTTCCCGGTTCTCAGAGGCTGAGAGCTGATAGCTGATAGCTGCCTTTTCAAATTCCACCTTCAAAGATTTTCTTCGACAAGTAGCGCTCGGCGGAATCGGGAATCATGGTTACCACCCGTTTTCCCTGCCCCAGCCAGCCTGCCACCCGCACCGCCGCCGCGACATTGGCCCCGCCGCTCGAACCGGACAGGACGCCCTCCCGCGCCGCCAGCGCTTTCACCATGGCGAAAGCGTCGGCGTCGGTGACCATCAGGACCTGGTCACACACTGAGCGGTCAAAATTTCCTGGGATAAAGCTCGCCCCAATGCCTTCCACTTTGTGCGGACCGGGCTTGCCCCCACCCAGAATAGAGCCCTGGGTCTCGACCGCATACGCCAGCACCCGGGGCAAGCGCTCCTTCATGAAGCGCGCCACGCCGGTAAATGTGCCCGCCGTACCTGCGCCAATGACCAGCGCATCAATACGACCTTCCATCTGCTCGAAAATTTCCGGGGCGGTGGTTTCGTAGTGATAGTCGGGATTGGCGGGGTTGTCGAACTGGCCGGCCATGAAAGCGCCTGGGCTGGACGCCACAAATTCATTGGCGCGCCGGATGGCTCCCAGCATACCCTCCGCATCGGGAGTCCGCATCACTTGAGCACCGAGGGCACGCATGATCGTGACTTTTTCTTCGGAGAAGCGCTCGGGCACGAACAGGGCAACTTTGTAGCCGCGCTGGACCCCGATCAGCGCCAGGCCGATACCGGTATTCCCGGCGGTAGCTTCGACAATTGTGCCTCCGGCCCGGAGCTGCCCGTCGGCTTCGGCGCGCAAAATAATTCCGCTGGCGGCCCGATCCTTCACACTGCCGCCGGGATTGAGGTACTCCAGCTTGGCAAAGACGCCCGCAACATCGTCTGCAACCAGCTTCTTGAATTGCAGGATGGGAGTGTCCCCAACCAGCTGAGAAATGTCGTCAGTGACGCGCAGGCGCTTGCCTTCGATGATTTTGGTCTGCACTCTACAGGGTACGGAACCCAAAGCGGAGCGTCAATCGGGAACCGAGCCGTCAGCCGGCAGCTGAGGTTTTTTTATATCTAGTTCCCGCCGGCTTGTTCCCGGCCGGCATAGTAGCCACTGCGGGTCCTCACGGTGAGCTTGCCATGTCCCGGGGCGCGGGCGTCAACCCGAATGGTGCGATATCCAGCGACGGTCCTGGGGGTCGTGGGTTTGTAACCGATGGTGTACTGATTGCGGATGTCACGGGCAACCGTGCTGCTGATGGCGTCCACTTCATCCAGGGTGCGGGGAAAAAATGCGATCCCTCCAGTACGCTCGGCAATGGTTTGCAGGGCGCGCTTGGCACGCCGTTGTCGCTCTTCGCCCAGCACTCCAATGGCATACACCGTGGGTCCATTCTCTTCCTGCAATCTTCGCACCGCCTGTTCCAGGGATTCGCGGCTGGCATCGTCCTCGCCGTCGGTCACGACGAACAGGATCTTCTTCTGCAGCTTGCCGTGTTTTTTCAACTCGTCGGCCGAGGCCACGACCGCATCGTAAAGAGCGGTTCCGCCGCGAGTCTCGTATTTCTCTAGGGCAGTTTGCAGCAGGTTGATCTTGTTGGTGAAGGGCTGATCGAGAAAATACTCATCGCTGAAGTTGACCACAAACACTTCATCGTTGGGATTGCTGGCGCGCACCAGATTGATGGCGGCTTTGACCACCTTGGCACGCTTTTCCCGCATTGAACCTGAGTTGTCAATCACAATGCCCAGGGAGATGGGAATGTCCTCATGGCGGAAAGACTTGATGGCCTGGGGCTTGCCGTCTTCGAACACGGTAAAAGCGTTCCGGTCGAGGTCAGTGATGATGCGCTGCTTGTCATCAATGACCGTGGCGTGCAGCAGGACCTCCTGCACCTCGCTATGGAAGACGAAGCCACCGGGTTCGGATTCGGGTTCCTGGCCCTGGGTTGCCGAAGCCGGAGCTGGGGTCTGAGATGAGGGCTCACTGGGAGCAGGCTGGGAACTGCGAGGCGGAGCCTGGGGCGGGGTCGTGTCTTGGGCCCAGACTGTCAAGCTGAACAAAAATAATGGGATAAGCCGGAACCTTACACGACTATTCCGTAGGCGCATAGTAACCCGTTTTGGCATACACCCGCAGCGGCGGCAACCCTTTCGGCGGAAGCAGCTTCACCTTTATCTTACGCCATTTGCCGTCGTGCCCCGGGTTCTTTGGACGGTATCCGAGCACATATTGGTTGCGTAGCTCGATCCCTATTTTTGTTGCCACGTCCGCCAAATCATTCGGGTTATCTATGGTAAAGGCCCGCCCCCCGGTGAGTTCGGTGAGGTCGCTCAGCAGGGCGGGGCCCAACTGCTCCTCGGGAGTGGACATGTAGCGGTCATAAATGCCAATGGCATAGATCAACAGGTCCGCTTCCTTCACCACGGACCGGATCTCGCTCTCGGTATAGCGGCTATGGTTGTCACCACCGTCGGAGATGATCAGCAGCGACTTCTTGGGATACTTGGCTTGTCTCATCTTGCTGACGCCGAGGTAGATGGCGTCCAGCAGCGCGGTCCGGCCTTTGGGAATGGTGTAGACCAGCTTGCCCTGAATATCTTCAATCGATTGGGTGAAATCGGAAATCTCCTCCGGCTTGTCGGCGAAGGTGATCATGAAGAATTCATCCTGCGGGTTGGCGGCTTTGAAAAACTCGATCACAGCCTCGCGGGCACGCTCGATCTTGCTGCTCATGCTCCCGCTCATGTCGAAGATCACACCCAGGCTGACGGGAGCATCTTCACTGGAAAAATGCCGGATATCCTGCCGATCTTTGCCTTCAAAGAGGGTGAAATTCTCCTTGTCCAGCCCGGTCACGAGACGGTTCATGGGGTCGGTAATAGTGACCGGGACCAGTACCAGGTCCACATCTACCTTGAGGGGCTTGGTGTGCGTCCTCAGGGAAGGGTCCATGATCTGCTTCTCGGCGGCTGGAGGAGGCTGAACTCTCGGGTTTACGTGAACATCGTCCACCGGGCTCTGCGCCCGGGCGAGGTGGGAAGCCGAAATGACAATCAGGGTCAGGAATAGAAAAACAGAAACGGCACGGGCCTGCTCTTTGGACAGCATAAGCCATCTCAGGGTCCAGGATAGGGCCAAGCGAGACGTGCGAGCTTGGGTCGATGGGCGGGATGACCCGCGCCCATGAAGGCGGGCCATAATTACCTCATTAATCGCGATACTATCATAGGTTCAAAACCAGTTGTCATGCTTCTGTCACGTTTTCGCAGACCTTGCGATGGCGAGGACGCCGCAAAGGTTTGCCTGGTCATGGTTCGGAGCGGGCCCGTTTTTTCGCCTCCCTGCGTCGCGAACATCGCCTTTGCACGGGCGGAAGAAAGCTCTTGTACAATTTCAGACTCAACTTTTTTCTTTAGCCATGGCCCACATTGAGCCCTTTCGCGCGCTTCGTTATGACCCGACCCGGGTCTCGATTCCACAAGTCGTCACCCAGCCCTACGACAAGATTACCCCTGAGATGCAGGATGGCTACTACGCTGCCAGCCCGCAGAACCTGGTGCGTATTATCCTGGGGAAAGAGCACGCCAGCGACCACTCCGGAGAAAACCGGTACACCCGCGCGGCGCAATTTTTTCGGGACTGGAGGCGGCAGGGCATCTTCTTGCAGGACGCGCAACCTTCGCTCTACCTCTACGTCCAGCGCTTTACCGTCCCTGGCGGAACGGCTGAACTGGAGCGGCGCGGCATCATCGCCCTGGGCCGGATTGAGGACTACTCCGCCGGCGTCGTATTCCGCCATGAGCAGACTCTGGCCAAGCCCAAGGCCGACCGCCTGGAACTATTACGGGCCACCCGGGCCCACTTTGGGCAGCTTTTCATGCTGTACAGCGATCCTGCGGGCGAAATCGAAAGCTTGCTGGCCCCCGGCGGCAAGCCCGATCTCGAAACTCTTGATGAGTATGCAGTGTCCCACCGGGTCTGGAAAATCTCCGACCCCGGCCTGGTAAATCTAGTGCGGGGCAAGATGCGGGACAAAAAACTGGTGATTGCCGACGGCCATCACCGCTACGAAACCGCGCTGAATTATCGCAATGAACGCCGCGCTGCCGCTCGGCCGTCAGGGACGGTCCCAAGGGAGCGCGCTTCGCTTCAAAATGCAAGCGACCAAAATTTAAGCTCTCCTTCCGATCCGGCAGCGGCGCCTTACGAACTAGTCATGATGACTCTGGTCAACATGGACAGCCCCGGCATGGTCATCCTGCCCACCCACCGCGTGGTGCACGGTTTGACGTCATTTTCTTCGACTGCCTTCCGCACCGGGGCCAGCGCCTACTTCAGCGTGGAAGAGGTGGATGCGGCGGTGGACGCCGCCCGCGCCACCGTAATTCTGCGCGAAGCCGGACGCATGGGAACGGCCCTGCTCGCCGTCACCTCCGACCGGGTTTTTCTGCTCGATCGGCCAAAGGCAGTGGCCGGCGAAATTTTTGCCGGGTGGTCGCTGCGGCAGCAGGCACTCGACGTGGTGCAGTTGCACAAGTGCTTGCTCGAGGGCGTGCTGGGGATTTCGGAAGAAGCCATTCGCGAGCAGAAAAATGTGCGCTACATACGCGACATCGGCGAGGCCATGGCGCAGGTGAGGAGCGGAACCGCTAATGTGGCCTTCCTCATGAATCCGGTCCGCATGGCGCAGGTGCGTGATATTGCCTTTGCCGGTGAAGTGCTGCCTCAGAAATCCACTGATTTTTACCCCAAGCTGCTTACCGGTCTGACCATCTATGCCCTGGAGTAGCCGACCTCGGGACCACGCCGCTCCGGTGGTGATGGCTGGCATGGCGGTCCTGCTGGCATTGCTGGTTTTTGACGCAGCGGTTTCCGGCTTCTCTGAAGAGAAGCGCCTGTCGGTTTATTCCGGCGCGGCCAGTTACTCCGTGCCGGTCAGAGAGCAGAATGGCGCGGAATACGTTGGCCTGCTCGAAATCCTCGGGCCCCTGGGCACGGTGAACGGCCGGACCGATGGCGGAGTCTGGCGACTGAATTTCAACCGCGTGGACGGCGAATTCACTCCCGGACAAACCCGGGCGCGGGTACAGGGAAAAAGTTTCGACCTGCCGGCCAACTTCTGGCTGGAAAACGGGCACGGCCTCGTGCCCCTGAGTTCGCTTCCCGGACTGATGCAGCGCTTTCTGGGAACGTCGGTAAACTTTCACGAAAATGCGCGGCGCCTGTTTATCGGCAATGTGGCGGTCCACTTTACCGCACAGGTAAACAAGACCAATCCTCCCACGCTGGTGATGAATTTCACGTCGCCGGTGAATCCCACGATCGCCACCGAGCCGGGGAAACTGCGCATGGTGTTTAACCGGGAGGCGCTGGTCCCTCCCGGATCGCAGACCTTGACGTTTGACAGCCCGGTCATCCCTTCGGCTACGTTTCAGGAGGGCAACGGGGCGGCGGAGATCGCGGTGAACGGGCCGGTCCCCCTGTTCGCGAGCTTCAGCAACAATGGGCGCACCATTACGATTACGCCGGCGCCCCAATCGGCGGCGAGCGCGCAGGCCCCGGTGGCGCCGTCCACCGTGGCTCCGGGCGGCCCACCCCCGCCAGTCCAGCCCGGAGCGCCTGCGGTTTCGCCCGCGGCGGCTCCGAGTCCAGTGCAATATTTCGTGGTCGTGGACGCGAGTCATGGCGGGGACGAGCGCGGCGCGGCGCTTAGCGACCAGTTGGAGGAAAAAGATGTCACTTTGGCGTTCGGGTTACGCCTGGGACAGCAACTGCGGGCGCAAGGTATTTCGACGCTAGTACTGCGCGAGGGAGACGCGACCATGAGCCTGGAGCAGCGCGCGAACATGACCAACACCGCTCATCCCGCGATTTACATTTGCCTGCACGCAACCTCCCAAGGCACTGGAATCCGGCTTTACACCGCCCTGCTTCCGGTTGGGAGCGAGAACCAGGGGCCGTTTCTGGATTGGACCACGGCGCAGTCCGGGTTTCGCGCCGCCAGTGAGGCCGCCGAATCGAGCCTGGCGGCGGAGTTGGGGAAAAGACAAATCGCGGTCCGTTCCCTGCTCGCGCCTCTGCGCCCTTTGAACAACATTACCGCGGCGGCGGTAGCGGTCGAGATCGCATCGCCGTCGGGCAAGCTCGATGACCTGAATTCTCCGGCTTACCAGCAACTGGTGGCGGAATCGATCGCGGTGGGAATCGAAGCGGTGCGCAACCAACTGGGGGGCGCGCGATGATTCCGCGTCACCTGATTATCGGAGTCGCTGCCATGCTGGCGTTGGCGTTGGGAATGAGCCTCTACGCCTGGCGGATGCGAGGCCGGGCCACGCAGTCCGAAACGCCTGCCGAGTATGCCCACCCGGTGGCAGCGCCGGTGCAAGGACCCACTGAGCAGGTCACACTTTACGTGGCCTACGACGACCCCGGTGTGCTGCGGGCGCAATCGTCCAGCATTCCGCTGCCGGCGGGACGCCAGGAGCGGGCGCAGGAGTTGCTGCGAGAGTTGCTCGGCCTGTATATGGACAAGGCTTCGTCCCACCCTCTGGGTCCGGGGAGCGAGGTGCGCGACGTGTATTTGGTGGATCCCGGGCTGGCGGTGATTGACCTCAATGATGCCTTTGCGGACGGGCACCGCTCGGGCGTTCTGGTGGAAGAACTCACCGTGGCTTCACTGGTCCAGACTTTGGCGACCGGTATCCCCGGAATTAATCGGGTAAAGATCCTGGTGGGTGGGAAGGAGCGGGAGACGCTGGCGGGTCATGCTGATTTGTCGTGTGTTTATGATATTTCGGCGGTGGCACAGATGGTGGGCGAGTTGCAGAAGTGAAGCGCTCGGTAATTAGCAATTGGCTCCTCGCAATGTCCGCGCGAGATCCTTCAGGCTAAAGCCCTTCAGGATGACGCCGGGTAGAGGATTTGTTCAAATTGACCCGCACCAAAAGGTCGGAGCCGGGGACGAGGTGCTATTTGCCAGATACCAAGTGCCAATTGCCAATTCCTGCTCCTCTGGCTGCTAGAATCCTCAAATGTTCTATCGTTCCGACAATCGCTCGCCGGACCAGATGCGGCCGGTCAATATCATCCCCAACTTCATCAACACGGCCGAGGGATCGGTCCTGATTGAACTCGGCAATACGCGAGTGATCTGTACTGCTTCGGTCGAAGAAACGGTGCCGCAGTTCATGCGGAACCGGGGCAAGGGCTGGATTTCGAGCGAGTACAGCATGCTGCCTCGGGCCACACTGACGCGAACGCCGCGCGAGGTAAACAAAGGGCGCCCCAGCGGACGAACCCATGAAATCCAGCGGCTGATCGGGCGCGCCCTGCGCGCGGTCACTGATCTGGAACGCATGGGCGAGCGCACCATCTGGATTGATTGCGACGTGATCCAGGCGGACGGCGGGACCCGCACTGCGTCCGTCACCGGGGCTTTCGTGGCGCTCGGTCTGGCGCTGGAAAAGCTGGTGCAGGCGGGCACGCTTACGTCGGTTCCCTTCCGCGACTACCTGGCGGCGGTGAGCGTTGGAATTGTGGATGGCGAGATCCTGCTCGATCTGGCCTACGACGAAGACTCGCGCGCCGACGTGGACATGAACTTCGTGATGACCGCGGGCCGCAAGCTGGTCGAAGTACAGGCCACGGCCGAACACCAGGTGTTCGATGAGGAACAACTGGGAAAGATGATAGGGCTGGCCAGCCAGGGCGTGCAGGCGCTGATCGCCAAGCAGCAGGCGGTGCTGGGAACGCTGACCCTGCGGCAGTGAGTGTGGGGCGGACACTCTTGTCCGCCGCCTTTGACTTTAGCGTTTTATTGAGAAAAACGCCGGAGACGCGAGGACCAGGCTTCCCTCGCAGGCTGTTACACACCCACAATTCATTTTCCGGAAGCGATCGGGGCGACCACGTACACGTATTCCAGCATTTCGGTCCCGGTGTTGGTGACGTTGTGCCGCGACCGGGGAGGGATGTAGGTCAGCATCCGGGAAGAGATTGCCATCGCTTCCCTGCCCTCGACTTCGGCCTTGCCCTGTCCCTGCAGAACCACCAGCGCCTCTTCGTGCTCTTGGGTCGAATGCTCGCCCACCGATTGGCCAGGCTTGAGCCGGACAAATCCGCTGCGCATCCCCGCCGTCTGCGGGGCTCCTCGGAGCAGCGGACAATCGCTGCCCGAGCACTCGAGATGAAACCACAAGGGCTGATAAGACTGCTCGTGTGAGTGAATTGGCGTCGCAGCGAAAAGCAGCACGGCCGCAGCGGCCAGGAGCCAGGATTTCATGAAGCAGGATTTCATGGGAGCTCCCCAGGATGTGATTTCCGTCAGTGCGAAGATTGGGCCCTTTCCGCGAGAAAGTTGTCTTCACACTCTTTTGCGGCGGAGAGCAACTGCGAGAACTCAGGTGTGTTCCGCAGGGTCGCCAGCAGGGGATCTTTCTGAAGGGCGGTGTAGGCGCAGTAGCGTCCCGCGATGGCGCTCTTGAGCAGACGCACGGCGATGTCCTGCTTGCCACAGACTGCCATGAGGGTGGCGTCCCAGTACCTGTTCTCGGCGTCGGGATCAGCGAAAGACAAGGGGGTAAATGTGCGCACCGCTTTTTCCAGCTGGGTTGGCGACGAAGAGGCGAAGCAGGCAATAATGATTCCATTGAAGGGATCCTCGGGGCCTATTTTCTCCGCGCTGGCTCGCGCTTCCCCCCGTTTGCCCGCGCGTTCGAAATGGAGAGGCAAGTTCGACGAGACCCAACCCGAACCGGGATCCAGCCGGAGGAAATCCATGGCCCGATCCGAATTGCCCATTAGATCAAACACGAAAGAGCAGGAGCGGAATTGATAGTTCCCGGGATCAAGAGACATCGCCTTGTCGCACTCGGGCGCGGCTTCATCGAGCATCCCCCCGTAGCGCAGGACGTAACTCAGGGCAAAGTGGGCCATGGCATTCTCGGGATGGCGCGCCACCAGTGCTTTCGCATCCTGATAGGCCTTGCCCATTTCACCTCTTTCTACGCGGTTGGTGATCAGCATGCCGGCCGCGTCACTGTAGTCGGGATCGAGGGCCAGGGCGCGCTCCTGGGCGGCAGTGGAACGCTGGAACATGGCCTCGCCGCCATTGGAGTAGTGCGAGTCATAGTAGTAGCGTTCTCCCAGGGCGCGCCACGCGGGCGCATAGGTGGAGTCGAGACCAACCGAACGCTCCAGCATGGTGATGGCCTCTTTATTAGGAGCGGCATCGTGAGGCAGCGAGACGCTGCGCAAGTACAGATCGTAGGCTTCTTCGTTTTTGGGATGCGTCCTGGCATCGGCTGCATTGTCACTGCCGCCTAGTGCCGGAACCAGTCCCTGACGGACCCTCGCCGCGATCTGTCCCCGCATGGCAATCATGTCCACCGCCCCTACGCTGAGCGTGTCGCGCCACACTGAGCGATTATTCGCGACATCGACTGCTTCCAGCGTGATCTGCAGCTGGTCGCCTTCCTTCAGGTAATGGCCGGTCACGATGTTGGCCACCCGCATCTCGCGCCCCGCCTGTTCGAGGTCCAGGCTGGAAGCGTTGTACTTGCTGGTGGTGGCGAAAGGACGGATGGACAAAGAGTGCACGTAACTCAGCGCGGTAGCGATTTCGTCGGGCAAGGCCAGGCGCAGGAAATCGACGTCCTTGTCGGCACTCATGTTCTGAAAAGGAAGAACGGCGACTGTAGTGGGGTTGGCGGAACTGACCGTTGGTGAAGCGCGATGCTGGAGTTGCCAAAAAACAACAGCGCCGATCGCGACCGCAACGGCGGCAACCAGCGCGACGATTTTTCCGCTGATCTTCCCGTAGGACCGATCCTGGCTGGAGCCGGCCGCCGCTGAAGCGTGCTCGGTAGCGTCGTACCGTCCGGAACTCGAGGGTCCCGCCTTGGCCCTTGCTACTTCGCCACTGGTGGCGGCGGGCAATACCGTCCGCCCGGTATCAGTGTCACGCTTCAAACGCTTTAGATCGCTCGCCATCTCTGAGGCGTGCTGATAGCGCAGGGAGCGGTCCTTCTCCAATGCCTTGTCGATGATGTCTTCCAGCTTGGCCGGGACGTCGGGATTCAGGCGAACGGCGGGCGTAGGCCCTGAATCCAGGATGGCTTTGAAGATCAGTGCCGAAGTGTCGCCTCGAAAGGGCAAGGTACCGGTGGCCATCTCGTACAGAACGGCGCCGAAGGAGAACAGATCGGTGCGGGCGTCGAGTTCCTTGCCTTTCGCCTGCTCCGGCGACATATAAGCCACCGTGCCTACCATGGTGCCCGGACTGGTCAGGTGCTGTTCGTCGATGGTGCCCGTCATGGTGTTGGCCGATGCCACCTGGCAGGACGACCCGGCGGTGGGCGCGACTTTCGCCAGTCCAAAATCCAGAATCTTGGCGTGCCCGCGTTTGGTGACAAAGATGTTTGCCGGCTTGATGTCGCGGTGAACGATACCTTCGGAGTGGGCGGCGTCGAGGGCGTCGGCAATCTCAATGGCCAGCGAGAGCAGCGTATCGTTCTCCAACGGCCGGCCCGCTACCATGTGCTTCAGAGTCAGACCGTCCAGGAACTCCATCGCAATAAAGCGCTTGCCTTCATGCTCGCCAATTTCGTAAATAGTGCAGATGTTGGGATGGTTGAGCGCGGAGGCGGCGCGGGCCTCACGGCGGAAACGTTCCAGAGCTTGCGGGTCCTGGGCGACATCATCAGGAAGGAACTTGAGCGCGACAAAACGCCCCAGCGAGGTGTCCTCGGCCTTGTACACCACGCCCATCCCACCACCGCCCAGCTTTTCGATGATGCGGTAGTGGGAGATGGTCTGGCCGATCATGTTCTGACTGATCATTTGCAACCAATCATGGAGTCCGGCCAATGTTAGGTGGGATTGCAACGGCAGTCAATGAACGCCCGGGATAGGAGACAGAGCGCTCTGAAACTGCCCTCACTATCTATTGTAGTTGCCGATTCGAGCTCTACAAGAACGCAAAAATGCGAGAGAGATCACGTCGGCGGCTGACGGGCACCGGAAACCCAACAAGTCCGAGCAGGGGGAATCGTGTTTCACAGTCCTTCTGCTGCGAAATCGGCCGCGGTCTCATCTTCAAACTTCTCACTTCCCGTGAAGGGCTGAAGCCACGCCTGCTCTGTCTGCCTCGCGCTCGACGATTGACTGGAACTTCCGCAGCACGTCTTCGGGAAGAGATGGCTTCTGATACATGCTCACCAGTTCGTTGACTCGGTCGCGGGCCCGCGTGAAGGCGTCGCTCAGTGGCTCCGAGCCTGGCGCGTTCCGATCGATGACAGGAGAGGGAAGATGCTGCTCCTGCCGAAAAAGCGCGCGCGTTTCCTTCAGCTTGAGAAATTCTCCGGAGAGCCCGGTTTGCGCGAACATAGCAGTGGCCAGAGTTTCTCCGCGCATTTCAACGCCTCGCACCAAACGGTACGCCGAGGCAATCGACTCTGCATCAATGACCAGCTTTTCGACGCTGTGGCAGGCAAGAGATTCGAGCATACCTGCTCCCGAGATCATGTTGATACCCGTGAGCGCTCCCAGCATCGCCGAGCGGGCGCTCTCCGCGCCGGCCTGGGCATCCACAAACTTCGAGTCGGTCGCGACCAGATAACCGTGGGTCGGCAGGCCCAGATGCTTGCCGACTTCCGCGCACGCCATATTCAGCATGGCAGTTTCCACCGCGCCCATGGGCGCGCCTGCGGTACGCATGTCGAAGATGGCCGGAGCGCCGCCCCAGACTACGGGCGAGCCCGGTGCCGCGAGTTGATGCAGCGTGATGCCGGCGAGGACTTCGGCAGCGTGCTGCGTCACAGAACCTGCCAGCGTTACGGGAGCGGTACCGCCGGCCAGTGGCATAGAGACGATTTCCGCGGGCACGCCGGCGCGGGCCAGGTCGAGCAGGTTGTGCGACGCGAACTCCGACCAGTTCAACGGTGGGGAGGGACACACATCAAAAACCGCTCGCGGTTTCTTGCGCAAATTGTCTCGACTGCCGCTGTCGGCGGCAAGCAAGTCGATCATGCCTTGCAATCCGGCCGCGGAGAACGATCCCGTCACCACTGGCTTGTGAGAATACTGCAGGACTACAAGCAACCGATAGAGATCGCCGATCGCGCTGGGCGCATCGTTGCACACGACGGCAGTGGACTGCGCTGCGAACTGCGGCAAGGTTTCCGTAACCTGGATGAGGCGCACCAGGTCGCGAGTCTCGGACGGCCGCGCTTCCAGGGTATCGGGATCGAGCATCTGCACGCAGCAGGAGCCGGGATCGAAATGCACGTCGTCGCCGCCATAATGAACCGCTTTCTCCCCCTGGCGGTTGTACAGGTAGAAGTCCCGTGGGGCCGATGCCAGGCAATTTCGCGCCTGCGACTCAGGAACACGCGCCACGCCGTCATTGACCTCAATCCCCGCCGACCGCAATAGCGCGACCACCGGCGCCGAGCCCACGCGAACTCCAGGGCTCATGAGCAGTTCAAACGCTTCGCACAAAATGCGTCCGATGAGTTCAGGCGTGAGCAGTTGAATTCTGGGTCTCATGCCTAAGCCGTTCCTTTGTTCATCACTTTGCTCATGAGATTCTTGGCCAGTTCGAGGGCACCGATGGCATTACGGGAGTAGCCGTCGGCGCCGATTTCAGCGGCCCACTTCTGGGTGACCGCGGCACCGCCAATGATCGCTTTGACTCGCGGCCGCAACCCGTTTCTGTCCAGCGCTTCGATCACGGCTTTCTGCCCGGCCATGGTCGTTGTCAGCAACGCAGAGATGCCAACGATGTCGGCATCGACTTCTTTGGCCTTGGCAA